>Ga0098041_1000298_pt1 | contig 20618 bp, 5 predicted proteins | sample 8_EtaG_FD_77066 | JGI IMG/M metagenome (GOLD analysis project Ga0098041, IMG submission 77066) | Marine viral communities from the Subarctic Pacific Ocean - 8_ETSP_OMZ_AT15162 metaG | ecosystem: Environmental > Aquatic > Marine > Oceanic | place: Pacific Ocean | collected 2015-01-08
TATAAAGTACTATTATCTTTTATACCTAATATTCTTCTTGTTTTACCAGTTTCAACTTCTTGAGCAGCTTTATCATTTTCAATTTCTTTTAATTGAGCTAATAAATCATCTGCTCTACGTTGAGTAATTTGACCAGCATCAAGCATGCTTTGAACTTTTTCTCTAGCTGCTTCAAAGTTAATACCAACATCTTCACCTGCTTCATAAGCATTGTCAAGAGCATCACCTCTTTTCATTATACCTTTACCACCTTTTTCTTGTACAGATTCTATACCAAGTCTTTTAGCTAAGCTTTGTGCTCTTTTCCAACCTCTATTTACTATAAACTTTTCAACACCTTGTTTACCGTTATACTCTTGTATAACCATGTTGTTTAATTCTGATTTAAGAGATTCTCTATAATCATTTCTACTTATATCTCCTCTAGCATCTATAGCGATTGGATCATATAGTTTTTTGGTTAAAGTTTCTGCTATTTTATTTACTGGTGTTTTTATAGCGTCAATTACACTAGCTTCTAACCTCATAGATCTTTGGTCTTTTATAGGGTCAACACCTCTTTCTTTAGCTATTCTATCCATTTCAGCTTGACGAGTATTTATAGTGTTGACATCTTCAAGAACAGCTTGGTCGTTAATCTCTGTTTCAGAGAACTTTAATTCACCTATTTTAGCCCCACCTGGTCCAGCAATAGCTAATATAGACTCTCTAACTTCACCAGCTTTAACATCTGCAGCGTAATCTATAATAAAGTTTCTTACACTATTACCATCTTTAAATTCTATATTATCATAACCTCTTAATTTAAACAAGTTTATAAATGGTTCTTTAATTCTATTAAGAACATCTTTCTTTGGATTTATTTGTTTTAATCTTATAGCATCACTATAATAAGTTAGATATTCTTGAGCGTATTGTTCAAAAGCTTTTTCACCAATTATATTTTTGTCTTTATCTCTTATGTATCTTTCGGTACCACTGTCCATTCTCTTATCTAAAACAGCTCTTTCTTTTGACGAAAGTTTACCAAGAAAATCTTTTATTAGTTTAACACCCTCTTCAGTTATAGTAACCTCCACGTCATTACCCTGTTTGTCTTTAACTATTCTGGCATCACCGTTAAACGTGCTTTCAGTAATAGAGTGTAATACCTCGTGTGAGGCTACACTTATAGCCCCTGTTTCTTTAGCTCTAGTACGATTAGAAACCCACATACCACCTGGTGTGAAAAACCCATCTTTACTTCTAATAACATCAGAAGGAGTTTGTGTATCACCAGTTTCACGCACATATATTTCATAGAACTCTTGAGGTGTTTGTACTATATTAAAACCAGTTTTTACACCTCTTTCCTGTAATTTTTCAGTAGTCTTTTTTGAAACCTCCTCATCTTGACGCATGTTTATTTCGTCAAGCATATCGTTCTTTTGTTTTTCTAACTTATGATATTCGTCAGTAATTTCTTTTATAATACTTTGTTTAGTTTCGGTAAGTATAGATACATCTTGTTTGATTTTTTGTATAAGCTCTACTGTTTCAACAAATTTAATATCAGTATCAAACACCAACCTTCTTTGTTCAGGTGTCATCTCATCAATTCTATCTATAGTTTTAGTTAACACCTTTGTGTTATCAGCTACAATACGAGCAACTCTTGTTTCTAATATTTTTCTAGTTTCTGGCGCTAAATTAGGATTTTTAAGTTGACTTTCTATTTCACGTATTTTTTTAGCACTATCAGTTAATTTAGCTAATTCACTTTTTGGTAAAAACGGATATACAACTTGTTTAAATACTCTAGGCGCTTTTATAATACGTTCCATTAACAACCCGTTAAACGCAGCTTCATCTATACCTTTGTATATACTTATTTTATCTCCAGCCAATATCATACCAAAGTTTTCACCCATAGAGGCTAAAACCTCACTGCCTGACTCTAAAGCTGCACCTCCAACACCTGTTAATATATTTTTAGGATTAAGAAGATTACGCATACCTGCTCTAAAACCATTTCTTAATATATCTTTTCCTCCAGCCGCTTCAATTAAAGGTAAAGTAACAAATTTTTCCGATAAATATTCTGCACCAAAAGTAACTCCACTAGCAATATACATATCCCACATAGAGTAACTACCTCCATGTTTGTTTTTTTCTAGCATTTCTTCAAATTTCATACCAGCGGCAGAACTAGATAAGGTAATTAATCCTACTTGCGGTGCTGTTACTAAAGCCGCTAATTGAGGTATAAAATCAGCTGAAGCACCAACCATGTATTCTCCCCAATCATAAAGACTACCTCCTTTAGCGTCATCCCAAGTTGTTCTTTCTTGAACACCTTTTAATCTTTGTTCTTGGAAGTTATCAATAGCACCACGTACATCGTTTCTATCTATTGGTATTACACCAAACAACGGTGACGCATTTTCCATTGTTTCAAAAACAGCTTGAGTTACTTCATTGATATTACCATTCTCATCAACATATCCATTTTCAACAAGAAAATTATTCCATATTGGTTCAAGTATTAAACGTCTAGGGGCCTTGGTAACATGAAAAGCAGCAGACTCAATACCCATAGCTAAATCAACCGCTTTTGTTTTAAGATATGTTATAAATTGAGCAACTTCACTATGATTTCTACTTAAACTATTTATAAAAATATCTAAATCTCCAGAATCTTCAATTTGATCTAATAAATCATCATTTAATAATTGATAAGATCTAACCATACTATTGGTTTTATCTAAAACAGAATTATAATTATTATAATTATATTCAAGTTCGTTTTTCCATTCTTTACCATCACTATCAATATATGGCGTGTTATACTGTTCTACTAATTGATTATGATTTGTTACAGCGTTTTGATATGATGTAATATTTCCTTTATTTTCATTTAATAACAACTGGTACTCATCATAAATAACTTTATATTTATTATAGTTTTCTTCATCTAATCTTCCTTCTTCATCTGTTAATTCAGAAAAAGACTGCATTTGATTTTGTAGATCTTCTAAATCATTTAAAACACTAGGAATATCTTTATATTTTTCAAGTTCTTCATTAGAATTATCAAATTTATTTTTCCAATCTAATTCTTTTGCTTTAATTTCGTCTCCTTTTAAAATTAAATCATCTTTATTTAAATTGATAAAATCTTCTTGTATTTGTAAAGTTTGTTTAGTTTTAACTATTTTTGGTGGTTCAACCCTCTTACCATCTACAGTTGTTTTATAACCTATATCATCATAATAATCTTTTAATTTATCTAAGAATATTCTTTGTTCTTCTGGCAAGGCACTGATATTAGCTTTATCTAACATCCATTTTAAATCTCGAAATGTTTTAGCTCCAGATACAAATGTATCTCCCCAATCTATATTATCTTCAATCCATTGTGTTAATTCACGTTTTATAAACTTGGCTTTTTCATCTCTTAAGTATAATTCTTTAGCACGTTCAATTCTCCCTTCTTCAGAAGGTGACATAAAATTTTGTTCAAAAGCTTCGTCTGCTTTTCTTAAATAATCAGCAAAAACTGAATTTTGATTATCTTCTCGTAGCTTTTTATAATTAGCTATTTCCTGATCATAAGCGTTTCTAGAATCTGTTGCCGTATACTCACGCACATTACCCTCGGCATCCATAACGTTTTGAGGTAAAACTGTAGAACTTGGAGCGGTAGGTATGTCTATATTTTCGATATCTAGATAATTATTAACCTCTTTGTTTATTTGTTCTTCAATTTTACCAACATCATTTTTGTCAGCTTGAAATAAATTCATAAACTCTTTAGCACTTACACTATTTATATCTTCGTCAATTCTAGATTTTATATTTTTTTTTACATTTTTAACAAAATTATTAGGAACATCTTTACTATTAACTACAGCTTTTGTTGTTTCACCTGTTGTTTTATTAACAGTATTTTTAATATATTGACCATCAACCATTTCTGGATCATATTCGTAAGAAACTTCTTCTGCCAAAGGAGATGCGCCTTCAAGTGGGGGTTTAACTACTTGCTTAACAACTTTGTTATTGTTAATTTTATTCATTAAATCAGTTACCGGATTAAACTTTTTCTCCTCTTCTTCTTTTTTTCGTAAAACCTCAGCTATAGCCTCTGATGATTCACCATTAGCTTCCATTTGATCAATAAGTAAAATAGATTCTTCAGACATATTATTTAGATAAATTTCTGTAGTAATTTAATTTTTCTTCAGCAGACATGCCAGTTGTTGGAGATTTTGGTTTTGATGTATCTTTTGTTAAATCATAGTTATCTTTAACATTTAATAACAACCAATTTTCTAATAACTTTTCCATACCATCACTATTTTGTTGATTCCACATATTAGGTAATAAAGCACGTTTAACATTTTCAATATTTTCTCCAGGGTTTTTTGCTCTCCAAGTTTCTATTTCTCCTGTCACATCTTTTTGATCAAAATATTCATCCATAAATGTACCATATCTATCACCAACATTAAGTGAAACATCATAAGCTAAAGATTTAACAGCTTTAACACCCCCTTGTTTTTTTAAATCATCAAGTATAGTTTTGATTTCTGCTTTTACTTGATGTTCATTAAACTGTCTTCCATTTAGTTTGTTTTCCGCAGCTTGTTGTATCAACTCGTTTAAAGGTTCTTTCACGGATTCACCTACTTCAGCTGGCATTAATTTTGGTAAACTATTTATAGGTATGTCTTTACCATTTGGTCCTTTTATAGTGCTACCATTAAAACTTAAAACTATACTTTGATCTAATTGATCTGGTAAAAGAATTAGATCGTGAAGATATTCTACCTCCTCTAAAGATTCTTGCTTAGATATACCACCAACATTATCCCAATTTTTTTGCTTGTAATCAGCTAAATAAAATAAATCATTTTTAATACCTTCAAAACCCCCTCTAATTTCATTCATCGTCCCAACACTAGCATCGTACTCTGGTGTGTTTATTTGTTTTTTAGACTCTATCATTGACGCTTGTTTGTAACCCGCAGAACCTTCTATAAATATTTTCATATTTTTTTCACTACGCATGTTTGGACTAAACTCTTCCACGTCTATACCAGCTTGTTCATTTCTCACTTCTTGAGATAATCCTTCCTTCATTTTGAATTTTTTACCAATCTGGTTAAACATCGACAATGCTGTCATACTATCGTATTTTGGGTTTTTCATAATGTTAATTTATTTTAAACATATCTACATCAATACTATTATAGTTTACACTATAATAACCGTGGTTTTCAACAGAGACAGCATCTATACCCATTTCAATCAAATCTTGAGCCATAGCACCACTATATCTATTAGTTCCTCCTATGTAGTTAAATTCGTATATAGGTATTCCAGAAGGTGAAACACCTGTTCTTTTTATTTTTTCTTTTAAACGGATATCAGATAAAAGATTACTAAACATTGCGGCTTTATTAGATTTTCTTTGTGCTTCTATATCTATTTTAGTACCTAGTTGTTGTTGTGACATACCAAGTAGTGTTGCTTGTTTATCAAGACCAAACTGTTGTTTGTCAGCTTCACCTTGTAATCTCATGGCTTGAGCTTGAGCGGCTCCACCTAATACTTTCTCTTGCGCACCTGCCTCCATTTGTTGTACATTGGCCGCTCCTTGTGCTGCTTTAGCTTGGTTAGCTGCTTCTTGAGCACCTATAGAAGCCGAAGCTCTTTGAGCTTGTTGTTGGCCTGATTGAGCCATTTGTTGAGCTAATGCCGCTATACCACTTCCACCAGCCGCAGCACCCATACTAGACATTATATTTGCTTGTTGTTGTTGAGCCATATCTTTTTGAAATTGGGCTTCTTGTTGGTTTACTGTTAAATCTTCATAAGTATTTTCAAATTCAGTTTGTAAATTCTCCATTGGATTTTTAACGTCTTTATATACGTTTGTAAACTCTTGGTCTTTAAAAGCTTTCATTTGTGAATCATATTCAGCTTGAGCCTTTTCAATAGCTGCTTCATTTTTCTTCCTAGTTTTATTCCACCAAGCTTTCAATGGACTGGTCCCGTTTTTACTAGGACTATTTTTACTAGAATGAACCCATGATTTCTTTATTAAACCTACACCCATAATTTTATATTTTTATTATTCATAATTCTTGTGTTTATAATTACAGTTTTTACGCTTTTTTTACTTTTAATTAGCTGTTAGGAACTTTTCTAAATCAAAACTCATGGTAAGTGAACCATTCCCAGCTTTTTTAATCTCTATATTACCAGTGATTATTGCGAATCTACTCGTGTTATCAATAGTTAACGTAATACCACTTTCTAATGTTTGAGCGGCGCTAGCGGTCCAGTTTCCAGAACCATCTGCTTGTGCACTAGTTATTGTTGGATTTACTACTCCAGGAGCTATACCTATACCACTTATAGTAGATATATTTTGTATTATACCTTCTCTATCAGCAACACCTATCGTAGCGCTAGCACTAACAGCTCCTGAGGTTGTTGTTGTTGGTTTTGTTCCACTAACAAAAGTAGAGTCAGTTAGTTCAACCTTTAAATCAGTAAACTCGATGTCCCAATCATCTTCTATTAAAGCAGCATTAGTACCATAGCCATAAAACTTAATACTATCTCCTGCTAACGCTAAAACTTGCTGTGTGTCAAGTATAATATTACCAGGCTGTGCAATAGTTACAAGGTTTGTCGTGCCATTTACAGTTCTAGTAGATTTTTGACCAAGCGTGTCTAAAGCGTTTATTTGACGATGTATAATACGTTCTTCGTCTTCTAATCCTTCTCTTAAAGTTGTTGAGTCTACATAATCAGCTATATTACCAGCAACGGCGTTTCCAGCTACGTGCAATTTATCTCCTTGTGTTAACCCATTAATATTAGTTAATGGCCATCTATAATTTTTTTGATTACTAAAATTTAATGTTGCGCCATCTCTAATTCCATATAATTCTGGACTAACCACTGGTACTGTTATAGAAAACTCTTTAACATTATCACCATCTGGGTTTAATGCCGCAACAGGTACTATGTTTCTATTTAAAAAAGAACTAAAGGTTAATGTTGCACCATCATCAATAGCCATTGCAGCAGGATCACCACCATAATCAACCATTTGGAATTCACTAGTATTATCTCCATCGGGGTTTAAAGCACCAACAAAGTGAGCCCGGGTATTAATTTCTGCACCAACAATTGGTGAAGTTATAAGATCTCCAATAGCCATTTTAGTAGAACAAACATGATCCATAACTATTTTACTACTACCACCCTCAGTCGAAAAATCTCCATTTACTGTATCAGTTGTTTTATCTGTTGTTACTCTATCACCAACCACTATATTACTAGCGACATTATTATCCATAACAACTTTAACAGCCCCTGATGATGTAGCAGCGATCACACCATCCACCGTGTCAGTGTCACTTGTAGTTGGATAAATATTTTCTCCTATTATATCTTCTGGCGCACTACCAACTGTACGTGATTTTGATGTTATCACATCATGAACCGTTGGTTGCCTATCTATCCTACATGCTTTAGTGGCCGCCGTTGCAGTTGTAATTTTAAATGGTTGTTTTGGTGAGCTTTTACCAACAGTGGTCGATATTTCTGAATTTGTAACGGAAACACTTCCCCAAGGCGTTAACGTATTTATAGATATTGCACTTAATGTTAAAGTTATAGGTAATGTTTGATATATAACTTTTTGAATTAATTTAGAGTTTGATCCAATAGTTGAGTTTATGTCCAAACTTCCATCGTCAAATCTAACCTCTTCAACGGGTATGTGATAAGTGTTCTCTTCAGCCCATAAATATATGTCATATTGATCAGCATCAGTAACAGTTGGGAAAGTTATACTTCCTTGATAAACATTATTTTTTATCATAACATTTTTTAAACCTACCTGATTAGCTTGAAAAGTATTATTAAAAAAATTATAATAATATCCATCTTCATTTTTAACTTCTAAACTAAAAATAGCATTATCTTCCGCGGTTATAGAGAATTGTCTAGTTTCACCAGCAGCATAAGCGTCTCCAGTACTTATATCAAATTGTTTTATAATAGCCATAATTTATTGTTTATTTACTACTTTCTTCAACCTCTGAACTCACAGCAAAAAGTTCTACTTTTTTCGTAGAGTTATTTTTAAATTCAACATCAGCATAGTAACCAACTAAACCAGACGTGTTTACTATTCTATTTTTTACAAACATAATAAAATCTGAAGAACTAGGTGCAGTGACATTGTTATTATCCCACAAAACTTTAACCTTTGAAACAGATCCACGTGTGATATCAGTTACTTCGCCCAATCTAACAACACCACTTAAACTACTTACAGAAAAATCGCCTGAAGAGCTAGTTGACGCATACAACAAGTGATCTCCAATTTGTAAAGACTCATTTAATTCAAAGTTAAAAGTAAGTTCTAATATCTGCATAATTTATATTTTAAGTTGTCCAATATCTAGATCCAGTCCCTGCATTAACCCATCCAGGACAAGCGCCAGTAGCTAAGCCATATGGATAATTGTAGCTATTAGTGTGATCCATCTTGCCGTAAATATCTAAACAAGATGGTTGCTTGAAGGATAATTCTGAGTTATCACCATACCACGGAGATGCTGTAGGTGGATTATTAACGTCACCATCATGACAGTAACTCCTCAATCTGAATTCCCACTCATCATCCGGATTAAATCCATCAGGTCCCCATTTATAACTACTAGTTGGAGTAACTCCATTAAAATTCGTAGCAATACCTCCACCCGTTGGTACAATAGTTATATATTGCCCTTGTCCAGTGTGACCAGGAATGTTTGCGTGCATTTGACTACCCTGTGTACTTGGCCAAAAACCAGATACTGTATTGCTAGCATAATTATTAGCAGTTCCAGTGTGTCTTAATAGAGTTGCTCCTGATGGCATTGTATAAGCGCCCCCGTGTATTGGTATACCATAATTTATACCCCCTTTCATATTCGTTTCTCCTTGGGCTTGCATATAAGGCGAATCAAAATCTTCATATAAATTTCTCCAAGCACCCCAGCTTCCAGGAGTTCCTGAAGAATTATAATTAGAAGCTGTGTGAGCATTACCAAGTTTTATTCTATATTCCAACTCAAAAAAAGCTCCAAACGCGTTACTATTAGTTCCACCATTATCAGTACTTGGATTATTTGGATAATTAATTACATCATACCAATTTCCTGGGAACTGTTGACCAGTAGTAAAAGCGTAACTATCTCCAAACATTGATCCATTACCCATTCCATAGTTTATGTGAGATACCCCATGGGAAGTGTTATAAGCAGAATAATTAATACCATTAACAATTTGATGTCCTCCCCATAACAATTCGTTAGCATTTATTTGCAAATAAATATCTGGTATTTGCTTTTGGTACGTAAGGTTTTGTCCAGTTCCTTGATATGCTCTTCCACCTACAATAGCTAAAATTCCTGTTGATGGTGATACGCAGTTTGCACAACTACTTGTAGCATTTGGATTACCCGCTGTTGCATTTGAATTATAATTTACATAAGTATTATCAGTACATCCAAGAACATGAGGTATACATTGACTTTGGTCATGAACATCACAACTAGTACACAAATTAGACGCCGTTGGATCCATACACCCAGATGTTAAAGTACTATTACTTGTAGAAGATGTGGCCACTGAACTTCCGGCTGTTAAAGTGGTAAATGTACCCAAAGAACTATTGCTGTACCCAACCCATGTTAGAACTTTTGTAGCTCCAGCAACAGCAGCTGATTGTAATTGGGTATGGTTGACTACGGTTATACTGGCAGTACCACCACTCCAAGATGGATAAAGAGCCCCTGCACCAGCACCTGTTGTTACTGTTTGCATAGCATTTTTTACACTAGGGTCAGTACCTAAAATACTTGATCCAGCATTTACAGTACCTAAATTAGTATCACCTACAACTTGACCACCATTATCTAAAAACTGAACAGCGTACGCAAGTTTAATATTACTTCCATTCATTAATTGGCCATTCCAAGGTGCGTCACCAAGATTAACTGTAATTTGTACATCTTTTTCGCCTGTATGCCCACCACTTGCGTCAACTCGTTCTTGTGTTTTTGTTGGATCAGTAAATAAACAACCTGTTTCATTTCCATCGTGCATTTGACTTTGATGTGTCACAACATTTGTTGGTGTTGCTGCTGTACCACCTGACATAGGCGCGTACCACTGTGCTAAATCATTTGGCGGTGTAAATGTAACTCTACTTGGCGCTCCAGTAGTCATGTTGCAATGACTTGTCGGTCTTGATCCAGTACCGGGATCTTCACAACCATAATTTAAAGCAGATATTTTACCATCCCACGTTGTAAGGACCTCGTTAGAGGTTTGTCCACCAGCACCAGCATCCGCAGAACCAAGACAACCATAGACAGCGTAAGTACAACATTGTCCTACGCCAGTACCAACACCGTCATTAGCTGCGTTACAAGGTCTATTTGCACCGCTACTATAGTTGAGTGCCAATTGATCCATACAACCTGTTACTATTTGGTTCTTGCAAGCAGCTGGATCAGAGTATGTAGCGTTAGAATAAGTACCTGGTACTATAGTTGCGTTACCAACTGTTTGATTGTATTCAAGATAATTAGTATCTAAACATCCAGCACAAGAAGCATATTCACAAGTACCATCATCAGAATTTGCAAGAGGATTGTAATTACAAGCTGCCCAACCACCCATACCGTTCCCACTACCATCACCATCTGTACATCCATAAATAGTACTTATTTCTGTTGTAAATGTTGCGGTATATATACCGTTTTTTAAAGTAGTTCCTAGTATGCTTCTAACTTGGTTTGGATCTGACGCTCCTAAAGGTAATTTTTGAGAATGAGTAGATCCACCCGTAGAATTGGTACATTGTGGATAAAATTCAACCGTGTAAGTAGTATCTTCATTTAAACCTGTTATTAAATGTGTTGTTGGATTACTATTAATTACATATTGAGAAGGGTCAAAATTATATGTATTCCCATACGAAACCATGTCATCAGACCAAGTAGTACCCGAAGACAATGTGTTGACACTAGGAGAAATGAAAGTAGGGTAAGTGACGTTAGAGTGGGAAATATACGTTCCGTAATTTTGAACCACAATAGGATTACCACTTGCTGGATCTAATGTCCACACGAGTATTTTAAAACTTGTGTTCACAGCCGCTTGATGAGTTGGTATTGTTCCTTGTTGTGTTACATCATTTTCTAAAATATGTGGTAATACTAAAAGAGCTGAATCGGTACCCACGCTTTCTGGAACAATAAAACTAAATGGTTCAACTCTATGTTGACCACCACAATATAAACAATTTGACTTATTCTCAAGTTCACCCGTGCCACACTCTCCACTACTTCCATCATTATTTGTTACGTTAGAAAATGTATCTGTACAAAATACACAACCACTAGTTGAAGCATTAACAGCTACTGTAGAATCATAATTACACGCTAAAGAATCATTACAACCTGTATTAGCACCACAACAACCACCCGCACCAATATAATTATGATGATAATTAGTATTACAATTATTAGTACAAGCACAAGCATCAGTAACATCCATACAACCAAGAATAGTACTCGTACAAGGATTTGAAGAATCCGTTGCTGACGTTTCGTTTGTATTTGCTAATGGATTTGCGTTAATATAAGTACTATACTGCGCTATAAAAGCCATTTTAGTACTAGATTCGCTAGGAGTATAAGATTCTGTAAATTGACTAGTATCAGTACAACCATAAATCCTAGCAATACACGAACCATCATCTACAGTAGCATTTGAATTATAATTTAATGCAGTTGTATCGGTGCATCCCGCATGCGTACATGAACCATTATCACTATTAGCTGATGAATTATAGTTACTAGCTGTTTGATCTGTGCAACCTTCAATTTTAGTTATACAACTACTACTAACAGTAGCACTAGGATTGTAATTAAGAGCACTTGGATCAGTACAACCAATAACACCACTGATTAAAGAACTAGAATAAGTACCTAAACCTTGAACACTTGAATCACCTTGATCAAAACTATCAAAACTATTTGTTAAATGGCCATCGGTAGAAGTAGATATTGCTTTGCCTTTTATATGATTAAACCATTTTCCTTCTTTTTCTATAAATTCATTTAATGATCCCTCTTGTTGATCTGTTTTTATATTAGAAACATACCAACCTTTTTTATTTGCAAGATTATAGTAATCATTATCTTGAAGATTTTGATCTATTTTAGTTTGCGTTCCTTCATAGTTTAAGGTTTTAAATGACTTTACTACACTTGGTAAATCGTTTAAAACAACCACTAATGATGATTGAGTATAACTACCGTAAAAAGTATTTCTTGGATTATTACCTTGTTGATCGTCTTCAGCGTGATGTTGCCATAATATACCGTTTTTAAAAGTATAATAACTATTAGCACAACTCACTCCATTTTCTTTAACAAAAGATTTAAAACTTACCCAACCTTTAACTTGCTCTCTAAAGCTTACAGTTGTAGAAGAATTTTCTATAACACCGATATTATTTGTTTTATCTGGAGCTACAATAGTTATATTGTATTCGCCTTGTCTATCATCGTAACTACCAATTAATTTATTACCCAACTTTAAATTATCTCTAAACCAATCTTTCATACCAGCATCAGATATAGATGTTAAACCATCTCTTGATAATCTCATTACAGTTCCACGTACTTTGTCTGTAAAATAAGCTCTATATGATTCTGAAGCAAATGATTCTGGATTTTTAGATATACCATACTCACCAGTAAAAGGAACTGTCTGTCCTAACACGTTTGGTGTTGCTATTAATTGAGGGTTTCCATCTGCGTTAAACACAGCGTCTTTGTTAGCTATAATTCTTAATATTTTATCCTCACATAAAGTTACTAAATCACTATCTCTCATATGTAGTTTTTGAATACTACCGTATATAGGATTAATATCTTTTGTTATTTTTTCAGCCGCTATAAATTGATTAAGATTATTTACACCACTAGTAGAATTATATATACCTGAATATATCAATCCATATTTTCTATGTTCCCTGTTGTATTGTTCTGCTAAAGTGGTAGAAGCTATAACACCGTTACCAATGTACGGTAAGTTAAAATTATCTCTAATTCTATTTGATTCTACTCCATTTCCGAAAGAATAACAATTATGCCAATTTAACCAAAAATCACTAGTTAAATATAAATTCTTATCAATAATAAAAATTTTACCACCATAATATGCGTCTCCATATCTAACGTCAGAACCATTAGCAGCTATTCTTACACGTATTATTGATCCGTCTGGTCTTGTAATATTTAACTTACTACCTCCCTGTAATGGAGCTCCACTAGCTGGAGAATTTGCCTGAGTACCTTCAAGTGTCCACGCTGGTTTGTTTAATATAATAGCGTTTGGATAATTAGGATCTCTATTAGAAACAATACTCGTGCCAGGGTTTATAGCGTCTGTACCCACTGATTCAACTCTAGAACCAACAGGTAAAACGCTTTGCATAGTTGTATTATCTAAAATTAGTGGATTATAACCACTAGCTTCATAATATATATTTAAATCTGTTGATTTTTTAGGTTCTGTTTCCCATACGGCTGGATTTGATGGTAATAAAGCCTCATCAATTATAGGTTCAACAAACTCTATAGTATAACCAACAGCGTTTGTACCCATATTACTAGCTGAGAATCCTTCACCGTTGTTAAAATAATTTATATTTTTAGCGGAGTTTGGACTCAAACCATTCATTGAATATTGTCGGAATCTAAGATGAGCCGTGGTAGTAGTTGGAGTAGCAGCTGTTCCTACACTAATACCCGAAGATGGATCGTATTTTTTAAAATAAATTTTATCATTATCACTATCTATTTTAGAAACTATAAGCAATTTATCTGCTGCTAGAGAATTGCTACCACCATCAATACTATCTAAAACCATACCAACTTCTAATTTATTTACAGCAGCCCCTTCATAAAGAGCCGCAGCTGGATCGGTTTGATCGGTTAAAGTGCTCCCCCCAGGATTGCCCGCAGCATCAGCAACCGTTAAAAATGGATTGGAGTCAGTAATAGCTGTGGTATTAGCGCTACTAAGTCTCACTTCTTTACCTCCATCTATTGGTCCTAAGGTTGGAGCTACTGGATTCCAAGCTAGTTGCTTATCTATATGAAATCTAAAACCACGTGTAAAATTCTCAGGTCTAAACCAAGTACTAGACTGTAATCCATAAAGTATACTTTTTTCCGCTGGCTCTAAATATGTAGTAATACCTTGTGCTTTTACTGAAGCTACAATATTATTATATAAAGCAGTTGCTGCTACAGGAGTAGATGCTCCTATAAGACTTGTAAATAACGATTGTTGGCTCCATGGGTTTCCTTGTTTTTGAGGATGAAATCCTTTCATTGCGTTCATTTGAGCTTCAATCATTAACTTCCCACGATATCCACTTCCACCATGTCCACTAGGTTCCGTTGGTCCTTCCCATAAATCTTCATATCTAATACTGAAACCATGATTAACGTTGCTTGATACTGTATAGATTTCTCCAGATGGATCTTCTTTAAATCTAAACTTAACCCCAGGTTCCATAGCTTCTACAAAGCGCTGTTGTTGGGGTGAATAATTTTTATTGTTACCCCCTATATCAAAATGTTCGTGAGATTGATGTGTCTCATCATCATCATGCCATTTATTATCATGTGGTTGTATACCGCCAAAACTAATTGTAAATCCTTTTTCATTTGGAAACACCCCAGTACCACCACTTTCAGATATTCGACCACCCTTTGAGTTGGGAGAATTGTCCCATCCAGCAGACCCATCCCATCCATATTGAAAAGTACCCGTGCCCATACCAGCATCAATAAACCAAACATCTTCAAAAGACAAATCACCAGTATCAGTTCCATCTATACCAATCTCATCTTTTCTATATTTGATCCCCATTTTTGCTTGTGCAGAATTACCCAAAAGATTTATTCCTCTAAAAAACGCGGTAAACGGTTGCCACCCCGCTCCATTTATACCGTTAAAACTAGGTGTGTTGCCTTGTTCTGGTAGAGTGTCATTTAAACCACCATCTTGACCCATTTTATTTATAGCATCACACATTCTATTCCAAGTTATAAACTCATCGTTATTTATTTTTTGTGCTAGAGTCACAGCCCCTGACGTACCAAAAGTAAGTCCTCCAACTGAGAATAATGAACTAGCGCTCGTGTCTATATCAGTTCTAAAACCTTTCCATTTTTTATTAGCATCAGGAAATATAGTACTTATTTTTCCATTACCAGGTTGTGATTGACCAAAAATGTATTTATGTCTTTGATTAGACACGTTTCTTGGCTCCATATAATATATCTTCTTAGAAGAAATAACTCTATAATCTACATCTCCAACTTCTACGTTTGAAATATTTTCTGTAAAAATTCCATCTTTATATATTTTAACAAAAAATCTACCATCAAATTGAGGTCCATTTTCAACATGGTATCTATAAATTTTCAAACGAGTACCAGTTAAAAACTTACTTGATGTTAAACCACTTGGGTCATTGGTAAAAGGATTTACATCACTTTTAAAAGTACCATCAATACTTATGTTAAAACTAGTTGGATTAGAATTTGGATCATCATCAGCTGTATCAGTACTTATAGATGATATTCTATATCTTCTAGTAACTTTATTTTTTATACTACTAGTCAACTCCATATATAGTTGATCTGTAGTTCCTTCTGTTACTTTATGTATTTCTCTAGCGCTAGTATTAGCAAAAGAAACCCAATTAACTTTAAATTCAGATTCCCCTATTAAAGGAATAAAACTATTATCTAAAAACAAATTCCTAGTATCATTTGCTTGAAGCGTAGAATCATCAACGTGTTGAGCTGAAAAAACTAAAGTTCTTTTTGTTTTTATATAATCAGGGGCTTCATTTTCGATAGCTAATATTTTATATCTAGCCTCGCTTTTTACTATTTCATCGGATTCAACGCCTTTTTTAAGTATTAGAAAAGTATCTATATCTACTTTATTTCTATCAGTTGATGGAAACGCTAACCATACATTGGAATCCTCGGCTTCATAAAATCTATCCATAGCCATGTTATAGTATTCACCAGATGTTTCTTTGATAAAAAACTTAAAATATTTCATTTCATTAGGATAATTACCTAAATAGGTATTAAACCCAACTTTTAATCTATTAGCGTCTTGTCCTCGTTCTTTTTCTAATTTTAAAGTACCAGTTGGGTTAGAAATAACCGGCGTTTGTCTACCATATTCATCTATAAATACAACTCCGATTTGATATTCTCTCAATGATTTTATGGATTTTACAGCACCGCTTTTTACATCTGAAAAGGATGATATACTCTTTTTAAAATCTGGAAAATAATTTTTAACAGAACCACCAGCTTTTAAATCAAAATTTTGCAAATAATTACCATAAGTAATTCTATTACCTACAATTTCTTGAGATTGGGCTTTTAAAGGTACGTTATCCCAAGGTCTTAATACTTGATTAGAAGGCACAACAGCATATATAGTGTCAGATGTTATTTCATATTTTCCAGTACCATTTAGATACCAAGCATTTTGAGTTTGTGCTGTTGTTATATCGTCATCAGGTTTAATTGTATCTACAATGTAAATATTAGGAGAAGCATCTTCTTTGTATAATAAATCTATTTCAACAACATCTTTTGGTGTATCCCAGTTTACAAAATCTTGTATTATTACTGATTTAGCTCTATTAGTCATACCTATATTATAACCTTTTTTAGGATGATAATCAAAAGGTCCTGGAAGAAAAGCTACTTGAGAAAAAGGCGCAAAAGTGGAATACTCACCGTCTTCGTATTTATATCTATAAGAAAATCTAGGAAACTTAAATTCAAAAAGTTTTTCTTCTTCATCAAACTTATCTATAGCATATTTTCTAGTAAGTTCACCATCTATAGGTCCAGGTGGAAAACCTGCTACCGAAAGTATCTCTAATTCAACCAAAGCATAATCAACCCATCCCCATCCTTCTGTAACAATACCATCCCCAGCATTTGGACCTATAGTGTTATCTATCCAATGTGTTATTCTACCCTTTAAAGTGTAAGCTGATATAGGTGTTGGTGGTGGTTCACCGTTTTCATCAAATTCTTTCAATACAAGAATATCATCTGGATACCAACTTAATTCAAATGGATGAATAACACCATCTATAGTTGTAGCGATTTTAAGCATAACTCTATCACCAGCTTTTAAAGTACTAAAATTATGTAAAGTACCACCTAAACTAGAACCAATTATATCGTTGTTAGGATCTGGATTAGTAATACTGCGAGTATTATCAAACTCATTTGAAATATTTACTATTGCTGTGTAATTTTTATTATCATCTCTTCCAGAAACAAGTTTTATTGTTGGAGGAAGTTTAGGAGATTTTTTTATTACGGTGATATGCTCTTCTTTTATTGGAAACCCTAAATTACCTGGACCATAACCTAATATATCATTAACTATTATCGTGTGTCTATCCCCATCTGGCCATGTACCCTTTATACTACGTGAAACATTTATTTTTTTAGGTTCAGTACCATAAACACCATCAACCCAAAGCAACATATCATCTATTATGTTTATACCAGTAATTAAATTATTGGGATTAAAATTTAAAACTCTTTTTGAGAAAAAATGTAAGTAATCATAACCTTGTTCTAAGTTTAAATTACTATCTAGAGATATAATATTGTCAGCAATATTACCACCAGGAACTTTAAATGTTAACCTTTGACCAGGTGCTAAAGATTTGTTAAACCCAAAATTAGGTCCACCTGGTGCCACTGGAGAAGTACCTACATTGCATTCTATAATATCAAATTCATTGTCATAAGTTGGGGGAACAGTAGAGAAATCTGGAGCGTCAACACTATTAGGATCAACACAACCTCCATAACCAGAACCAACATTTTCTATATCAGGCCAAACACCTGAACTACCCGTTGATTCGATTTGTAACATAGCGGTGTTATCAAAAGTACCATTTGGATAAAAAACATCATAAATTTCATTTAACCAAGGAGAGTTGGAGGGTAAAGTAATAGTGTTGGTGATTGTTTGATTAACAGGTATAGTTTCGAAAGTAATATCAACCTTAAGAAGACCATTACCTGAAACATCGTGATTTAAGAAACCTAGACCAGGATACCAAGAGTTAGAAATATTACCGTCTAAAGTTGTGTTATTTACTTCTAATGTTTCTGAAATAGTTATTTTAATAAAATCATATCCAAGACCATTATTATCTTGAACGGTTATTACGTTGGAAATAGTAACTACTTGTACGGGTGTTGATGATGTTATTAGGGAGGTAAGATGTACAGTAGAACTAGAGGGAGTAATACCAACACCATTTCCAAGAGTACTTACTTCTATTTTATCACCAACTTGCATTGCGCTATTAAATAGATGCGTTGGAATATAGAGTGTATTAGAAGCGAATCCAGTTACATTAGTTGCTCCAGGAGCTGCATCACCTGGCGTGGAAGAAACCCAACCGCCGTTATTAATAGTAACTAAAACAGGAGTTCTCAAATTAGTGGGCACGTCAGCATAATTAGGAGTCCAAGGTGTAGTTATAGTGTTTAATGATCCTATACTATTAACTATCGCACTGTTAGGAGTTGGGGTTCCATCTGCTTTATAACCGACAACTGTCATTCCAACTGTTATATCATCCATCCAAGCTGGATCTCCAAGTTGCAAAGTGTTAGTTAAAGTATGCTCTATAAATTGACTTGCTTCACCACTAGCACCGCTTAAGTTAGAAACTACAACACCATATTTATCAACAAGAACAGGTTGACATACTTGTGGCGTTTTACGCACTATCATATCTTTAAAACTAATTGGTAATGAAGAAGGATTAATATTTGAGAAATAAGATGATAAATCTTGTTCTGGTATTTGGCCGCCAGATATTAACCAATATAAAGTATCATTTTTTTCATCTGACACAGAACCCACTGTAGTGGCATTGTTTGGTACGGCTGAAGCAAGATTAAACGTAACGTTATTACCTTCACCATACTCAAAAACACTATCTTCACAACCAAGCTTATTACCCAATATGTTTTGTACAGTACCTACATCAGAATCCTCTGAAGTCGATACTTGTATATTCATCGCATCTCTATATTCTCCATTTGGAACAATTCTCTCATCGAGATCCTTATTCATTTTACCACCGGTAAAATTATGCTTAATCTCTGGCATTTAATTAATGTTTAATTTGTTTCGATTTACCTCTTAAAATTTGAGTAATTTCTTCTAATTTAATATTTGACAATCTTAATTTAGCTTTTCTTATTTCAGCAAATCTTTCTTTCTTGTATCTTGCAACTAAATATTCTGGTGTGTTTCTTTTGCTAGCTAGAATAGCATGTGTTATCCATTTATACATAGCTTCTTCTGCAAATTTATGAACTTGCATTTCTTTGTCCGTACCAATTCCATCGCTTATATATTCTAATATTACAGTTTTTCCAGAGATATTAGAACTAAAGTGTATTTTTCCTCTTAAACAATCTATAAAAAAAGAACCGTTTACTTGAGAGCGTTGAGGATCTAACCCATATCTTTCACCTTGGTTGGGCCAATAATTATTGTCTATATAATCATCATTATTGTTTTCTGAAGGTGTTGATGATTTATAATTATCCCATGTTCTAGAATTACCACTAGAAGATGATTGTAACATACCAACAGAAGCGTCTGTAATTATAGAAACATCATCTATTATATTAATATGACCGGTATCGTTATCTGGAGCTATTTTAAAAGGTACATGACTAACAATAACAAGATATACAGTATTTAAACCACTAACGTTAATAGCATCTTCATCTTCTAATAGTTTAGTACTAGAAGTACCTAGACCATCATCAAAAGTTAAAGATCCTAAATCAAGAAAAGTTCCATCATTATAACTAGCGTTATAAGAACCACTACTAGAGATTCCTTGATTTTTAGTATTATCTGGTTGTTGACTGGTTATACCAATCCTTATTATTCCCCCTTCATGCACCTCGCTACCGCTAGAATTATCTACGGCTGCTGCAGATGTTCCTTTTGCTGATAAGTTTAAAAGGGTAACACCTTCCACGTCTAGCTCTTGATAAACCATATAGACATAACTACCGTATAAACCCCAACCAGCATTAGTATGGTGACTAAATTTTAATTCACCGCTACTAGCAGAAATAGTATCCTCGAATTGACGATTAGATATAGGAGATGATGGTCTATTTGATATTGTTTTTTGTACATCTGATATTATCCACTCATCCAAACCATCATCTCCATCACTAAAATCAGTATTAAAAGCATATTCTATACCAGGTGTAAAAGAATATGTTTTATTTTCATTTTGTCTTACATAATTTGGATTTGACGTTTTAGACGCTGGATACATTAAATGCTCTATACCAGAGCTATCAGACCAAGTTAGTTTTACATAATTAACATAATCTTGTGGTAATATCATTTGTAATGAA
>Ga0098041_1000300_pt1 | contig 20558 bp, 27 predicted proteins | sample 8_EtaG_FD_77066 | JGI IMG/M metagenome (GOLD analysis project Ga0098041, IMG submission 77066) | Marine viral communities from the Subarctic Pacific Ocean - 8_ETSP_OMZ_AT15162 metaG | ecosystem: Environmental > Aquatic > Marine > Oceanic | place: Pacific Ocean | collected 2015-01-08
CGCCCCTGCTGATAGGTCGGGACACCGAGCCCTGCGGCTGACTGCCCCAGAGTCGAGGCGAACGTGGCGCCTGGTGTCGATGACCCCGCCATCATACCTAAGCCCGTCTGCATCAGCGCTTGCCAGAGCTCAGGGCGCTGGAAAAGCGGACGGTCAAACTGGCTTTCGGGAGACGGCTGACCAAGAGGAGAAGGCGACCGCGGTGGGCTGGCTGGTGGCTGCCCCAAGGTGCGTGGTATTGGGGGTTGTGTGGGGGCCATCGGGTTAATTGGTGGCCCACCCATCCGGCCTCCTCGTGCCCCCTGCATCATCGCGAGCTGCTCGAGCAGCGTTCTTGGCATAGCCATTAGTCGCCGCCACCGCCAAAGAGGTTATTGAACGCGCCACCGGCCCCTAAACCGCCTAGCAGCCCCATCAATCCACCGCCAATCTGGCTTGCCATGTTGGGGTTGAAGGTCGTTGTCTGCGTCGAGTTAAGCGGCATCCCGGTCAGTATGCTTTGCAGCAGCCCGAACCGGCGCATCGGGTCATTACGTGCCTGGTCGTATCTCGCGATATCGGCATTGATCATGTTCTGCGCGTTGGTCTGGCCGAAGTTGCCCATACCCATCAATGCGTTGGCGCCTGAGAACAGGTTCTGGAGATTCTGTGTCCCAATTCTGCTCAGGTCACCGGCTGCCATGCGGCTCAGATCTTGGTTTGCCAGACTCTGGTCAACGCCTCGCTGCGCGGCACTGAGCGCCGTTGTGAACCCTTCTCTTCGCGCCTGGTTGGATGCTTTTGCCATCCTGTCGTAAAAGTTCTTGTTCTCCTCATCAGCCACGATTGCCGTGCGATCGCCGCCGTAAGCGCTTGAGCCTAGCGAGTGCAGTCCAGCAGCTCGAGCCATCTGCTCGGCTTGGAGCATATCGTCCTGCATTCCCCCGATCACGTCATCCTCGTACGGGTTCATGTACTGATCGATGGCGCTCATGGTTATCGGGTTGCCCTGCTCATCGAGCATGGGGTTCCCTTCAGCATCGCGCTGCACGACTTGCTCGTATGGGTTGGTGATTCGGAAGTCCATCACGTCACGAGCTCCGCGTGACGCTGCCAACCCTTCATCCCTACCGGACATCGTTCCGTGCCCACCGCCATAATACCCACCACCCTCGCCTGGTGTTGGGGGTCGAACCGGATAGATGCCTCCGGTCCACGGGTTAGTGGGGGCGTTGGGGTCAGTGTTGCCACCATACCCAGGGCCAGGGTCAAAGCCTCCATCGACTGCAAGCGCGTAATTTCCGCCCGCGCCTTTACCGCCTGGGCCACCCGCATAATAATCGGCAATCCCACCTGCTGCTGCTGGGTCATCCCGGAACATTGGGTTGTTTTGATCTCCCGGCAGACTGCCTGGTGGCTCCCACCATGGAGTCCCGTCGCCACTGGAGCCCGGACCACCACCCATAGGAGGCTGGTCGCCAACCCCTCCTGTCCCGGTGTCTACGTCCGTTGGAGTAAACTGCCAGAGGTTAGGATCGTAGCTGAACGGCCCGTAGGTCTGTGGCGTTTCAAAACCGAGACCCTGACCTAGCAGTCCTTCGGAGAGGTATCGCGCCGCCGCGTTATGGAACGGCTGCGCCCCTGCGTAGGTCTGCCCTGGGTAGGGGTTATATGGGGTTTTTTCGAGGTATTGATAGGCGTCACCCATCAATCCCTGCGTCTGAGCTCTAACCCACGGGTCAGTCTCAGTCGTTATCTGTTGAGAGGCCGGAGCTCCCATCGTCTAAATCCTTAACTAAGGTGATTCTCGTCTCCGTAAACCCGTGCCTCTTGAGCACGCGCTTCCAGCCTCTCCTTCCATCGATTTCGATCCTCGAGCACTCGTGGAGCAGCGCGAGGTCGTCCAGGAAATGGGCGCACCTCTGAAGCTCGTGGAGGTCTCCTCCCGCGAGCCAGACACGTAGAACCCGTCTACCTGGCTGCTGTGCAACCTGAGTGACGACCGCGGAGTTTGGCAGCGGCCACACTTGAGCTCGGCCTTCATCGACCTCGAGCTCGAGCTGTTCGATTGAGCACGCACCATCCAGAGCACCTTCTAGCATTGGGGCTACACGTTCCCATAGCTCAACCTTCCCCACACAAGACTCCGGTGCCCATCAAGAACAGGAGAATTGATTCGTCAGGAACCGTGAGCTCGGGGGCCTGGAGCTCCTCGATCGTAAGCGTGGGGACCTCGAGGGAGAGCTTCTCACTCAGGATCTCGTCCGCCGCCTTCTCGTGGCCTTCCAGGAACGCACCCTCACTATCGAGGTGGTCTTTCAGCTTGCCACGAAGCTCTTCGAGCAGCAATTCCACCGGCCTCAATATCTCAGCCAGTTTATATGACAGCATTAGAGGCCGTGGCCCCTTGATGCTGGCAAAGGCGCCCTGCAAAGAAGCAAGCTGTCCAGCTTGTATATGAATAGTATGACGCTCCATTCCTTACCTCTCCTCACAAAAATAACGAGCGGGTATATGACCCATCCAAATCATTTCACGAGCTCCAGGGGGTGCCGCTGCCGCTGACGGGGTTTTCTAACGCCTCGAGCTCGGTAGTTACTCGCAGCTCTGTTGCCTCTTTATCGATTTGATCCCACACCCACTCGAGGCAATCGTCCTGCGTTAGGTCATCGTATGCGATAAAATCGGGGGACTCCGGGTCAGCAGTCACACTGATCGCGCCGTATGTCCTAGCCATTAGCGAGTCGCCTATTTCACCTCGAGCTGCGATCACCTGCCAATGCACCGCGAATACGCCTCCATCGGACAGTTTCCTGTCGAGCTCGAGGACACGCCATTGAATTGTCATAGTGGTTTCCTGACTAAGTGCTGAACTGGATTTTTACTTCGTACACGCGGAACGTGACGTAATGCTCTGGCGGCGAGGTATCGATTCCCGAGGCCGCGAAGCTGGCATGAACCTCCACGTCGTCCCAATCGGACACGGCGCTGATCGCGGCAACGCTCAGGACCTGCTCATACTCTGTCGCGCTTGTGTTATTCACGTTCTGCGCGGTGCCGCCGCCGCCGGTTACTTGTGACCCGTTCTCGTAGAGAGAGATCGTAATCGTGCAGCTACTAGGAGGGTCAGCGGATGCTGAGTCGTACCGGCGAGCTCGGACAATTAGGGAAACCGTCTGGTACGGGTTCACGTCACCGGACGGGCTTTGCATATCGTACCTGAGGGTTCTGCTGCCTTCAGACTCTGCGAAGATCACGCGGTGGTTGTGCAGCCACACCCAATCGGATGTCCCAGCAGAATTCACCGCGACATAAGTATTCGATGTCGCGGCGGTCGCGTAGGTCTCCCAATCACCCGTGTCCGCGTCCGCGTTCGCCCATATCGTCTCAGCGAGCGACGGTTTATTCGGATAGGTAGGAACCGGATGAGTCACGAGACTTGATACCAACTACCGATGATGCGCTTTCGATTCGATACCATCGCTTTCAAGAATTGCACGACAGTGATATCCCCAACAGTTGCGGTGCCTAGCACCGGGGGGGTGCCATTCACCCACAAAAGTGGTGCGACCGCATCATCGTTCACCTGCCAGGCGATTGTGTAGCCCGAGCCACCCTGGTGTTGCAGCAGCAGGATGTAGGAGCCACCCGCGACCATCTTCTCATCATTTACATCGATGGTGGTGGTTGCCGAGCTCGAGTCAAAATCGATTTGATGCTGGTTCGAGACATCCCAATCCGGCGTCACCGTTGTCGCGTCAGCTAACTCTGTGGTGCTTTCCTTTACCGCGAAGTGCCCAACGATTTCAGCGCTGGTGGTCGATAGCGTCAGGGGGCCAGAAGACATACCGGACGACATGGCGGGTCCGATGATGATGTTGTCGCTCGAGGCTTGGCGGCGCATGAAACCGATGAAGTCGGTTCCGGCGTTATTTACGAGACTGATGCCACCGGCGGGAACGACAACCTGCCCCCCACTGGAGAAGCTGCTCCCTGTCAAACCCGTCGCGTTGGTATCGACGCCAAGCGAGATATTAGTGGTTCCCGCCTGGCCGATAATCAAACTCTTATAACTCGCTGAATACCCATACCTGCTCTGCTGAATGGCACGGTAGCCGTTGACGCCAATGTCACCCGTCACATCGAGCTTGTGGGCCGGAGTTACGGTTCCGACACCTACCTCGTTCGCGCTGCTATCTACAAACAAGGTGCTCGTATCGACCGTCAGGTTCCCTTGGAAAACGAAGTTACCGGAAGCAAACGTCCCCGCGGAAACATCGGCGGCACCGTGCGTATGGCTTGAGGCCGCAGCGTCAGTAATCCCATAGCCGGAAAGCGTAGTGGGCTTTGAGGTAATGGCGCTAAATGCGTGTGTGTGCGAGCTCGCGGCTGCGTCAGTAATCCCGTAGCCTGAGAGCGTAGTAGGCTTTGAGGTGATCTCGCTGAACGCATGAGCGTGGCCGACCGCCGAGATACCGGCCTCTGCCAGGGTCTCATTGATCCAAGCGGACCCGCTCCAGGTGAGGAGCTCGCCAGCCGAGTTTGAGCTGACCGTCACATTCGACAAACTATCAAGCGTGTGATTATGACTTGAGGCCGCAGCATCCGTTATGCCATAACCGGCCAGAGTAGTGGGCTTGGAAGTAAGGGCACTGAATGCGTGAGTGTGGCTCGAGGCTGCCTTGGCATCGAGCGCCGTCTGTAGCCCCGTGACATCAGATATCGCGTGGCTATGCCCTGTCGCAGAGATGCCAGCATCAGCCAGGGTAGCGTTTACCCAGGCGGAGCCGCTGTAACGCAGGACGTTGGCCGAAGCTGGTGAGGTCAGCGTGACATCAGAGAGGTCATTTAGAGCACTGGCCCCGGATACGCTATCGACATACGCCTTGATGCTCTGCTGTGTCGCAAGCGCAGTCGCGCTATTAGACGACAGCGCATCCTCGTCGAGTATCGAGGTGACCGCGGTGCTATCCGCGAGCTGGAAGTTGCTGCGAACCGTCAAGCTATGCGGGTGCTCGACATCTCTGTCGAGATACCAGGTGCGTTTAGCCATCTGCTCGAGCTCCTGCTGAATACGCAGGAAATGCTCCTGGAGACCAGGGTCCGAAAAACTCGGCGGTGTGGGGAGCTTCACCTAGTGCCTCCCGCCACGACCTCGAGGCGCGGAACTCCGAAACGCCAATCGGTCGATTCTACGCCCTCGACGCGCATGACAACCTGGCGTCCGCTGAATCGAACGCTGGTCGGTTCTGTCATGGTAAAGGGGCCATGCGAGCTCGCGGTGCCGGTTGGGTAACTCTTTACCTTGAACGTCAGCTTCGTCGTCGCGAGCTCGTCCTCGTCGGGGATCAAGCGCGTCACGTGAACGAAGCGCTCACCGTCACCGATCTCTACCGGGCCACTCTCACAAAAAGGGGTGTAGGTCCCGTGCGTGTAACCAACCTCATGCTCATAGACCTTCTGGTCGGTGTGCAGCCCGAGCGGAGTATTGAACGTCCCGCTCGCAGCAATCGTGGAGGCCGGGACACTGCCGAGTGACCAGTAGCCTTCCGCGTAATTGAAGGAGATGTATTTACTGACCTCTCCAGACACCGAGTCGGGGTACAGCCACCACACCTCGTTGAATTGATCGTTATGGAAAGCCGTGACCTTAGTCACCTCGGTCATATCGATGTCGTCTTCAACGGCATCCCACACCTCGCATGGCACGCGCTTGACGTAGCCACCTTCGTACAGGAAGAACCCCTCCTCCCCCATCCAGAAAACGCGGCCATCGACCTCGGCGAACCCTTTCCTCGAGACTGCGCCACAGCCGCTGCCCACACGATCGAACGAATAGACATACGGATATCCGATGTAGGACATCCGGTGCGCCGAGGTAGTGGTCACGATGAGTGACTCGCCCCTGCCCTTCGAGCCGAACATGATTTTTCCGTCAGTATCGAGCGTCCAGCTACCCGCCTGGTTTGCAGCGGATGGCGTCCATACAGTCCGGCCCTCACGGTCGCACCATTGAACCTTCCGAGGATCGCCTCCTGCCCCCAGGGCCACAACGAAGCGCTCCGCCGTAACCATTGCCGCCACGTTATCGATAGGCGCATTGGTAACTGCCGTGAGGTTGTTACTCGTGTTCAAGTCCCACTCGTAAATCTTTCCATCAGCGTCACTGCACCCAATGGGGAGCTGGCCGAACGTGTCCCAGCTCCAGGAGGTCGCGGGTGTGATCGCCCCGATGTCAGGGCGCGGCGTTCCGTAGGTGCCACCTCCATAGAGGCCCTCGCCGTATCCACCCTGCTGGGTCGCCCCCACGTTGCCGCTGGAAAACCCCGCGGGCGTGATATCAGTAATCGCGCCGTCATCATCCATCGCGTAGGCTTTCGCCGCGGTGCCGAACACGAGCCATCGATTATTGGTGTTGTCGGTCCAGGTAGCGGCGCCTCGAGCGATGCCAGCAAACGTGCCGGTCTGGAATTGTGACCAACCACCGACAGGTTGCATCGCGCCATCACGCCAGCGCACGAGAGAGCCGTCACGCCACCGGCCTTTGCTTTGGTATTCGGTTCCCTGCGCGTAGAGGCCAGGAGGAAGCTGTAAAGTCAGGAGCGCCATCAGTGCTGCACCAGATCGTAATATGTGAGGACCATGAGAGCCTCGAGGTTTACCGCGAGCTCGTGCTGCTCGAGGAGCTCCGGGTCGATGACCGGCAACCTGAGATCGACGGAACCAGCCGCGAGCTCGTCCGCTATCTCCTGCTGGTCGACCTTCAAGAGATCTTCGATTCTTTCACGCTTGAGCTCGAGCGCTTTGTCCAGGGTCACCACCGCTTTCGCAATCGAGACGGCCAAAGGAATCGGCATCGGGGCACTGCGAGGATCGACCAGGTTTTTGTAGCTCTGCGCTACTTTAGAGAGGTGCTGCACGTGGACCTCGGTCGTCATCGCACCGCCTACGCCGAGGAGCTGTTCGTAATTAACCCTAAAGTCGCGAGACCAGTGAGGAGACTAGCAAGCGCCACGTTCGCATCTCGGCTGCCCGAGACCGTAGGCTTGGCCGCGGGAGTCGTGTTGTAGAACCCGACGTTGCTGCCTTTATGCTCGAGGTTGCCGCCTACAATCACTGCATCCTCGAGATCGAGAGAGCCGCCTGTAATGAACGTGGCGGCTGCGCTGCCACCAATTGATAGCACCACTCGAGCGCTCGGGCTCGCGGTATAGGACAACCCGGTCGTCGTGCCGCTTGAGAATCGCATCGAGGGCGATCCAGCAGAGCCGTCACCGACCGTCAATGTCGCGATCGTGCCCAAACTCGTAAGGCTCGAGGACACCACGTTGGAGGCCAAAGTCGTGCCCGTCAGATCTGCTGCCGCTAACGCGCTCAAGGTTGAGACCGAGCCGAGTCCAAGCGTAGTCCTGGCGGCTGCCGCATTCGCGTCATCGACGAGTGACGCGCCAAACGTCGAAATCGTGGTTGAGTCAGGCACCGTCAGGGTCTTGATCCCCGTCAGACTCGTGACCTCAGAGTCCATCAGAGCTCCGGCTGCCGCGACCGTTGTCGCGTCAGTTATGTCCGCGTCAGTAGATATGGTGTTCAGTTTTACACCGTCTGCCGCGATGTCCCGGCCATCGACCGTACCGCCCACCGTGATATTGCCTGTCACCGCCAGGCTCGCGGGTGATACAGCGCCCATCGAGACGGCTGTGCCCGAAGACCCAAAAATCGCATCGAGCGCATCGAGCCCTGCATTGATTGTCGTTCCCCAGGTGCCCGATGATGCACCTACGGTCGGCTTAGTAATCGAGAGGTTGGTAGTGGTCGCCATTATCCGAAGCTCCTGGGCATCGAGCGTGGTGTCGTTCCATACGCTTCACGAGTTCCGCTGACCCGGAGCTCTTGGAGCGCTTGTTGTGTCTTCTGTAGGTATTGCACCGAACGGGCGTCATCTTGAGCCCAAGCGTAGCTCTCGCTGATCGCAGCGTAGAGGTAGACATCCGGCGCGATATCGAGCAGCCAATTTGTGGCGTTCGACGCGAGAGGTGGCAGCGATTGCGTGTATACCAGCAGCCCGGTGTACGCCTGGTCAGGCGCAGCGCAGAACTCAAACGAGGTTCCCACGACCGAGACAAAAGTCGGCTTGCCGGTGGCGCTCAAGATCTCGCGCTGCTCGTCCATCTCCTGGGGGCTCACAATGATCAGCGGCTGGTTGACCGTTCCGCTGATTGAGATCCGGTTGAGCGACCAGAAGTCGCTCGGCACCGTCTCGTACTGACTATCGATCGTGAAGCTGTCGTTCCGAGCAATCCGGCGAGGGTGCTGCACCACACGATTGAGCTTGGCTTCCGCGAGATCGATCGCCATCGCGGCTACGCCCTCGTCCGCCACGTCGGTGCGGTTCATGTGATCCTCGAGTGCGTTTTTCAGACTCGAGTATGAATTGATAATCGCTGGGTTAGCCATCGACGGTCTCCTTCTCTAGAGCTGCGTCCCACAGCCCAGCCTCCAGGGCCGCCCGTTCATCGACAGCATCCTGCATCCCGAATGCGTAGTCCCCGATATGCGTGATTTCCCAGCTCAGGCCCTTATCGACCATGATCGGGATATCGGCGCGGAGAATGCGCGAACAGAAAAACACGTCTTCACCAACGAAGCGCTGCTTGTCCTCGAACCACGGCTGACCGAACCAGGGGAACTCGATTTTGGTGAAGACATCAGCTTGCAGCATCAAGAAACCGGTCCCGACCGTCTCCACCTGGTGGAGCCCGTCTTCGCCCGGCTCAGGCCACAATGTGTCATAGGCTTCACCTTCGCCTTTGATCTGGGCTGTAACCCGAATCGGACGGCGACGGCCAGCGCAGTTTGCGCCGACCACTGGAACATCCCACTGCATCAATCGCTCGGCAGCATAAGGCGGGAACCCCATGTCACTATCGACATAAAGGATGTGGGTGCAACCCGCCTCAAGCAGCTCCTTCGCTGCTGCCTGTCGGGCTTCCGCCAACACCGTCCCCCCGTGGTGGTTCAGCACCACCTGGTCGCGCACAACAGCAGTCTGGTACGCGCACATCTGCGTCAAATCGAGCGCTGTCCTGGTGTGCATCCTATCGTGCGCCACTAGCGCGACACCCAGCACTCGATCACTCATAGCTTCACCGGCCTCGTGAGAAAGAACCTGTTGTCGGGGTCATTAATCCACTTCTTGACCGCTTTCCTGTCCTTCCCGTTGCCTGTCTTCTTCATCACGTCATGCCAGAGCGCGATTGGAATGCTACCGATCCGGTGCATATCGCCCTGCCAGCCAGCTCGCTCGTCTGTCGCCGCGTACTTGCGCTTATTGTCTTCGATTATCGGACGCCAATCCTCCACCGTCTCGATGCCGAATTGCTGCTCCTCGTGGTTATACCACACCCACTGCATCCGCTTCGCGAGCGGATCGTACTCGAGTCTTTTGTGACGCTTCCAAGCCATCAGTGATGTCTCTTAGTTGGAGCTCAGGGGGCAGGGCCAGAGGCCCCACCCCCGTCACTCATTGTGTTACTTCTGCTTATGAGGTCGTTAGATCTGCGACGACTCCATGAGCATCCTCTTGGTCTACCTGTAGACCCATCTCTGCCAAGGCGAGGAACTTTGTCGCATCGCCGGTACGGGCCAATTCTGAAGCCTGGAACGGTCTCAGAACCCTGGTCCTCATACGGTCAGGATCGAGCAGGTACGCAAGCGAAGCCTCCGAGAATCTACTGGGGGTCATTGCAAGCGTTCCCCAGTCGGATAGATACAGATCGGCGGCCCCAATTACAGTCGTGGGGCTATCCGATGGCGCCATGTAGCGCTGCTGGGCGATACCAGCGAACGCACTCGCCGCTTGCTTGTTGAATGAACCAACTACACACATGGTCGGCTCGGCCCCTGCGTCATAGCAGAGCTTGAGCGCTGCTTTCAGCAGCGTCTCGGTAAAGGCACGAGCTGTCCCGGCGCCACGGGCGCCTGTCGGTGTGCTGACCCAGGACGGATGAGATCCGCCCGAGTGCTTGTCCGCGTTGGTCTTAATCCACGCGCCCAAGCCACCTGTTTCACGCGCAGTGCCGGACGAGCCAGCGACCGCCGCGTTGTTAGCACAGATGTTCATCTCCACGTCCCGCTTCAACTCTTTCATTACTCGAGTGAGCTGGAAAGCAGTTTCGGCGCCACGACCAGCTTTACTCACCGAATCGTTCGTTCCCGATACGATGAAATCTTTCGAGCTGATCGAGCAATAGTTGCCTAGACGTGTGGTCGTGTTGGCAGCCGAGAAGGTCGTGACCTCAAACCCCTCGTCTTGGTGGTTCTGTGAAGCGGCATCGAGTGCAAACGATTGCCACTCAAAGAATGTGTTCTCGGCAGGAGCGCTGCCGATGGATGAATACACGGGAGTCTCAGTCGGAGAAATATCCGAAATCAAATCACTGAGATCCTCGCGTATACCAATCGTCGAGTACGTCTCGAACGTATTGGTTTTCGGATTATCAGTTGCCACAATTCCCTACTTTGTTATGCCCATCATCTCTGCGATCAGAGGAGCCGCGTCCTCTATGCGGCCTGACTTTTTGAGACGAGTGCGCTGTTGACGTTGACGGCGAGACCGTGTGTCGCGGCCTTTTTTGCCGTTCAGATTAGGTGCAGCAGTCTTGGCCTTGGATGCGTCACGCGCCTTGACCTTGCCGGAGTTGAGCAGGTTTCGGTAGCGCATCGCGTCTCGCAGGACTAGCACAAAGCGGTGGTCGTGCAGACTGCCGAGCTCCTCCTCGGACAGTCCCATCGCCATTCCGTATTGTGCGATTTCCTGGGCCTCAGTTGCTGCTGTTTTTTGGTCTTTCCACTCGGGCAGCTTCTCGAAGAGCTTGTTCTGCTGGTTAGCTCTCCATGCTTCGCTGCGCTGCCGGAGCTCGGCCTCTCGTTCGGAGGCTACACGATGCTGCTCGGCGTGTACCGCTTGGAGCTGCTCGCGCTGTTTGGTCCACTGGTCTTTAGCCCAGAGGTACTCGTTTCGGTCAACGAACTGCGTCGGGTCGGGTTCTGGACCAGCCGCTTGGTTCAGTAACTGAGCGAGTTGGGGCAACGCCGCCAGGTATTCCTCGCGCTGCTGCGTGAGCTCGGCCTTGAGAGGCTCGAGCTCGTTGCGCTGCTGGAGTAATGCCTGGTTCCGCTGCGTAAACGTCTTCCCGAGCTGAAGAAGCCGAATTGCCTCATCGCGGTCCTGGACCATGTACTCGACGCCATCTGCAACAATTGCAATAGGCGCAAAGTCAGGGGTATCAGTTTGCGATGCGGGTTCGCCCTCCTCGTCCTCGAGGAATTCGTCTTCGTGCTCGGACTCGTATGAGTCCGCTTCTTGCTGTTCCTCGTAATCTTCAACTAGATCCTCGGAAGGTGCCTCAACCTCCTGCGCGTCTTCGGTAGCAGGAGTCAGCATGGCGGCGAGCCGCTCTTCAACGCTGGGGGCACGCCCTTCTTGGGTGGTGCTCATCAATCGCCTCGGTTATGTGCTTCCATGATTCCGCTATCACGCAAGCGTTTCATCTCGACCTCGGCCTCCCCCAGGCTTTGGTATCTATGCCACAAGAGCTCGCGCTCCTGGGAGCTGCCCTCCAGCGCCCATAAATCCTTCAGACGCTGACGAGCAACCTGCATTACCTCGAGCCAGAGATCCGACTCGAGGACACGTTTCGCTTCTGCCGCAAGATTAGCCATTGGACATCAGCTTGTTTTGTTCGATCGATGCCTTGAGCTGGGCCATGTCCAACTTGACCCCGAGCTCGGCTGCCTTGATGTGGATGTCCGCCAGGAACTTATCTCTCTCGAGCTCGAGCTTGGCCGTATCGACCATCATATCGGCTTGAATCTTCTGACCCTCGATCTGCGCGAGCATCTGAGCCGCGTCCGGTTCAGGCGGCGGCGGTGGTGGCTGCTTGAAGTCCAAGGGAAGCGGATTGAAGAAACTCGAGGTGTCCTTCACCCCAGCGTTCTCGAGCAGCTTCCCGAGCGTATGTCTGAGTTGGCCGAGCCCAACGAGCGGGTTGTTCGGACCCATCGTGGTCAGGATCTCGCGCTGGGAAGCGAGAACCTCACGCATGACCGCCACCCTCTCGTCCGCTAGGCCGTTCCCCAGCCCGACGTTGACGGTGCAATCCATCGATGAGTTCCAACTCGAGGGATCGATCTGAACAAACTCGTTGTTCAAGCGAGCGATCTCTTTTTTGTCCGCGTTCCTGACGACCAAGCGGAGCAGCCCCTTGAACAAGCGCGTGAATCCGCTCTCGGCGTACAACCTGGAGATGAGCTCGAGACGTTGCGTAGCTGCCTGGACCTGAGCTTGGACCGCGGCCCTGGTGGTCGATTGGAGCTCGTCGCCGGACATCGCGAGATTGTGAGCTCCGACCCGGCGATCTTTCTCCTGCTCCATGACCTCGAGGACCGAGAGCGCTTCACGTCCCACAAAGGGCATCGCGAATGGGGTCACCATGCCAGGAGCATCCTGACGAATCACGGCCCCGGTCTCGTTATTGAGAACATCGGAAAGATTGACCCGGCCCTCTACCACCGCCGTCCGGGGGTAAATCGACTGAGCAAGCGAGTCTAAGATCGAGCGCTTGATGTTCGAGTTAATGCGCTGGAGGTCGGAGACCATATCTCCGATCCCCTGGCCGAAGAACAAATGCGGCTCTGGGTCCGGGCAGAATGCCGCGAAAGGTTTTTCGGAAGTGGGCTCATTCGCCACAATCTCGTAAGAGTCTCCGATTGTGCAGACGCGGCGCAACTCTGCCAGCCCGTCACCATCCCAATCCACCCGAACCCAATTCTCGCAGTAGAGAACCGACTGCTCCTCTTTGTTCATCGAGTCGTCGCTCCAGGCGCCCCCCTGGTTGCGATACCGAACGTAGGCTTCTTCGGACGAGTGGAACGTGTCCTGGTTTGTAACGTGATTTTCAACCATCTCGCGGTTGTACCCGAGGGCCACCAGGTCGGCGACCGACATGAGCTGCCGGTGCCCTACGTAGCGAGCGCTCTCGAGACACGAGGCGGTTCTATCGATAAGGAATTCTTCCGGTGGAACTGCCGCGACTCGAATGCGTGGGGACCGCCTGGTGCGCTTAATCTGCACATCATGGACCTGCGGAGAGGGGGAGAGACCCATACCCTGAGGGTCAGGCGACCCCAGCATTTGACTCGAGATATTCGTTATCTCGGTGCCCGGCTCTTGTAACACAAGGGCGAGCCCCGCGTCGTCGAGCTCGGTAAACTCGTGATAGCTCACCTCGATGGATTCATCGCGCCAGTATTTTACCAGGCCGATCCCTGTCGTGAGGCTATCCTTGAATACGGTGTGGAAGACCTCGAAGCCTTTGTTCTGCTCGAGGAGCAACCAATTGATATATGACGTGGCTTGGTCCGCTTGCTGGACATCCTCAGGACCATGCGGCACAAACTCGACGGCCCGCTCGGCGCCGAAGAACACCTTCATCAGTGAAGGGATGATCGAGTTGACCGCATCCGCGACATCTCGAGACACGATCTGAGACCTTCCGGTCTCCTCGTTACCTAGCGGATCACCGCGGTACAGCTTAACAGCACGAGCTCGGCGTGGACCTAAGTCCTGCTCGATAAAGCTCGCCGCGTCCTCGGCTTCACGCCGAACGAGTGATTGGAGCTCGCCTTCATCCATAAGCTCCTCGGACGCGACCTGCTCCCCGACTTCTTCATATAGAGTTTGCACGCCGCAAAGCTAGTTGGCGGCGGATATGACGTGTCAACTTTTTGGAGGAAAAGCCTGTAAATCACTTGCTTTGCCTACCCCAGGGGACTAAATTGTGACAATAACTGATACACACGTCTTTAATGCGGAGATAGCATGAACACCACTAAGAACACAGAGAAGCAGAACCTGCACTACCGCGAATCAGATGGGCACACCTATTGGCAGGAGGAAACTCCTGATGGACGCTTTTGGGTCGGCGCTCCGACTTACGAATCGGGGGAGCCTGACTATGACAATGCGACTCCTGTCGATGACTTCCTTATTGACGACAAACAGCGCAGCGAACTGGACGCTTGGCTAGAAGAAAGGAGGGGTAGCATGAAGGAAAGTTCCGATTACCGGCATGGGGAAAATGGCGCATGGGTCTACGCTCAGAACTGCACTCGAGCCGGTCACGTAGTGAGCCTCGAGGAGGTGGAGGCTTTTAGCGAAGTCATCGAGGGTGAGGTGCACTGCCCTAGCGATTGGAGTTGGTGGGCTGTGGATTACGCTAAAAGAACACTGGCTGATGAGGAGCTCGGTGCTGGCCCCAACCACGTGTTCCGCCTACGGGCCGCCGCCAATGTAGTCCGCTACACAGAGAACGATTGATGAGGGCCGTCGATCTGTTCGCCGGTTGGGGCGGCTTCACCCTCGGGGCCGAGAACGCGGGCCTCGAGGTGGTGTACGCGGCGAACCACTGGCCGCTGGCGGTTGAGGCTCACGAGCTCAACCACCCGACCGCGAAGCACGTGTGCCAAGACCTGCGCCAAGCGGATTGGACCGCGCTGCCCGAGTACGAGCTCCTGCTCGCCTCCCCTGCTTGCCAGGGGCACTCGACCGCGAGTCAGCCGAAGCGCCGCCACTACCATGACGCGCTCCGGGCGAGCGCTTGGGCAGTCGTGGATTGCGCCGAGGTGACCAACCCCGAGACCATCTTAATCGAGAACGTGCCGGATATGAGGCGCTGGACGCTGTACCCTCACTGGCGCCAAGCCTTCCGAGTTCTCGGCTACACCGTGACTGAGCGCGTCCTCATGGCGTCACACTTCGGGGTGCCCCAGCGCCGCAAGCGTCTGGTGGTGTGCGCCTCGAGAGTCGGGGCCTCAGTTGCGGAGGACCGGCCCGAGGCCCTCGAGCCAGCGTTCGGACCTCACGTGGAGTGGGAGGCACCGGGCTGGCGCTCCATCGCTGACGCGAGCTCGAACGTCCAGCGCCGGATCGGATGGGCGCAGGAGCGGCACGGCGCTCGATGCCTGAGTCAGCACGTCACGGGCCATCGTGGCATCAGCCTCGAGGAGCCGATCCGCACCGTCACGACCAAGGACCAGTGGGTTGTGGTGGACGGCGATCAGTACCGCCCCCTCACCGTGAGGGAGTACGCGAGGAGCATGAGCTTCCCCGACACCTATAGCTGGCCGGAGAGAGCGACACGCACCGACTGCATCAAAGGCATCGGCAACGCGATCCCACCGGCATTCGCTACCGAGCTCATTAAGGCGGTAGCATGAGAGAGGGGGGCGGCTACGGTCGCCCCTTTTTTTTGCCCTCTTCCCAGCGATCCGGCAAAATTCGAGGCCGTAGGATCGCGTCTAAGGGCTCTCGCGAGGTGTCCGAGGGGTCTAGTGAGGGTGGAATCCCGCGGTTTTGAGGCCCTCGAGGGCTACACGATCCCCTTGATGTTGCGGCGGATGGGCTCCCTCGAGGAGCCGCCACGGCCATGAATCGCAATCGCCGCGTGGTGCGCGAACGTGAGGACCAGGGCGTCCGCCTTGTCCGGTGACGCTTCGCCTCGACGCTTGAGCTGCTTCTTCGACTCGACCCTCATCTTACCCGCGGGGGTGAAGTCCTTACGCACCATCGCGAGCTGCTCCACCAGCTCATCGTCGGGTGGCAGCCGACAGTCTCGACGCTCGAGCCACACCCGAGCTCGGTCCCAGAGCTCATCCTTCAGCTTGTCGTACTGAGCCTTCAGCGCCGGGTTCTCGGACACGTGAATCCCCCTGACCGGCAAGTCGAACTCTCTCAGTCGATCCACCACCCCGGCGCCCAACCCCACGACATCCACCAGGATGGCGGACGGGCGCTTATCGCTCGCCAGGAGGTCCCACTCGTTCTTGATGCGGAACGCGAGCTGCTGCGTATCGAGGTTGCGCCAGTTCTTGATCGAGTGAACCCAATTGCCCTGGCGGACCACCAGACAGCTCTCGTCGTCGCCGAATCTCGCGACATCAAGGCCCCACAGAATCGGCTCGCTCTCCATGCACGCGACATCCCTCGAGACTGCCGCCTGGATGAGCTCTCGAGGGATCACCGTGTCATCATCCGCCAGGGGAAATTGTCCCAGCACGTGAATGCGAAACGCATTCGAGTGGCTGCCGTACTTCTCCTCCATCTCCTCGAGCCAATCCCTCGAGACGCTCGGGACATCCGAGCTCGAGACGTGCAGCGTGGTCCATCGATCCGCCAGCTTGTTATGCGTGTCGTAGAAGAACCCGACGTTCCGGTTCGGGTTGCCCGTGAGGACCATGAAGCTGCCCTCACCGCCCATCGAGCCTGAGAGCGCCTCCATCACGATGTCATCGACACCAGCCGCCTCATCCACGAGCACCAGGACGTTGGCCGCGTTAATCCCCTGGAGCGACTCGGGCGAATCTTTCCGCGCCGTCCGTATCGAGATGAAGGACTCGAACCCCTGGCGCTGGGCCAGGCGATACTCGAAGCGCTCCTGCTTGAGCTCCCAGAAGTCCCCGAGCTCAGGGGGCAGCCGTTGCACCCATTTACGGAACTCCGGGACATACGCATCCGCGAGCTGGGCGCTTGAGGGCGCGGTCACAATCGTCTTGGCGTCAGGCCGCGTCATCTCGAACCACATACTGAGCCAGGCCATGCAGGTGGTCTTCCCTACCCTCCGCCCTGAGCGTATCGACACTTTCCGGTCACCGTTCGCCACCGCGGTCATAATGGCCGCCTGGTGGGGGTACGGTTCGGCTCGCAGGAGCTGCGTCACGAAGTCCACGGGGTTGTCGCGATAATGCGTGAACAGCTTCTTGAGATCCTCGGGTGGCAGCATCAGAGCCCTACATATTCCCTGACGGCTTTCTCCTGCTGCTCCGTGAGGTCGTCGCACTCATGCAGGTGCATGATGGGCTGACCCACCACCGCGAGCTGCGTGATCTCATGCACCTCACAATACATCGCGAAGGTCCTATCCTCGCCGCACCACATCCCGCCAGCGGACCTGAGGCCCTCCAGGAGCGGAGCATATCGAGCCTGGCGCAGAGCTCGACCGCGCAGAAGGGTACAGGCGCCTCCGCCCTTCACCTCGAGCTCAAGGTCTTGTTCTGAGCGGAGCTTCTCGAGGTGCAGCGGGTGACCGCGGAACCCATAGGGGTGCGTCATCCATACCTGAGGCCACAAGTCGGGGTGGCCGCCCCAATTGCAGCTCGTAAGAAAATTTCCGTACACCACATCCGCGTGAGCCTGGCGCATCCGATCGAGCACACCTGGCCCCACAATCACATCGTCGTCCACCAGCCAGAGCTCATAGACGCCATTGATCACCGCGTCATTAATCATCTCCTGCCTGGTATGAGCTACGCGCTCAATTTTACGGAGCGTCCACCGAGCTCCACCTGGGTCATCGACCTCTCGAGCATCGATGGTCTCGACGCCGTTGGCCTTCAATCCCTCGCGCCATAGCCTCGAGATCCTCGAGGTGGAGTTCTTATCTCTGACCGGACCACCGGCCATGAGGGTCACTCTCCCAACCTCGCGAGCTGCCAGGGGAGCAACTTGATATCGTGTTCCTTCATATACGCCACAACGTCCGAGCTCGTGAGCTCCGGCGAGAACTCGACAACTATGCTCTCCTCAGGGTTAGTCTCGAGGATCTCCTCATACTCGAGCTCACGTGCTGCCTCGAGCATAATGCGCTGCTCGTTGCTACCTGGCGGCTGCATCCGTGACAGCCACTTCAGTCGGGTGGCTAGGGTCTCCATGCGTTCCCTCACTGTTCGGTACTGCCCTGACAATGGAGCCGCCCGGAATCGAACCGGGGTGTGCCGTAGTGCCTGTTGTAGGCCCTGCTACCGCATCAAGTCCCTTCGGCCCTTCAAAAAAAAACCGCGTGATCGCCTGTGGTCAAAAATGGCGCGGGGGGGGTCTCGAGCTCATCCCGAGGTGTGTGTGGGGTGACATAAAGCACCCCGCCCCCCAAGAGGACCGGGGGGGGGTGCATTTTCGACTTAGGGTAACATAATAATTCTTATACGAAGTTGGGCCGATCCCGTAAGTCGTTGTATAGCACCACTTAGGGGATTCGCTCTGTTTATGCACGCAATATCCACCGAATATGCAGCATGGATATGCAGTCTGAGTGCATATCCATTCGCCAATCCCGCGGGCGTGTCAGCCGTAGCGGCCTCGGTGTCACGGGCTAAACCTGCCGTTAATCAGACTAACCATTAGCTGACTATCACCTCTTATCTGCTGATGTGTGCTATTGGTCGTTAGCGGTGCTAATCCATTAGTACGTGTAATACGTGTTACGCCCGACGCGGGGCGACAGCCTCCTGGCATCAGAGCTCCTTGTTAATCGTCAACGGCCCATCGGTTGAGCCAAGCCAGGATTCTGCCCGTGTCCCCACCATAGTACTCCTCGACCTCGTCGTACCTTGAGACCAACACCTTTGGCTCAAAAGGAAAGTTGATAAACCTCATAGAGTACGATATGGCCTCACCGCTGGTTACCAGTTCCTTGCCCGCTTCTTTAGCTTCAGCTTGTGTGGCAAACCAGCGACCAAACGATCGATCCAGAGATGTATCGCGCCACCTAATCCTCCACATGGTTCGCCCCTTTTCTAAGTTTTCGGAGTGCGCTCATCGAGCCTCCATGATTTGCTTGCCAATCCATTCCGACACATTCACCGTCACGGCATTTCCCATCATTCGATAGCGCGGAGAATCGGCGACCTCTTTGCCGTCGTGGTAGTAGCGGGTCCAGTCATCTGGGAAACCCTGCAACCGTTCGCACTCTCTAGGCGTCAAGCGTCGAGGGCGTGGCCCAACGTAAAACTCAGGCTCTGCCCCCTGTCCTCCGCATCGCGACGTGCCCGCACCTGACGAGTTTAAGGTTGGTGCGATGCTATGAAAGGTGCTAGGCGTAGACGTCAGCAAAGGAACGTGAGCCGTCGCTGCAATTGGATGGCACGGATCGCCCGGTTGCGGGTTGCTACCATTTTCCGGGGAAGTCACTTGCGTGGTGTCAAACACAAGAGGCAAGTCGCAACCATTGTCGGCATTTGCGCCAATTGTCTGCGTCGCCTTGCCTGTCAGGTCAGTTACTCTGCCGTCTTGGTCGTGGCGTTCGTACCAGCTGACACCACCTCCTTCAGCGCTGTTTCTAATGCCTTGGGAAGCGCCTTGCCCCGATCGCCCGCCCGCCTCAGAATCCCGCTGCACGCTTTCGCACTCAAGAAGTATTTCTGGTGGACACGGTGCTCCAAGATATCCGACAATAAAGACTCGACGCCGTCGTTGCGCGACTCCGAAATGTTGGCTGTCAAAAATCCGGTAGGCCCACCCGTACCCCAACTCCTCCAACGACTCGACGAGGTGAAGCATATCCTTTCCTTCGTTCGAGGAAAGAAGCCCAGGGACATTTTCGACAACGACCCAACGGGGTTTGCATTCACTAATGATGCGATGGAATTCCCACCAGAGTCCGCTGCGCTCTCCTGCCATTCCCTTACGCTTGCCAGCGACACTGAGGTCTTGGCAGGGGAATCCTCCGCAAATAACGTCAACTGGTCGGGCGTCTCTGACATCTTTTACATCCTCAAATTGATAGACGTTCGGCCAGTGCTTTTTGAGCACCGACCTAGCTTGTTTGTCTGCCTCGGCTTGCCACACCACCTCCATACCGGCTCGCTCTAAGCCGAGCTCGAGGCCACCGACACCCGAGAACAGCGATCCGACTTTCACGTTGCTGACTCCTTTGCGTAACGGTTCCAGTTCGGCCTTGATTGCCACCAACACTCAAGCGAACAGAACCGACGTTTTTCCCATCTCCCCCACGGTTGGTTTTGCGGTTTTGCGTAAGCGTCACCGCAGCACTCACACAGCTTGGTTCTCTCTAATAACGACCGTTTCATTGGCATTATTCCGCGACCAGGCACCTGTCCGCTGGGCACGAGCACTTGTCGCACTCGGATGCATCGCGTGGCGGTCGGATGCGCTCACGCTCTCCTCGAGCCCCAGGGCCGAAGGTCTCATTCCACCTGCGCTGCATCTCCTCAGGCGTCAGCCTGGTGCGATCGTTGAGCCGGTCGCTCCCTTTGCCGCTCACGAGGGAACGCCCTCTAAGCCCCGAGGAGCTCCAACCCGCCCCCGAGGTCCACCGGACGGCTCCTGCGAGCTTCTGGCATATACTTTCATATGCTTAGAATCGATCGGGGAAGAACGAGCGCTGCTGGTCCTCGGGCACAAGCCGGTATCTCGCGTGGCTGCCACCTGAGTGCTCCTCGAGCTCGGTCTCGATCTCATAGCCCGTGTCCCGGAGCTCCTTGATCCTGGCCGCGAGCCGGAAACACCCGAGCTCGGTCATCGCCTCGACAGCCGAGATGCTGCCGCGGTGACGCATCCAGCTCAGGATGCGCTCTCGCTGCGTAAAGGTTCGATGACCCTTCACGCTAGTGGTCACGGCGAGCTCCGCGGCGCGGACACCTCAGCTCGTCACAGGTCCTCTCATCCCACCAGCACACGACATACAGGGCCACCGGAAACACGCCGAACCCTACGAGTAGCCCTACCA
>Ga0098041_1000306_pt1 | contig 20402 bp, 38 predicted proteins | sample 8_EtaG_FD_77066 | JGI IMG/M metagenome (GOLD analysis project Ga0098041, IMG submission 77066) | Marine viral communities from the Subarctic Pacific Ocean - 8_ETSP_OMZ_AT15162 metaG | ecosystem: Environmental > Aquatic > Marine > Oceanic | place: Pacific Ocean | collected 2015-01-08
AAAATAAAATTATGCCAGAAACATTATATTTTAAAATAGAGAGTGATATTAAGACAGCGACACAAGACACTAAGCAATTTGGTGATTCTTTACAGGGTGCTGATGAAAAACTAAAGTATTTAAATACTACCTTAAAAGAGCAGAAAGAAATTCTGTTAATGTTACAAAGGGAGGAGATAAAATTACAACAGGAAAGAAGTAAAATGTCTGAATGGGAACTTCATATTTCAGGGGCAAACAAAAAGTTATCAGATTTAAAAACAGAAATAAAAGACCAAAGACTTGCTGTAAAAGATTTAACAATGCAACAGCGTGAGGCAAAAGATTCTGTAAAAGAATGGCAAGCTGCTAACAAAGAACAAGAAGGTACATTAGGGGAATTAATTGGCAACTTTCAAGTAATGGGCGTGTCTTTGAATAGTGTTAAAAAAGGCTTTGGGCAAATTATACCTATTGCTAAAGCTATGTTTAAGACAATAAAGATAGGGATATTGAGTACAGGAATAGGTGCTTTAGTAATAGCATTTGGGGCATTAATGACTTGGTTTACAAAAACTAAAAAAGGTGCAGAAGTTTTAGAAGTAATATTCTCAGCAGTTGGTGCAGTAGTTAGTGTATTAGTAGATAGAATATCAAAGTTTGGTGGGGCTATTGCTAAAGTTTGGACAGGTGATATTTCAGGTGCTTTTACAGACATGAAAGAATCTTTTACAGGTATAGGTGCTGAGATACAAAAAGAAATTGAATTATCAATACAATTAAAAAAAGCGTTACAAGAGTTAGCTGATTCTGAAAGAGAGTTAAGCGTACAAACTGCTGAAAGAAGAGCTGAGATAGAAGAGTTGAAATTAAGGGCAGAAGATTTAAACTTAACTGAACAAGAAAGATTAGACGCATTAAACCAGGCAACAGCTATTGAACAGAACTTAATGAATCAAAGAGTAGCTAATGCTGCAGAAGCAGTACGAATACAGAAACAGCAAATGGCTATGACAGAAAATACTAAGCAAGATTTACAAGACCTTGCTGATTTAGAGATTAAACTGGCTAACATTAAAAGAGAAAGTGCAAAAGTACAAAGAACATTAATAAGAAAAACAAATGAAATACAAAGACATGCTGCACACCAAGAAAGAGAAAGACAAAATAATTGGATTAGAAAGCAAAATGAAATAACTAGAGCAGCTAATAAATTAAGGCATGAAGTATGGGCTATTGAAAGAGAGCTTACTTTAAGAGGAATTAAAGATGATGAAACAAGAGAAAAACACAAAATAAAACAAGATTACCTAAGACAAAGAAAAGTACTTGAAGAAGCTAAATTGTCAGCAGGTTTTAAGAAAAAAGAGAGAGACGCTTTACTCTTAACTTTAGAAGAGAAGTTTCAATCTGATAAACAGCAAGTTGTTGATAAATTTGCTAAGGCGGCAAGAGATAAGGAAAATTCAGAATATGACGCTATGAGCAAGTTACGGTTAGAACAAGAGCTTTTAGAAATACAGCTGAGGGGTACTACAGTAAAGCAGGGTAGAAAATCACTAGCAGAACAAGTAAAGAGAATAGCTTACGAAACGTTCAACGCAGAATTATCTGCGCAAATGGCAGCAGAACTTAAGGGGGTAGAGAACTTTGAAAATGCTCAAGAGATGAAGGATGCAATAACAGAAAAATATGCTACTAAAAGAGCATTGTTCACGCAAGAACAAAACGAGAAAGAAAAAGAAGATATGAAACAATTAAATGCGGCTAGAGTTGAAATGCTTAAAGATAGTTTAAGTATAGTTAGTAGTATTATGGACGTACAGGCTCAAACCTTAGAAAACAATTACAACAAAGAAATCAAATTAGCTGAGAAGAATGGAAAGAGTACAGAAAAGATAGAAGAAAAATATGATAAGAAGCGAAGAGAACAAGCTAAGAAATTTAAAGCCATGAAAATAGCGATGGCAGTTGTAGACACATATCAAGCAGCAACAGCAGCTTATGCTACAGCTTTAGAAATCCCAGGCGCAGGATTAGCTATGGCACCTATTGCAGCAGGTTTAGCAGTTGCAGCAGGTTTAGCAAATATTGCTATGATAGAAAAGCAGCCATTAGGTGCGGGAACAGGACCAGGACCATCAGCTCCGCCACCACCAACACCTGATACACCTGCACCACAAATGATGAGTGGTGCGTTTGAATTAGGAACAGGTCAAGCACCTGAACCAATGCAAGCATTTGTTGTTTCAGATGACATAACAAATAACCAAGATAAACTAGCTACGATAAGAAGAAGAGCTACAATATAAAAATCAAATAAATACTAACTTAATATATTATATACTATGCCTTGTAAAGAATGTAAAGACGGAAAATATAAATGGGGAGAAAGAGGAGAATGCGAATATGATTCTATGGAAGAATGTAAAGAAGCCAATCCTGACCACCATTATGAAGAAACAAAAACAACTAAAATTGTAGAATTGGTTATTGAAGACGATAATCAAGAATTAGCAATAGACGCTATTAGTTTAGTTTCGGCACCTGCCATAGAACAGGACTTCGTATATTTTGGTAAAGAGAAAAACAACTTGACTTTTGCTAAAGTAGATGAAGAAAAACGTATGCTCGTTTCACCCGCTCTAATACCTAACAAACAGATATTTAGATATGACCCTAATACTGATTCAGAATACTATGTGTACTTTAGCCCTGAAACAGTTAGAAAAGCAAGTGAGTTGTACCTGCAACATAATAACCATCACAAAGCCACTTATCAGCACCAAGACCGTGTGTCTGGAGTTCTAACAGTAGAGAGTTGGATAAAAGAAGGTGACAATGATAAGTCGAAGATGTATGGTTATGATTTACCAAATGGAACTTGGTTCGTAAAAATGAGGATAGATAATGATGAGTTGTGGGGTAAAATTAAAGATGGCGAATTAAAAGGGCTAAGCATAGAGGGCTACTTCACAAATAAATTTGAAGCCATGCAAGAAAAACCACCTACAGATGAAGAAATATTATCAGCTCTAAATGAAATTATCAACGAAATGCAAAAATCAAATAAATAATAAACGAATCTATTATATAATATAAACTTACTTAATACAAACTAAATTATGGAATTAAAAGAACGAATACTTGTAGCTTTAGGACTTGACAAAGAAGTACAGTTAGGTTGGCAAGCTAAATCGGAAGATGGTACTATTTTTGTATCAACAGCCGAAGAATTAGAAGCAGGGGTAGATATTTCTGTTTTAACAGAAGATGGAACTACAATATTACTACCAGTTGGCACATATAAGACAGATACAGGTGTATCTTTCCGAGTTGAAGAAGAAGGTATAGTAGCTGAAGTTATCGAATCTGAAACTGAAGAAGAAGTAACAGAAGAAGAAATGGGTGAAGATAGAGGTGAAGATGATGATGAGGTAGCAGTAGATGATTGGGAAGGTATGGAGAAAAGAATCAAAAACTTAGAAGACGCAGTAGCTGATTTGAAAGAAAGATTGAATAAAGAAGATGAATATGAAGATGATGAAGAGGAGAAAGAAGAAATGTCTGAAGAAGTTGAAGAACCTTCTACAAATCCTAAAACTATAAAAACTACTGAGGTAGTAGAATTTTCAGCAGAAGAAGAATTAGAAAAACTTAAAGCAGAAAATGAAAAACTTAAAACGGAATTAGCAGAAAGTCCTGCTGATACTCCAATTAATACAAATAAATTTAGCTCAGAAAAACCTAGATTAACAAATAAAGAATACAAGAGGTTATCTAAGAATGAGAGATTTTTATATAACTTAAATAAATAATAACTAAAAAATAAATAAAATGGCGTTTACTACAACATCAAACTTTGCAGGAAAAGCAGCAGGATTCTATGTGTCCGCAGCTTTAAAAGAAGCAACATCATTAGATTACTTAACTATGATTGAAAATATTAAGTATAAATCTAATATACAAAGAATGGCAGGTTCTTCAGTGGTAAGAAATGCAGAATGTGACTTTACAGATTATGGAACATTAGCACTTACTGAGAAGGTTTTAGAACCTAAGAATCTACAAATTAATCTTGACTTATGCAAGTCTACTCTCTTAGACTCATGGGAGGCATTACAAATGAGAGCAGGAGCAGGAGCACCACCACCTGCAAGTTTTGACGATTATGTTATTTCTTATATGGGAGAAATCATAGCACAAGCAACTGAAGAAAGTATTTGGAGTGGAGCAGCTGCTACTCAAGGACAATTTGAAGGATTCTTAACAGGAACAACAGGTATTTTTGCAGTAGATGGAACAGTGGTAGCTTCATCAGCTTCAGGTGCTTATACAGCAGCTAACATTATAGCAAACTTACAAACTTTAACAGCAGATATGGCAACTAATATCCCTAACGCATTAAGAAAAGAGGACTTACATATTTATATGAACCCTAAAGTGTATGCGTTCTATATTTCAGCAGTATCTACATTAGGGTATGTTAATGCTTACAATATGAACGGAGATTATGAGCCTGTATTTGAAGGTTATAAATTAGCAGTTTGTCCAGGGATGTTAGATAATAAAATGGTAGCAGCACAAAAATCTAACTTATTCTTTGGAACTGACCTATTATCAGATGCAACTAGAATCACTTTAATGGATATGGCTCAATTAGATGGTTCAGATAACATGAGATTAGTAGCTAGGTACTCAGGTGGTGTTCAGTTAGGAGTAGGGGCTGATATTGTTTCACAATCATAAAATAAATCAATGACAGCAGGGGTGTAAAAACCCTTGCTTTCTTAACCTTTAAAAAAAACAAAATCATGGCATGCACAGCATTAACAAAAGGAAGGGGTCTTGATTGTAATAGAATAAGTGGTGGGGTAAAAAATATATATTTTGGTGTTTATGACCAATTTACAGCACCTTTAACAACAGTAGGTATAGTTCAAGCAACTGGTGAAATTTCTGATATAGAAATGGGTGTTGGAACTGGATTATATAGATATACTACACCACTAGGAGTAGCTTCTGTTTCCGAAACTATAACAGGTTCCAATGAAAATGGTACTATATTCTACACACCAACTGTAAACGTTATTCTTAACAAACTTACTAAAGAAGACCAAAACCAAATAAAATTACTAGGGCAAAGTAAACTAGTTATTTTTGCAGAATTAAATCAACAATTATCTAATGGACATAATGTAATAATAGGTCTAGGGGTTACCAATGGTATGACTTTAAATGCAGGTTCTATGGACACTGGAGCGGCGTGGGGTGACCGAAATGGTTACACGCTTACCTTCGATGGAATGGAGCCAACCCCATTCCCAATGGTTGCAGATTATACAACTAACCCATTTGATAATTCAGCATTTACAAATGTATCGATAACAACATCGTAATTAGTATTTTTATAAGATAGAATTTAATTAGTAGTTTTCATATATTTCTTGATTAGGGTGGCTTTTTAGCCACTCTTTTCTTTTATAAGCAAATAAAAAGATAGTATTTCTATTATATAGTATGATACAAGTAACTACAGAAACAGCGTTCAATGTTTATATCAATACAGAAGCAAATCGTATTGACACTTCAGTAGATTCAAGCAAGATTAGACATTTAATGAAGTTTACTAATGATTTAGATGGTTCTGTGCAGTACGGGTATTCTACTACACATTTTATAAGCGATAGATATACTAAAATGACTTTTGACTATAACGCTACACCAGACGTATATACAGGAGCAACTAAACTAATACCTAGTGGATATTATAAATATGAAGCATACGAAGTTAGTTGGACAGGAGCAGTAGCAATAAGCTCAGGTAATGCTCCTGTTACAGAAGATGATGTTTTACCAATAGGTGCTACTCATGGTGTAGTACAGGGGTTGGTAGCAATAGGCAAAATGAATGTATCAGAAAAATCAGGAACAGAAGAAGTTCAATATACTCAACATACTGAGGCTTCATCAACAAATTATATATATTACGGACAATAAAAAAAATAAAAAATGGCAATAGAAAACGTACAACAATTACTAACAGAACAGCTAGGTAAAAATGGGGGTACAGTTGTATTTACAACAGTAGCACAAACTGAGGATTTTTATGCAGTATATTTTCCTGTTACATCAGTAGTATCAGCAATAACAGTTGCAGACGCAACAGGTGAAGCAGCTTTACAAACAACACTACCTGCCGGAACTACTTTGTTTATGAACATTACAGCGATTACTCTCACTTCAGGGATTGGAATAGGTTACCACGAAGGAATAACTACATAAGATATGTTAGCATTAAAATCAGCACTTAGTTTAAATACAGCGCGAGGTTCATTAAGAGATGAATATGCGTTGAAACTTACAGGTACAGAATATGTTTCAATAGACGAAGCAGCAGATGAATTTGATGAGAGTTCAGGTAGCTTTTCAATATGGACAGAAATAAGCTCCATGTCAGGCTCAGGACATATTATGAAATTAGCGGTGGACGCAAATAATTTTATACAATTATTTTATCATAATGCAAGTGGAGAAATGAGATTCGCTTATAAGGGTGGTGGTGCTGCAACAAGAGTAATAAATTTTGATGCTTCAAGTTTAGAGGGTGATGGAACTTGGCACCATTTATTCTGTACGTGGCAAACATCAAGTAATAGGTTGGAATTATTTTTAGACGGAGAAAGTCAAGCGTATCAAACAAGTGCTTTAGGTGTATGGTCAGGAACACCTACATTATTTGATATAGGGCAAAATGCATCAGGTGGTAACTTTTACAAAGGTTTTATATCTGAAGCTGCTTTATTTGATAGAGTAGTAGGTATTAGTAAAGTTTATAATACTACAACAAAAAATAGAGTTATAAATTTAACAGGTACAGCAAATTTAGTAGGGTATTGGAGGTTTAATGAAGGCGCAGGGGCAAAGGCATTAGACAGTTCAGGAAAGGCGAATACAGGTGATATATTTAATACACCTGATTGGATAACAGATATACCAGAATAATATGAGAAAATACGCAATAATAGAAAAATCAGAATTAAGTAATATGGACTTTGACCTATTACTTACTACATCAGAAGAAACAGCAAGGCATAATTTGGATAAGTCAAAATTTATTGTTTCCTTTGAAGGTGGTACACCTACATTTTTAGAAGGTAAAACAATATATAATAATACTGAACTGTTTGTAATAGTTGATGACATTACAAATGGTTGGTTTACTGAAGAAGAATAAATATGAAAGACAATATCATTAATATAAATTTAGAAACTAGCACAAGCCCAATAGTACAAGAGGTTAGGGGTAAAGATTGGATAGAATATGGAACAGAAGATTGGAGAAACCTGTACCCTCAATTCCTTATAGACCTTTATTACTCAAGTTCAATATCTGCCGCAATTATTAATGCTACTTCTGAAATGATAGCAGGCGAAGACCTTATTATAGAAAATGAAGATGATAGAGACATGGAGGCTAGAGTTAGGCTTCAGAACTTTATGGATAGAGCTAATAGTAATGAAAGCCTACATGAAGTCCTTAAAAAAGTAGCTTTTGACTTTAAACTTCAGGGGGCATTTGCACTTAATATTGTATGGTCAAAAGACAGAACACAAATCGCTGAAATCTATCATGTTGGGGTAGAGAAGATTAGATGTGCTAGACCTGATGAAATGGGAAGAACAACTGGTTATTATATATCAGCAGATTGGGCAAACACTAGGCAAAATAAACCCCACTTCGTACCTGCCTTTAACACTAAAGATAGAACATCAGCAAATCAAATATTATATTCAGGTCTATACAGCCCTAATATGAACAGCTATTTTACACCTGATTATGTTTCTTGTAATAATTGGGCATTAATCGATAGTCGTGTTTCTGAATTTCATTTAAACAATATCAGCAATGGGTTCGCAGGAAGTTTTATGATTAATTTTTCTAATGGCATACCTACTCAAGAAGAGAGATTTGAAATAGAAAGAAGTTTGACAGATAAATTTTGCTCGGAAACTAATTCAGGCAAATTTGTATTAACATTTTCCGATGATAGAAACAGAACACCTGAAATAACATCAATCGGTACAAGTGATTTGGATAAACAATATTTGGCTCTCCAAGAATTATTGACCCAGAACATACTTTCAGGGCATAGATGTACTTCACCTATGCTAATGGGTATAAAGTCGGACACAGGGCTTGGAAACAACGCTGACGAGCTTAATTCGGCTGCGAACTTCTATCTTAATACAGTGGTAAAACCATTCCAAGACCAATTAGTAAAAAGCCTAAGAAAAATATTCAAAGTAAATGATATGGATATGCCTGTCAATTTTGTTCAGATTAAGCCAATTACTACAAGGTTTACAAACCAAGATTTAATGGCTGTAATGACACAAGACGAAATTAGAGAAGAACTTGGTTTACCACCTTTAGATGAAGATGTTGAAGTTAGAGAGGATATTGATTTGGCTAAAGTAGGAACAATGATTACAGATGGAGTAGAACTACCTTTATTTGAAACAAAAGAAGAGGCAGAAGCAGAAGCAGAAAAACTAGGCTGCAAAGGTTCACACGAACATAAACAAGATGGAAAAACTTATTATATGCCTTGCAAAAACCATGAGCAAATAACTAAGTTGAATAAATGTAATTGTAATATAGAGTTGTCTGAAGCTACAAATTTACAAAAATGGATTGAAGAGTTTGGTGAAGATACAGCAGAAGAGTGGGAGTTAGTTGAAGAAGAAGTAGTTGATGGAGAACACATGGACTTTGACTTTGAACAAGAATTAAATAAAGTAACTAATGAAAAGATAGAACTAGCTTCTACCCCAACAGCTAGACCTAATGCACGAAGTAGTCAAGATGGGGTAAATAAATCTTTTAACAATTATTACAAGGTTAGGTATGTTTACGCAACAGATAATTTTTTAGTAAATAAATCAGGTACAAGTAGAGAGTTTTGCGAATTAATGGTCGGTGCGAATAAAGTTTATAGAAAAGAGGATATAGTGAGAGCAAATAGTCAGGACGTAAATCCAGGTTTTGGGCACCCTGAATACGCTTATTTAGATGGAGAGCTAGGAACATACAATTTGTTTCTTTTTAAGGGCGGACCTCAATGTCGCCATTTTTGGTTGCGTAGAATCTACAAAACATCTTTAAGAAATGCGAAGCAGCCTATTGTAGACGCTGAAGTTATTGGTTATACAAAAGCAGTTAGTGAAGGTTTTACTGCAGAAAGAAATGATAAATTGGTAGCAATACCACCACAAAGAATGGTAGATAATGGGTATTACCCTGAATAAATAAAAAATTATGGCATACGTACTTTTTATATCAGAAGCGAAGCTCAAAGATAGCACCGCACTAAACTTAAATGTTGATACAAACCTCTTATTGCCATATATCAGGCAATCACAAAAGCTCTACGTTGAAACTAAATTAGGAACAGATTTGACACAAGCACTAAAAGATAAGATAATTGCAGGAAACTTAACAGGAGCATACAAAACTTTAGTAGACGATTACATAGGAGATATGCTGCCTAATTGGGCATTTTATCACGCTATCCCATTCCTTAGATTTAAGATAGAAAATGGCAATATATATTCTAAGACATCAGAAACAGGTACAGCACTTTCTACAGAAGAAGCACAACACCTTAGAGAAGAAGTGCGTAATACAGCAGAATATTATACTGAAAGAATGATTAAGTATGTTACAAATAATACAAGCTCATTTCCTGAATACAGTACCAATAGTGGTGCAGACGTTAATCCTGACCAGAATGCGTACTATGCAGGGATGAACCTTGAAAGACCTAGCAGGCAAGGAACGAAACTTACATTAAGGAATTTTTTAACACCTGACTTGACATAATGAAGAAACACTACAAACCAAAAAATATAAACATAACAAAGCTAAAATCCTACTTGGAAATTAAGCATAACAAAATTAAAAATGACAGACCTAAAAGACACACTACAAGTAGGGCTAGCTAATGGTTCAGCAATAGGATTTAGCATAACAGATTGTAATGAAATATTGACATTTGTTTCGCTGATATTAGCAATAGGATTTACAGTTTATAAATTTGTAATATATGAAAAAGAAAAAACTAAATAGTAAAAACCCTAAGTACAAAAAAGTTGAAGAACTTAAAGTGCGTAGAGAATTTGTACATGAAGTTAAGGGGGTTAAAGTTTACAAACTATACTACTTATAATTTGGACTTAAAATATTTTAAAGTATCAGAATTTGATAGCCCTGACGAAGCAGGTTCAGGCTCTAAAATGAATTATGCTTTTATAGAAAAATTAGATTACGCTAGAGGAAACGCAGGTATTCCTTTTAAAATTACATCTGCCTTCAGAACGAAAGCTAGAAACCAACTAGTAGGTGGGCGAGTAGGAAGCAGTCATCTTAAAGGGTTAGCAGTAGATATTGCTTTTAATGGCAGTAGAGATTGCTATTTAATAGTAGAAGCGTTATTATCAGTAGGCATTAATCGTATAGGAATATCTAAGAAAGGGCGTTTTATACATTGTGATGTTGATAAGTCAAAAGACCCTGACGTTATATGGTTATACTGAAACAATAAATTTGAATATTAATTAAAAACAAAAAAATGAAAAATTACATTATTACACAATTACTTTCTTCAAAGAAGGTATGGTTAGGAATTTCTTCAATAGTTATTCCTATGATTGCTAATTACTTAGGTGTTGATGAAGATTCTGTATCTAAGATATGGTGGTCTTTATTAGCTATGTTAATTGGTCAATCAGCAGCAGATTTTGGAAAATCAGCAAAATAATAGATTTAGACTAAAGCCACACGAAATAGTGGCTCTTAAAAAAATGCGAGAAACCGACACTAGAAACGTTCTAGTTGTTGGTGACTTGCATGAACCCTTTTGTAAAAAAGGATATTTGGAATTTTGCCAAGAACAATACGAAACTTGGAATTGTACAGACGTTGTATTTATTGGTGATATTATAGACAATCATTATACAAGTTTTCACGAAATAGATATTGAAGCAGAATATACAGGAAAAGAAGAGTTAGAGTTTGCTATAAGTAAGATAGCTAAATGGTATAGAGCTTTTCCTGAAGCTAGCGTTATTATTGGAAATCATGACAGAATGATAATGCGTAAGGCACAAACATCTCTTATTCCTTCTAAGTGGATAAAATCATACAAAGAAGTATTAGAAGTACCTAATTGGCAATTTCTTGATAGATTAGTAATTGATGGGGTACAATACATTCATGGTGAAGCAGGTACTGCTCGTACTAAATGTCGTGCAGATATGATGAATACAGTACAAGGTCATTTACATACACAATGCTATATAGAACATTATGTAGGGCAGAACTTTAGAATATGGGGTGTTCAAGTTGGTTGTGGTATAGACCACGACAGTTACGCTATGTCTTATGCTAAACGTGGTAAGAAACCTGCTATAGCCTGTGCAGTAGTTTTAGGTGGTAAAACCCCTGTAAACCTTTTAATGCCCTTATAATGAAGCTGAAACCTTCTACACAACTTACCTTATTTTACTTTCTACTTATTATAATAGTTTTACTCATTACTCTTTAATTAACATAGTATTTGTTAACAACTTTGTAAATAATTCTGTTAAAAAGGTTGTTAATTCAAATATTTGTTATATGTTTGTACCATAACTAAAAACAAAGAAAAATGAAAACAAACTACACAATGAAAGAAGCCATTAACAAAGAAGAAGCTATTGTATCTATATTAGATGTAATAGAAGAAAATCCACTTTGGCTAAACAAAATTACTGATAGCTTATTTATATTAGTTAAAAGTATTGAGCCTGAACACAAAAGGTTCTTATTAGAAAAGTCACTTGACGAACAAGTAATTGATTTATTTGTTAAACTTAAAAAAGAATACTATAACTTTAAAGACGTTACACAATGGAATTACTAATTTGCGAAGATTACCATTTTTATCCTAATGGTCTGTATCAAACAACCAATACTAAGCACTCGTATTTAAACACAAACGTTCAAGATTTACAAGAAATATCAGAAGCTATCAGAATATTTGGAACTGAAGAACAAATACATCAAGCATTAGAAGAATACATAGATAAAACAGGGTTAATGCTAGATGAGTGTTATAAGTTTGAGCCTGAGCCTAAAAATTCTAGGTGGTACAATGAAGAGGATAATAAGCAAATAAAAAATAGATTAAAAGAATATGAAGAAATGTATAATAAAAAAGAAGCATTAATCATAAACTTAATTTAAAAACATGGAAACAACATTAGAATTAGAATTAAAAAGGGCTTTACAAGACGTAGAAAGATTACGTAATAATAATTTAGAATTAAAACTAAAAGTAATAGAGCTTTTAAAAGTTATAAGAAATGTAAGAGAAACTTTAGAGAAAACAAAAAACAATATTAATGGAATATAAAAACGAAATACACAAAAACATGCACAATATTAATACGTTTCACTCCTACAGAAATGAAGTGTGCCTAAGGGGTACAGATGAAGAAGGTAACGATTTAACAATATGGTTTGATAGCTACGATTTTTTAAAGTGGGTAGATGGAGAAAAACTAGAATATATAAAAGAAAACCTAATTAAACACATACAAACGAAATGAAAGTATATAATATGACAAGCTCAAGAGGTAACAAAATAGCAAATCAATTTGAAATATATGATAATAAAGGTAGATATTTTCAAAGTTACAATTCAATAATAGCCTTTATAAATAAAAAAGGGCAAGTATATTTAGATGAATATTACTGGGACTACTCACAAACGACAGGAAAATACAGGAATATGTTTTTAGGCGATTGGGGTATAGAAGAAACTAGAGAAAAAATTAAATCAGGTCAATATAAATTAAAGAATTTGAACTAAATTTATTATTTTTAACAGAATTTTAAACAAAGAAATATGAAAACAGACAAACTAAAAGAAAAATATGTAAAGTATGAACTTACTAAAGATGATGTCTTCAAACATCAGCACTACATTATTATCACTAGAAGTGGTATAGAGAAAATCCAAGCAATAGAAAATATCACTATATATTTTGAGGTGGTAAAATCAGAACCTAATTTCGCAGGGGTAAAAGCAACAGCTACAAAAGATGGTTGTACTATTGAAACATTTGGCTCAGCTTTAAAAGGTAATACATTTAAAGATGGTAATACTAATACTTGGTATGTTTTAGAGATGGCTGAGAAAAGAGCATTATCTAGGGCAGTATTAAAAATGACAGGCTTTTACGAACTAGGGGTATTTGGTGAAGATGAAGCAGAAGCATTTAAACAAAAACTAATATAGGTTGGGGTGGCTTAACAAATTGGATAACACCTACGGTAAACTAGCGACCCCTTCCTTTTTTTAATAATTAAATAAATAAATAAAATGTCAAAAAAGAAAACAAAAAAAACTGAAATAAACAAAGCAGTTGCTGAAGAATTAAGTGGTAGAATTGAAATGGATAGACAAGACCAAAAACAAGAATTAGAAAGCAGGTTACAAGAAATCTACGGAAGACCACATGCTATGACATCTGAAGAGCAGATACTAGTACAAGCACTAAAGGAAGAAATTAATCAATTAAATAAATAAATATGGAAATTACAGGAAAATTAATGAGAAAACTTGACTTAGAATCAGGTGTAAGTAAAGCAGGAAAAGAATGGAGAAAACAATCTATTATAGTTGAACAAGATACTGAATACAATAAAGAGGTTTGTATCAGTGCTTTTGGTGAAGATAAAATAAAATCAATCAATGATTTAGAAATTGGAGAAACTGTTTCAATATTATGTAATGTATATTCAAGAGAATACAAAGGAAGGTGGTACAATCAAATAGATGGTTATTGGTTTACTAGAAAAGGAGAAGAAAAAGAAATTAATAACGAAACTAATGAAGACGATTTACCATTTTAATTATGACAGCAAAGGATAATTTTATACAAATATGCAACCTCACTACAAAAGTAATGGGGTTGAACAAAGGTGCTTTGTCTTTTAAAACTAGGGTTCAAGAGGTTCAAGTGCCTAGAATGGTGGCAAGTGTAATTGCTAGAATGGAAGAAGAAATCAGCCATACTATAATAGCAGACGTACTTAAACGTGATAGGACTTTAATCTATTATTATGAAAAGAACCATCAAGTGAATTATACTTGGGAAACGTACAGAAATGTGTTCAATAAAGTTTATATGGCATATAAAAAAATAGAAGAGGAGAAAGAAGTTTTTATTGATAAAAACCATATGAGAAAATATCTGTTAAGTAATGGGGTGAGTGAAAGTGAAAAACAAGAAGCTCAAATAATGGTTAAATCAGGTAAAGTAGGGGTTGTTATAAATACTTCTTATTTTGATTTTTCTAATCAGATAGAAAATATTAAATTTGCGCTGTCTAATTACAAATATGAAATAGAAATTTTATGAAACACTTGCTTAGCAGTTCAGCCTTTTTAGTTTTTAATAAAGAATTAGCAAGACAAATAGGACTAAAAGAAACAGTATTGTTGGCAGATTTAATAAGTAAAGAAGAATATTTTATAACTAATGGAATGTCTGATGGGTGGTTCTTTAACACTGAAGACAACATACAAAAAGACACTACCCTAACCCCTTCACAACAAAGAAAGTGTATTAAAAATTTAGTTGAGTTAAATATTATTGAAGCTAAAAGAAAAGGGGTTCCTGCTAAAAGGTACTTTAAGATTAATGAAGAACAAGTCATTAACTTTCTTAATAACTTGTCATTAAAAAAGGTTACATCTATTAATAATAATAAAGAAATAAAAATAAATAATAAATATTTTAAAAAGCCGAAACCAATAGAAATTAAAATTTATTGTATAGAAAGACAAAACAATGTTGATTTTGAAGCGTTTTATGATTTTTACGAAAGTAAAGGTTGGAAAGTTGGTAAAAATAAAATGAAAGATTGGAAAGCCGCAGTTAGAAATTGGGAGCGTAGAAAACAAAAGACATCAAAAATGTCAAAATTAGACGCACAAATAAATGCGTGGTCAGAAGCTAAAAAATTATTGTGAAGATACTTAAACATGAAAATATACAAGAATTATCTGAAAAGGTTTTAGACCTATTGGGTAGAACTTCAATAGAAATAGGTCATAAAACAGACCCCAAAACTTTAGCTCTATTATCTAAAATATTTGCAGAAGATTTAATAACTGAAAATAGATTTAATAAGCTGACTTTCAATCAGATAGCAGACGCATTTAAAATTGGGATAAGATTTGGAAAAGATGAACCCTTTTTAAATATAAGAACTTTTTATAAATGGGTGTATAGTCATAAGAAAACAATAGACAATGCGTATTATGAAGTACATACGTTAGGAAAAAAACCAGAACAAGTACCTTTTTATCAATCACAAAAACTATTAAAATGAAAACAATTACTATCAAATCACACGAAGTTAAAAGTCAATCAGACGCAATACTTTGGCATTTAAAACAATATGGTGCAATCACAAGTTATGAAGCTATAAAAGAGTATGGAGCAACAAGACTATCAGCTATCATATTTAACCACCGAAAAGATGGTTATAATATTGACAGCGTTCCTTTAACTAAAAAAACTAGATTTGGACGAAACACTACTATTGCTAAATACGTTTATAAAGCACCTCAAGTAAAGTTCAATCAACAATTTGGCATGTTTAGTGAAGTCAATTAGTAAACTAAAAAAAGAATTAGATAAATGGTTTAGCCTCTATATTAGGTTAAGAGACGCTAATGAATATGGTATGGTTCAATGTTTTACATCAGGAAGGGTTTACCATTATAAAAGTATACACGCAGGACATTTTATTTCCAGAAGACATTTATCTACAAGATGGAACGAAAGGAACGTACAGCCGCAATCAGCAGCTGATAATCTTTTTGGTCAAGGTGAACAATGGAAATTTGGATTATCACTTGACGCAAAATATGGTATTGGTACATCTTCTGAATTACAAGAGTTATCTAGGCAAACAGTAAAAAAAAGCAGGGCAGAATATGAGGAAGAAATAAGTTATTACAAATCTTGTGTTGATAACTTAAAAAAAGACAAAGGAATAGAATAGATTTTTTTCTATATTTGAAAAATGAGAAAACCAATATATGCAAGCCAAGAACATAAGGTCTTAACTGAAGCATATATATTAATGATAAAAGAATTTATTAGAGATGTATCAAATGAAACAAGATGGGCTACTTTTTTAGAAGTTTTAGACGTGGTGATAGAGTATCATAATAATTATGGTAAAGGGGTTAGGGAACACAATTATTGGGATTGGCTAATGATATTACCTATTAATCTTTCAGTAATGGCAAATGGGTATTTAGCAGCAATAGAAACTAAAAGAAACGCTACATTGGTGAGGTCGTATAGAGTTTTATTGAGTGAAATGGTAAAAGACGTAATAGATAAGATAGAAAAATTAGAACCAATAAGTGAATAAAATCTATCTTGAAATATCGAAATTGAGTAGTAAATTTAGAACCATGTGTTATGGACTAACAAAAGATAAAGAGGCTATTGATGACGCAGTACAGGAATTAATGTTGTATTTTATGCAAATGAACCCTTCTACCTTAAAAAACATTTGGGAGAAAGATGGTAAAAAAGGTATTATTAGTTATGGTGCTGTAGTTTTAAAAAGAGCTTTGACAAGCCCTAGAAGTCCATTTTATTATAAGTATTCTAAATATTATACAAATCTAGATAATATTAATTACATATCAGAAACAACTTTAAATTACCATAAAAGTATATACAATATACCTAATGAACAAAATAATTATCAATGGGAACAGCTTGAGAAGATAGACAAAGTTTTAGATAGCCAAACTTGGTACGATAAGCAAATTTTTGAATTATATTATTATGAAGGTAATACATTAGATTCACTTGCTGAGAAAACTAGAATAAGTAGGAATAGTTTGTTTACAACGATAGATAAGGTTAGGACAATAATAAAAGAAGAATTGTTAGATGAATAAGTTTTTTGTACCAAATGAAATATATGAAGATAGAATTTCTATATGCAAAAAGTGTGTTTATTATTCTAAAACTTTAGGACAATGCAAAGTGTGTTTGTGTTTTATGAAAATCAAAGCACGATTAGCACCAATGGCTTGCCCGAATAAGTATTGGGATAAAACAACTGAAATAGAAACCCCTGATGATTTACCACAAGAAATAATAAATGAAATATTAGATATTTGGAAAGATTTAAAAACAGGTAGGGCAAAAGACCAAAAGACAAAAAAAAGAATGATTGAACTTTATAACACTATACACGCAACAAATTATGGTATTGGTACTAATTGCGGTTCTTGTTTGTCTAGTGTGTTTGATGGAATAAAAAAACTATATAATAAATACAAAAAAATATGAGCTACTTAGCACACTTAAAAAGATATGACCACTCTAAAGATAGTAGGTGGATAGTAAAATATAATGGTAAATTGGTTCGTGAAGTTAAATTAATCTTTAATCCTAAAGAATATTTGAACACCAACAAACACAATAGACCACTACATACAAAAGAAAGTTTAATTAAAATTTTAGAAAATGATAGAATTAATCGTAATAATAGGGGTTAGTATTGCCACTTGGTTTATAGGGTGGGTGATGGGCTACAAAAAAGGATATGATATTAACAAAATTTATCGAAATATGTATTTGAGAGATAATATATATCCGAGAACAGGTGCATTAGAAAACGATAGAATAAATACAGAAGAAAATGAAAACAGATAAAAAAATACCTGAATACTATATAGGTAAAAAATATGGTTATGAAGCACGTAAAATTGTAGAAGATTATGAACTTAGCTATAATCTTGGTACTGCAGTTAGTTATTTATTAAGAGCAGACAGAAAACATGATACACCAGTAAACGATATTAGAAAGGCGATTAACCATTTACATTTTGAATTAGATAAATTAATAAAATGATAAAATTTATATGCAACAACTGTAATGAAACTAAAGAGCTAATGAAGGCTACTATTAAAGTAATAGATGGCAAAGTTAGAACAGAAGAAGCATATTGCGAAAAATGTGAAGAATATATGCAAGAATATGATAAGTCGTTCAATGGTTTTCCTAGCTTAATAAGAACAGAACCTACACTAAGTAAAAAGCGTGATAAGTTATGGGCTAGTGCTAAAGAAAAATTAGTAGGTGAACGTGGTATAAATGAACCATTTAAATAAATAACAAATAAATCTATTATATAATATGAAGCTAAAAATCAATAAGATACAATCTAACGTATCAAACCCAAGAATAATTAAAGACAATAAATTCAAAAAACTTGTTCAAAGCATTAAAGGTTTTCCTGAAATGTTAGAACTCAGGCCGATTGTTATAGATGAAAATAATATAATATTAGGGGGTAATATGAGATATAAGGCTTGTATTGAAGCAGGGTTAAAAGAAGTGCCTGTTAAGGTGGCTAAAGGTTTAACAGTAGAACAAAAACAGGAATTTATTATTAAAGACAATGTAGGTTTTGGTGAATGGGATTGGGATATACTAGGCAACGAATGGCAAAATGATAAATTGAATGATTGGGGTTTACCAGTATGGAACCCAACAGAAAGTATATCAAATGAAACAGATTACAGCATGAATACAGCTGATGAAAAATTAAATAGGTTTTTAGACGCTAAGATAAAAAATATTACAATACCATTTGAAAGCCAAGAGTTTGCTAATATAGTTACAAAGCTAGAAGTTATAATGCATAAATATAATTGTAAAGACTATAGGGGTTTGATATATAAAATTATAGAAAATGAAAAAGTTTAATTTAACTAAATATAAAGACAGTAGCAGCCTTTTAAACACAACACCTGCTAAAGACCATTATGACAAGGTAATTAAAGAAGACACTTCTTTTTACTTAAATGGGGAATGTATTGGTATTTATGTAAATATAGCTAAAGAACTTTTAAGCTATGTGAGGGAATGTGTAAAAGACACTGATTATGTAGAAACATATAGAACACATAGGGCTTTACCAACGAAAAGTAGTGTTTTTGGGGCTTTGCCACGTATAGCATTACGTAATGACTTTTGTAGGTTCAGCAATAAAACAATAGAAGAAAAAGAAAATTTTAATAAACTGTTTACGTTTCAAAAAACATTATGCGATATATATAAAAAACATTTGCCTGAATTATACGAATATGATTTAAAGAAAGCTAAAGAACTTGTAGATGATGACTATAGGTTAGTAGATACCCCATACACTACAGCTAACATAAACGTTAATCATGCTATAAAATACCACTGTGATAGTGGTAATATAAAAGGCAGTTTTAGTAATGTATTAATTTTGAAAGAACATTGTACAGGTGGAGAACTTGTTTTACCTGATTATAGAATAGCATTAGAACAGGCTGATGGTGCTTTATGTATATTTAAAGGGCAGCAGGAAATACATGGTGTTATGCCTATTAAACCTTATAAAGAAGGTTTTTATAGGGCTAGTATTGTTTATTATACAATGGCACAACTGCAACATTGTTACCCCTACAAAGAAGAAGTAACACGCCTTAACCTTAAAAAAAGAGAACGTGCAATCAAAAGAAGTAATAATATAGACCCTAGAACAAATGGACAAAAGTAGACACATAAAAAAGGAAGCTATGTTACAAGCATTAGAGAATAGCTTAGGTGTTGTAACAGTGGCTTGTAAACAAACAGGCACACCACGAAGCACATATTATAAATGGCTAAAGGAAGATGAAGAGTTTTCTAAGGCTGTAAAAGAAATAGAAAATATTGCATTAGATTTTGCAGAAAGCCAATTACATACACAAATGAAAGATGGTAATACATCAGCTACTATATTTTATCTAAAGACAAAAGGCAAGAAGCGTGGTTATATAGAAAGACAAGAGTTAGAATTAAATTCAGGTGATAACCCATTTAACGTAAGCGTAAATATTAATGGGGTTGAACATTAATTTTGAGTTTACTAAAACACAAGCACAGGCAATATCTTATTTGTTAGATAAAAACACAACAGAAGTATTGTTTGGTGGCGCAGCAGGTGGTGGTAAAAGTTGGGTGGGATGTGCTTGGTTATTATTACAATGTATGAAATATCCTAATACAAGATATTTAATGGGTAGGTCTAAACTTGATTCACTTAAAAAAACTACACTTAATACATTCTTTGAAGTATGCAAAACTTATGGGCTCAAGTCAGGTGTGCATTATAATTTTAATGGGGGTTCAAATATTATAACCTTTGTAAATGGAGCTGAAATATTACTTAAAGATTTATTCTTATATCCTTCTGATAAGAACTTTGACAACTTGGGTTCACTAGAATTAACTGGAGCATTCATTGATGAGT
>Ga0098041_1000308_pt1 | contig 20272 bp, 11 predicted proteins | sample 8_EtaG_FD_77066 | JGI IMG/M metagenome (GOLD analysis project Ga0098041, IMG submission 77066) | Marine viral communities from the Subarctic Pacific Ocean - 8_ETSP_OMZ_AT15162 metaG | ecosystem: Environmental > Aquatic > Marine > Oceanic | place: Pacific Ocean | collected 2015-01-08
AGATAAAGTGTAGGATCCTCTGCAGCACTCAAATTACCTGGACCAGTAAAGGTAAAGTGACTAGAACCACTATTAGCAACTGCCCACTGTGATGTAACAAGATCGTTGCCATGACCACTAAATCCACCAGTGGCACTAGAAATACCAGTCGTTAGTGTTCCCTGATTTGTAGTCTCGAATTTTTTAGCACCATTAAATGTCAGTTCTATCGCCTCATCAGCAGTATATCTCAATCCATATTCATAATTACTACCATCATCAGCTGAACCACCTATTTCTATAACTCCACCTTGATATGTTTGAATTTTATTACCTGCTCCAGTATGAGTTATTCTTAGATTTTGTGGAGCAGCTCCAATATTCAGTGCCGTATTATCAGTAAGCGTTACAGGAGAACTAAATGTTGATACTCCTGCAAATGTGGAAACACCAGAAACATTTAAAGTAGCAGCATTTACAAATGCGGTGCTACCACCACCAACTCCAGTTAATCCTGCACCATTACCATAGAATGTAGCAGCAGTTACTGAACCAGCAGTAGAAACATTAGAAGCAGTTAATATTCCAGTTACAGTTGCATTAGTTCTTATATCTACTCCATTAGAACTATTAAGGTAGACCATATCACCAGAATCTGCTCCAGAACTAGTAATATTAACCCTCCCATCACCGCTACTAAGATTCACAGTATAATCGGAGTAGATAGCTGCTGCTGAACCATATGAACCCCAACCAAAACCAATTCTCAAATTATCTGCTGCACTTCCCCATCTAATTACATCACCATTACCTGCACCATTAATAAAGTGAATTGTATTTTCATCTGTTAAACTTATCTTTTTGCCAGTATAAACAACTACGTCATCTGTGATAGATGTTACTCCCAGAGTCGAAATACCAGAAACATTTAAAGAACCAGTATTTACATGAGATGTACCTGCTGAACCCGTAATTGTGACTTGTCCACTTCCACCAGAAACACTTATATTATCTCCAGCAACAATAGAAGTAACAATACCAGGTGCCAGGTTGGTAGTCGAACCTGCACCTAATAAAGTGTAAAGTTCATCAAAATTACTATTGACTCTTGCAGCACCAACTAACAGACTACTACCTGTGCCGTCGTCTGGTGCTGCCCCCGTTGATATTCCTAACTTTGCCATTTATAGAGCACTAGATTTAAAAGTATTTAGATAATATAATTAGAGGACTTCAAAGGAATTGTCCGTTGTACTAATGGCCAAGTGGAGATTCCACTTATACCATCATTTGGATAAACATCAAACTGATTAGTTTCAGATCTTCCTGTAAGAGTAATCTTACCCCAACTATAATTACCAAAGTAATTAGAAGCAGTTATGATTCCTGCGAATCCACTTCCTGTTCCTTCACCATCATCATCAAAGGTAAAGACCTCAGAAGAAAAGTCGATACCACTAGTTCCAAACGTGACTGTTGAGAGTCCACTTATATTTGCAAAAACTCTTCTTACAACAGTCATTCCCACACCAACTACATTTCTAGTAACATTACTTACTGCACTTACTTGATATATGTTATCAATAAATTGAGTTCCTACACCAATTATCTGGTTATCAGTATCTTTAGAAGTTATAGATGTTGTAGCACTTCCTGCATTAGATGCGAAAACCATAAAGTAATCTTGAAGATCAAGAGAACTAACAGTAATCGCAGTTCCAACTAATTTTGTTTGTCTTAAATCAGAATACGTTGGAATGTATAGATCCATAATCATCTTATCAACAGTACTTACTGTTGTAGTTCCGAATCCAACAACAACACCATAGTCACCGATATAAGAATCAACATCATTAGTCTCAGTAACCAAAGTAGGAGGTTCAATGAGAACTTGAGGACTTTCACTATAATTTGTACCACCGAATGATACCGTTACACCTGTGACAACACCACCAGTAATCTGTGCTGTTGCAGTTGCAGTAGAACCAAATCCAACAGGATTAGAAATGACTACATTTGGTACTGAATCATATCCTGCCCCTCCACCAACAACAGAGATAGAACTAACAGTTCCTCCAGTAGAAACAACAGATGTAGCAGTAGCACCTTCTTTTACTACTTGAGATGTTAAAGTAACTTGATCTTGGAATGTAAGACCAACATCACTCTCATTTTGAGAATCAAATATTGGTTTTACATTATCAACGTATAGTTGAGTTGAAGTTACTCCAACTGCCTTAATAATATTTGCTGCAGGAATAACACGAGGTTCGTATAATCCTCTATCTTTAGAAACTTCTTTTCCATTAAGAATCATATCTTCTGTCTGCCTAGTCAAAGTAACTGGTTTAGTTTGATTAGGATCAGCAGTGATACCTGGACCATAATATGGAATAGTATCTACGTTATTTGTAGACTTAATCAATGTGACTGTTCTTGGGTCTTCTTGTAGATAAGATGGAGTAGGAGCGTACGCACTTGGAGTTAAAGTATCACCAACTTCAACAGGTTCTATAACATCTCTAAATTTAACATCCTGATCACCACTACCCTTATAGAAGATTATCTTACAAGTATCTTTTGCTTTAGGTGCTTCAGTAAATGTAAGAGTACTTCCACCCTCAAACTTAAATCCTTCACCAGGAACCTGAAGAACATCATTAACAAAGATTAGAAGAGTATCTTGAATATTAATAGGAGAACCTTCGCTTGACCTTATAGAAACAACTACTCCTCCCTGACTTAATGGGAAGGTTACTCTATTTCCGTCAAATAAGTATGCAACATCATCTAAGTCTTGTAATTGACCTACAGACCAACCAGTAAACTCATCAGTAAATATTTCATCTATTGTTAACTGGAATTCATGATAAGATGAAGTTGTAGGTATTCCTGTAGTTCCACCAATAGCTACAGTTAAGATTTCTCCATTACCATATCCATAACCAGTATTCCTAAGAGTAAAGTCTGTTACACTTGAACCACGACCAACTACAATATCAATTGTTGCATTAGAACCTATTCCAGATACAGAATCTGAACTATATTGTAAAGGAACATTTGAATATCCGAGTGGTGAGTCGAAAACAACTTCCATTGGTATCTTAACACTTCCACCTCTAGCATAAAGATGTGCTGTTGTTGATATACCAACATTTACTGCAAATCTAGTAGAATCCAATATCTTGAGAACATCTGTTCCTTCTGCAGCAGGATCAGTTGCTCTTGGAGTCATTAATGACCTTTGAACTGTTCCTCCTGACTGATAGAATGTAGGTACTGTAGAAACACCAACATTAGTCTCAAATTTCTGAACAGAAATGATTTTAGTAACTACAGAACCAGAATAATATGGGTCAGTTGTTCTTGGATATACATGAGTAGATGAACCACCATCTAAACCGCAAGTAAATGCTATTCCAGTAAAGATTACATCCTTACCTACAGATAAAGCATGAGAACTCGTAGTAGTTACTGTTGCTATACCAGTAACATTATCATAAACAAAGTTAGATATGTTTCTTGGAGCAGAACTTGAATATGTGCAAGTAAATGCGATTCCAGATACTAATACTTCACTACCTACATTCAATCCGTGAGCAGCAGAAGTGGTTACAACCAACTCTCCAGTAGAATTGTTATATACTGCATTATCAACGACTCTTGGAGCATAGAAGACCTCAGAGTTAGTAACCGCAACACCAACAATATGTCCGTTTGAAATTGATGCTGTTCCGATAGAAACAATGTTAACACCTTCTAGACTTTCGGTTTGTATGCCAACATTAACTGTTGTTTGAATACCAGATCTATAACCAGAACCACTGTTCCCAATAGAGACTAATGAAATTGTTCCTGCTGCAGATACTACTGCTGTTCCTCCAGCAGCGACTAATGGTTGATATCCAAATCCTTCAGTAGAACCTACTGAAACTATAACACCACCAACTGGAAGATTAGAAGTATTAACATCAGATGCGATTGATGATGCAGTTCCAGTAAATGATATAGTTGTAATACCTGTTGAACCAGACTCTTCTAAAGTATAATCATACTGTATTCCTGGTCCTTGGAAAACATCGTTTATTAAGACAATAGCATTATCATTTTCAATACCAGTTACAGTTCCTCCAGCAGAAGTTAGAACAAAGTCTCTTTCTGTTCCAGTAAATCCTGATGAAATATCATCAAAGATATAGTTACGAGCATATGTTTCTTGTGCAGTATTAGGAATACCAGAACGCATAAATGATCTTCCTTGGAAATGAGACCCCGTTGCTATTCCAATCCAGTCCCTAGAATCAGGTGGATTAGTAGTAGAACTTATTGGAAGAGCTCCATAAGGTGCTTCCACAAAATTTAAAGTATTTTCTACAATGTTATAATTACCAATAACCTTGGTTACTACATCACCTGTACTATATCCAGCAAGAGATGTTCCTAACCATTGTCTACGTACTCTTATGGTATTTGTATTTCCAACACCAATACCTTCAATCTTCATTATCTCATTACCAACTTTAATCAAGTCTCCACCAAAGAATGAGGTGATTCCTGCAAATTCGATAATATCACTAGTAGTGAATACTTCGTTTTCAAGATGAGTAGTTACTGCAGTAGATACAAGAGGAGATTGAATAATATTGTCTAGTGTTACAAGTACTTTTGCATTTTGATTCTTAGAAACGAATCTATGAGATGTACCAATACCAACACTAGTAAAGTCAACATTATTAACAACTCCCATAAGGGCATCTTTAGCAGTTGCTGCAAGTTTGATCTTATCTTCAGTAATCTTAACGGCAAATACTGATGATGGTAATTTGTCAGTAGTTCCTACACCTACAAATCCATCTGTGGATGCGATTCCAAGTGCTTGAGTTGTACCAGCACCAGCATGGATGTATTGAAGTTCCTCTCCAGTAACAAAGAAATGATTTGCCATCTGGATAGTATCCTTAGTCAAATCAACTACACTTGTACTGCTTCCATCAAAACTTCTATTAAAGATATCGTTTGTTTGGTGCTTTAATTCAAATGCTCTCTTGATATCTCTCTCAGTACCAAAATACTCACCATACTCAGTTTGTATTGTTCCATTCTCAAGACTTATTACATCTCTAGAATCATCTTCAATTCTTAATGCATTCATGAATACATTAACATGAGCATCAATACTAGGAAGTGGAGTATATACTAATTCAACTACAGAACCTGTTATACGGGTTCCAATGGTTCCTAAACCTGATACAGTCTCAATGATACCATATTCAGCATTATAAGTATCTCCAGTGCTAGTATCAGCATCATAATCATCAAGAGCGATTACTTCAGATAAGTAATACGAATCATTAGTGGTATCAGATATCTGAACAATAAAGTATGCTGCATCATAATCATCAGGATAACTTCCAATTACATTTTCAGTTGGAGAACCAGAAGCACTTATAGTTGTTGACTTACCTTCAATTCTTCCATGTTTTAAATCAAATGAACCACTTCCAGTAGAAGTCTCACTGCTGATAGCAACTTGAATGGTATTAACTATTGAAGTTGTTCCTACACCAGCAGTGCTATTATGAGGATGGAAATCAATCTTTAATAAATTACCTTCTAGATATCCAGAATACGTTCCAAAACCAGGTATTGGGTTAGTCGAACCAGGACTAGTAATTAATTGTGGATATTCAACTATCTCTACATTTGTTCCATCATTAAGAATATTAAGTTCATCAAATTCAAATTCTCCACCCGCATCAATTTTTTCAGTATCTGCAGTAAGTGATACTAAAACTTTTGCTGCACGATAAGTGCTTGCAAGACTTACAATTGTTGTAGGTGTATTAGCAGGTATCTTTACACTACTTGTCTTAACCTCTGCAGCAGCACCAAATACACTACTTCCTACTCCTAGTAGATTATCATTTAAATTATATGATAATGCAGTAATTTCATAATCATTTACCTGGAATTTGTTAGGATAGAATAGTAACTCTCCTTCTGTTCCAGTAATATTAAAATCGAAAGATCCTAAATCATAAACATTTTCAAGTCTACCATACTGATTTAAATATCCGATATAGTTATCATGAACTAAATCAACAATCATTAATTGTCTAGTGTTAAAGAATCTCTTATCTTTAACGTAAGTAATAAATTTGAGAGATCTAACATCTGCTAAATCAAACTTACTAACAACACTAAATGTTGTTGTCCTTGGATTACTATTAAATTGACTACTAATATCATCAATCGAAAGAACTCTGTTGCCAATTGATTCAAAATAATCTGTGAGAACTCTAGCACCAGATAGAACTAATTCAGTAGAAACTAATCGAGAACCTACGTTAAGAGCATTCTCAGTAGCAATTTCAAAATCCTGTACCGTATTTAAATTAGCAAATCCAACTACATCCTGTATTCTATCAATAATAGCAGAAGGTTCTGCAGGTGCAATGGTCATTGGAGAATATGACACATTAGAACTACCTACACTGCTTGTAAGCACCCAGTCACCAGAACTACTAGTTGTAGAAATACCTGGAGCATTAAAGGTGACCTGACTGCCAATTATTCCATATGATCCTATGTTTGAAGATTCTGCTTGAAAATCAGCAAAGTTTTTAAATCCTAAAGTGTGGTTTAATGAACCAACCACATCTTCCCATGTAGTATAAGGAACTCTTGATTTTAATGAATATGCAAACCTCTGATAATAGAGATTATCTTGAACTCTTTGAATATTATTATTAAGAACTCCAGAGTCACTCTGCCAACCATTCTTAACTATTGAGAAGTAATTTAAATTGATATGAGAATCATAAGAAATTACAGATGATGCTAGACCTTGACTATTAGAAGTTTCGCCAGTAAGACGTTCACCAACTTTAAAGTTAGTGTTAGAAGTAACATTTAATATTCCATTTGCAGCACTCCATCCCTCAACAGTACCAGAAGCAGATTTAGATTTAACAGTTTCTCCAATAAAATATTCTTTTGACTTTAATGTGACATCGAAACTTGGGAAATCTTTTTCAGCAATAATTCTACCTGCAGAATTGAAGATATCAATATTACCTGGTGTTACTATACTATCAGGATAATGCTCACTTAAACTATATCTTACTGTCGCAATACCACCTGTATTTTTAGCAACCGATAGTAATGAGAATAACTGATAATTATAGTTTTCTGAATTATATCCTTGTCCTGTTGAACCAACTCCCACACTAACACCTTCGATCATGACTTTATCGCCATAAGCAAATGGGAATGTATCATCTGTGCCAAATCCTACCGCAAGACTAACAGTTACATCTTTACTGCTACTGTTGTAACTAATAGTGCTAATTCCTACACCATTACTGTTCTTAGTAGGTAGAACAGTTGGAGAAGAATCACTAACCCCTGCAGTATTGGATAAAATGGTTATAGTAGAAGATTCTAAATCATATGCTAAATCAATACCATCTACTTCTTCATTAGTCTTTCCATCAAATACTAATAATGTAGGTGCAGATGAATAACCACGACCAACAGATGTTATTCCTATAGAATCAATCGCTTGAAGAGCGTCAACTTCTATAACTTGAGGTAAACTTAGAGATGGTCTTAAAGTTTTATCTGAAGGGAAGTTAAATCCAACACTACTCAATTCAGTAGAATTAATTCTACCAATAGTTGAACTTGATGCATTTACAATGGCATCTTTTCCAAAATCAGTAGTAATAGTAGAAATACCAGGAAGACTGTAATAATTATTACCACCATAAAGAACTTTAAAGTCAGATATTCCACCTATAGCAGTTTTTGAATTTGTTGTATAATCAAGTTTTGATGTAGAAGAAATATAAGAGGATTTTTCTGGATCAACTGTTAATGTGTATGTAAATGAATCAGTAGAACCAATACCAACACTAATCTGGTGCTTTCCATTATAAAGACTATCTTTTACTTGTACTTCACTACTTGAAGTATTTTCAGTATCAACTATTATCTCTTTTTTAACAGCAGGTAAATCTGATTCAAATATAGGATTAAATTTGTAGTATAAAGTAGATGGAGTATTCTTATTAACTGCTACAGTTACATTAGCATTTGTCGAAATACCTACGCTTCCTCTTCTATTGATTTCAAACGTTTTACTTTCGCTACTCTTATTCCAAAGAGTAGTCATTTCTTTATCAGTATAGAAATCTAACTCAAAAGCAGAATATTGTGCTGTTAACTTGTTATATGCTAATGATGGATTTGTAAGATTGAAATCAATTACAGAATCCTTATATGCACTGATTGCTGGATTGATAGGACTAATTGTTCCATTAGCAGCACCAGTAATGTTTAATACATTTGGTTTAAGTAAAGTAGAATCATAATAAGTTGGTGACAGTTTAATTGTATTGTCACCTGTTACGACAACATAATAAATTGCGTTATCTTCTAATCCAACAGAAGGAGTTGCTGCAGTGTGAATAACCTTCTGCCCAGTAAAGTAACCATGAGCAGGTATTGTTATTGTATTAGTAGCAATGTCAACATTTGCAACACCAAAATCTCTTGGGTTAATTACAATTCTTCTATTGTAATCATTATATGCAACAATAAATGTAGAACCAATTGAAACATTAATATCAATATCAGTTACATCACCACTAACCAATCCATGAGTGCTGCCAGTTGATACTGTTACTAAATTTCTCTTAATACTACCTGTTATTGGATTATAGTTAGTTTTGAAACTATGGTAAACTCCTGTTCCGATACCAGTGAAGAATAGAGTGGAAGAATTACTAAAAGCACTTGCAATACCTGTAAACGTTCCTGTAGTTCCTACTCCTACAAATACAGTTGCTATACCAATTAAGTCAGAAGTAATTTTAGCAGCAAAAAGTTGTTGTCCATCAGTCAATGAAACAATAGAGGAACTTTCGTTGTATCTTACGGAAAGTGCTGTTCCTGTATTTGAATTATATGTTAATACATCACCAGTTTCTAAATTATGATTAGGAATGTATATTGATTTTGAAGGAACAAAAAGTTCACTTATACCTGCACCAGGATTAGAGAATGATAAAGTAGTTCCAATACCAACTCCAACAGAAACTGATTCTGAAGGATCAAAATACAATTCAGTATTTCGTTTTATACTATCTGTTGTATGGAATCCTGCATTTATAGTCAATCTCCTTTGCTGTTCAAAAAGAGTTGTTGTTACTGTATGAGCAGATCCTGTAGTTCCATTCTGACCTCTTAAAACTCTAAGTCTAGATTTAGTTGGTTCTGGATTTAAAACTTTTATTTGCTCTGTACCAATTTTAAATATATCATTTGGTTTTGCAGTTATAGTACCATCAACACTAAAGAAAGTGACAATACCAGTTACTGAAATATTACCAACTCCAGATGAAGTAGATCCTGCTCCAGTTAAGGAATAGTTTGCAGTAGTAATTCCTATATTATATGCACCTTCTAATTTAGAAGAAGTTGTAGATAAACCAGAAACTATTATATTATCATTTAATTTGAATTCATGAGGATTCGTAGCAACAACTTCATATGTACCATTAGTTGATGAATAAAATTCAACTCCATCAATACTTGTTGTTCCTAAACTTATAGATTCAACCTGCTGTCCTTTAACAGAAGATACTTTTACATTTGCACCATAACCCTTTGTACCAGTCTCATCAAATACTATAGAATCTCCTACTTTATAATCATGACCTCCAGTATTAATGCCAATTTTATCAACAGAACCTGGAGTTACTGAAGTAATATCAACAGTTTGTTTTAAATCATTTGGAATTGCAAGGTATTCATAATTAAGTGTCCCATCAATTAAATTATATGGAGTTGTGTTTCTAGCCCAATCCGTATCGTTTAAATCTATACTATCTTGATTAGAAAGTCTTTGTAAATTAAAAGTATTTACCTTTGAGTTGAAACTATCTCCAATAAGATAAGGGAATACTGGACTCTTAAATCCTTCAAAAGGTCCATCAGAATCTAATAGTTGACCTGGTGTAATTGTTGAAAAATATGCATATGTACCATCTGGATAATCAGGTGTAACACAGAATCTTCCATTATTTTCATCTAAGGTTAATTCATCAGTAACATTAACATAAGTATAATCTTCAATAAAGAATCCTTCTGGAAAAACATTAAGAGGAGGTCTTTCATCTGATATCTGAATCTTATATCCTGATTTTAATTGTCCAACTGATCCACCACTTACAGATGTGTAACCATATGGACCATAAATTGGGTTACCATCATATGCCCAACCAATTATAGGAGAATGATATTGAGAAGTTGATTCTTCTCCATTAACAATCTGCAAATCAGATTGACCATATAGAGTATCACCAGTAACGGTATTGATACCAACAGCAAATGTCTGTCCTCTTAATTTTCTAGGTGCATATAAGTGAGAATACTGAAGTCCATAATCAACATTTCTTGGAATAGTAATAAAACCATCATCTGCAGTAAATGTATGCTTATTCTTTTCAACTAAATTTAGTGTCCATTCTTTAATCTTTGCTCTAAATTCAGCTCCAGATCCTGGTGATGTTATTGAAATATTAGTAGTATTTTGAACATAACCCGTTCCCTTGTTAATAACTCTAACTTCCTTTATAGATCCATTTTCAATAATAGGAACAAGGTCAGCACCAATACCAGCACCATTTATGATTAAATCTGGAGGACTGAAATATCCTGTTCCAGGATAATTAACAAATACTTCAGTTATTTTGCCGTCATTAACAATAGGAGTTAATTGGGCATTTATTGTCTTAGAAAGTTCAACCAATGGTTGTCTATCAAAATTAATGATTTCAGATGAACCATATCCAACACCATTATTTGTTAAATTGATAGATTTTACACTACCTCTAAAGATAGGATCAATTTCGCATGGATATTTGATTCCCTGTATATCTTGTGCATCATCACTTAAAGATACAACAATATCTGGATAATTAAAGAGTTGTTCTCCAACACCTACTGATGTAAATTGAATATATTGCTCAGTATCATAGTTAAATGTTTTATCACCAATTGGTCCTAGTGCAGAAAGTTTAAAATTATCATCATCAACTCTAGTTACAACATATTCAGATCCATCATCCAATCCATCAATCTTAGTTCCAAGAGTAGTGTACTTAATAGTATCACCAGACTCATAATGATGATTATCAATGTTAATTTGATTTGTTGCAGTATTAACGCCAACAGGAAGGGTAGAAGTTCTATTATTTTTGTATTCGTAACCACTGTCATTGATAACGAATGAATCTACTGCTAATTTTTTCTCGTAGGACTGAATAAACTGAGTACCAACACCATAATCACTCAAAGTAACAGTGTTAACACCGACAATTGCATCTTCTTCATTTACATGCAATGCAATTTTAGTTGAACTCTTTAATCCAGCATAATATATGTTATTTGTACTTAATCCAGCAACAGCCTTTTGACCATTGGAAACATAAACTACTTTTTCTGCATTATTGAATCTATGAAAAGTGCTAAACCCAATAGTAGAGTTAGTTGCACCCAATCCAACATTAATAACATTGTTAATAACTTGAGCAACAAATGGTGCTTCATTAACAACTAACTTCATTTTTGCAGTAGCCTTAGCACCTTCACCGCCACCACCTGTAATAGTTACTGTTGGTGCTTTTGCATAGTTATAACCAGCATCTTTTATTCTAAGTTCTTTTAAATTTCCAGAAACACCCAAATATCCTGTTGCACCTGTACCAACAGCATCAGTAATGTTTACAGTTGGTATGTTAATTAAATCATATTCAGATCCTCCTGCTAAAATCTCAATTTCTTCAATTTTACCATATCGAATAATATCAGGAGATTTGTAATTTAAAATTTCAACCCCATTAATCAATATACCAGTAAACCCTGCTTCAGTTTTAGTTTTAGTACCTCCATTTTCAGGAATAGAAATTTCTCTTAATAATTTTTGAGATTCTAATGTTTTATTTTTAAATTTGTAAGGTTCTATTACTTGATTTGTTACTGTAGTAGAAGGAACACTAATAAATTTGCCATTATAGATGTCAGAAGTACTTACTGCAAATTGAACTATTCTAGAATCTATTCTTTTTATAAAATAAAGACCTTCTTTTGGAAGTAAGTAGTTAATAGCAGTAGTAATACCTACCTGACCTGTGATAGGACTAATTGTACTTGTACTTACTATTTCTGGAGTATAATATACTTCATCTCCAGTATAGAAACCATGATCGTCAATAATTGTACCATCAGATAAGTCGGTTATGTTAAACTCATCACCAGCAAAGGTTCCCTTAAAAGAAATGGATCTAGTAGATGCATTAATTGGTTGAGAAGGGTAAGAAGGTATAGAAGGAGATGCAACCAATACCTTATCCAAACCTTCAATAGTAGAGAGAGTTTGATGAGGTGTGTCTACGTGTTCTGCACCCACCATTTTCTTACCAGTGCTTGGATGAAAATGCGATGGACCATTATATGGTTTTCCGTCAAGAATATCTACAGGTTTAGAATAAACATTCTGAACATTCGTAGAGTAAATTGAAGATTCTGGAAAAGAATTTGATATAGAACGTAATATTAATCTTTTAATATTGTAAGTATCTTGAGGAGGAAGTTGTCCTTGTCCTTGAATACTAAAAGATGTTGCAGAATTAATACTGACAATTTTAGTTGTCATGGAATCTGCAAGATCTGCTCCAGAAGTAATGATTTGAGCAGAATCTCCAATATTAAAATAATGATCAGTTTCTAGTGAAACATTGTAAGTAAAATTAGATATATCAACTAATTCAAAACTTTTAATTTTATAAATCGGTGCTACATTATAAATCCAATTAGAATATTTGAAATTATTTTCTCTACAACCTAAAGTATCAATTTTTGCAGTTGAGTTTTTAGTCTGTCCTGCAGTATTATTAGGATAAGAACAATCTTCTAGTATAGATGTAATTCTAACCTTAATTTCTGAACCATCTACTCCAGAAGTTCCATATGCATAAGTATTAATTCCGACAACAGTTCCATCTAATATTGTTCCATCAACATTAGTAAGACCATAGAACTGGGTTATGGATTTAGATGTATAAGAAACAACACCAACATTCTCATCATCATAAGTTACATATAATTCTCCACTATTTGGAAAACTAATAGTTGAATCTACATCAACTACTGTAGTTCCTACAGATACTTTCCCTATTATTTGTGTTTTTGGATTTACAGAAAATGTTCCATATATGGAACCATCTACTCTAACATCTCTATTGTAACCACTATCTATACTGAGTTTATAGAAAGTCTGACCAGCACCAGCACTAATTTGTTCGACTGAAGTGATTGGAGCATATGCTTTTTCAATTGTATCAGAATATGCATCTTGGTACAGGGTTGCCTCTGTAAGGTCTCTAGGATCGCCTGTAACGGGTTCTACAACTATGTCCTTCGTAATTCTATACTCTGCATTAGATGGTGTAAATAACCTATCTTTTGGTTTAATTACATTAACATCTTCATTGTAAAGTGCTTTGAATAAAATCTCAAAAGATCTATCTGTACCTTTACTTAAGTAAAAATCTTTTGCCTGTTTAATAAAAATATTCTGGTCTAAATCTACGTTTAATGCTCTTCCTTCAAATCCTGGTAGTAATTGATATTTGCTCTTTAATAAAAATTGCTTAAGAAATAAACAACTTAAATTGACAATATTAGAACCTTTAGTATGAGTTGCTGCATCAGATGTCTGAAAAACTAAAGAATCTGGATTTGAGTCACTTTTATAATCAGTTGTACCAGCAAATCCTCTAACACATCCAACAAATGAATTATCGGTTTTTGAAGTATAAGTTATTATTTCATCATTAATCTTTAATAATCCGTAAGTATCAGGGAATCCATCAGTCCCTCTTTCAGATTTTATTAAATCTACACTAATTGTTGTGGTATCTACACCAATATCTGCACTTAGAACAACAGATTCATTAAGATTTGTGGTTTGATCAACCTTTACATACTCATCAATATTCTGAATCAGGTCAATCGGACCTGATTGGAACTCTTGAGCAATATAATATTGCTTTAGGAAGTCAGATATTAACGGAAAATCTGCCCTAACATATGCAGGAAGCTGATTTTGGACAATATTACTAAATTGTACTCTTTTTTCTGACATGTTATAGTTTTAGTATGATGATCCTGATGAAGATGTTGAAGATGATGTAGTGGTTCCACCAGTTGCACCACTCGTGCCGCTAGTCATACCTCCTGATGCACCGCCACCGTAACTACTTGTTCCTGTTGTGCCAGTAGTGCCAGTAACTGTAGCAGTCGTACCACCATGACGAACCAAACTACCGTTGGCAAAACTCGAAGATACTGTATAATTAGATGCTGATGGATTCAAACCTGATGAAATTTGATCAACAATAGGTTCAAAGGTACTATTACTTATATCTAGTTGCAAATAAAGATCCTGTAATCCAATCACATCATTAGATTTTGGAGATGTAGAGATTTCTATGATACTTTGACCGTCTTTTTGCTTACCAGCTTGAACAACTATAGGGTTAATAGTAATAATTCCTTTCTGATAATCAATAATACCGACATTTCTTCTTACAATTGTAGGTGATGTAGAGTTAGAAGAAGGTAAAGTGAACAAAAATAGCGATCCAGTTACCCTATTAGTGTTAGGAATGTCCGAAATATAGACATTATCCTGTATTCCTGTTACTTTAAATGCAGATGACTTAATATTATACCCACTCATACTCTTAATATAGAACTCATTACCGAATCCAATGGAGTATTCGGCAAAAGCATTGAGTACCACCCTCAAATCCCTACGCATTTCAATGGTTGTTATGTTAGAAGTAATAGAATCATGACTATTATCAATCATGTTTAAGAACTTACTGTACTTAAACCTTGCACCATACTTATTTAATTCGGTAGAATCAGCGTATTTGGTGGAATTTTGCTGAACAACGCTTGAAACAACTCCTCCAGAAGGTGCTAAATTGGAATTATAATAAACCTTAGAGGTGCATTCTATATAAAGGTATTTTAAATCGAGGATTTCTGGTACAATTCCTGCTACTGCATACTTTTTTAACTTATTTTTGATGTTATCCTTAGTCAAGTTAGGTAAAAAGTCACCAGATCTTGGTTTTATACTGATAAAAACCTTTCCATACTGAGGTGGAACTAATTCTTCGCCACCAAAAACTGATATTGACTCGGTTTCGGGGTAAATTCTTGCTGGAATTAGTGTCTCATAGTCATTTGCGGTCAATGCACGGTTCTGAGAAGCATAAATTCGAGGTGCAAACTTCTTAACAGACTCAACTGACTCAATACTTTCACCTCCAGTTGCCTTTATGTTGGATGTTACAAGAGAAATGCCCGATGTAATAGGTGTTTCAGTCCTATTTTGACCTGCACCTGCTACTTGATGAACAATTCGACCAGAAAAGTCAAAAGCATTGACTCCGTTTGCCTCACTTCCGCTAGAAATGATATAATCAACAGTTATAAAGTTGCCATCTTCTAATTTTTGACCAAAAATACCATCTCCAAAGAAAATTTGGTATTGTTCGTCTTCAATTTCTTGTAAATAGAAGACTTTTGAGTTATTTTTTACATCAAGAAGACTATCTTGAAGAGAATAATTATATTTTTGCGTTACATTGACAGAATTTGCGTTTGGTTCGACTGTTACGTTCAATAATCCAGTGTCAACACCCGTATTTGGAATAATAAATCTCTGATTTGGGTTTCTTGAACTAAAAATAAAGTTAGATGTTAAAACTGTGCCTTCATGAACAGTAATATTATTAAATGTTGCAATATTATCAACAACTGGAACCGTAATATCGTCTAAAATTGAAAAAACATAAGATGAACCACCAAAAGATCCTTGAGATGCCGCAACTGGACCTTTTTTTAGTATAATAGTCGATGGTGTTGGAGTTACACTTGATGTATCAACGAAAAAACTTATAGTTGCTTGTGCTGCCTTCCTAGAACGAGGTAAATATCCAATATTTCTTGCTAAACTAACTACATTCTCTCTTAATGTCGCACTATCAATAAAAACTTCATTCGTTACCATATTGGCATTGTATGAAGTGATGTAAGTATTATATGCCAGAACGTCAACTATGCTTGAGAGGTTGCTTCCCTCAAAATCATAGTCAGTGAAGTTAGAATTCGACTGAAGATATTCTTTAAGTGTTGTTTTAACCTGATCAAAATCAAGGTTAGAGAAATTAACTAATGGCATCTTACCTAGTTGGTATTAAAACAAATTGTAACTCTTGAGGAGGAACTTCTGTTCCTATAATAATGTATTTAATCACCACATCAAACCCATTTTCTTCAAAGTTTGGGTAGACACTAACATCAGTTAATTCAACTCTTGGTTCAAAGTTTTGAATTGACTGAAATATCTCATCTTTTATAGTAGAGGCAGTGATATCATCAATATTCTCAAAAAGAGAAGCAGAGACATTAGAACCAAAGTTCTCATTAAAGAACTTCTCACCAGGTAAGGTAAAAACGATGTTCCTTAATGCTCGTGCTATAGCATTTTCATTCTTAAGTCCTATAAGGTCACCATTAAGTGGATTAGCCTGAAAACTCATGCTAATGTCCCTAAATCCTTGACTTACCCTCTGTAAAGGCATTTACTTATTATAAACCTTACTTTATTTATTAGTATTAATTAATATTTATATATCGCATGGTGCGTATACATCATTATCATAATCTAGACCATCATTTTCATAAAGGTCATTATTCACATTACGATCAGTCTTTTTAGGAGTAATCTTATCATTAGCGATTTCTCGCAACATCTTCTTTTCTTCCATAATAGTAGAACCAATAAAAAAAGGACTCCGAAGAGTCCTTTATATTTATTCATCCCAATTCTGGTTCAATATCAAGTTTTACTATATCTTTATCACCTTCTTCAGCGTTTTTTCTTTCCTTTGATGTTTTCCAGAAATAATTTTCATCGTTTCCTAGTCCATCACGATCATGACCATTCTCCACTTGATAGAAGACCGTAGAAACCTTGAAGTCAGGCATCTTAGGTGGTTCGGGTGTTAAACTATTATCATAGATACGCATTCTATTATTTGGATAGAGTGCAAATTGACCATTATCTAATTCAATTAGATTGTGTGACTTATGTTCAGCAGGATTTTCACTTGTAGAGTAATCAATAGCATCAACATCTTGATGATAGTTATCTAATGTACAAATATATGTACCTGTTTGATTACCATAGTCTCTTGTATACAGTTCAAAGTGCATTGAACCTACAAACTGCTTCTGTACTGCTGTAACACCATAATCCATACAATTCCAAAACTGGAGATTGTGAAGTTCCATATCAGGATCAGGAATCTCTGGTGAAGAAAGAAAAGCACTGATAGGTAACTTATCAAACATTGCTGCATAATCAGGTAGATAAGTTTCAAAGTAAAAAGCACGTCCAGGTATGCTTTTAGCAGCAACCCAGACACCTTTTACGAATTCTCCATGCCCACCTTTATGGTCAAGTAAATATTCTTTTCTTACCCATACTTCATATGCAGGTAAGTTACATATTAATGCTGGCATAGTTATCCTTGACCTCTACTTCTTTTTTTAGCATGGTTACGAGAGGAGGCGGCATACTTAGTATGTTTCCCTCTTCCCTGTCGAGTTTTTTTCGGTTTTGATTCGAGAGTTTCCCCTGCTACGCCACCGCTAAACATTTTTGCCATTTAACAACCCTCCGAGTCGTGTGTGTCTTCATCAATTAAATCGAGTTTCGCTGCTACAGATGATTCCGTTGCTCTGATACGGTATCGAACCGAGTCACGCTCGGATAGTTCTGTAAGTATATTTGAACAAAGATACCATAGTTCTTCTGATGTCTTTGAAGGCATATGGGAATCGACCCACTTAACGGATCGCCCCATAGATAACTGCTGCTCTTCGTTCATTGCTTTATATGATACGAGTTTTTTCGTGACCGACTCTAATACGAGGATCGCACCAGATTTCATAACCCTTCTCTTTGGCATCTAGACAGAACGATACGTCCTCTCCACACATGTCTTGTACACTACCAGACTCAAAGACTTGCATCTTAGGAGCAAACCAAGGATATGGAAGATCCTCAAAGACTCCATTTTTAATGAGCACCCATCCAAAACCTGTGTAATCTACAGTGAAAGGTTTCTTACGCTTGCTGATACCATCCACCATTTCGTGGTTCATTACTCCACCATTCTTACGGAAGTCATCTTCCTCTAACCAGTGTGCGACAGATGTAGTCTTGCCATCCTCTGTTGCATACCAACCTGCTGTAATCTCTTTCTCTGCTCCTTCAGCAGGAATTGCAAGATCTGCTAGTTGCCAGAACTTGTTAGTGTCAAAGACAATATCCGAGTCAATCCATAACTGATAGTCATATGCTAGTTTACCATCCCAAGGAATCTGGTTAGGTCCACGTAATACATTTGCTCCAAGACACTTACATCTCGCAAAGTTAACCATAGAGGAATAGTCTTGACTAATTTGTATAGACATTCCATTCTGTACCATGTCAAAACATAGTTGTACAAAATTCTTTAGGAAGATATATGAGCATCCTCTACCAGGTAGACAGAATACTATAGTCTTACCTTTCCATCTTTCCTTAATCGCAGGGATGTCCCATTCCTCTTTAGTCTTTGTAGGGGCATTTGCTTTTACGGTAAATCCTTTTCCCATAATACCTTGTAATTACTCCCTAATTATAAACTATCTCTACCTATTTGTCAATATCGCTTCGCTCAACTTTCAGTAAGAATCCTCTTCCCACATAGGCGTTTTCTGGATGATCCTACCAGCACCTCCTACACCACACTTTGGTCCTAACTTGATATATGATAAGTCTCTCTCAGTATAGTCAGTCTTTAATAACCCTACCATAACTTGGAGCAGTTCCCATTTCTCTTCAAACTCCTCCTCAGATAGATTGCAATATAGCACTCTGTCTTTTGCATAGATGTGATAGGTTGTCTCTTGCATGTTAGTTTATGCTTATGTTAACTGCAAATGTAATTCTATCTTTATCTGTATTATGCGGTCTTACCCAGTGTAATAGATTACTTGGGAATACTACAATATCTCCTTCCTCTACGTCTACATGATATTGCTCTAAATCATTCCACATACCAACAGCATCAGATATATTATTAATACCACTAAGAGGACTTGGATAGTATAACGTCAATCCCTTTGAGTTATTCAAAAACAATACTGCTGCTAACCCTACTCCTCCATGAGTATGTGGCATATTTGCTTGGTATTTCTTGTTGATATTACCCCATCCTGCTACAATTTGATGGGGGAAATTTAATCCATTCTCTCCTTCCAATACATCTCTAACATACTCTCCAGTATCTTTGTAACTATCTAATCCTAATCCTGGTGGAGTCTCATAACCCTGATTGTGAAAACCTCTATTGGGGTCATTATCATATTCCCTTGGTGGCGACTCATTATTCTCCTTTACACTGAGGATTTCATTTATTAATTTCTCCTTATTAAATGTATCTCTCTTCTTTATTTCCCATATAGGTATTCCAAATATTTTTTTATAATTTTGAAACCCTATTTGAGACACTTTTACCTCCCAGAATTTTTTTTCGATTTTTATATATAGATCTCGAATTGTCACCTCTGTAGGTTAGGGACTTACCCTTTTTTATAAACGGGGCAACGCAACCGACGCAAAATATAAACGAACCGCAAACAACTGCCGAAACACGCATATAACAATTATACCATATTAACTGCCTATGTGTCAACAACTGTGTAACCACTATGTTATAATAACTGTGTGGCACTAAGTAACATTTAAGTCTTATTAAAATGCCCCCACTAAGTGTTAATTAGTAGGGGAACAGTTGTTGTTACTTATAGGACTGTATCTGCACCCTCTACAATATCATCGAGAACTGATAAGATTTCATTGCCATTGTTTGCATTTTCCAATAGAAACTCTGCAAAGTTTGGTGATACAAACTGTGTGCTACTAACTGTCATAATAAAGAACCTAATTAGGGTTTAATTGTTTACAAGAATCTTTTAGAGACTTACTCAGGTCATATACAATAAGGACACTTTAAACGACCCCCCGTTACTGTTACCAACTCACAGGATCTTGCAGGTCTTCGATAACACTTTCTACGCTCTCATTGTCCTGTAA
>Ga0098041_1000316_pt1 | contig 19992 bp, 7 predicted proteins | sample 8_EtaG_FD_77066 | JGI IMG/M metagenome (GOLD analysis project Ga0098041, IMG submission 77066) | Marine viral communities from the Subarctic Pacific Ocean - 8_ETSP_OMZ_AT15162 metaG | ecosystem: Environmental > Aquatic > Marine > Oceanic | place: Pacific Ocean | collected 2015-01-08
AGTGTTGAATTATGGTTGAACAACGAGTTGTTGGTTAAGGATTCTCATACGTTAGGAACAATGCAGTTAGATGCTAGTGATTGTCAGATAGGTCGTGGTGCTTCTAATGCAGAACAGTTCTTTGGTGAATTGTATGAGATATCAATGTCAAAGAACAAATCTCCTTCTGCTACATTGAAGACTCTTTTGCCGGGATACAGTGATATCCTCTTTTACTACAATTTTGGTGTATGATTATGGGTGAACAAACTAGTAAAGGTAAGGTTATTTTTCCTCTTAATGTAGGGATATCCGAGGCTATTATTACTGACGGGAATACAACTTACGATTATGATAATCACACCGACCATGAGACTAAAGCATACACAAATGTCTCTATCAATCCTGTATTTGTCCAAAACAACGTGAAATATGAAAATAACATTGAGTATAACACTACTGGTTATGATGTAATCAAGAATTCTGCTAATTTCATGGAGATTAGAAACACTGCTAGGGCTACATCAATATCGAATGACGGAACAGATAGAATAGGAAACAGAATTCTACCAACAAATGAAACTCTCTCTACATATGGTAATTGTAATGAAGAAACCCCTTCACATAAAATCAAGGTGATGGATGCAGAAATAGCAACTAGTAACAGTGTAACTAATAGAAAATTCATCTATTCAACATCTAATTACCCGAATTCTGATGAGGTAGGTTTAGATGTAGAAAATTATGATTATTTCATTCTAATTAACCCAGAAATAGTTGAAGCAGGTAATGACAAGGTAAGGCCACATTTTGCTAAGATTACCAGAATTGTTTCCTTTGATACATTTGGAGATGGTTTGGAATTTACTCCCTCCTATCCTACTGCAATACCTAAGAACACTAAATTTGAGGTATACAAGGGGCCAGCAAAGACAGATACGAGTGTCGTTGCGGTTAGTTATGGGCTAAGAGGGGATACAAGTGCCACTACTCCCAAATACGATAGAATCAATATTTGCAGTCTTCCAACTTGGTATTTTTATAATGACAGATTAGATGAAAAGAACCAACTGGACTACATGACAAAATATACTGCTACTCATTTGAGGTGGTGGGAGAATACTACTACTGTCATTACAGATATAGTTGGAACTCTTGCCGCATGGGAAGCAGGTAGCACTAGTAAGTATTACCAATTATCTCAGACTAATTGGGAGAAATTAGTGGAGGGTCAATCTTTCTGGAAAAATACAGATGGGACACTTTTAGGTAATATTGCTCACAAGTATACTGATGGTTCTGACTACCGATTCTATCTTGATTATGCTAGACAAACTGTAAATGCATTTGGAACAGGGAGTCAAACCAACAAAGTTGGAAAGACTGCACACAATGTAGTATTCAGAACTGAGGCTAAATTTGATAATACTATCACCAATTTAGGAAAGGACAGATTACACGCCACTCTTATTGATACAAATAGAAGTGATGATTACAATATTACTGATGCTCACAAGTGGAATACCATTTTTCCTAAGATGCACAGACATACTGCAAATCTGATAACTGATGCTACTAACTCAATGGATGGAAATTTAACTGGCCCTAGTAAATACATCACATTTGAGAAGGCAGATTTCAAAAACAATAAGTTACCATTAATTCAAGGAGCGCAGTTGAATAGCCCTAGAAACAAAATGAGTCAATTGGCTTCATTCAAAACGCTGGACTCTAGTGGATTAGCACATTTGAAGATAAAAGAGGACGATGATTTACTAGTTCAAAACCATGTATATACTACAACTATGAAATATTATCCTGTAGAGGGTAAAGCAAGTAGTGTTTCTGGAACTGCGGATAACATAGAGATGAAGGAAATCAGTAAGGAATTTGACCTGAGACATAAATTAAGTGCTGATGATATCATTGAGGTTGATGGCTATCTATATGTCGTTCATACCGTATATGCCCAATCTGGTGGTACTCAAAAAATAAAGGTTAAGGATTCCAAGTTAAAATCAGCAACAACTTGGAGTGGTAGTTCTAATGTCCATACAATAAGCCAAAAGACACTGTATGTTTCACCATATACTGGAGTCATAAATTACGATTTAGTCACAGATACTGAAATTGATTATACTACGAATAGAATAACAATTAATGGTGTAACACTTGAAAAACCTAATACTAAATTGAATGGGGCCAGATTAGTATTCGGCAATCACAGTTCACATGATAATAAATTAGACATAACAGATAAGAATAATCTATTTGCTAAAGTTCAAGATACAGACAGGACATTCTATCAAAGAAGCAATGAGTCTAAGGACAGATTTTACTATTATACTGGTGGCTATGCAATAAGTGAAACCGCATTCAATGGAACCATAGAAAGTGTAACTAGTGAAACAAATAGCGGAATGACAACATATGCAATAAATGGTAGGGATGAAACATCCAAATTAATTTCGCAGACAATAAATAAGAATACTGCAATATTATCAGATATCCACCATTCTTCTATTGACCCTATTTTAGACAACGTAACAGATTTATCCGTTGGGGTAATTAGTGTAAGTGGTTCTGTTTTAACATATGGAGGAACTACTAGTAATATTGTTCTAAAACCATTTGGAATATTATTGAATGCTGATGGGAAATTCGTAGGTGAGATAAAGTCATACACAACCAGTCCTAAAGAAATAACATTGATTAGACCGCCACAAATAACTACATTCAATTCTTCTGGTGTTAATCTAAAATACTACAATCCCTATGCTTATTTGGATACTGACACTACTCACATCACTTACATTACAGGGACAAAGGCACTTGGTAGTAATCCAAGTATTACAAACACACAATCTGATTTGTCTGTTAGTGGTAGGGGGTTAGTGTTTGATGGAGGAGCAAGAATGATTCCTCCCGCTACTGCTGAAACGTATTATACTAATGCTACATTTACTACTGAGAACTTAGTAGGGACTTCAAACACAGGAGGCATACTAAAAGATAAGACATTAGGCTATGAATTAGCATCACCCAAGAATATAGATACAAATGATTCTAATTTTGCCATTAAAATAGGTAATGAGAACGGTATTAGTTTCACAGATAATAGTATTGGAACAGTTAAACAAGAAACATTTGATGTTGTCAATGTAGATGAGAAAATAGAAGGAAATACAACCATATCTATTGCGCCTACTTTTCCGGTTGTAATGGGAAGAATCGCATCTAATACTTCTGATACCAGAGGAAACTGTTCAATGTATTTCGTTAACGGAAATCTGAATACAGGAGGTTTCATTCATAGATTAGGCGTAGGAAATTCATATACTGACCATATTGATGGTGAATGTATTAGGTATTGGGATTTTCAAAAAATGAAACCCGGAACGATAAGTAGAAATTATGACTCTATCTACAACACAGGGGTTTCTCCCCAAAAAATACAAGGATATGCAGTAGGATATGGAGTTAGAGCAAATGGCTCTAAGATTAGCGTAACTAACTCAAACACAAACAGACCAATAAATGGTAGTAATACGTTAGATGGGTGGACACATTTGAGTAATTTCTATGGCCCTGCTAAACTAATCCAATCATATTATCCGGGGGCTTTGACAACTGATGACCCATATGAGTATGACATAGCATGGGATGCTTTTGAGCAAATAGACCCTAGAACGGACTATTATGACTGGTTTGGAATTGGAGATTTGTATCCCGCATCTAACAACAGAAACAACAATCTTGGTTATCATACGATGAACTATGAGGATTTCTCAATACTCTTGGAATCTGATAGTGAAGAAACTGGAACAACCACATTACATGAAGAATACATTGGAACTACAACTCAAACAGTCAGACAAGAGAATAACTTTGAATCAGTAAGCATTAGTAGTGCTACACAAACCACTAATGAGATTTCTAGATTTGGAGTAATTCGATTAGTAGAAGCGACCTTCGATTGGCATTTCAATCCTATAGATTTGGAAACCAATTTACCTGCTGGTGATATACCCACTATTCCATATTTTGATTATGTGATGTTTGAAAATCCAGATGAATTAACTGGGAAAACAATTCAATTACAAGAGACTGATGGGGATAACGTTAAAGTTTCTAACACCAATATCACTACACAAACACTAGGTGATATGTTCTATACTACAGACTATATGGGGTCTAATCCAATGGCTAATCATAGTGCAATAACTGGTTCACCAGACCAAATAAACGGTTTTATTGCGGTAAAAGAAGATGGTGTTTCAAGTCCATACTCTGAGCCATCATTTGGTGCTAATGATGCTGGTAATAACAACATGATAGATTCAACGACATTAAACGGTAGTGGGTATTCTGAGACATATAACGACATTTGGCAATTCGATGGATATGACGATGGTGGAACTATCAAGTATTACGGTGTCCAACCATTCTATGTTCATTCCAATACAAGTGATTTATTAGATTTGGCAAATAATCCGACTGGAACAGACCATATTGGATACACTAGAAACAACAGACACAACGATTTCAGATTCACAGATGTGTATATTACCAGACCAGTCACAAAAACCACTAATTACGGGTTTGCTAAACTAGAGGATGAGGGAGACAACTTTTCTGCACATAATATTATTCTGCCCTTAATCACTCAAGAATTAAGCAACGATTCAACATGGGAAAACAAGGAAATATCACCCTTCCATCACCCAGATAATTGGGCAGGTCAAAACACTAACTGGCATCATATGTCTAGAGTAATAAATGCGCTTGTTGGTGCTAAATTTGGTGCTGACTCAGGAACTACAATTAGCCATCATGATAAATATGGATTGGGCTATGGAACATACCCATTCGCTCACCCATATGAAGGGTGCATTGGGGTCTTTAAAGACATAAAAGTCGCAATGAATGGCAATACAGTTGACCCCGGCAATATAGAAATTACAAGTTCACCGTTAGCCTTAGACACTAATGCTAATTATCTCGCTTATGTGGCATCGGCAACTAATGCCAACCTCGACCAACATGATAGAAACGTGATGGTTAAAGTTCCATTTAGTGATGCTAACACAACTGTTGCTATGATAGGAACTAGAACAGAAAGAGACTTCCTAGTCAATAAAGAAGCCATACCTGATAATGACCATGAGAATCATCACGGAGAGTTTAGCAGTTCGGATGATAACACAGGACTGGTGGTGTCAGCACAAATGGCAATCAAACCAGTATTTGAATTGAAATCAACTGCTTCTAGTGGTAATTACACAGTAGGAGGAACTGATGCGTCTTTGTCTTTCCCGAACGGAACTGCAAATAGCATTGGTGATACAATGGTGTTTATCTTGAATAATGCTAGTAAGCACACCTTCTTGAGTTTCCTCCCTAACCTAACAGGATACTACCTAGTAAGTGAAGAAAAGGGAGTTAGTGGTGGTGATTTGAGAAACACGAAAAGAAGAGATTCACCTAGAGCCATCACCAGAATAACATCACATACAGTCTCAACTGCACCAACCGTAGGTAGCCATGAAACACATACAATCAAGATAGATGTTCCCTTGAAAACACAATATTCCACCAATCACCGTTTCCGCTTGATGCGTCCATCTGAAGTGACTTTCAATGGCGAAACTGACTATATCAGATTCAATGTGATGGAACCAATTAGCAAATTTAGACGTAGTAGTTTCCTAAATGGGGGATTGGGAGATGTAGAGGGAACAGACACAATAATACATCATTATCGTGAGAGTGTATACCAGATGTTTTTACTGTTAGATGTAGATGGTGTTCCTGTAGCGGAGAACACTCTCAATAGTGCAGGTTATGTCACAGTTTCTAATAGGAATGACTATGATAATTCCACTATTGACCTAAGAGAACCTGCTCAAGCCGCATACAAATTCAAGAGAACTGGAACAACTCTAGTTCAAAAGACGATGAATGTGACAGATGGTCAAACTTCGTCTGTGAAGAACCTTACATTCACAGATTTCGTGCCAATAGGCAAAAATATTACTGTTGCTTTTGATACTACTCAAACCTTCACTAAACGAGCAGGTTTAACCATGAAATTCGATGGTGAACTATATGGTAACGGTATTGTGTCATTCGGGGAGGTTTTCGATGTTTCACTTGGTAGGCGACCTAACTTGAAAAACATCAAAAAATGCCATATTGGGACGGGTTTCACTGTTGCTTCTACCGTTAGTGATGAAGTAGAAAATCTAGTTAAGGAAGTAGATTTGGAATATGATGATTTACGCAGTTTTATCATACCTACAAGCAATATTGTGTCCAGCACTTCTGCTAATACAGTAGTGTGTAGTGCTACTCCAGAGAACATTGCTACAGGGGATGTGCTTTATTCTCATGACGGTCATTTAATAGGTGAAATTCAAGGAATTTCCTCACAAACTATCACCTTCACCAGTAATTTGAAATTCACCCCGGCTCAACATGATGAGATAATCAAGATAAACAAGAAAACATATGTTTCTTCTTTGAAATTCGATGATGTTAACCTATTTACGGCAATAAATGCCCTCGCAGTCAAAAATGGGTTAGACTACAATATTAGAAACGGTAAGTTTACTGCACGAAATATTGAAGACACAAGCAGTTTGCGTAAATTTGCACTTTCTTACAAGGAATCTGACAGATTAATTTCAGTAGAAAACAACACATCTCTCTTTGATTCTGCGAATAAGGCAGTTATTATTGGTGACCGTGTAAAATACGAATTAGAGAAGCCAACTAAGGGTCAAACTAGAGTAATACAAGAAATTGACCCGGCTATTAAGACTAAGACTGACGCGGAAATTAGAGCCGTAGAATTATTGTCATTACACAACTCAGATAATCGAAAAATCACGATTAAAGTGCATAAACAAGGATTAGAATTATTAGAAGCCGGAGACATAGTTAGATTGAATTTCCCAAACCATAATATCCCAATAGGTGACTACATTGTCTTTGAAATCACTAACGTTTTAGCGGGAGTTTTGACTATGGTAGTAGGGACTTTTGACAAGACAATCGCTGAACGTCTAAGTGAATTGAATACCAAACAATCAGACGGATTTTCCTCATTATTCAAGAAAGATGCACTACAAGTATCAGCAGGTAAATTCCTATTTGACACCATTAATATAAAAGACGTAAGCGTTTCCTACGAGATAACTGGTTCATCCAATGAGTTGTCATACAATTCTAACATGGGCTTTGATGATTTGGTAGGATTTACAGAAGAAGTCGGGTTTGAACACAGTGTGGTGACAAAGAAGAGTTATGGAAACAAATTCTATGAACAAGAGGATTATGGGGGATTAAACGAATGATAGTAGATGCAGGGACTGAAGATATTGCGTTGACGTACGTTGCGGCGCAATATACCACAATTAAGGTTGGAAATGGTGGGGATGATACTGCCGCATCACAAACAGAGTTAGATGCATTCGTAGCAAGTAAGGTAGTCACTCCTTCTGTCATAGGGTCACAATTGGTTTGGACTGCTGAATTTACAGGCGCACAAATAGGGACACAAGGAGTCTCTGAATTGGGTATTTTCAAAACATCTGGGGATAAACTCTTGAGTCGAGTCACGTTCACGAATACTGGAGTGGTTGCATCATCAGATACAGTTACATTCACGGTTAGATTGGAGTTGAGTTAATGGCAAATGATAATCCGGGCTATATTTCCAAACTACACACTACCCCAGATGCTAGGTTAGTAGATGGCACAGATAACATACACAGTGGTATCATAAATGCTCTAAACGAGGCTACCGCAGGTAATAGAACAGTAAGTGGTTTCAACATAACCCAATCTAACCAAGACGTAGATTACACCAAATATGTCGTAGTCGCCGGAAAGATACTCCGTGATGGATTATTAGTGGATATATCGGGTGCAACCCTAACCACTTCTGTTGGCCCAAGAGGGGGTAATGATTGGTATGCACTAATTGTCGTGAATTCCTCTAATGCTTTGGCAATTAGGGTAGATGCACAGACAAAAAGCACTGCTTCGGTGTCTACTTTGACCGCAGGTGATATTCCTGTTGCTATAGTAAAATACCTAGCAGGTAGTGCTAACGATTTAATCACCAGAAAGGTGCAATTCTTAGGACACAGTCAAACTACTCAAGGATTGAGCCTAATTAATTCTGGTGCAGAAACCGTTAGACTGAACGCCGCAGGGACAATTACGAAAGGAGGGGCTACTCTAACTCTACCTTCCTCAACAGGGACTATTGCTCTTACATCAGATATACATTATACTTCGGCCATACCAAATGCAACCGCATCCCAAACAGGATTGGTCACGGCTACTCAGATTACTAAATTAGATGGGATAGAAGCAGGTGCTAAAGGTGACCAAACCCTAGCAGAAATCAAGGCTCTATTCAGTTGGACTACTAGTCCAGAAGATGGTGCTACTGCTGACCAGACAGACACTCAAATTGAAACGGCATATCACAATAGAGTTGCGGCTCCTTCAGGCTCAGATATTCCTAATGGAACAGAAACTGCTATCCGAAGATGGTCACCTGCGAACATCAAATCAATGGTTGACACCCATCAAACCGATACTAATACTGATACAGATGTCACTCTTGCGAATCTAAAAACCAGACTTGCTTCTAACATGGGAGATAACTTCCAAATTGGGTCAAATGCGGCACATACTGCCACATTTGCAGGTGGTATGATAATCGGTGGAAACCTAACTGTCAATGGGACAACCACAACCATAAGCAGTAATACCCTAGCAGTAGGAGACAACATAATTGTCCTAAATAACGATGTCACAGGCACTCCTTCACAGAACGCTGGAATGGAAATTGAGAGGGGTTCGGCTACTAACGTGGGAGTTAGATGGAATGAGAGTAGTGATAGATGGGAATTCACAAATGATGGAACCACTTACTACAATTTACCCACAACTGCTGAACTAGCAAACCCATACACTCACCCTCTTTCTGGAACTACGAATATTGACACTTCTGGGGCTGAAATAGTAGATGCAATTGCCACAAATGATACAGGGCACATTACTGCTATGTCAAAGAGAACATTGACTCTAGCAGATTTGGGATATACAGGTACGACCAATGCAAACACATACGTTCACCCAAATCACTCAGGAGATGTGACTTCAAGTGCAGATGGTGCTACTACTATTGCGAATAACGCAGTAACATCTGCTAAGATTGCTGATAATGCAATTACAAGTGCAAAGATAAACAACGGTTCAATCAACAATGACAAGGTTTCTACTTCTGCGGCTATTGCTCAAAGTAAGATTAGCGGATTAACTAGCGCATTGAGTGGTAAGGAACCAAGTCTGACAATTAGTGATGGTCTAGATAGGTCAAGTGCCACACTCAAAGTAGACATTGATGGGCTGACTATTGAAAACGGTCTAGATAGAAGTGCAGATTACATCATGTATGATGATGCTACCAATGGACTTAGGAGAATAAACGCAACAAACTTATTCAGTAAGTTAATTGCTTCTGACGTACCAGATGTTTCTGCTACTTATCGTGCTACTGCTACAACATTAGTGAATGCAGATATCTCCAATACTGCGGCAATTAGTGCAGATAAGATTGCTGATGGAACAACTAACAAATTATTTACGGCTACACTCAAAACCAAACTTGATGGAATTGCCGCTAGTGCTACTGTTGGTGCTGACTGGAGTAGCAATGTTGCTAATATTTCTGTGACTAATGCACAACTTGCAGGTAGTATTGCTAACACTAAGTTAGCAAACTCATCTATTACTCTAAACGGAAGTGCAATCAATCTAGGTGGGTCATTAACTCTAGATACAGATGACTTTGCAGAAGGAAGCAATAAGTATTACACTGATGAAAGGGTAGATGATAGGGTAAATACTCTAATTACAGATGGGGAAGGAATTACCACAACATACGATGATTCTGCGGGAACCTTGACCGTAGATGCAGAGATAGCAACTACCAGCAATCTGGGTGTAGCGTCTTTCAATTCTAGCAGATTTACTGTATCGTCTGGTGCGGTTGATGTGAAAAACGCAAGTATTCAAGATTCACATCTATCAGGTAGTATAGCACAGAATAAAATTACAAATTTAGTTTCAGACTTAGCAACTAAAGCACCCATTGCAAATCCAACTTTCACAGGTAGCATCACAATAGGTAGTGCATCATTAACAGAGGCAGAATTAGAACTAATAGATGGAGTAGTAGGGACATTAACTACAACAGAATTAGGTTATCTGGATGGAGTTACATCATCAATTCAAACACAATTGAATGCTAAGATAGAATCAGTAGCACTAAGTGACTTAACTGATAATCTAAGTCTAGTTACTGGAATTGACAATTCAAATACACATAGTCAAATACCTACTGCTAGAGCAGTAAAGAACTATGTTTTCTCCCAAGAAATCAAGTCATACGATTTGGTGTTAGCAGAGAACGGTGATAACGCCAAGATTAGATTAGAAGACAATCTAGGTGATTTAACCAATTTCATAGATATTAATGCTGGAACAGATATCAGTTTGAATGTAGACCCCACTCAAAGGGACATCCGAATTAGTAATACTGGTAAGGGTCATGTAGCGTCTGCATCATACAATCAAGGAACTCTAACGTTGACACATAGAGATGAAACTACTACTACCGCCACAATTCCAGATTCTACAACAGATGCTCATGGTTTGATGACCGATGACCAATTTGATAAACTGGCTGGCATCGAAACACTAGCAGATGTTACCGATAAAACAAATGTGGTGGCTTCTCTTGGACTTCTTGATGAGGGTGACACTCTTTACATTGGTGACTCTGGGAATGATACTACTGTTAGGGTCAGGGGTAACTTCTTTGTTGATGGAACCCTGACCACAGTAAATCAGACGGAGATTAACGTCCAAGATGCTCTTGTCTTTGAGGGTGCTACTGGTGATGACTACGAAACTACTCTTCGTATCATAGACCCGACTGCTGACAGGGTAATTTCACTCCCCGATATTACAGGAACAGTTGTCACAACAGGAGACTCACTAACTGTTGCTACGGGTATGATAGCAAATCTAGGAGTGACTACGGGTAAGATAAACAGTAATGCAGTCACTTCTGGAAAACTAGGAACAGGGGCGGTAATAACTGCAAAACTTGCTGATGATGCAGTCACTACGATTAAGATTACAGATGCAAATGTGACTACGGCTAAGATTGCTGACGATGCAGTTACCATTGCAAAGATAGATGGAATCACAGATGCAGGTAGCGGTTCAGTAATCACTTCTGCGGAGAGAACCAAACTAAGTGGCATTGCAACTGGTGCAGAAGTAAACGTTCAATCTGATTGGAGTGCCTCTAGTGGGGATGCAAAGATTCTCAATAAGCCAAATGTAGCATACACATCTGCAATACCAAATGCTACTGCTTCACAAACAGGTCTAGCAACCTCAACTCAGATTACCAAGTTAGATGCAATTGACGCAAGTGCAGATGTTACGGATGCAACAACTGTAAATGCCGCAGGTGCGGTAATGCATACAGACATACCAGATAGCGATACTGGTTTCATCAAGAGGACTGGTTCTGAAACGTATGACATTGATACTAACACATACCTGACATCTCTAGCAACTACAGGACTAACTGATATTGCACAATTAGAAACCAACCTTGCTAGTATCACGGATGACCACGCTGGATTAGCAACTGCAAAGGCAGTCAAGGCATATGTGGATAGCATTCCGGGTGGGACAGGAGGAATGTCATTCGTCATAGAAGACGGAGATGGCACAGAAGTTACGGTTGCTGACTCTAAAGAAATCAAATTTGTTGAAGGTGCTTTGATTGACATTAATTGGACTGATACTGATAATGGAACAGATGCCGACCCGTATGATTTAACATTTACAGTAGACAACGACCTAGCAAATTATGACAACTCAAACAGTTCATTTGCAACAACAACTGCGTTAACCAATGCTACTGCAATAACCGCAATAACTGGTAAAGTATTGACAAACCTCGCTACTGGTAGTGGTGGAACAGTAGCGGCTACAGATACAATCCTAGCCGCATTCGGTAAACTAGAGAATAGGGTTGCACTCAATGATGCTAAGGTGACTAATACAGATGTTGATGTTAGCGTTGCTAACCTAAAAACTAGATTGAACTCAGACTTGGGTGGTGATTTCACAATAGGAACCCAATCTGATGATACTGCTACATTCACTGGTGCGTTAGTTATTGGTGGTAATCTAACTGTAAATGGAACTACCACGACACTTGACACTGCAAATCTAGCAGTAGAGGATAAGAACATAGTATTAGCAAGTGGGAATACTGGAGTAGGAGTTCTAGATGGAACCGGATTCACGTTTGAAGGAGGAAGTTCAGATGACATAACTCTTCAAACTGCTACTAATGTGCTAGAACTCAAATTAGGTTCAAATTATGGTTCAATGAAGGCAGGGACATTTACTGGTGATTTAACAGGAGATGTTACTGGTAATGCAGATACTGCAACTGAAGCAACAAATGTGACTGCTACTGCTAACAATTCCACAGATGAAACTGTTTACCCAACATTCGTAGATGGTGCAACTGGAACACAAGGAATAGAAACAGATACAGGATTGACATACAACCCCAGTAGTGGACTATTGACTACAGGCGGATTAACCACAGGTGGAACTGTTCAGTATGGTAGTTTGTCTGATGGTGCAATAACAATTACTGCATTTGAGTCCACACTAACTAATGGGGCGGCTCTAGTTCCAACATCAGCCGCAGTAAAGACATATGTAGATGCTCAAGTAGATACAGTAGACAGTCTAGGTGAAATGAGCAATGTGACTCTAACCAGCGTTGGTCAAGGACATATCATTACTTCAGATGATAGCGGGGCTTGGTCTAATAGAACTTTGACTGCTGGAACTAATGTAAGCATCACCAATGCTTCTAATGGTGCAATTACCTTAGCATCTACAGACACAACATATTCAGTTACGGCTAACAAAGGACTATTGTTAAGTGGAACGGCATTGAGTATAGATGACCCTGTAAATACAGGTATTACTCTAATGAGTTCTGGTGCGGCAGGTGGACAAACACCTTCTCAGAGAAACGCAGATACTGCTGATGAGATACTAATTTGGGATGCTGATAACAACGAATGGGCATTCATGTCTCTTTCACATCTATCAGACTTTGCAGTAGACAATGGTGGAGCAGGTGGAATCAAGGTATTCAAGACTATTGTTGTGGATACTGATACTTCTACACAACTTGTAGCAGATGCTTCTGCTGATACTCTAAACATAACTAGTGGAACTGGGATGAGTATTGCATCTACTGCTGGAACTGATACTCTTACTTTCAATGTAAACATAGATGGATTAACTGCGGGAACTTCACTACATCAGACAGAAGACCATTTCATGTTCTCAGATAACGGAACTGAGAAGAAAGTCACATTCTCTGATTTAGAAGATTCCATCTTCGCTAATGTAAGTGGTGACGCTACAATAGCCGCAGGTGGAGCATTGACTATTGCCGCAACTTCTGTTGAGAACTCGATGCTTGCAGGTTCTATTGCAAATGCAAAACTAGCAAACTCTAGCATTACCGTAAGTGATGGCTCTAACTCAACTGCTACTGCTCTAGGTGGAACGATTACTTTCGCTGGAACTGCAACTGAAACTACAGTCACAGAAAGTAGTGGCACAGTCACAATAGGACTACCAGATGATGTATCTCTTGATGGAACTCTCGATGCAGTAGGTTCTTTCACGATAAACCATGCTGGTTCAGATGTGTATGCTGATATTATTGGCCCAAATAATAGGGATTTGAGATTCGTTCTCCGAGACAATGGTGATTCAGACTCCTTCCTCTTTAGAAATGCGGCTGGCACAGATTTGGTGGATATAGCAAGAACGGGTAATGTTACTATAAACGGCGTTATTGCTGGTCTTGATGGAAAATTACAACTTGGTGCTTCACAACAATTGGATATTGACTTCGATGGTTCTCATACACGCATAACCCATGATGCGGGAACAGACTCTTGGATGATATTCAAGAACGAAGATGGTGCGGGTTTCCAATTCAACATCGGTAGTGACAAGGGAATTGAGATAAACAAGGATGGCAATGTCGAGTTGTATTATGATAACTCAAAGAAGATTGAGACAACTTCTGCGGGTGCTACTGTAACTGGAACGCTAACTGCTACCGTAACTGGTGATGTAACTGGTGATTTGACAGGTAATGCTGATACGGCAACAATAGCATCAACAGTCACAGTTTCCAATAGTACGGCCAATACCAACTTCCCCGTAGTCTTCCATGATGAGTCAAATGCATTGTTAGATGATACAGGTGCATTGAGATACAACCCAAGCACAGGAACACTATTAGTTCCAAATCTAACTGTTTCTGGAACAACAACTCAAGTGAATACTGTCACCATGGAGGCTCAGAATGCCATTCTGTTTGAAGGAGCAACTGCTGATGCTTATGAAACTACATTAACTATTGCAGACCCAACTGCTGATAGAATTATTACTTTACCAAATGCAACAGGAACAATAGCATTGACTGGAAACAATGTAGCAGGTCTTAATGCCGTTGATGATAGAGATTTGGCTCCCGAAGATTTATCATATTCAAATGACTTCAACGTATTTTTCACTTCTAAAGAAGGGCTGGAAGATGGTTCTACTGTTGGAACTAACTACATGGATGCCATTGTCCTGAACACATGGTCTGATGCATCCGGGCATGATGCCAACCTGCTTGCTTTCGATAAAAGCACTAAGGCAATCTATCACTATCAAGCAGACCAAGCCGCTACTAATTGGGGTACTGCTGAACAAATAGCATACATTTCGGATGTTACTTCTGCGGCAGGTGATGGACTTTCATTTAGCGGCACGACTGCTAATGGTGTTTTGACCTATAGTGATGCTTCAACTATCGCTACTGAATCCACATTGACATATAACCCAAGTGGACTGTTGCAGATTGACGTTAGCGGTTATGCTAGAATGGAACTTCATGGTGAAAGTGGCGCATACATAGACATGGGCAATCACGATGGAACGAATGATGATTTCGATGCTAGATTAATCACAGATGGGACAGGGTTGGATATTGTTGTCTCAGGTGCAAGTAATCATATTACCTTGAAGACAAATGGTTCACAAAGAGTCAAGGTGGAAGATGCTCAAACATTTTTGAATACTACTAACGCGAAAGTAGGATATACTGGTCAAGCAGGTAAGATGTATCTTAGCGCAGATTCCGCAGGTTCCTACTTAGGTTGGAATGCTGATGGAAGTGATATTACTCTAGCGGCTGATGATGATTTGGTTCTTCATGCTGATGACGATATGCTTTTCCAAACGGGAGGGGCAACGAAACTGACTCTAAATGACAAGGGAGAACTATATGGTTCAGATAACAGACAATTTACTCCTAACTCATACACACTAGGAGTCGCTGATGGCAATAACGCAAACAAGTGGATTAAGGTTTGCGAGTGGATTATGGATGGAACTAACTATGATTCATTCTCATTCCACGCAAAGGTCACCCAAAGAGGAAATGCTACTGATTGGCATGAGTTAGTTATTCGTGGTGAGTTTGCTACTACTTGGTGGACTAAGGATTTCAACATTCATGGCCCTGCCGCTTCTACTGCTCAAGACACCTACCTAATGGTATTCGACCATAGTAGCGGGGGTTCAGACCCGAAGGCAACACTATACTTCCGAAATAGCAACTCTTGGAATAAGAAATATCTACAAATCATACAGAATGTCAGACATGGAGACTCCATTCCCGCTACTTCTTGGACTTGGCATAACACGACAACGAGTTCCACAAACACTCCCACAACAGATGGAGAGGGTAACTCTAGCACACTTTCTCCTGACTATTACAGAACAATGGGAATGGGTGTTGGTGGGGCAAACGATACTCAGTATAGGGTCTATTATGGAACTACTGCAACTACTATGTATCTCGATACTGCGAATCAGCGAGTAGGAATGGGTATTGCAACTCCCGGCACTAGATTAGATGTTTCAGGTGAGATGCACGTTATTCCCGGCGAAAACAAATATGCATTGAGAACGGGGGCTAACAATGTAGATACGGGAATTTGGAGAGTGGATGACAACACCGCTTATGCAACTCAAGGTATGAGTGATGATTCAAGATACGGTTTCGCTTTGAAATACATGGGTAGCAGGTCGGGCAACAATAACTCTCTTGGCTACTTTGCTGATGCTGAGACAGGAACACAACATGAGTATATGACCGTCTTACAAGATGGTAAAATAGGATTAGGAAACACAACTCCGGTTTCCAAATTACAAATTGCTGGTGACACTACAATATACAATACTACTAATGAAGCACACTTAGTATTGAGAAGGGATGCTACTGGTACAAACTACGGTTCAGCAATCAAGTGGAAGTTTGGCGATTCGGGTAGTGCATCATCAGGCCATGAGTATGCTAGGATGACTGGCAATATCGAAGATTCAACAAATACTGACGAAGATGGTTACATGACATTCAGCACTTCCCTAGCAGGGACTCTTGCTGAGAAGATGAGAATCAAATCAGATGGTTATGTGGGAATAGGAGTAATCCCTGCAAATTACTCAAATGGTGGAAGAGGACTACACATCAATGATACTACTCTTCCAGAACTGAGACTAACCAACGATGCAACAGGAACGGCTTCCGGTCATGGTTCCTTACTACAGGTATCGGGTTCGGATTTCTACATTTGGAATGCTGAGAATGCAAAGATGAGATTCGCCACTAACGCAACAGAAAGAATGACTATTGCGGGAGATGGTAGTGTTGGAATTGGAAATTCGTCTCCCGCCGCAAAATTGGACATTATCGAAGCGACAGGTGCGGGAAGCACTGAAGGTGATAAGAAACTCCTACAACGCTACAAGATTTCGGGCGGCACAGGTAACCAAATCTATGAGAGTACCTACCATGTTAGGAATGATGATGGTAATACCACTTGGACAGGAGTGAATTGGGTACAGGGATGGCACATTGATAGTGCTTCTCCAACAGTCGGATTCCAAGGACAAAGCGGTGGTGGTGCTGGTCTAACAGCATTCCAAGAAGTAGACCTACAAGCAGGTACTCGCTTCTTCGGTCATGGTAATGACTACATTATGACCATTGATGGAACCAATGACCGAGTTGGAATTGGCACTACAACCCCTACCCAAAAGTTAGAGGTAAATGGTAGTGTTATGATACCTGAATCTGAGAGAATTTACTTCAGGTCTACAGATACCTACATCGGGTCTGATGCTGATTCATCAGAAGACTTACACATAGGCGCAGATGGACACATCGAATTAGAACCGGATGGAGATGTCATCATTAAAGAAGGCACAACAACATGGGCAACATTCGATGGTAGTGCAAGAACTCTGTCAGTCACAGGTGCATTCGCCGCAACTACAAAGTCTTTCGATATAGAACACCCAACGAAAGAAGGTAAGAGATTGCATCACGGTTCTCTTGAAGGGCCGGAACACGGTGTTTACATCAGAGGTAGATTGGAGGGAGACACAATAGAACTACCTGATTACTGGCTAGGTCTAGTTGATGAGGATACAATCACAGTTCAACTAACACCAAACAAGGGCTTCCAGCAGATTTACGTTGACCATATAGAGGACAACAAGGTGTATGTGGGAACTCAGACTGATACTCCAATAGACTGCTTCTACTTAATACAGGCTGAGAGGAAGGATGTTGAGAAAATGGTGGTGGAATACTAATGGGAGACAACTGTGAATTACCGAGTATTGATACTCACCCAAGAGCAATAGACCAAAAACATATATTCGTAGGAGATACTTGTCAGTTCTGTGGTGAGCAAAGAGATGGTACTTTCACTCCCTTAACCTTTGAAGATGCTATGACTTCGGAGGAAGAATAATGGGATTCTATAGTGGGCCAACAGTAGTGAATGATTCACTTGTATTCTGCTTCGATGCAGGTAGTGACAAATGCACAGATGCAGATGATGCAGTAGCAAGCATGAGGGACATTGCACCTGTTGCACATTCCTCAAGGACAGATAGAAGTTTGCATGGTGATGGTAATACAGGGAATATCACTTTCCCCACAAATACAGGTGCGGCTAAGGCTCTTGACTTGAGTGTTTCTCATTCTAATTCTACTGGTGATGCTGATGACTATGACAATAGAATAGATTTGGATGATGATTTGGTATTTGCAGATGAAGATGCTTGGTCATTTGAGTTTTGGGGAAAACTAAACAGTAACGCAGTAAACACATATCAAAGTCTAGGTGGAAGAGGGGCTACAAATCCATGGATTATCCAACACAAAGGAGGGGCTAATTCTTGGACAATAAAATTTAGAGATAATGATGCACAATACAGAACCTCTTCTACTCAGACCACTAGTAGCACAGAATGGTATCAAATGATGTTTACAGTAGGCACTAATAGAGATATCAAATTCTACATCAATGGCGCATTAAAAGACACAGTAGCATCAACCGATACTTATTGTAAGATAGATAGAATAGGTGCTGGTTATGCTTCAAGCACATCCAGATACAACTATCAAGGTGTGATATTATGTTGTCGAATTTACTCTAAGACACTATCAGATGCCGAGGTTCTACAGAACTTCAATGCAACAAGAGGGAGAGTGGGGATATGAAATATGAAATAAACGGAATCAAATACACCAAGAAGCAATTAGAAAACATATTGTCGGGTGAAACTGATTTAGATTCACAAGGCAATGTGATATTTGAATTACAAGATGCCGCATTAGAGATAATGGAACAATTGGAGGAAGAATGATGGGAGTCTCAGGTGGTACAAGAATGAAGAACAGTGATATGATTATGTGTGTAGATGCATTGAATCCCAAATCATATGGAGGTAGTGGAACCACTTGGTCGGATGTTAGCGGTAATGGAAATGACGGAACCTTACAAAACTCCCCAACATACAGTAGTGATGGGCATTTTGACTTTGATGGAACAAATGATAGAGTAGTATTCTCAGATACTCCATTCAGAATAAATGGAACTCAGATTACTGTCGCCACTTGGGTAGAACACAAGGATGCGGATAGGAGGGATACCATTCTAGGTAAGAGGATGGATTCACCCTATCACCAATATAACATGACATTCGGTGGAAGTCCCTACAACAGTAGTTCGGATAATAGGGTATTCTGCTTCTTCCGTAGTGACGGTAATGCTTCTACTGCTCATGTGTATTATGACTTGGATGCATATGATGCAGGGCCAATGCACATAGCATTCGTATGCAATACCACTTCTCAGCAACTATACATCAATGGGGTCGAGAAAGCCACAGGTTCTACGGACTTTACAGGTGAGACATTCAATATCACAGATAGGGATTTTGTCCTATGTGATGTGTGTGTGGGTGGTAATACCACATACGGTAGCGCACCTATGGATGGGAAAATGTATAATGCAGTTCTCTACGACACCGCATTAACGGCGGCTGAAGTATTGGAAATGTATAACTCTACAAGAGGGAGGTTTGGTTTGTAATGGCAGATAGCGATAAGATAATCACAGTCACTCCTAATACGAGTGTGGCAACAACTCACCCTGAGATTAAATTCGTAGGTAAGGATAACTCACCAATGTATCTCAAGGTGCTTGATGACAACACACTTTCCTTTGAGGGAACAGAAGGACAGGTTTTCGCAATCAGTCCTACAATGTCAAGTGGGGATATCTTCAGCGTCAATGATATTTCAGGAGTTCAAAGCATATCAGTAAATGCTGATGGAACAATAACAATGGATGCACAGACCAAATCAACTACGATAAAGAACAACGCATCGGCCACTTCTACTCTCATCCTAGAGAATACAAATGCTGATGCGGTTGATGGGCC
>Ga0098041_1000318_pt1 | contig 19977 bp, 22 predicted proteins | sample 8_EtaG_FD_77066 | JGI IMG/M metagenome (GOLD analysis project Ga0098041, IMG submission 77066) | Marine viral communities from the Subarctic Pacific Ocean - 8_ETSP_OMZ_AT15162 metaG | ecosystem: Environmental > Aquatic > Marine > Oceanic | place: Pacific Ocean | collected 2015-01-08
TGACTTAAGTTTTACATCCATGCTGTCCTCCAAGATTTAAATTTATCTTGTATGAAATCAAACAAACCATAATAGCTTGTTTCTGCTTTTAATACTCTTGCAAATACAGCATTATCTATCTCAATTCCATTATGGTAAAGCTTTAGTTCACCTTTATCTCTTTCGTAAGTGATTAAGATGGCATCGGTCTCTGCACCTAAAGTTTGTGTAATGTCTCCGCTTGTTCCTGATTTGAAATCAACTTCTCTAATGTTGCTTACAAATACTTCGGACACATCTTTTGTCACGCTTGGTTTTTTATCTTTTTCATCCATGTTATACTCCTGTTATTACTACGCCTTTATATCAATACTGATAATAAATGCAAGGATTAAATGGGATATCTATGAAATTTATTCTTACAATGTATGTGTGTTCTTTTTTACACCAGGACTGTGCTCCAGGCGTTGTATATCCTACACATTTTGATAGTTGGTATGATTGTACAATGCAAGCCCAGGTGGAATCAACACAATTATTATTGTCAATACCACAAGCCCTAGTAGAAGAAAATAAAATAGCCACTAAATATACCTGTATTCAACTGACAGATGCATAGGGTTGTATTAATACCATAATATGTTATATAATCTCTCATGAGCAGTTATCGAATTCAGATACGATCAGAAGGTAAGCACTATGATGGGATAATTGATGCTCAGGACGATGTTTCGGCTTTACGACAGTTCGGGAAAAAACTGACCAATGGTGAAATCGAAGCAAAAGATGAAGTTCTTTACTCACCACAAAGAATTTTCATCACATATGAGGAGCTAAAAAATGGCACTACAAAAGCTAGTATCGGAGAAGCTTCAGTTGGAGTCCAAGTGGGCGAATCAAGCGTTACAACAGGGCAGAGTAACGACTGATATGAAGTGGATAGATATAAGAATTAAAGATCTGAAAAAAAGAATCAATGAACAAAGTGTTCTTGATGCATCGCAGGATCTTGTTACAAACAGCTAGTAAAAAAGACTAGCAACCTATAGAAAAATCATTTATAACAAGGGCTATCTATGGCTGTAAAAAAAGGAGATAGTTATGCACATATTCCTAACTATATTAGGCATTATATCGAATCAACCGAGCGAGGCCACATTATTAAAATTGTTACTGAAGGCGGAGTCGCAACATACAATTGTGAGTGGGCTGATTACAAAAGATCAGGAAAAATTACCAGACCAAAAGATTAAAGAATTCCTAGATTTCTAAGTTCGTCCGGTGTCCGTTGTTTGCTGCACATTGTGCAGTCTACTCGAATCTTTTCAGTTTCAGAAGTATCTTTCCAAACCCATATTTCTCGAGTATCCCCGCATCTTACACAAGGTGTTTTTTTCTCTTTATCCATTTCTACTTTCGCGTCTGCAAATAATTTTAACATAGCTCTATAAGCTGTTCCACCATGATACTTCTCTTTTGTATACATATTAAAAAAAATTACCTATTCCTAAAGTAGCTGCACCAATAACCACGAGCCATATTAATCCTTTAATTAAAAAAAAGTAAAACCCTCCTACAAGTAAATTTTTATATATCTTTTTTTTCATATTTTAGTCAATTAATGGAAAATAATTATGAAGTAATTCATGAGTAAACTCTTCTTTGTGTCTTAATACTTGTAAAGGAATAACGTCAAAAGCAATGGTTATTCTATGTTTTTCATCATTTAACCATTCAGAGCTTCTATGTAGGTCTCCTTCTGATTTTCCTATAACACACAAACCATCTCTACTACTAATTCTATAAATCTTTTCTTTATCATGAGGTATTTTATAATCAGTATGGGAATTATATTTCCCCTCTGTATTTACACAATAAAAACCGTGATAAGTTTTAAACTCTTTATCCCAATGCTTATGCCAGTCTATATTGTTACCTTTTTTAAAAATATTTGCCCAGCAACGTATATAATATTTAGTGTTTTTCTCTAGAATTTGACTAAAATGTAGAGTCATATTTTTATACAATTTAGATAATTCACTGCACGGAAAAGAAAACAAATTGTATTCTCTATGATAATATGAAGCTAGACATCCGTAAATATTTTTTCCTGATGGAGGAGGAAAATTTTTTTGAAAATGGTTTTCAACATGGCAACAAGTTTTGTATAATTTATTGTTATCAATATCTTTAAATTGCAATGCCCACAAATAGTTTTTAAATATTTCTGTTTTCATGTATCAAGTTCTGGCCTTGAATAAACCCACATATAGTTTTTCTTATAATATTTGTAAAATTCTTTGTCTTTAAAATAACCTGCAATACGATCAGAAGGCACTTGATCTGATACAATACACTCTGCCACATTCTCGTATTCAGATTTTTTTAGTTTCTTACTCATAAAGCATACTCAAAGTTTTGTGTTGTTGGGTTAATACTAATTAGTTTTGCTTGATTCCTAATATGAAAATGCGTAGCTACAGGAGTCAAAGGAGAAAGAGTTACTACTTTTTTAATTTCTTTTTTACATTTAATAAGGTCTATTACTTTTTGTATAATTTCTCTGCCAGCTCCTCTTTTTCTAGACCAAACCGTATAAGCAACCGCAGTATTTGCATCCTTTTTAAAAGATGCGTTTTGGGACATGATGTCTAACTCTTTTACAGATTTTGGAATATCATTAGTATAAGCAATACAAACAATCCCTTCAATTTCATTATTAAACTTAAGACCATATATTTTTCTTCCGTAGCTCTTTCTAAATTCTAAATCTAATTCAGGTCTAACAGGATCTTCTTCAACGTTGATAGAATTAAGTTCTACTAACTGAGTTCCTTTAACCCATTTAAAAAAATTATCTATTTTATCTTTAATAATATCCATTATTCTAAATTTTTTCCAAAAAGTAATGTATAACTTACTCTTCTATTTTCTACACCATCTTTCATTGAAACACTATTACTTTCATGAAAGTAGGCTCCATTAAAAAAAATAGCTCTATTACTTTTATACGCTATTTTAATAGGAGAAACATTATTTTCCATAATATATTTTTTCATTTCATCAGAATTATAATTCCAATCTACTCTTTTCCAATCCGAAGGGGGTAATAGTTTGTAAATATTTAATCCATTTTTACTCGAATCTTCTACACTTTCATTAGAAGATACCCAAACATTTAAATTAATTAAAGATGGATCTGCGTGCATAGGAACACCTTCTTCATTTTCAAAATAAACAAAACTCCAACCTCTTTGAAATTCAGGCAATACGTATTTATTCTTTATTTCTTTCACTATTAAATCTGTGATGTAATCTTGGCCAGGTTTATAGTTAGTAGCACCGTAAGTTTTATACTTATCATCAAAATATTTACCGTAAAGCACTCTTGTTTTTAATATATCTAAACACTCTTTTGTAAAAAAATTATCAACAATCTTAATATCATCGAGTTCTGTTAAAATTTGATTATTGTTAAGTGCTTTTATTTTACTCATTTTCCTTAGCTTCTCCCCAACTCTGGCCCAAAGCTACATCACATTTAAAAGGTACTTTTAAGTTTTCTACAGCATTTTCCATTTTACTTTTTATAACTTTAACGTCAGCGTCAGTTCCTATACTAAAACATAATTCATCATGTATTTGTAATAAAGGTAAATGTCCTGCCTTATAACAATCAATCATTGCTTGTTTAGCTTGATCAGCTGCAGATCCTTGTATTAGTCTATTTAAAGCTTTGTAAGTAAATGCTCTTCTTATGTTATTTCCATAATTAGCTTTAGCTTCATTGTAATTCATAGCTTGGTTCATTCCAAACGTGGCAGGCTCCCATTTATCAAACCTACATTTACGTCCTTTAATAGTTCTAATAAAACCAAACTTACTAGCAGATTGCGTTACAGCACTAGCTAATTTTTTTACAAAAGGGACTCTTGAATTGTATTTATTTAAAAGGATCTCTGCTTTGTCCTTACTAATTCCTAATTCTTTTGAAAGCTTTGCTTTACCCATACCATAAAACAACCCTAAATTAATTGTCTTGGCTTGTGTTCTAGATATATCAGCCATATCAGCTACAATTTGGTGAAAGTCTGCAGACTCATCTTCGTAAGCTTGTATAAATTCCTCAGACCCGTCTAATTTTTCTCCTATAGATGCAGAGTAATGGGCCACAAGTCTTGGCTCTTGTTGTGAATAATCAAAAGATCCCCACTGTCTTCCCTCCTCAGGTAAAAATAAACTTCTAATTTTATTTCCGTATTCTTTATTTCTCGCTGGTATTTGTTGAAGGTTTGGATTTGCATAAGACAAGCGTCCGGATACAGTGCCTCCTTGATCTGAACGTAATTGGTTTATCTCTGCATGTATTCTTCCTTTATGAACATATCTTTGTATAGAATCAATAAAAGTAGAATGAAACTTATTTATTTCTCTTGCCTCTCTGACTAGAGCAGCAATTGGATGCTCACAATTTTGTAACCAGTTAGTTGTAAATGATGGCTCATTTGATTTTGCTGTTCTTGGATATTCAACACCAACTCTGTCAAATACTTGCGCTACACTTCTTGCAGCCCAAATATCTACAGCAATTGTCGTTTCCTTTTTAATTTTATGTAATACTTCGGATTCCTTTTTTCTAAATTCTTTTTTTAATATGTGAGCTTTTTCTTCATTTACTCTTATACCTGTCTGTCTCATTTTTATTAAAATTGGTAACAGATCCATTTCCATTTCCCAAACATCATTAATAGATTGTTTTTGTACTTCAGCTTTAAATCTATGCCATAACTTTAAAGTTAATGCTGCGTCTTGCTCTGCATAAAAACCAACATAGCCTGCAGGCATTTTCCATAAATCTTGTTTAGGATCAATACCCCATTCCTTTGCTTTCTCTTTTAAGAAAGTCTCATTTTTTATTTCACCTAAATAATCTTTTGCACATGCATTAAGAGAAAAGCTCCATCTATTTTCATCAATAAGAGCTGCAGCAACCATTGTATCAACAATCTTTCCATTAATTTCAAATCCGTTTGCTAATAACCAACCCACATCGTAAGAAGCATTATGAAATATTTTTGTGCTAGGTCTTTTAAGTAAATCCACCATCCAAGCTGTTGTAACAGCTAGATCCATATTACCACCAGCATCGTGTGCTATTGGAAAATACCATTGTTTACCCAGTGCAGCCACAGCAAAACCTACAACATGGCCCTTACCTGTTGCCCAACCTGAGCCTAATTTTTTAAGTTCGGGATCTTTTGTTTCCAAATCAATCGCAACTTCATCTGCTTCTCTTAAGTCAGGATATTCTGATGGTGCTACCCAATCAGAGTCATTATATATAAAATTTAATTGATGACTCATGAATCTTGCATTTGAGCTACCATCGCTGCCCACTCCTCTTCTTTTTCAATAGAATCATCAGGAAGTTCTACTTTCTTTTTTTTCTTTTTCATAAAATCTATCTCCATCTCACAATAATGAATTATTTTTTCTAAATCTTGAATTCCACCTTTGTTTTTGTATCTGCACGTATATCTAATTACATTGGCTTGAAAAGGATTAAGTTCGTTTTCTTGAATAAACGTCCAAGGTTCGATGACAAAAGATTTATAGTGAGATCCACCAATTTGTTTCTTAGGCATAGTTACTTTTATACAATTTATAATATTTACTCAAGGGAAAATGATACTTGTGATATGTACCTAATAAATGCAGTGTATTAATACTTCTTGTAACGCCTGTATACCACACTCTAAGTTCTTTGATTCGGTCTTCTAAACTTTTTCTATCAAAATGTGAAGGGAAGTTGCATTTAGCTGATATTACTACATTGTCCGCTTCTCCTCCTTTAACTTGGTGAATGGTGTCTATAATAATTCTTGCTTTGTCATCTAAATTAAAATTGTTATTTAGAAGTTTTCTAAAGTAGATTTTTTCCTTATCTTTAAACTTTCTTTGAAAAGCATCCATCCAATCTTTTTTTTCTTCTACCATGCCTCCTTGTAAATGTAATTCATCAAAATTAAATACTTGATTAGGGTGAGCAAAGCTCCACTTCTTGCTGTCCGTTGACCGGTAGCCGTGATCTATGTTTAATAAAAAATTATACATGTTGCAGGCATCTTCTCTCGTAATTGCACCACCATCACATAGCGTTCGCCAATCACAAATAGCTTTCCATTGATTAATATCAAACGATTTGTTTCCACGCATATCCTGAAAATACAAACCTAATTTTCTAGCTTCATCCTGTAACTCTTTCTTAACATCATTAATTCTTGCAAGGACCATCCAAGACCCTTGTGTTTCCCACGGTATTTTTTTTAATGTACTCCACTTATAGATCGCTCCATCATTACCATTAGATGTAAATTCTTTTTCGATTCGGTGTCCTTCCATACCGTCTAAAATACATTTAGAAAAGAAATGTACTTTCTTATTCAATCTTCGGGATTCTTTTAATATTTTTATCTTCCCAGGAAACGTTTGAAAGAACACTACATCAGCACCATTCCACTCATAAATAGCTTGGTCATCATCACCCGCAATGTAAACTTTATCAGAATGTAATGCTAACTTTACAACCATATCCCATTGTAAAGGTGTTAGATCTTGAGCTTCGTCTACCATCAAAACTTTAAAGGGTATGGGTAAACCTGTATCAATATATTTTTGCACCATGTCTGTAAAATCTAAACGGTCGTTTTTAAATTTACCTGGTGTCGCTTCGTAAGTTTTATATCGTTCGTAACCTGCAATAATCGATTTAAATTGTTGTAGCCTAACTTTTTTACGGGGTTCTCTTTTATATAAATCAATAGGATTCATTTTCATATTTCTTGCTCTATCATAAATTTGTAAAGACCAATTGTTGTATACCTTTTGATCGTCCCATGTAGGTTTGTAATTAAGTTTAACTGTTCCATATTGTGTATGAAACTGAAGCATATCTACTTTTGGATCTAATACAGGTATGTCAGAAAATTGTTGTCTTGCTAAACTATGTAAGGTTCTAAAGTATTTAAAATCATCTTCATCATAACCTTTAAATTGTTTACGGACTCTGTCTCTACATTCTTCTACAGCTTTATTAGTAAAAGATATGTAACAAATCTCATCAGGAGATATCCCCCGCTTTAAAAATCTTTCTACTCTTTTTAAAAGTCTATGAGTTTTTCCTGTTCCTGGTGGGCCAAAAAACTTAATTGTTTTCCCATGGAGCTTTTGCTTTATTAAATTTGACATCCTTGTTCCTGTGTTCAGTTTGTTTTGGTAATGTTGCAACCCAATGTCTCGCCTGTACTCCTTGAAATTTTGCACTTTTCTTACATCCAGCTCCTTGTAAAAATATTGTACAATCTTTTTCGGACCAGTTATACCCTTGTTTTTTCATGAATTGCCTAAAAGTCTCAAGTTTAAATCTAATTTCTTTACCATCTTGAAAAATATTATCGTGTTCAATTTGGTCAAATTCGGTAATCGTATCTGTATCTTCAAAGAATTTTACAATTCTAGTATTAAATACTTCTTTTTTCTCTTCTTCACCATCAAAACCTTCCATGTCTTGTTTATTAGAAATTAATTCTTCTAACCAATCTCTGTAAGGATCGGGATCTCTTTTACTTGGTTTTAAAGGTCTCCAAACAATATCGTAATTTAATAATCTTTCTCCTAATAATTGTTGTTGGTATAATTGTTTTGTATCTAGTTTAACAACTTTGCCTTGTATAGGCAGAAGCCAGTAAGGGTCTGGATATGAATTTACTTTAACTAACTTACCTACTTCAGGAATAGCTTCGTTTAGACCAATACCAAATTTTCTTTTAGCGCATTGTGAAGATCCATTACAATACATTCTTGCAACAGAAGTACCGCATTTATATGAGTAATCTTTCTTATCAACTTGATCAATAACTTTAGCTATTTCTTTCGGTGTAAGAGGTGGCACACAAATCGTTTTATTCATCTCTCTAATTTCTGCTTCCCAATAATCCTTATCTTCGTTTATTTTTTTACATAAAACACCGACATTAAACATAGCATCATTACGACCTTCACCTTCTCTAATTTGATTTCTAACAAATTTGTTTACACAATTAGGCCATTGTTTGTTTTCGCTGTCCGTTACTGTTTTTAAATTTTTAAATTGCTCTTTTGTAATTACAAATTGTTTTACATGTTCTAAATATTTTTCAAAGGATAGGCTGTTAGCTTCATCATCCATAGCACATCGTGTTGGAAACTTTGCATTTTGATAAGGTAAATTAACAAATTGTCCTTTTTGTTTGTCGTCCCATTTCTCGGGGGTAAGGTCTACGGTATCTTGTGCAGGAAAAATATCTGTCTTTGTATCATTAACTCCTAGATCAGATGCAATAGCTATCATCTTCTTCCTCATTTCAGATGCAGCCACAGGTTCGTCTAAATGTAAAATTAAGTGTAAGCCATTTGATTTTGATCTGTAAGGAACAAATGGATATTTTCTTTTTCTAATTGTTTTTATAAATTTTTTATGATCGATGTTATATCTATCAACATCTATTACTCCCCAACTTGCTGTGGAGTCGTCTCGTATGGGTACAGTACCAAAACTATCTTTACCCTCTAAATGATCAAGCCAGTTTTGATCGGTCATTGGAATAGGATTTATCCAACTACGCCATTCGTCTTTTCCGTCAGATCTTTTCTTACCTAACTTTTTAGACTGACCATGATATGTATCAGACCCTTGGAACAGCTTTTTAAACTGCTCCAAGGATTTATTAAAGTCCATATTTAAAATGGAGTTTTTTCTGATGCTTCTTCTTGGCCGTGTTTTACTTTAACACTTCCACTCATTAAAGATTGTCTAAACTTATAAGCTCTATTAACTAAGCTTTCGTCTTGAACTAATCCTTCTGATGTAATCTCCCAACCATACCATGAACCTAATTGGTTTTTTTCCAAAACAGTTTTCAATCTGTATTGTTGAGTGAATGGTGCAGGTCTAAAGAAACCTTTGCCATCTTTTTTAGGAACTTGCATCATATTCATCATTGAATTCCACTTTTTAGATTTTTTTCTCTGAGTAGATTTCATTGTGATTAATGCTTCGCTGGCCATACTTTCTTCGACTACAACTACAAAATGAGAGGCTGTCTCTTCAATGTAGTTTCCAGATTGCAATCTATCTTTACCGTCATCACCTCTATTTGTTTTAGACATGATATCGCTATCAGCTGGATAGATATTTCTAGGTGCATTACTGCCTTCTTGTCCTCTGTCTGCCCATTCAATGTATTCAAACTTGTAATAAGCAGGTATCACTAACATACCTTTATTACCGTCATAGAGTTTATCTGTAACAGTATTGTAGATCATTCCTGGTTTCGCAGCTTCAATATACTTTGAATCTCCGGCTGTCACTTGTGGTGATAACTGACCTAAGATTTTAAGAAATGGTAACTGCAGTGATTTGCTATCAATGTTTTCAAAACCTTGATCTGCAAATTTTTCGATGTCGATTGTTGCTACTTCGTTTTTACTCTTCGTAGCCACTTGTTTGTCGTTAGACATGTTTACTCCTTCGTTTTTAGTTTTGCTTTATTTGCAATATAGATACCAAATAAATCAAACGGGAGTTCCTTTCCTTTTTCAACTTGTTCTTTAGCAAATGCTTTTAAAGTCATTGGTTCTACCTTTTGCTTCTGCAAATATTTAAAACCAAAGTTCTCACAAACCTTTACTAATTCTGCAACTTGATTGTCTTGTCCTCTGTTAAAAGTTGTAGTAACCGTATTTTTAATAAGGTCACCAAAACCCTTTTCACGAAGCCAACTAAAAGCTTCATCGGTACGACTCTCAGGTATTCTAGCCCCATAAAAGGGCTTAACTTCAACTTGCGTACCGTCAGCAAGTTTAATTGCGTTAACACCAGCTTCTTGCATAAGCTCTGGTATTTTACGTTCCTGATAATCTTTGTATTTAGCTTTTTTAAGAGAAAGAACTTCCTCAGCTTGGTCTATTTCATTTTCAAGTTTTTTCATTTCATTGCAAGCGTCCGAGATTGATTTCGTGCTCGCAGTATCAACTTCTAAATTTGAAAACTTTTCGATATCCATATCTAATTTGGTTTATAGACTTTCTTCTTGCAAAGTCAAATAGAAAAATATACAAGATAAGTGGATATGGCAGAATGGAAATACCCCTATAAGACGAAACCTTATGAACATCAAAGACAAGCATTAGCCGAATCAGCTGATAGGACTACATATGCTTTATTTATGGAGATGGGTACTGGTAAAACTAAAACCACAATAGACAACATCGGTTACCTTTATTTTAAAAAACGAATAGATTCTGCTCTTATTGTTGCACCTAAATCAGTATACACAGTTTGGAGAAATGAAATTGAAATGCATCTACCTACAGAAATTAAAAGATCAGTGTTTGCTTGGAAAGTAGATAAACCTAAATATTATAAAAAATTCTTAACCGAAAAAGATACGCTTAAATTTTTTTTAATAAATGTAGAAGCTTTATCAACAAAAAAAGGATTAGATGAATGTAATAGATTTTTAGTTAACCAGCCAAATAATATAATGGTAATTGATGAATCCACGACCATAAAAAACCCAAAAGCCAAACGAACAAAAAACATTTTAGCACTAAGATGGCGAGCCCGTATAAGGCGTATATTAACAGGATCGCCAGTAACAAAATCTCCATTAGATCTTTATACACAATGTGCCTTCCTTGATCCAGCTTTATTAGGGTTTAAAAGCTTTTATGCTTTTAGAAACAGGTATTGTACTTTTGATGATGTATATGTAGCTAGAGGAGAAGCTATTATGGTACCCGTTGGTTTTACAAACCTAGATGAACTTGAACAAAAACTTAAGGTTTTTTCATTGAGACTAACTAAAGATGAATGTTTAGATATTCCTGAAAAAGTGTATCAAAAAAGAGAGATACTTATTACAGGGGATCAAAAAAGAGTTTATGACAGATTAAGATTGGAGGCCTTAGCAAAGTTTGAGAATGAAACTATTTCTGTTCATAATCAATTAACAGAGCTTTTAAGGTTACACCAAGTTGCTAATGGTTATTGCAAAAGCGATGATGGTGAAATACTACAATTTAACAATGAAAAGCTTAAAGCTATGATGGAAATTTTAGAAGAGACAGACCAGAAAGTAATTATATGGGCAACTTATGTACATAACATTCATGAAATAATTGGTGCTTTAAATGATAAGTATGGAAGTAAATCAGTTGTAGCAATTTATGGAGAAGTTTCTCAACAAGAACGAATGAACGCTGTTGAACGTTTTCAAAATGATGATTCATGTAAGTTTTTTGTAGGTAATCCTACTACAGGTGGTTACGGTTTAACTTTAACTGCAGCTAAATATGTTATTTATTATTCTAACAACTATAATCTAGAAGTACGTAAACAATCAGAAGATAGGGCTCATAGAATTGGTCAAACAAAAAATGTTGTTTACATAGATATTATGGCTAAAGACACAATTGATGAAAAAATTGTACAAGCTCTAAAACGAAAAAATCAACTTTCAGCAAAGACTCTTGGAGACAAAGCTAAAGATTGGTTGCTTTAACCTTTTACCATTGCTTTTTTATATTGTTCTAGTCTTTCTAGGAATTTTTCAGCATATTCGTTTAAGACAGGCTCTGAGAGCTTAAATTCTTGGTATTGTAGGTCTCGGGTAGCAATAGACACTACACCCTGCTCTATGGGTCCGTAATGCGTTTTATGGGCTAAAAAATAGGCACCTAACTGACATTTATAGTCTTCCACCCATTCTTCTCTTTTTGGCTTATTAGATTGCTTAAAATCAATAATAGATGGTTTTCCATATGCAACACCAACTAGATCGGTTGTTCCTGCGTAATCTTGGTTATAAGCTAATGAAACCTCATTGCCCCAAACTTCGTCAATCTTTAAACTATCTTTAATTACCGCTGCCATCATTCTAGGTTTTTTACCTTCTTCAGTCTCATTATAATATTTTTCATTATTATAATAATATTCTAATACTCTATGCATTTCAGTTCCAACACTTGAAGCATTGTTCATAATTCTGTCGGCTTCAGCATTACCCACTTTTCTTCTCCAATTATCTAAAAACTTCCTGTCTTTAGTTGCTGAAAGTATGGTTGTTACACTTGGTACAGGGTTTTCATTTACTAGGTATTTTCTACCTGTTTCTGATTGAAATCTGTTATGTTTTTTGTAAGGATATTTTTTGTTAATTTTAATTAGTGACATTACACTAAGTAGCTAATAAATTTACTAATGTCAAAATAATTGCTCCCATTCCACCAACTAATGCAATAAAAAACCAATTAATTTTTTGTCTTAAATCGTCAAGACCTTTATGCATATGATCTTGTGTCTTTTTTAAACCTGTTATATGTCCGTACAAAGCTACAATATGTTCACCAGTTGTTTTAGGATATTTTCCGTTAGCCACGATTTTGTCTCCTTTGTGCTATAGCTGCTGCCGTTGTATCAAATGGAAATAATGTTTGCACTTGTTCTGGAGTAACTTGATTTTGTGGTGTTTGTGGTGTTTGTGGAACTTGTGGTGCTTGTGCCATTTGTGCTCCAACGGGTTGTAACTGTAAGTCATCCGTAATCATTGGATCGTCCGCTTCTTTATCTCTTCCTGCTTGTTCTAAAACTGTTTCTGTATCTGCTTCTACAACTCTATTTAAATAAGCTACCATATCGTTATCTAAAGTCGTGTTGCCCGATGATTTTGTGAAATCACCAGCATACATAGTTTCAATAACAGGCGCTGGTAGATTTTTATCATCATAAATAGGCTGTGGTATTTTGAAAGATAAATTTAGTAATCTTTCTTGTATCTCTTTTGGATCTACAGTTCTAGGATCAACTCTTGGTAAATCTTGTTCTTGATCTGCAAAGTAATTGTATAATCTTGCAAATGCATCTCTTTTTTTTGTAAGTCCTGCCGCTGTAATTTTAGGTACTATACTTCTTCCAGAAAATTGTCTTTTAAGGCCAAAGAAACCTTTTTGAATTTCACCAATAGATTTACCTTTTAATAATTTAAGTTGTTCTTCAGGTAACAGTGCATCGTTCATATATCTTAAAGCTGTAGGGTCTGTAAGCATAAAACCTGCTTTTCTTGCTAAAAGTAAAAAGATTGCAGGTGCAAACGGTGTTGCAACAAATGCTGATCCCCCTAAAAATATACCACCTGCAACTGATCCAAAAGAACCAAGTGTAAATCTTCTTTGTAAGAATGTAGATGTATCTGATACGGGTATGTCAGATATTGATTTCATGTAATTAGTAAAACTAAAAAAGTCTTTAGCTCCATCTTTACCTAACATTTGAATCATTTTTTCTCTTCCAAGATCCTCAGTTGCTTTACCTATACCAAGTTTGTTCATGAACTTATTAATATTAAATTGGGCAAAGTCTTCAGGAGAAAATCTAATATCAGTGACATCAAATACTCCATTACCTGTTCGTACATCTTCAATTCTAAAACCTCTTGCTGTTTCAATAGAATCTGTTCCTAGTCTTTGCATTACATCTTGTGCATACTCGGTTCCAGCTTTAACGCCTGGTGCTAAATCTATTGTATCTCTAAATACAGATCTTGCTTGTGGAGCTGTAGCTGAATCAAAAGAATCTAAAAAAGCATTAAACATATATCTTGCTTTAGCTGCTTTAAATAATTGTTTACCGTTGTCTGTCGCGTATTTACCTTCAGCACCTATTAATGTTTTAAAACTTTTTAAAGCTTCAGCTGAATTTGATTGAAACACGTCTCTTTCCATTGTTGAAAATAATAAATCTCTTGGCAGCGCTTCTCTACCAACAATTCCAAATGTGCCTTTATTAGTAAATAAGGTTCTGTCAAATTTTTGTAATGATCTTGCTGCAGCTGGTGTTGTGTACATATTTAGTACCTTATTAAAAGTAGAATTAGCAAGATATAATTGATCTCTTAATTTCTCTGCATTAGCTATGTTACCTGCAATAAAAGCTTCTGCTCTTTCTGGGCTTTGTTTAGCCAAACCTTCATAAGTTGCTTTAAGTCCAGGATCTTTTAAAAAAGCATTTTTAGTTAAATTAGCACCGAAAGCATTAAAATCATTTTCTAAAGCTTCTCTGATCATAAACATTTGTCTACCAAGTGTTTTGTAGTCTGTACCTTGAATTGCATTATTTAACATTTGTATAACTCCTTTATATTGTTTAGGAGTAATCATGTTAGTTCCAATAGCATCCATAGCCTCGTAAAATAAGTTTATTGGATCACCTGATCCTTTTAAAACTTCATCAATATTTTTAGATTGCATAGCTCTTCCTGTATCAGGAAACATGCCTGTTAATGATTGTTTAAGTTCTTGTGCTTTTGCTACTGTTTTCTCTAATGAAATAATAGCTGGGTTTCCTACGGTGTCCGCTAATCGTTCAAAGGCATCGTACCTAGCTCCTATGAGATCCATATTATCATTAAAAACTTTAGCTGCTTGATTATAAATAGAGTGTGATAATGCACCTGTTTTCATAAGTGGAGCGTATGCAGTTAATTGATCTAAATACATTTTACCTGCCTTTTGTTCTGCACCTTGAAAAGCTTGATTAGCTATTGGACCAATAAATGGAAATACACCTACTGTTTTAAAAAAAGTTTTTCCAATACCTGAAAAAATACCACCGTCCATTGCTTGAATTAATGGAATAGGTAAACCTTTATCTCTTGCATACTCTGCTAGTTCTTTTTGTTTAGCTCCTGTTGTACCAAATAATTTTTTACCTGCTTTACCTAATGGACCTACAATTAAAGGAGTTAATAAAGAAGCTCCTGCATTCCAATAAAGAGCTGACTTCATCTCATTTAACGCATTTAAAGTCATATCAGAATTTACTTCTTTCTCAGGAAGATCAGCGAAAGCATCAGATATTTGTGAAGCTATAAAAGTTCCAGCTTGTTCATTTAGCATATCGTAAGTTACTGAACCTGCTCCTGCTCCTGCCGTACCACCAAGAATAGAATAAATTTCAGCTCTACCTAAAGGACTTTGTAAAACTTTTGCAGGTACATCTGCAACTCTACCTAATAATTTAAATGCACCACCTAATAATTTTAATCTTCCTGGTAATTTATCTGCCATTGCACCAGCAACTTGTGCCATTTTACCCGGTCCTTTTTTCCAAAGATTACCTGATTTAGCTGCACCATAAATTTGCTCTCTCATTACTAAATAAGGTGCAATTGAACCTGTTATATCTCCAGCAAATACAGCTGTTGGTCTTCCTTTAAAAAAAGAATCTTCCTCTGCTAATGCTGTAGCTATTGGATCTTTATAATATTCTTCTTCTCTAGCTATTGCTTTTGCAGCACTATCTCTTTGTTTTTGTAAAACAGACAGTGAAGGACCCTTAAGATCGCCTCTTTTAATCAACTCATCAATAATTTTTCTTTGTTTAGGAGAGAGTTTATTTGGATCCAAAGCTTTACTATCAAGTTGGTTTTGTAATTGTTCTATTGTTGCCATTATTTGTCGAACTCCTCTAGTAAACCAGCTTTATCTAAGCTTTTAATGAATACATCACTAATTGTTTGACCTTCTTGTAATCTAAATTTATTTTGTATTCTCATATTTTCTAAGGTTCTTTCAAGGCCACCTACTCTTCTGTAATCATTTTCGTATCTGATAATATCATCTTGTAATTGTTGTCCGATTGCTTGAATTGATGCTTGCACAGATCTTGAACCTCTTGTTAATGTAAATAAGTTTACAAGTTTTTCAGCTGCTTTAACATCTCTAGCTGTTAATCTATCTTTATCTTTAAATGAGTTAGCTAAGGCATAAACTAAAGTTGTTTCTGCAACAGCTAATGCTTCTAAATCTTCGGGTGATATTTCTTCATTACCTGATCTACTTTGTATTCTACCTACAGACTTGTTGTAAAGTTTTCTAAAATTAAGTTTATCTAATAATTCTTTTTTAGTTTTTTCATCCAAGTCAGATGCTTCTACTTTAGCTATATAACTATCTGCAATAGCCCGCGCTTCATCTTTTGAACCACCGAAGCTAAAACCAAAGTCATTTAAAGCTGAGCCAAATCTTGATTTAAATAAATTTATAGATCCTTTTATTCCAACAGTCTCTGGCTTCTGTGCAATTTTATCTAATACATCATTAGCTATTTTAAATGTTTTATATCTATTAGATAATGTATCTCCAATCTTAATTGTTTCTTTGTCTACTGTTTTCTTATCTAAAAATTGGTTAACTGTACCAAATCCAGGAACATTTGCTTGACTTGATATAGGTGCATAAATTTCATTACCTCTTTGGCCTACTTGACCTGTAGCAAACTCAATTGTTCCACCTTTAGTTTGTCTTCCTTTAACATTTATTGTGTTACCATTATCATCTATAAATTGAACAATACCTAATTCACCATCAAAAGGTTCACCAGCCGCAGCTTCGTTAAATAATTTCATTTCATCTAGCGCATAGCCTAAATAAGTTTCCATTGATCTGTTGTCTAATTCATTTTGTTTTAGTTTCATTACAGCATAATTACTTACCGCTGGTCCTAAAGCTTGACCAAATACTTCTAAAGCTCCTCCTATTCCATTCTTGTTAGTTGTGCCGGTTAATAAACCTGCTGCTAATTGCGCTAAAAAAGTAGTTCTAGCTAGATCGCCTTGTGGATCCATACCAAGTTCTGATCTTATTTGTTTTGCTCTATTAACTAAGTCTGTTGTATATAATTTACCACCAATAGATTGTTCTGTGCCTTTACCATCTTGAGAAGAATTATATATGTTCTGAGCTGTCGATAATGTATTTTCTTTTACAGGTGCTGGTGGTTTGCTTGGTTCAATCCCTGGTGCAACAACTAATCCTTCATCTTTAGGTACTTTAATGTTTTCATCTTCTGATAATGAAGCGTTTTTTACTACTTTTTCTAAATCTACTACTGTACTATTTCCTACTCTAGTTTCGTTTTCTGGTTGAGTTAACTGATCTGGTTTTACTACTCCTGCAACTGCATTATCAAATTCTCTATATCCAACATTAGCCACAGGAGTTCCTGACCCTCTTCCTGATGCAATTTGTTTCATGTTAGAAGGTACTGGTTTTGGCGCTTCACTGTCTGCAGTTTGTGAAGAGTCTCGTGAGGTCCATCTTCCAGCTCCCTTATTATTTTTAACCATTTCTTCAAACGATACTGTTTTGATAGGATCACCTAACGCACCTTCAATACCAGGCATAAAATCTTTATTAGATGCAGTTGTACCTAATGGTCTTTCTTTAATTAAATCAACACCTCTTCCTACTAATGGGCGTGATGCTCTATAACCACCGTATAATAATCCTATACCAGCAGCATATGGGTTTTTAGCTAATCCATATGATATAGCTGCATCGGCAGCCAATTTTGGAAATCCTGTCATTCCAAGTTTTCTTGTTCCTTCTTCAATAAGAGGATACAAACCAATAGATCCAGCACCTCTTGTCAGGCCGCCACCCATACCAAAAGGAGCACTTAGTAAAAATCTTGGGTCTTTCCAATTTCTTCCAACACCACCCATGTCACTTTTGAATTTTGACCACCAACTAGGTGTTTGAGGAGTATTTATTTTTGCTGGTAATCCACCTACTAATCTTCCCGTTATAGGGTCATAAAAACCACCACCCTTTTGCACATAATTTTGTACACCTCCAGGGACAGTCATTCCAACCATTGTTCCTGAATTTGCACGTAATGGTTTTAATACACCTTTTCTTAAAGCTTGTTGTCGAAACAATGGTCTGTTTAAAACTTTATTGAGAGACATTAGGCTCTCCCTTGGCCACCCTGCATACCTTGGAATGCTTGGAATGCGCTTATACCAGTTCCAATAGATTGTGCTAATTGACTTGTTTGTGGTTGCGTTGATGCAGCAATAGTTGATTGTGATTTTGGACCAGCAGCATAAATGTTTGATAAAAATTCAGCTCTTTGGTATGGTTCATAAGTTTGTTGTAATTGTGATTGTCTAGCTGCGTCTAATGTATTTTGTGCTAACTGTCTTTGTACTCCCCCTGCTTGCATTAATTGATTAATATCAGCTTGTGCCATTTGTTGTTGACCTGAACCTATATTAGCTAATTGAGTTCCAATAGTTCCTTGCATTTGTTGTTGTTGTTGCGCAGCTTGTAAAGCTGTTCCAAAACCTCTTTGTTGAGCTAAACCTACTTGACCTAATCTAGCTCTTTCTAATTCTGCTTGAGCAACACCTTCTCTACCTCCCCCAAAAGCACCTGACATTACAGCGTTTGCTGACAATTGATTTTGTGCTTGTGCAGCTTGTCTATTAATCTCATCTACAACATAAGATTGATAAGGATTAAAAAATTGATTTATGTTAGGTGTTTGTGCAGCAAGTAGTTGTCCGATGCCCGAGGTTACTGTTGGAGCACCCACTCCTGTGGTTCCTGCTGCTGTTAATCCTTGTTGCTCTAAAGCACCAAAAGGTGCAACTTGCATAGAAGGTAATGCTACAGGTTTCTGTGCAACTCCACGAGCTAAATCCATTAACTCTATTTTTCGTTCTTCTATACCAGGAGCTTCTCTTATAATTGACGTTTGTATTCCTGTTCCACTTGATGGTGCAGGGGCAGCTTTACTTCCTCCTCCAAAAATATTTGATATTACTCCCATTAAACTTCTCTTTCCATTTGTATGTGTTTAGCTTTCCAACCCCATTTTTTTGAAACTCTTGCCCAACCAGGTCTTACCCAAAAACTTAATTTTTTGCATCCATTTAGTTTAGCAAATTTTGTAACAGTATTCACTATCTTGTCCTCCCATAAATGCCTTTTTCTTCCCGTACAGATAATAGCTTCGAGTTGGCTGTAGTTAGGTAAGGCGGCAATACGAGTTACAAATAATGCAAAGACTTGGTTTAATTCATCTTCGTCACTACCAAATACAAGAAACATTTGTGCCTCGTCTTTTTTAAGTAATTCTTTTATATATTTAGGCTCAGCAGAACCACCTGAATACTTTAAGGCCTCTGCAACCATAAAATCACATAAAGGCCAAAACTTATCTATATATTTTGGCTCAACTGATAAAACAGATATGTCAGGTTTAATTGGCTTTGGCTTGTGCATTTCTACTTCCCTCTAATAAATCAAAAACTCTTTTGTATCGTTTTTGTTGTTCGTAGAAGTATCGTGCACCTTTTTCACGCATGTCTTTGAAACTCTCTGGATTCGCACCTGCTATGATTCCTGCGCCTAATACTCCATCTGCTCTTGTTACAAATTCTCCATCTGCTAATTGAGCTAACATTGTATCTTCGTCTTTGTCTCCTGTGCCAGATCCATCTTCGACATAACCCGATGCTCTTACATAATTATGTGCATCGTCTTCGTCATGAGATCTTTTACTTGGAAGATAGTTTATACCACCTTCATTAAATCTTTTTACTTCTGCTAATCCACCTTCTTTTAATCTGGTATGCTCCATTGCATAAGGGCCTTGTCTAAAGTCACCTTGATTTGCTGGATCAGCTTCAGGTATGTATGGTTGATCAAAAACTTTTTCATCTCCTGTTACAGGATCAATATATTTAAAACCACCTCTTTGTTTTTGTAATTCTGCAACACCTAAATTGTAAGTAGGTGTGTAAATGTCTAATGGTTTAGGATCAAACGCACCACCGAAGTAAGTGGCCGCTGCGATTGCTGATGCCATTTTACCAGGACTAAGTTCCATTTCTCCTGTAGCTTTACCACCTACCCATCTTTCTCTTCTAAATAATTTATCAAACATAGATTGCAATCCACCGGGTGGATTATTGTTAATGGGGTTAGACGCGGCTGCGCCTGCTCTAGTTGTCATACCATATTCTGCAGGGCCTCTTAAATTTGCAAGTGTGCCTGTTTGTGTTGCTCCTTGATTTAGGAAGGGCATGCTAGAATACATACTTTGAACAA
>Ga0098041_1000320_pt1 | contig 19883 bp, 19 predicted proteins | sample 8_EtaG_FD_77066 | JGI IMG/M metagenome (GOLD analysis project Ga0098041, IMG submission 77066) | Marine viral communities from the Subarctic Pacific Ocean - 8_ETSP_OMZ_AT15162 metaG | ecosystem: Environmental > Aquatic > Marine > Oceanic | place: Pacific Ocean | collected 2015-01-08
CGGCAATCACGCTGACTCCCGATGATGATGGAAAACTGTCAATAGACACCAATTCATTACCTTCTGCTTTAGTGTCAATGTCTCCTGAGAATCTAAGACTGACACTACAAAGCCTTCAAACTGCTTGCTTACAACAATCACAGATGAATCAACAGCAGATTCAGATGCTACTTGCGGCTCATAACCCCTTATTGGCCGGACAAAACCAACCCGGCTTCTTTGGTAGTATGCTTGGTGGCTTGCTAGGGAACCAAATGCAACAACAAGGCGGAATGGGTGCTATGGGTGCGGCAGGGATGGCGATGCTCTGATGCCTGATAGAGAGAAGTTTGAGCAGAATATGGGAATAAACCCCATGAACATGGGCATGGCGATGTTCAGCCCCAACAAGATGCTAGTCGAGAGTTCGACAATGATATTCATCATTACATTCATGATCTTCAATATCGTGACTCTTGCCTACAAGGGGCCAACTATGTCTCCAACCCAATCCATGTTGGGTCTTGTCGGGTTGTTTATGACATTCATATTGGCTACTCGCCAATATGCTTCCTTTCGGTAGCGGCCCTAAATACAGGGCCGGGGGATATACCCCTCAATATTCGGCGGCACTTCATAATCCACAATGGGTAGGATCAAAGCACCCCCCAAAGAAGAAGAAAATGAAGAGAGCGAACCGCCTCGATGTCGATCAGGATGGGGATGTCGATTTCCAAGATGTGAAGGCGGTAATCAAGAGAAGGAAGGTCAAGGAATGCCAAGATTGTGGCAAGGCTCTCAAGAAGAAATCGAAGTATGGGACAGGGCTATGTGTCGAGTGCTATCGCAATCCTCCCAAGCATAAATTATGCAAGGCAACAGTAGCATCAGGATCTCGTTGTAAGAGGCGTATATCTTCAGATTCTAAGGAAGGATACTGTGGTATTCATCTGAAGAAGCATGAAAACACCAATTAATGATGGTATGGAGTAGGCATACATGGGAGGTCGGCAGACACGGAACAATTGCCCCTTTTGCCAACACTCTGACAGGGATGAATTAGAACTAGCGATTCGTACTGGGAATATCAGCGTAGATGCATTAGACAAGGAGAATGGTTGGGCAAGCGGCTCTAGTCATAGACACATGAGAAGACACGCGGGCGAGTACCACAACAATAGCAACCATGAGTGTCCCATATGCACTCATCCAAAAAGAGCAGAAATTGAATCCACTATCTTGGAAGGTGGTGCAGGGATTGATGAGTTTGCATATGAATTGGGTATAGAAGACACTGTTCTTTCTCATCATATGGAGAAACACACCAAACCCATAATTATGAAGCAAGCGCAAATTGAGGTTTTACCATCTGCTCTCAAAAGTACCCATGACTCTTTGGTTCGCATAGAGGTAAATATGAATCGGCTTGACAGGGTATTCGGGATGCAACTAGATAGGGTCGAGGAACAATTTCACGACGAAATGGGTATTGTTAATCCGAAGGATCTGGAATTAGCGGTTAGAATGCATAGGGAAGTCCGTGAAACCTTGTCTGAATTGGCTAAGTGGATGGATAGGGTCGAAGTGATTGATCAGAATCAAAACATGAGTGTTGTCACAGTTATACAGGCTCATTTCGCTGAGAAATCACCCGAAGAATGGGGCGTTATCCGAAGGGCGTTGGCAGAAGCGGGGGTGTTGGACGAATGATGGATGTTGGACAACTCATGCTTAGAGGGACGTTGTATGAGGAAATACTCAGTGGGAACCCTCCAAAGACCTTTGAGGAACTTACAATCTTCATGGATGGTTTGGATTTCGTTGTTGAGCAATGGTTGGCATCAATTGTACCTCATGCCCACATGGATGGAGATGCCTGTGATGCAGATGCTTCGGAGATACTAATGGCAGTAATAGGATGCAGGTTTGCAATAACTGATTTCCTCACCAGTGAAAAACCGGAGACTGACTTCTTTGGAGTCATGGAGGCAATCAAGGAACTGAAGCAACAATTCATCACTATGGCAAAACCATACTTGCATAGGAAGTTCTTGTCAGACTGGTATCTTGATTTGCCAGTCAAGGTGCAATTATCATTCAAGCATTTACATTTAGTGAAAATACAGGAGGATCGTCTAAGATGGCAAGATGGATCATTGAGAAAGTAAGTGCGAATCCCCGCGATATTGGCAACCTATGGAGGCCACGCACCGAAGAGATGACTGGTGGGTTCAATGGTCGTGAGATGGGCAACTATGGCGACTTAGATGTGAACCCAAATGAAAATGCAGACGGACTTTCACATCACACGCGGCAGACACCCGAAGATGCTGAAAGTCAGGATCAGCGCGATGCAAGAAAGAGAAGGGAACAAGCATTGAGGGAATTATTGCCGGGTCTGATGCACGTTGATGTGCGAGAGAGCAAGATAGATGATCAATTGGGGCGAAGTCCCATGATGGAACAAGAGAATCAATTGCTAGAAACGGGTCTTGGTGTAGATTTGGGTGCAAATGGGTTATCCATGTCAGCAGGGGCCAATGTTGGTACTGTTCGTAGCGATACTGCTAATGTCACATATGGGCATCCATCTAGGGGTGCAATTAGGGCAAGTATTGATGATGATATATCAGATGTGTTCGATGTTCTCAAGGCTCGCAGGAAGTACAAGGGCCGCAAGTATGACGAAGATGAAGAGAGTGATGAGGATGAAAAGAAATCCAAGAAAAAGAAAAAGCGAAAGAAAAAGCGAAAGGGGAAGCGAGAAAAGAAAGCCGGAGGAAAACACCATACCACAGGGGGAAGGGAACCGAAATCAAAGACGAAGAGAAGGTCAAAGGCGGCGGCACTACAACTTGACACAGGTGGAAAACGACAATCATTCAATCCTACTTCCCGAAGCATACCTCTGAGAATGCGCGGTTCGACAAGGACAGAGGGCATCCCACTCAGGCTTCGTGATCCGGTAGCATGGCAAAGGAAATTGGCAAATGAGAAGGTGCGAAGGGAACAGGGTGCTATGCCTCGTTCAATGACTCATCACCGTTCAGCCGGAGGAACCGGAATCACTGCAACAGGGACAAGGGGGGGATATGTTGGCGGAACTAAGGGTTCCACGAGGATGCCCGCCGTTCCCAAGATGGGAACAAGCATGAGAAGCGGTCAGGTGCAAGACCGAATTGCTCGTGGATGGATTGGCGATCCTCTAGGTGTCAAAGACCCCATAGGTAAGATGGATGAGATATTGAAGGCAAGGGGTCTGAAACTATCAAGAGCAGAAATCATTCATCTCAAGAAGAAAGTCGAGGCTCTAATGAGGAAACTAGAGAAACTGACAAAGGCATCCCCTATTTTTGATGAAAACTCAAAACGTGGAAATCAAGCAAGCGAAGAGAGATCATCAGCACCAACTGGCCCAACTGAAGTCAATGTGGAGGATAGTGCGGGCTACCGCTTTGATGATACATCGCTCGCTTTGGAAACAGGCATAGTCGGCAAAAGGTGATGAAGGGTGCGTTGGTACAATGACCCTGACTACTTCCGTATATCGAAGGCAGTGGTGATTGCTGACATAGAGGACATGGTTGAATGGCTTTGGAATCATCCCGAAGGTGCAGAACCCGATTTTAGGGCATTGCAAGACCCTGATCATCCCTTGCATCATTCATTGGATGACATAAACAACACGGGCTTGAACTACATGGATGCAGAAGCCGTTGAGATGGCTATATATTTTGGAGATGAGAAGCCTGTCACAGATCCGGACACGGGACAAGAACTCAGGGGGGCATCTCGTGAGATTGCAGACATTCTCCATCATCCTCCAAAGCCCGGTGAACTGCCATCCCAACAATACACAGCCGCATGGCAGGAAGCACTCAGAATTGGCAAGCCCCTTGTGAATTTGGCCGCTAAGGAACAAAACAAGTTGAATACTGGCAGACATTCTCCTGCACCTTTGCCTTTCGACAACAATGGCAATTTGAATCCTGCTTATGGGCAAATTGTTCGTGGCTCTCTTCGTTCACAAACCGCCAAAACAAGAAATCTTGGAGATACTGATTTTAATCCATTCAAAGATGGTCAATTAGTCACAAGAATGGTTAGTGGGTATGCAGGAGATATTGTGGATGGCAGAGCCGGAAGAGAAGAGGGGTTTGCAAGGTGGTACGAACCTGCGGCGAAGAATCTAGGGTTGGTTAATCGAAGATGGAATAAAAGAACAGGTCGGCCCGAAGGAGGGCATGAGTTTGAGATTCCTGCCTTCTTTATCCACCGAAATGTTGCAAAGTGGAATGATCATGGAATGATTAACGACGCAAAGAAGATTGTCGATGAAGCCAAAATGTCAGGAGGCGATATACGGAGTGCAATTGATGATGTGAAAGATATGAGCGTCATGCACAGGAGGTCTAGCAGAGTGAACATGAGGGATGCAAGCAGGTATCATGGCAGAATCGGATATGATGCCGAGAGAGCATCCAACTTCCGACAGGGCTTGGGCGACTCCCAAACTGGCGAGGCTATGGAGAATGGGGAGATTATCGGCGGGTCATTTGTCGATGAAAGCAAGAACAAACCGGATCATAGCATCATCGGTGAAGAACTGATGAATAGCAATTGGGGGCGGTGGCTTGCAAGCGGGGCAGGGAACACAACATATGCAAACGGGCCAAAATTCGTTAGAGAAGCACTCAAGAACAAGCATGGCCTTAGTGACGACGATCTCAATGGAATTTTCACAGATGCCCAACTTCATTCCTCAAGGGGTGGGAAGCATAGTCACAGAAGGAAGCAGGACAGGATTGTAGCGGCCATACATGATGCTGTGAACAGGCGTGATTCCACCCCCGGAGACTATGAATCTCAGATGGGAGGGCAAGTAAGCGCAGATGACTCAGTTATACCTCCCTCTCCCACACGCCACGCCCCGCCTCTAGGTGCGCCATTGAGGGATAGGGAACCTCCTGCTGAAACGAGGGTGCGTACTGGTGGCCCTGCTGTGAGGGAGGCAAATATGGGTGGCGTTATACCGAACACTAATCAACAATCGTCATCGTGGCCTGTTCCAATGCCACCGGAGGCGAAGCCAATGATCTCGCCCGGAATTGCTAATCCACAGTACGTTCAAGACCTGATGCGATACCTTTCTAGCGTTAGGAAATCGGACATGGATGAGGTTGTTTTCAAGAATACCATGACTGATTATTTGGAGTTCGTTCAAGTGGAATTGGCTAAGACGACTATCGAAGATACTACTACTGTCCAAAAATTATCAGTAGATAACCCGCTTGATGTGACTCTCTTGGCAAGTAGGATACAAAGGCCAAGCAATGATGTCATCTCCATATTCCATACGAGGGGTGATTGGAACAATATTGCCAAGTCTTTTGGAGTCGATCATACTGCGGTTCAATTAGTGAAGGTGGCTTTGTATGAATGAGTTAATTCTGAAGGCAAGGCTACTTGAGAAGAATATGGCGTATGCACAGCAACAGCCACAGGCTCAACCAACAGGTCAGCAACCAACAGGACAAGACAAGGATGGCGATGGATTGGACGATGGTTCGGGCCTTCCGATAAAGAGGGTCACGACCATAACTGAGGATATTAACAACAAGACCGGCAAGGTAGCCACGCGAGAGCAGAAGACCAAGATCACTAATCCAACTGCCTTGTTCGATGCCGAGCAAGCAGATAACCGTGCAAGCGACGGAGTAGCAACGAACGTCGTGAATGGTGTCAGCATGAAGTCCGATGAGATGATTGATTTTTACATGGGCCAATTGGAAAAGTCTAATGCCGCAAATCCAGTGATGGATGCAGAAATAGTGCAACCCGCCGCACCCGCCGCACCCGCCGCACCTGCAAAGGGAACATACACAGATCCAACCGGAATGGCTTGGCAAGGCGCACGTTCACTGGTAAGTCCTAAGTTTTGGGGTGGGGTGATGGCTACTGGTGGTGTGGGAACCGCCGCCGCTACATGGAACCAAGCCCGTCAAAGGAACAAAGGGATGCATAACGATCCTACATTTGGTGGTTTGACGGCCACAGCACAGCATCCTGACGCAATAGGGCCAGCCGCACCACCAAATATTGAAGGAGTAGTTGCTACGGATGCACAGCAATCCTCTTACTTGCCTACTGGTGATTTAGGAGAGAATGCAACAATAGGTAGTCGGATAAAGCAGGGTGCTACGGATTGGCTCAGTAGTGTCACTCCAAAGTCACTAGGAGGACAAGGTTTGCCAGTGACGGGAAATGTTAGGACAAATGTGTTAGCAGGGCAGAATCAAAGACTAGGCATCAATGCCGCACAGACCCACGAAGATGCCGCTAATCGGGGCCAAAACATACAGGCACGGAACAGGGGCAAATTAGGAACATCAAGTGCTACCTATGCCGGAAGCGAGAATATACCGCAACCACCTGTTCCTGAAGCACCCGCCCCTGCTGTTCGCCCCCCAAATCCACATGAAGCGGCGATTATGACTTCCAGTGATACGATAGACCCTGATTTCTCTGCTGTCCTGAAATACAAGAGGGAACAGCGAGAGAGAGACACCACGGAGGCGATTAGATTTGCCTTCGTCTGATGTTTTCGATCAAGCGTGGCAGTTAGCCAAGCATGATACGGGCGACGACATAGGGGATTTGTTCAGAAAGAAGGAAATGACTGAAAAGGAGAGATTGCGCCTTATTCACGAACTCAATATGATAAACATCGGCAGGAACATGAGGACGGATGGATCTGGCGGGCCTATGATGCCCGGTGGGACTAGGGAATGGGGCGAGGCCGCAGGAGTCCTAGAACCACAGCCACGGCCCCCCGCACCATCCAAAAAGAATGATGGGATAGACAATGACGGGGATGGCGTTGTTGATGGTGATCCGCCAGTTGAAAACGATGCCGAGAACGTGGAAGCCAACATTCCGATGCCTGAAGAGGTTGATGAAACCGAAGTCCATGTGGAAGAAGGCGAGGAATACGACCCTGAGCCTGTCCATGAGGAATTACCCGATGTCAATGATTTAGTTCAAGGCATGAGTAAAGACGAAGCGTCGGAAAAACTGACTGAGATATTCAGCCGCATAGGAGATCCAGCAGAGAAGGAGAGGATGATAGCGTCCATCCACCGAAGAATTGAGGTATTTTCAGACAATCTACCGGGTCTGATTAAATGGGCAGAAAATAATTATTCAGGTTTGCAAGCATCCGAACCCGAACCCGAACGTGAAGGTGTAGCCGAAAGGATAGCAAGAATAACAAGTGGAGATGGGCAAAAATTTCCAATTATATCTCCCACAACAAGCAGAGATGAGATTCTAAGAGTATTTGAGATGGCAGAAGAGGGGGATGAAGATGCACGAAAGCATCTTTACAATAGCATGGGTGATTTGGAAGATCACTTCCCCGACTTAGCAACTAGGTATAGTGACTCCTTTGAAAAGCACTTTGTCCTTGAGAATCCCTTTGCCAACCCCTTCTATGATACTTCGTTTAATAGAATCACAGAAGCCCCACAAAGAGGCATTGCCAATCCAATTCCAGTTGCCCCTATGGAAATCATCAAAGAAGAAGCACCGAAAGAGATTGATGGCTTTGCCATGAATGAGAATGACAACCTCTCATTACTCCCCTCTTCTGTATTTGCAAGTAATGATGCCCCCGTAGCAGATAACATGAGTCTATTACCGGCGGGGTGGAAAGCAGATGTCGAATGAAGCGATGATAGAACTCGCTGGCAAAGTCGATTGGGAGATGGGGCGGCGCGACTTCCGCTTTTTCTTTGAGGATATTTGTCAGTTTCAGTTAGCCAATTTCCACAAGGAATGGTATGAGAACGCAGAGAAGCATAACAAGGTCTGCGTAATAGCAAGCCGTGATCATGGCAAGTCTGTGTTTTTCCGATGTTATCTATTATGGAAGATGGCATACAACCCCGGCACAGAAGTTCTATTCTTCAGCCACAGCCAACATCAGTCGATAGATCACATGGGCAAAATGGATGAGTTGATTGTCACTACTCCTGCATTGGCTCACCTTAAGCCCAAGAGGGGTTGGGCGAAGCAACTCTTCAAGTTCACCAACAAGTCATCCATACGAGCCATGTCCATAGGAAAAGCAGTTCGTGGGGCGCACCCCGACATAGTGGTTCTTGACGATATACTGTCGAGTGAAGCGGATACTCAACTCAAATCCATAGCCACATGGTTCTATACGGCACTTCTTCCAGTTCTTCACCACACTGCTCAAATGTGCGTAGTCGGCACTCCTTTCTCGTACACAGACCTATACACCGAACTGAAGAGTCTTGATGGGTATTGTGTAAATGAGTATCCTGCAATTAATGAGGAAACAGGAGACCCCCTATGGCCCGAAAGGTGGTCTTTGGATGCTCTCAACACAAGGAGGGGCGAGATGACATCAATAGCATTCACTCGTGAGTATCTATGCAAGCCAATAGCAAGCGAGTCAAGCCTATTCCCTGAAGAAATGCTAAACGGAGTCAAGGACGAAACTTTGGCTTTGACGTATTATCCCGATCCTAGTGAACAACTGAATTACTACATTGGTTGGGATCCAGCAATCAGCGCAGACAGGAGTGCAGACTACACTTGCATGATAGTCATCGGCATGGATGAGAATCGACACAAGCGAGTAGTCCATGTCCACCATGAGAAGAATATGAATTTCAATCAACAGATTGACAAGATCATCGAATTGAATGCGCGATTCAATCCCGTCATCATAGAATTAGAGACTAACAACTTCGCTATGGCATTCAACCAAGTCCTTCAGGAAATCAGCGACCTACCCATTAAACCATTCAACATGAGTCGCATGAAGAAGGAAGCATTGATGCACACTCTTCAACTTCATTTTGAGCAGAAGCATCTCATAATCCCTTACAAAGATGAAGGTTCGACAAGGAGGCACATGAATACGATGTTGAGTGAATTATCCTTCTTCACCATGCTTGAGAACGGCAAAATGGAGAGTCTTGGGAGGCATGACGACACAGTGATTGCCCTTGCACTTTCGGTACAGGCAACTAAGGAATATCGAGAAAACATAATTATCCTCGATGGGGAGACATGGCAGAATAGGTTGGGGTGGGCCGATGCGTAAGGACTACCTGATACCCGTTCCGGGGGTTGAGTGCTTGGTTGATGCAGTGAATAAGATGGGAGAGTCAGACATGGCCGCACAGGAAGTCGAGATGGCTCAGGCAAACCTGCAAGCCGCACAGGAAAAGCAGAGAATGGCCCAAGAACAAGCGAAAATCAAGATACCGGATCCTCGTAATGAAGCGGCTATCGAAGGACAAGACATGGAAGGTAGCGCACCACCAACCGAGCAACCCGGTACTGAATTACCTGCTGAAGCACCACTTCCTCCCGATATTGGCAAAATGTGGTTCGTTGATAATTTCGGAATGAGTGGTAGGGAAATGAGTGATTTGCTCATCAAATCGAAGCAACTCAAACTCCTTGCATCAATCCAACCATTGTTGAAACTAGAGAAGCAAGCAATACTGGGTAGTTTCACAGGGGTTTCACCAAATCTCGTGGATGAGATACCACTTACAGATATGGACTATGACTCATTGAATAAGCATTCAGAAAGGCTAGATTTAGCATTCAGAAGATTTGTGAAGCATTGGACTTCATCTGATGATCAAGGCAAAAAAGAGGCCGAGGCATTGTGGGCGACAACTATTGAGAAATCAGAAAGGCTATCAAATCGTGAAAGGAACCTCTTGAAACAATGCCACCAAGTATTGCATACGAGGGGTGCTTTGAATGCTCAGACTCTCAAGTCTTATGGCGTTCAAGCCAGCCCTGCTGAGATTTCTTCACTAATCAAATCACATGGTTTCCTATATGATCTAATTGCCGTTGGGCAATTTAGCAAGAGTGTGGGTCGTGGTCTGTTTTATGATGTCAAACGACCATCTGTGCTTCTCAAAGATGCAGATAAATTTGTTGCAGGATTGATTGATAACAACTCAAAAGTCAAACTAGACGCACTTTTGAATCCAATAATCGAGATGCAGTTTCATGCCCCGACAGCACCATGGTATGCTGAAGCCCTATGCAAAGCACTGCAAAGTGAGCAGATAAGGGCAGATAAGGGACGCATCTTGATTGAAGGAGAAATAGCGGTCACTAAGGCGTTGGAGATGGCCGAGCCACACCTAAACGGGCATTCAGATCATGCTAGGCAATTGCTAGAAGGGTTAAGGGGAAACACAGATGCGCTCATATTACTCGCCTATGACAATATGGAACCGGATGAACAGATGAAATTACTCAAGGCGCACAGAATCACCTATGATGAGGTAGTTAGCAAGAGGGGGGCGTTCGTAAGTGGTTGATGACAAGAAGATGGACAGGATGTTCGCCGCCATCGGCATAGACATGGAACGATATAACACGCCTATTCCATCAATGCCCCTGTTCACTCAGGGAGTCCAAGAACCCCCCTTGTTGCAAGGAATCACCATTCCTGCTCTTTATGCGGCGGCATACGAATCCATGGTACTCCGTTCAATCTTGCAACACCTGACTGTTGAAACATTCAGAAAGGGATGGGATTGGAAGGCTAAATTCGTCTGCAAGTGCGTTCAATGCTCAGAAGAGTATCAACAGCAAGTGGATGAGTGCAAAGCCTGTGGTGGCGAGGTTCGCAAGGCAGATAGGGGAGAGATAGAATATGCCGATGCTGTCTTGAAAAACGGTAATCGAATGACACAGAATTTCATCGACATATTGAGAGAAGTCGAGATGGATCTCAATATCGTGGACGATGCATACATCATTCTCACGAAGGAATACTTCGTTGAACCAAAAACCAAAAAACCACAATTCTTCCGTGTACGCGAGGTATCAAGGGCAGACCCCATATTCATGCGTATTCTATCGGACAAGAGAGGAATAAGGGGTGGAACTCAATACACGAGCCTCATTGACCGTTCATTCAGAACAAGCGATCCAAAGGGAGTCTGCCCCGTATCCGGTATGCCAGTAGTACCAATCCATTACATCAACCTAGCAGGAGTGGGCAACGGGCAGGTATATACCGAGGGTGAAGTCATTCACATCAGCAAGTGGTCGCCATCCAAGTTGTATGGTCGTAGCCCTGTTGCTACCATGTGGAGGCAGGTCAATACCCTCATCGCTATGGATAACTACGTCTATTCTGCATATCAGAAGAGAAGAATGCCAAGAGGGGTTATGGTAATCAAGTCATCCAACATGGAGACTGTCGAGAGGACAGCAAGGAATATCCAAGAGCATCTTGAGCGTGATCCTAACTATGTGCCAACAATCGGTGTTGAAACCGAATCGGGTCGTGGTGGACTTGAGTATGTCCGTATGATGGATACGCTTGAGGAATTGCAGTATATTCCAATCAAGGATGACATCAGACAACGCATTTCTGCATACTATGGAGTCTCTAACGTCTTTATGAATGACGTTTCGGGCGGTGGACTCAACAACGAAGGTATGCAAATTGTAGTGAGTAATCGTGCTATCGCATATGCACAGTCAGTGTACAACCGCGTAGTCTTCCCCCTATTGATGGAGGCATTCAACATCAAGGAATGGACTCTCACACTATCTCCACACGAGGAAGAGGATGAGATAATGCAACTCCGCCGTGACCAAATGGCGATTGCCAATATGATGCAGATGAAGCAAGCAGGGTATGAGGCCATGCTACGGGATCAGATTGATGACAAGTACCTCAACTTCGACTTCCGTGAGCCTTCACAAGAGGAATTGCAACAGAAGCAACAACAGGAGATGGCTATGCAAGGGGCGAAGGGCGGAGGCGGCGCACCACCAGTAGCACCACCTGTTCAGAAATCGGAGGAAGATCAATGACAGCGTTTGATGTGGCATGGGTTATTACCAAGACTTACGCAGATGGCACTCCTTTTCATCTTGCAAAACGCTGTCGAATTTGTAGGAAGAGAATCGAGTCAAACAAGACTTATTGCCTTAAGTGTTTAAATTCCCGTAAAGATGTGATGCTCTAATGACAGCGTTTGATACGGCTTGGGGTGTCTATTCCGTCCGAAGTGATCTCTCTAAAGGTCAAGGAGGCCCACAACCCGATTGTAAAAGGTGCAAGGGAACTGGCTACATCAAAATGCGAGGTCTTACATTCCGTTGCGAGAGATGTCCCAAATGGAGTTTTGAAAAATGAGTGTATTCGACAAGGCTTGGGATGTCGTTGAGAAATACTGTGGGCGAGAGAGGGAAGACCCCTACCATGATGCTGAACCACCACTTCCTGTTCCGGGCATGATTCCTCACGATATACCGCCGTTAAGACAACTCCAAGATGAATCACAGCGATTCACGCGCAGATCTGCGGGGGCCAAGCCACCTAATACTAAGAGGATGGAAGGCGGTGCTTCAGTATCGAATAGAAAGGGAGATTCAAGGGATGAGAAGACATCAACCGAGAGAATAATTGATGCTCGGCTGAATCGTTTGGGTATCGGTGGAGAGAGGGGAGTATAATGACAACCCTAAATAACGATTGAATTAGTGGAACGGGTGAGTGACATGAGCGAAGGCTTCAATCTAATCGAGAAAATGGAACCGATGGCAAGGAAGGCTATGGCCGAGATGGAGGCTATGGAGAAGGCAATTCATCACAACAACAGAGATGATGTTGCAAAGCACTTGGAGAACGCAATGCAAGCCCTAAGTGTCGTTCAAGGTGATTTGGAATTGCACGACAAGTGGACGAAACTAGCGACTACTGAGAGAGTGGATGAGCAAGTCGGTCAGATCCTCAAATTCGACAACACCGAAGGCAATGTATCTGCCAACGACGGTGCTATCGCTCTCGGTGTCATCCGTGCGGGCAGGACTGACAAAGTGTACCGGCCCCACAGGGTATATTGAGGGAATGGCATGACATGGAGTTCAAACGGTTCTATCTCCGAACGCCTAAGAGCGTTGAAGATACAGGATGACCTTCTCATCAAGAACGATCCAACGATGGCGGCTATGCAACAACAGCAACCCATGAATGTCCAACCCGTGCAACAACAGTTGCCTCTTTCCCCCGGACAAGGTGATTTCTCAGGCATAGGTGTGGCAATAAACGAGGCAAGGGATATGTGCGATGCTGTCATGTCAAAGATAGATTCGGCAAATGCCGCAATATCCAGTCAGAATAGTGCAGGAGTCAAAGCCGAAAAACTCACTGCAATCGGTGTTATGTTGTCTGAGATAAAAACAGCCATAATAGCCAACACCAAGCATGAGTTGATGGTGGCGCATGAGCAATTTAATGCACTCACAGAAAATGATGCTACACAGTCGATGACCGAGAATGGGGCGGCGAGGATAGAAGCAGGAACGGCAAGTCCCATGTTAAGTCCACAGGGCAACGCAAGCAGAATGGGGGTAATGTGATGTCCGAGGAAGAAACCCAAGTCAGCATCGAGATGGCTAAGGAATTACTTGAGGAAGTCAAGATACTCAAACAACGCATCGAGAACCTTGAGGCGGAGAATGATATGCTTACCAAGAAGGCAGAGGATCCAACCAAGATGATGAAAGCACAGGGGTGGCAATCATTCGTCACACCCCATGCAGATGAGACATTCGACCCATTGAATCGCAACATAACTGATGGGGAAGGATTCTCAGGGCCATTCTCAGGTAGTGGCGAGATGATTGTGAAATCACGCTACGATGAGATAGCCGAGTGGGAAGATGCAGAAAGGGAGATGAACAGATGAGATACGTCAATCCAATGAAAGATACACCCGAAGGCCGCTTGCTAAACATAGTCAGAGGTATTGAGAAATCTCTTGGGATAGAGAAGAAAAAGGACGGAAAATGTTCGCATTGTGATGGCGAGGGTGTTGTTGGGGGTGGAGTCCGTGACCCTGCGGGCCAACCTGAACCTTGCGCCAATTGTGTAAAGAAGGCAGAGAAGAACTCCAATTGCAACACAGGTTGTGACGATCCAGAATGTAAGAGGCGTTGGTGTCCGGGGTGCAAGGATAAGAAACTCAAGAAGTACGTCCAAGAGAGATCAGTGGACAACATCAGACCTATGTTCATGGAAATATCGGGCAAGGTCGATGTTCCTGCTACTGGATACACTGGCAATCAAGTTCTCCCCCATACAGAAGTAGGGCCAACTGCCAATTCCATCAGCGAGGTATTCAATATGCCTTCAGTTTCGCAGACAGGATATGACAAGGACTCATCGTCACTCCATATGCATCTAACTGAAGGAGGGGGTGCTTTCAGCAATGTATCTCCTATCGAGGATTCGCTTGCTGAGATTAAGAAGGGCGCATCTGTGGGTCAAATCGGAAGGATTGACGAAATTGCGGGGTTAATTGAGCAAATCTATGCCCGCCTATGAAGGTGGGAAGATGAGCGATATTACCAAACTCAGAACCGAAGTCGTCCTCTCTTGTATCAAGGGGCTTGAACCACCTGCTATTGAATACTTGGAGTCATTGAATGGCTCAGTCATAACAAAGCAGGACATGGCCGCACTTTCGATGATGTCAAGCCCTCCACCATATTCTATGAAGGATCTCGGCCAACCACTTCCCGTTGCTGAAATGGTTCTCCCTCCTGATTATCAGTCATACTTGTCAGGCCATACCAAATTGAGTACGTCTTACTTGTCTGATTGGCCTATTGCCGGGGCCAACAATCGTTTTGGCGAACACCACCCCTTCAATCCAAAATCAAACTCTTGCCCTCTTTTGCATGGCGGGGCATGGGGCGAACCTCATTACATCGACCATGTTTTTGATTTCATACGCCATGGTGAGGAATCAGAGGAAACTCCTGCTCACAAGCACGAAGAAGGCGAGAGGCGTAAGAAACTACCATTGGAGTCAGCAGAGGTCTTTGGTAGCCCTCGCACATCTCTATTGGATATGTACAAGAAGGATATGAGTAAATACGACTCCTTTGAAGAGTGGGAAGAGGTAAAGAGAGAGCAACTAGAAGAGAATTATGGGTTGCTACCATTCTTATTCGGCATGGAATGGAACACCAACGAACACAACGAGAAAACCATAGACATACTGAAAGAATTAGGCAAGGTCGAAAATATCGATCATCCTGATGCGAAGGTGTTGATTAATTCACTTCAAGGGAAGTCAGGGATAACATGGGATAGGTTGCTAAGGAGTTGGCATGACCGCTTCACCCCACTCAAAGCATGGTGGATGAGGCCAAGCGATAGGCACGGCCCGACTACTTCTCCTTTTGAGGATGAACCACATACTCATTTGATTCACCCATTCATTGATGATGAAGAGGGGCATAATTACCACTGGTGGGAACCATATCAAGCATGGGGTGGTGTTGGGCGCAGTGGAGATAGCCTACATTCCCTCATGGCTCAATCATACCCTGAGATATTCAACACATGGGTGGGCGAGATGCTACTCAACAATGTCGAGATTGATGGGCCGCATATGCTGGCAGGTTCCCATTTCCCTGAAATGGCAAGGAATGAACCGGAGAATGAACACATTCACTCTCCCTTATCGTCAGGAGATTTGTCATTTGAGAGAAGGAGATCCAATTGGAGTCATGCGGCAAACCACCACCATCTGCACCCTAGTCAAGTAATGGGGCAAGGGGGTCGAATGACCATACCTCCGCAAGCATTCTCAGTAAGCCAATTGGGTAGGGCTTTGCAAAGAACCACAGATGTCGGAGTGGCTAGGCAGGGTTTGTTTAGAGAGGAACACCCTAATTCTAACAGGGAGTTTTACAGTCTGCATAATCAACACTTTGTCGGTTCCGACACCGCACTTGCTGAGAAGATGAAGGAGATGTCCCTTCCATTAATGCAACAACATGGTTCAGGTATCTTCGGAACAATGGGTCTTGGTGACAAAACTGCCAATTCTCTTGCAAGAGGCAATGTCCAACAGTTAGCCGCCGCCGCTAATTATGCACTCATGCATGGTGATGGTAGGGTTCATCCATCTTCAAAGACAATCTCTCCCCCTGTATTCAATTCAGGCAATACAGATGCTTGGGGTCACAACATGATGGCGAGCCTTGCATGGAAACCGAATAGAGGAAACCCTACTTTCGATCTCAAGCAAGAGCCATTCTCAATCCTCCAAAGAACCGCGCACGAGGGGTTAGTGAGGGGTGTTGATCCTGCTTTTGATAGATCACCAATCACAAGCAAGACCCGTGAGATTCATGCATTGTCGCCCGGTGTCGCAGGATTCCCCTCTCTGACATCCGACCTACACAAGTCAGATGACGATTATGAGCCAACGGGGATATTCAATTCACTCATCGAACCTGCTCATGTTATACGAGACTTGGATGATATGGACACACTCAAAGGATTTAGTGGTGATTGGGTGGTGCAGAAGAAACCAAAGGGCAAGCACGTTCTTGTGAAAAAGAAGGGCAAAAGCGTAGAACCCGGTAGCCTCCCATCAAAGGTCAAGAAATCCCTCAAAGACTCCATCAATGGGGATGTCATATTGGATGGTTATGTCGAGGATGATGTACTGACTGTGGTGGATCTGCTATTACACAAAGGAACGGACATGAGTGTCGAGCCGTTGTCTGATAGGGTGAATACCCTTCGCACCTTGTACGAAACCACCGAGAATGTCCATTTCCCATCTCCAAACTCTTGTGTCTCCACAGATGAAACTGGTTTGGTTAAGACCATTGCAAACATGGATAGGAGTGATTTGTTGATCAGAGATGCAACTTCGACATTTATGAAAGGCAAGGAGATCCACCCCAAATGGGTGTTGTATCCTCAAGATGACATATCAAAATCGAAAATACTCCCTCCTTTGCCTGAGATTAGCATAAGGGGTTCAGAGGTCATATTGCAGTATCCCACTATATTTGAACCAGTGATTGTCAAAACCGCAAAGGATGAAGACGGAATATATGTCGATACCTATGATGGTCTGCCATATCTAATCAAACAAGCCGAATCACAATTCTCTCTATGGAGTCCTGTTGCGGCACTCTTCGTGAACGAAGGTGATACATTGTTCCATGTGGACTCATACAACCCCTATGGTCTGAAGAAAGGTTCCGTGGACAAAGCACCGGAAGTGGTGACGGATGAAGAGGAAGATGAGAAAGCAAGCATATCCACAATTATGCGCCACGCTCGCAGGGCAATCACAGAGGCCGAAGAGTCGTTGAAAGAAAAGAAATTACTATCTCATGTCAAGGAATTGACACCAAAGATGCTTGAACTATACGCAGGAGAGTATGGTCTTGAGCAGACTGAGACAGGTGAATGGACTGTGAATGAGGCTATTGATGACGATATAGCGGAGAAATTCGCATTCCCTCGTATGAACAGGGCATCGGCAGATGGTGGGGCATGGTCGGGAATGCAAGCAGACATCACTGCACCCATGGGGCCAACTGAGATCACAGATGAGGAAAACACCACCTTCGGCAACCCAAAGCAGGATGAGAAGCCGGAGAAAAACATGGAAGAGATGTTCAAGCCATTATCCATGACTGTCACAACTGATGATGGAGATGCAGTGCTTCAGGTCAAAGAAGGAAAAGCAATTCTCAGATACCCCAAAGAAAAAGACCATGCAGAACACGAAAGTGAGGTACTGCCTACCATTCGTGATGACAAAGCCCTGTGAGGGCTGTTAGCCCTGTCATGTTGTTATTCATATACCATTGTTATATGTTGGCTCATCAATGGCAACCGCAATTGCAGGATTCAGTGCTATCGGAGAAACGTCCGATAAGTGGATCATCAAGGAGTCGAGGGGTGACGACCTATTTGTTGCGGGCTACGCAAGTGTGGACATGGTGGACAAGCAGGGTGACAGGATTCCCACAGATGCGCTAGGGAAGGCTTTTGACAAGTTTATGACGAACAAGGCTTTCAGAAACGTACAACTAGCCCACAGTGGGATACAGGTCGGAGAGGTTGTCGATTCATACAAAGATTCACAGGGTCGCGTGTGGAAGTCCGAGGTTGATAATCACGGTCTTTTCGTCGTATGCAGAATACGAAGCGACATTCAGAAGGCACGAGAAGTGCAAAAGCAGGTGCGAGATGGAGATCTTCGCGCCTTTTCAATAGGGGGCCAAGCCCTGTTCCGCGTGAGTAAGCACACGCCTGAGCATGGCAACCACCGTGAGATTACCGACCTTGAGTTGCATGAGATAACCCTTTGTAAGAAGGGCATCAACCCGAAGGCTCGGTACACAATCCTCAAAATGGATGATGAAAAGGAAGTAAATAAAATGACTGACGATAACGCATTGGAAGAAATAAAGGAGAGCCTGACGGGAATACTGAAGGCTCTTGATAAGAATGAAGAGAAGGAAGAGAAGTCCGAAGAGAAGTCAGATGACGAATCTGTGGACAAGTCTGAAGAGAGTGCAGTGGCATACATTGACACTCTTGAGAAGTTCGCTCACGAGCAGGGTGTGAACCTTGACGGACTTCGACAGCACTTCGGTCTTGAGAAGGCATACTTGCAGGAAGGCAAGGGTGGCTACTCACACAGGGGCATGGGAGACATGGCTGGTGCAGGAGAATCTGCAACCGAGGTCACATACCCGTCCCTACCCTCCCCCGGCGGCAACAAGTACGTCATCAAGCAACCCGGCGTTTCCAACATGGCATACAACACGCCAAAGGGAAACAGCAACGTCATCAAGGGTGGCGAGATCACTTCGGACGGACTTGAGAGAGGCTACCGAGCATACGCTGGTCTTCGTGACGAAGAGGCACTAAAGTCACTTGTCAAGTCAGACTGGGAGGCTCGCTACGACGCAGAGACAGCCCGCGCACTTGAGGTTCAGAAGCAAAGCGACTACTCAGGACAGATCGCTACCCTAAAGGCCGAGATAGAGAACCTACGAACGACCAACACTGAGATTCAGAAGTCGGCAGTAGCAGTTCCAACATCAGACATCAGAATCCCCACGCACGAAGAGTTTGCCGCAATGGGCAACGACATCGACGCTTGGAGAGCCACCGAGGATCTAGCAAGGAGGGCTTTGAGGGGCGAGTGAAATCGTTTTTCGGGTGACAATAGGAGATAGGAAGTGAAAAATATGAGTGGATCAAGAGGATACATACGAACGATTGAAGACATGGAGAGGCTATACTATGGTGCGGGTGCAGGTGCAAACGCATGGGCCTACTCCGGCACGGACTTGCTCAAGGCGGATTCCCCGCTTGCAAGCGGTACGACTGGAACTTACCAAGCGATCTTTGGACGCAAGGTGTGGTCGCAACTGAACCAAGAGTTCAATGCTTTCAGCATCATGCCCAAGAAGCCTTGGGAGAAGAGTGGATGGAGGGTAGTCACTGACAAGCCCGACATCAACAAGGGCGGCGGTGTTGCTGAGAACGGAACACTACCGGAGACTAGCAAGCCCACCTTTGCAGAAGTCAGCACCAAGCCACGAACTGTGGCTCACACCTTCGATCTGACTGAGACAGCAATGTTCCTAGCAGACAAGGATGACGGTCTTGGAGATGCAAGAGCAGTAATGAAGATGGAGATGGCAAAGCACCACGCCGAACACATCAACAATATGCTACTTGAGGATGTGGACACCGTGGCAGACAACGATTTCCAGTCACTAGACAGGGCAATGTCGTCTTCCTTCACCGAGTCAGCAACCGACTTCGTGAGTGCAATCGGCGACCACGATATGTACAACATCACGAGGAACGGTGCAGGTGCAGGATCACAACAGTGGTACGATGCTAACTGTGACGCAGGGGCCGCAGGTGCGGCTCGCGCACTCAGCCTGAACATCATGGACGGAATGTTCCGAAGCGTGTGGGAGAAGGGAGGACAGCCAAAGGTTATCCTAACTGGCTACGACACTCTTGA
>Ga0098041_1000321_pt1 | contig 19826 bp, 36 predicted proteins | sample 8_EtaG_FD_77066 | JGI IMG/M metagenome (GOLD analysis project Ga0098041, IMG submission 77066) | Marine viral communities from the Subarctic Pacific Ocean - 8_ETSP_OMZ_AT15162 metaG | ecosystem: Environmental > Aquatic > Marine > Oceanic | place: Pacific Ocean | collected 2015-01-08
AAATGGTGATGCTCGATTCTTCATAGGCAATCCACAGACAGGCGGTTACGGAATTACTCTGACTGCGGCAACAACCGTTATCTATTTTGCTAACAGCTTTGATCTGGCTGTTCGTATGCAGTCGGAAGATCGAGCGCACCGCATCGGTCAAACAGATCACGTTACTTACATTGATTTTATTTCGGAGAAGACAATTGATGAGAAGATTGTCAAAGCTCTTCGGAACAAAATGGATATCGCTAGCACGGTGCTGGGCGAGGAACTTAAACAATGGTTAACCTAGGAGAAAGAAGATGCTGGCAAAATGAAACCAGACAAGTCTTACAAACTGGGTGCAGAACGTCTCCTCTCTATGTTTAGAGGCGAGATGATGACCTTGGGGTTCAATGATAAGGAGATTATTGAAGCAGTCATAACGACATGTGACCCCTACTATCTAGATATTTTCAACGAAACCAGACAACAACTTAACCATTTAAAGGATATAATAGATGCCTGACATTAAAAGATACAAAAGTGTTGCTGTTCCGATCCCTGCTTGGGAAAAACTTTTGACACTAGCGGAGAAGAATCAGCGGTCACCCGCCCAGCAGATTGCTTTTTTGGTAGAAGTAGCGCAAAATGCACCCACGGACGCTGAACTTCGCCTAACTTATGGGGAGGGATCAAGCGCATGAGTGGAGATTTAGACAGTTTCTACCGCCAGGTTTCAGAGGTGACCTTAGAAAATACCTCCTTATCGCCTTCATCAAGATCCGTGGTTTTGTTTAGAGTAGCCATAGAATCAGGCGCAGCGGAAATGGGATTGCCGAAAGTGATGCATTTAATGAGTAGACTTATGACTGTAACGATAGGGATTATGGCTGGGGACAGCGACTCTTCTTACGAAGATATTTTGGAGGATTTAGATCCATCTGATATGCCCCGGCACTAATAAGGAATGAATGCTAGAGCCGAGAGAACACTGGTCTGAAATACTATCTGACATAAGGAGAGAGTCTGGTCTGACACGGACAGAACTCTCTGCTTTATCTGGTGTCGGCTCCAGCACAATTGAGAACTACGAAAGATGCAAGATTCTCGAGCCGTCAATTTACAAGATCGAAAGTCTTTTACATGCTATGGGTTATGAGTTGGATGCCATTAAAATGGAGAAAAACAAATGCTCTATGTAATAGTCGTACTCATAGGAGTTCTTGGACTTCCCGGGCCCGTTGTCATTACCGTAGACGAATATAAAGGTTCAAAGTTACGGTTTAAGACAGAAGAAAGCTGCAAAAAACATATTAATGAGAATAGTTTCACACTAAAGTCTTGGTCAGCTTCTCTTTTTCCGGAAGGAACTTCTATTACAGGGGGGCTTTTTGACTGTCAATTAACAGGGGAATCTATCCCTGGCCTCTCCGTTTCTTCAGACACCCCCTCCAAGAAGATTTAGGACCTAAACTTTTTCTGTGGTGTAGCGGATAAGGTTTCTTCTTTCTTTTCTTTCGAGTCGGAGCTTCGTATACGTGGCTTGATTTTCTCATTGCAGCTGCGCCATCTCTTCGTTCATAATTTTTATCGCTCCCGCCAACACCGACTTGCTTTCATCTTCTCTGCCAGAGTTCAAGCTGTGCATCAACTGATCCAAGGGAAGATCGTGTTGTAGCGCCAGAGACAGAATTAAAGAAGCATCATCGAGCAACAAATCCATATCGCTCCCTATCTTTGATCCCCTGATAAAAACCTCTCGTGCTTTCATGTCTTCAAGGTCAATCCCGAAGCTGATGTAATACCGATCCGTCATGGTTTCCAGAACGCGGGTGATGGATGGTCGTCGGTTAGGCATCTTTTTTCGCATTATCTATTTCTCCGCATAAAATATGTGTTGTCCTATCTTGAAACACGGCTCAAGGACACTGGCCCAAGTGGGGCTCACCCAATCTGCATGGTAGTGAGTAGCATCTTCTAAACCATCAATGTCTACATTGGTTGACAGAAGAGTGTAAGCGATGCTTTGAGCATTCTTCCAAACTTCTTTTTCTGCTGGTCTTTCGGGGCGACCATCACACCAGTAACTAAACTGACACTTATCTCGAACAGGATTGCCCTTCCAGTATCGACCTTGTCTCACCACTTCGCATATTGTATCTGGATATCTAGGGTGATCTACTCGGTTCTGTATGACAATCCCCACTGCCAACATCCCCAGACTTCCTTGATCTCGAGCTTCGTAATACATGGCTTCCGCTAGGCATTGGTGTTCATCGGCATGAGCTACTCCGGTAAGCCCCACCAAGAAAGCCCCCGCCATTAAAAGTTTTTTCATTTCTTTCCGTCCCTTTCTAAGTTCTTTCTGACCAAGTAGTTAATCTTATTCATCCAGATACGCTTGAAGTCAGGATCTTGTGCTTGTTGAGCTACCTTAACCATCTTGGCTATCTGTTCCGTTAGTCTCATTATGCGTCTCCCTTATTGCTTCTCCGATTTTTTGCGCGATCTGCGGGATGATGGAGTTTCCCAATGCACGGAGTTGAGGTACTCGGTTGGGTAGCCCATCAACCAGGCGACCCACTGGGGGTTCAACTTCCCACCACTCTTCGGGTGTGATGCATTTACTGTGTCTGCCAAGTTGAGACTGTGGCTGTTCTGCCTGTCCTTCGTCAATCTTCTTCCCGTCTCGGTTAGCTCTGCGTCGGGATGTTCGATTTCTTGAGTAGTCGGGGTCGGCCACAGCTTCACGGCATCCCCTAAATTTGTCTGATGACCCTTTTCCATTCTCGCTTTTATTTTCTCCGGATCCTGATACTCCCCGCCGCCTTTCTCCCTTGCGTTGGGTGTCGGCCACATCTCGGGATGAACCACTTGCTCCCTTAGATTTCCCGATCTCTTTCTGCCTTCCCTGTTCTTCTGATTTGTCGAGCAATCTTCCGCGTCCCTCGCTGGAAGGTAATCCATCGTGTTGGGTGTTGCCCACAACTCCACCTCTACCTCCAGCCTTTTTTTCGGGTTTCCCTCCCGAATCTCCTTTGCGGACGGACCATTCGCCATGGACACTCTCGGTGTCGGCCACAAACTCGAAACCCAGTTGCCTTGCCCCCTCTCCTCCATCGAGGGGCTTGTCTGGTCCGCTTTCGCTGTCGGAGTGTGCAACAATCCAGAGTCGCTGTCTGAGGTGCGGGGCGCCAACCGCGCAAGCTGGAATATTAAACGTCCTTGTGGCGTAGCCTTCGTTTGCCAAGTCAGAGAGTACTTCGTCCAAGCCCAATCTAATGAGCCCAGCAACGTTTTCTCCAACAATCCAAGTGGGCCTGCATTCCCGGATAAGCCTAAACATTTCTGGCCAGAGATGTCGGGGGTCATCCTGGGCTTGCTGATTTCCCGCCTGGGAAAATGGCTGACAAGGAAATCCTCCGCAAATAACATCGGGTCGGGTCGGGAGGTCGGGTTCTTTGACATTTTTTATATCTCCTAGAATCGGGACTCCGGGCCAATGGTGTTTCAGAACCGCCTGACAATACGGCTCGTTCTCCACGAAACAGACCGTTTCAAAAAAACCGGTGGCCTCGAGCCCTCTCGAAAAACCACCGATCCCGGAAAATAGATCCAATACCTTTAACACTAGCCCGAGAACAGTCCTACCAAGAGACTACCCACGGCTATCAGTATGTAAAATTCGACTCCCATCTTCTTTTTCCTTTTCTTAGTTTTCATCGACCACCAGCCAACTATACTTATCTACGGTTTCTCTGCAATGAGGACAGACCAGAGAATACCACGAAAAGTGGTGAACAATCGTTGACCCACCGCAGACAGGACACCAGATCTCTTTTCCTCCCCTACCCGCCCTTGTCCATTTCGGAACAGGTTTCATCTTCTGGGGTTTCTCTATCCCCACTTGGTTTTCGGTTTCGTCCACAGAATCCTGTTGCGTTCCGAACTTAAAAAACTTCCAGATACTCATTTCTTGAACTCCCCCTCATTGTTGCAGACCCAGCAGTCATCGTATGCGGGACCATCTCCCGCATCGTTTACGTCCACTGCCACATAACCATTGCCATGGCAGACGGGGCATATAGCACCCGTCCGCTTGAAGGCTTCTCTGATTTCTTCTCCCGTCATCGAATCTGTCAATTTGCTCATTGTATGTATCCCTTCACAATTACACCGTTTCCATAATCCCGAACACCGCCCAACACGGACTCCTCTGTGTTAACCCATGTGTGGTCGGCATTCGCCAAGAACACCGCCTTGGCGAACCCTCTCGGAGTTGCGGAACGAATGTTTTTGGTTCGCAAAGATTTACCCCCCGTCTTGCCATGCACGGGAGAGAAGGCTTTCCCCTTTTTGGGGTCTTTCCTTTCGTAGGTCAATGTCTCATGTGCCACGGCATTGGGTCGTGGCATATTGAAACCACCCCCCGTCCAGAGACAGGTCTTCTTCCGATAGGCATCCCTTGGCGGAATGACCTCTGGATATCTCGGATGCACATCATCCTCTGGCAGATATCCCCCGAAATCGCATGGGTTGAATGTGTGATCAAACTTCCGCCACAACCGCGTCAAGGCACCGATGGGATTCTCAATGTAGAAAGGACAACCCAACGATCTCCCCACAAGTTCGCACCTCTGAACATGAAGTGAGGCTTCCGTCTGAAAGTGTGGGTTGGCTTCCGCTTTTTTCTTCCACCACCTCGAACCACTGACCGCTAGATCCGTGCAAGGCGGGAACGCGGACATGAAACATGCCTTACTCTCGTGTCGGGCAATGATCTCAAGAAGAGTGTCCGTGTTGTAAAGGTCAGCGTGGACGTAGGTGATGTTGCCTTCCGTCCGCTCACCGTCATGCTGGATGTCATACGCGAAACACTCATATCCAGCCTCTGCCCACGGGCGAAGTGCTTCGCCCGTGTAGTCGTATAGTGAAATGACTTGGTTTCTCATGCCACCTCTCCCGTGTCGCAATTATACTGACGATTGCTTCCAGCCCAAGATGGCTCAAACTTCATCTGGATAAGAGTATGGCTAATCTGGAAAGTCTCGCCATCCCTCTCAACCAAAACGGTCTGCTTACGAGCCTTGGGACGTAGACCAACAACCTTGTAAGTCTCGCCATTATGCTGAAAGGTCTTGTGAAGCCATTCTTTTTTGAGATCAAATTTCCAGTAATACCGATCCCAATCATTGGCTCGGGTATCAAAACCTGCAATCGAACCTTCAAGTTTTACACTAAACATGTTATCCTGATACCGAATGTTTTTAAGCTCAAAATCAACACCAAGATCCTTGCCCAGCGTTGAAAGAACTTTGTCCACCTCAGAGCGAACATGGTCTAAAGAGTTTTTATCGAATTTAGTAATCATCAGATTTCTCCTTTCTTTGATGAGAGATCACAATAGCATGAAACATGGGAGATTGTCAAATGGCATGGGAATATCAAATTAAACATCCAAACGGTTACAAACGGAAAGCTCACCACGCACCAAGGAAAATGTGGCGGAATGATGGCTCACATTATCAAGAGCTAAAACGAGCAAACGAAGAGTTTGGGAAAAGGATGAACGGACGACTGTTCGAGGACATTGTTTTAAAGAAATAACACTCGTCACCTATATACGGCTAATTTGAAAATAACAGTTTGAAAATAAAATTTTAGACAAAAAAAAGTGTAAAAGTGTAACCAGTGTCTGAAAACAGCACTTAAACTACTGAAATAGTTATATTCTACTCGTTACACTACTCGTTACACATCGTTACAAAAAGATATGTTTCGTTACACTCTTCTAACCGTTGTTGGATCTGATATTGCATATGTAGGTTTTCAAATTTGAAAATGCTGGTATATAGGGAGTATGAGAAAACGTATTGATAACAAAGCTGACGAGATTGAAGAGGCCCATGGTCGCAAGCTGACGAATAGGCAAAAAGAATTTGCCCGTCATTTTGTTGATGGAACTCATTCCAATGCAGAATGTGCGAGATTGGCAGGGTATGCCGATAAAGATGGCAACGCTCGAATCCAAGCTCATAAACTTTTAGACCCCAGTTTGTTCCCGCACGTTTCTGACTACATAACCGAACTTAGAGAAGATAGAGAGAAGCGTTATGGCGTTACTCTTATGGGTCAGCTTAAACGTCTCCGGGAATTGTCCATGAACGCGGAAGAGGCAGGCCAGTTTTCAGCAGCCATCAATGCGGAGAAAACAAGATCCGCTTTGGGCGGTCTCACAACAGACAGGCGAGAAACAAATCATTATCACGCTATCGAAAACATGAGCCGACAAGAGATAGAATCTAGGCTTGAAGAACTTAGAAAGTCCCATCCACATGCTTTCGTGGATGCTGAATATGAGGTTATCAATGAGCCAAAAACCAGAGACGCTTCTGTGGAACAGGATCAAGTCAAAAATACCCCCACATTGGAACACCACTCGGATTGAAAACCGCTATGGGGGCGGAGTTCCAGACGTTCACGTATGCGCGGAGTCTATCCCTTTTTGGGTAGAACTTAAAATAACTAAAACTAACGCAATAAATATATCCGCCCAGCAAATTGCTTGGAATTACGCCTATTGTAAATCGGGAGGCGTAAGTTTCTACTTACTACACCCCCTCTCTTCCCCCCACCTATATTTGTTTGACGGGGTTCATGGTCGGGAGTTAGTGAAGTCGGGACTTCGGGGAGTGGACACTGGGTCGGGGTCGGGAGTCAAGCCACTCTGGTCCGGTGACAGTGAGTCGGGGATCGTAACCGGGATGCTCGAGGTTGCTCGAAGTCGGGTCGGGGGGCAGGTCGGGTCGGGGTCGGGTCGGGGCTCTCGGTCCAAGAAGGTCGGGTCGGGGTCGGGAGTCAAAGAATCGTGGCCGGGCCCTGGAGTATAAGTGACCCTGGTAGAGGAAAGGAAACTCTACCAGGGTCGATGGTCCGGGGTGGAGTTCCCCGGACCGGACGCGCCTAGGGCCCGACTTCAGCTCGAGCCCATTTTGGAGTGTCAACAACCGGCGCGTCTAACTACAAAACCGCTTGTATCATTTTTGGCCTTGGATCCCTTGGGCTCTAGACCAACGATAACTGGCGATGGATCTAGGTGTCTCAAGTCATGCTCTAGACCGCTGATCACTTTATGCCCCATAAATGTTTTGGGCATACCATCACCAAAAACAACCGCCACGTTTTTACGATTAGCTAAAACGTGCATAGCTTCGTGCATGTTTGTTTCCGATAGGCTAAACGTCAAGTGATAGTTGCTAGGCTTGTTTGGGTTTAACATGCGCTTTAAGTTTTTGGTGTAGTCAATAAATTGAATCTCGGGGAATTGTTCTGGCAATGTTTGCCCGTTGTATCCCTTGATATACTCGAAGCTTATGTCCGTTGATCCATTAGGACGAACCGCAAGCATTTTGTTTTCGCGCTCGGCCTTACGTGCCAACGCTTCAATATGATCGGACATTTCCCGCATGAACGAAGGACGCTCATTCATAAAGTATTGAGCTTTTGCAATGCGACTCTTGCGGGTAGCATTGGTCCCCGTTTCCAAGTCGGAAACAATTGCGGCTTGTCCGCTATACATACCCAAACATAGATCCCGACAACCCGCGCTCGAATTCGGGCATAAATTACCAGCACCGCCAGTAGTATGCGGTGCCATATAATTAATGGCGTTTAGATATCCGAACTTGTCCGCCTTGATAGCTTTCGGACTATCAACGGAAAAGAATTTAGAAAATCGTTTCTTCATGGTGTTTACCTTTCAAAAGTTGTTGACGCTGTAAAGTTACCATGATTTCCCAGGAGTTGTCAAGTCGGGTCGGGATAAATTCTACTAGGTCGGGTCGGGGACTAGGTCGGGTCGGGATATAAAAAACCCCGGCGGTCCGTCATTGGGCCGGGCCGCCGGGGTAAAGTATGGGAGTAGAGACTCCCTTGGGAGGTGAACAAAATGAGGGGACTAGCATATGGCCAGTCCCCCTTGTTGTCAATTACCAGTCACGTATTGAATATCAAGAATGTGATGTTTTTCAAGATGGCGAGGTTCTAAGCCTTCACTTAGCAACCCAGCCCCCTTTTCTGTAATCGTCCAGATTTTAGCATTCTCAAGACTACAAAAAGTTCCGTCGTCGTCTAATACTACAATTCTTTCCATTATTCTTCCCCGTCTTTTACAATTTCAGATAAGCTGGTCTCCCAGATGTCAATTAACCTCCCACGCGCTCTCTTAACTCCTCTTCGTTGTAGTATTCAAAACAACTATTGCAAATCCATTTATTGCCGATTGTTTCGTGCGGTGTATTGCGAACATCAAAAACATCGTGGCAAACATCGCAGACTGTGTTGTCGCCGTAGTTTGGATCATGGTTTCTCATGCCGTCACCGCCATCTCCGTTTCGTTCAATTCGATAGTGATGTTTCCCCCGTTTAGCACTCTGCGAACCATGTTGGGGTTAAGGCGAACAAATTCCGCAAAGTCATCACCGCTTACCGCGTGGGTCTTGTCCCATAAGGTGTCGCGGTTTTCCTTCGTTGGTTTGTATCCTCTAGCGAAAACGACTTCTTTGAAACGCTTTTCTGTTGGTGACATTAAATAAATGCCCTCATCTTTCACTAGCCAAAGCCCTTGGTCTTCCGTTTCTTCTTGAACGTAAGGAAGCTTTCTCTTGTTCGCGTTGGAATGCTCCATCATTTTGGCGAGTGTTCCCGCCTTGTCATTCTTAAATATCAGATTGTGCATTAACATTTCGATTTCTCCATTGGTTGTTGACATGATCCATTATATATGGGATACTCCAATAGTCAACAACTTTTACAAAGGAGGACAATATGTCCACTAGAGCGATTTACACTTTTTGCGATCCCCGCACCGAAGTCCACGTTTACAAGCATCACGATGGATACCCGTATAACGGGGGTGTCCACAATGGTACGGCCTACGAAGGCGGAGGCCTTGTTTGGATAAACGACGCGAAAGCATTCGCGTGGGACTTGCCAAGGTTTGAGGCCGACGAATTCGCGGCTTCGTTCGTCGCGGCGAACAAGTCTGACGGTGGAGGCGTAAATTTGATTAGTGATCAAAAGCCGTGGGAATACGCCTCCGATTGTGAATACTGGTATAAGGTTTCGTCTATAGATGGCGACCTTCACGTGACGGTTTTGTCCGTTGATTGGTCTGGAGAAGTTCGCGACCATTGCATTGAGATGGAAGGTCCGCTTGATGAGCTACTCGCAACGCAACGCGCCCGAAAGGAGGTGGCGTGATGCCTAATTGGACAAGCAACATTCTAAACGTCGTCGGCAAACCGGAGTCCGTGGATAAATTCGTCGCGCATATGGGTGAGGTGATGGATTTTGAAAAGGTAATCCCGCCTCCCGAAAATATGTTCCGCGATAACCTGTCACAAGAAGATAAGGAGCGTTGTGCCAGAGAGGGCATACCAAACTGGTATGATTGGCAAAGCGAAAATTGGGGGACTAAATGGAACGCCCGATGCGATGAGGGTGAAGTCGAAATTGAAGACTACGAAAGCATGAACATGAAGCAAGCGACCTATCGGTTTGAAACCGCGTGGGACACTCCCCGCGAGGTGATTACCGCGCTGTGGGATAAGTGGCCAGACCTTGATTTTGAGGGCGGATATGTTCACGAAGGTTATGAGGGTTGTGGTTCGTTTTCCGAGTTCAATAATCGGGAGGAATAACTGCTACCGCGTCCCGATTCGCGGTCTTAATAAATCGGGTGTTGACTGGGGAGGCCTTCGGGTCTCCCCTTTTTTATTCGCGGTCGGGTCTAGTGGAGGGTCGGGGTCGGGGTTTCCCAAGTCAGATCGTCCCTGAACAGGCCCACTAGTATAAGGTCGATGTATTGTTTATCTACGGCAATCGCGCCGGCTAAGATAGTCAGGCCATCGCCTAAGTTATCCTGGATCCAGGCTCGAGCCTGGTCAGTCACCGGGTGCAGCAGCACGATTGATCCGTGATCATCTATTGTGAAATCTGTCATGGGACCAGTATGGCACAAAAAAAGAGGGGGGACTAATGTCCCCCCTCATATGTTATGCCGCGATGGAAATATGCGGGTCATCTCGATACGCCTCTATGAATTCCGGCGAGGCGTAGGTTAATCGCATCCGAAGAATTTCGGACTTATACATATCTCCGTATTCCCACGACCCATATGTCGCATCAGATTTTCCGACCGTGTACCACGTGGTATGTTCCTTTTCGTTTTTGGGAATCTTATAGGTTTTCAAAACCCGAATCTCCCAATGCCCGAGATCTGGATGGTGAGCCTCGAACGTTGCATATGGGTTTTCAATGTCGCGACCTTTTCCTAGTGGATTTTTAGCCATGTCAATTTCTCCTTTTGTTGTTGACTATCACATAGTATTACCATAATATCCCATAGTCAACAACTAATCGGAGTTAGCAAAATGAGATCAGAAAAGATTAAAACATTGGGCGACTTAGCCGAGCATATGGATGTCATGACCAAAGAAAGCTTCTTTCTTCAGAACTATCTTGGTGATGTAATATCTCTTCTTAAACGTGATGTTACATCGGAAAGGAATATAGTCGTTGCCCTCCAACGATTGGCAGAAATGGTTGAGCATTCTAAAGAATGCGGTTATGGAGAAGATACCATGATATCCCAGGAGGTAGAAAGATAATGGAATTCGATATTCACATAGAATGTGCGGAGTGCGAGGGTTTTGGAGAAATCGAAAACCTTCGGCATGGCGTTGATGCCAATGGTCCATGGGTCGATATCACTGACCAGAAATGCCAAGAGTGCGAGGGCGGTGGTCTGGTTTATGTTGGTCGTGAAGTCTACGATAGCGTTGCCGATCTCAAGGCGGACTACCCCGAAAGCATGGCACAAAATTTAGACACCAAAAAATGGGTCTAATGTAGTCGGGCAAACTTTCTCTCAACTCGGGCGACCTTCGGGTCGCTCTTTTTTTATGCCCAGTCGGGGTCGGGTCGGGTCGGGATTGCCTGGCTTACTCCAGGGCTCGAGCCCTGGGCCGTGCTTGGTAGTATAAGAATATAGTAGATCCGGGCCTGCCCTGCTCCGTTCTCTCTCGCTCCGCTCTCTCTAAATTAATTTCAATAAAATGCATTGAACCGCTTGACTGTATACCATGTTACATGCTAACCTCTTGAGGTTAGTTAATAACAACAAACAGAAAGAGAGAAAGACAATGAAAACGATAATTATAGGTGACCAAAAGTTTACCAGCAAAGCTACGTTCATAGATTTCGCTGGACCTATCTTGGCAACTGCCAAAGAAATCAATGACCAAAGGGGTGCGCTTCGCGAATTGGGCAAGGGTAATCACTTTGGGAAAGATTTTACTATGACTATCAAAGCCGCTCACAAAGGTGGCGGAGTAGACGTAGCTAAATTAAAACAGTTAGCGTTAGACCATGGCGCAACGCTCGAAGAAATTGAATCGTGCAAAACGCCTAGAGTAGAATGTGCGAGCGCAGTAAGCTTTGCTAAAAATTAGCCAAACATGGGCGGAGTATAACGCTCCGCCCAAACTTTACAGAAAGAGAGAAAGACAATGCAACCTAACGCAAGACAAGCCGTTAAAAAAATGATCTGGCATTATGAAAATGAGCTACTTTTTGCGACCAGCAGTGTTGATAAAGAAAAGTATGCTGAGAAGATTATTGAATGGTCAGAGCGGTTAGAAAATACGCCTAGTCGTAAAGAGATCTGGTGTCCCGTTTGCGGTGAGTATGAGGCGGAAGAGAAAACAATTCGGGCTATTCAGGAAAACATTATAGAGCCAATGATCAAATAAGGTTCCGAGGGGTTGCCGAAAAAGTCGGCAACCCCATCGACCCCCAGCCCTCGTCGGGCGGGCCCCGCCTTTGTTCAGCGCCAGATGAACATAGTGTTTTGAACAAATAATCGTGGCTATTCTTCATCCTCTGGAACCAGGTACAGTGTTCCGAACATATTGATCTTCATAATATACTTGCATGAACAGCAGGTAATCACTGAATCTGGGAACACATAGAAAGAATTACTTCCGCACTGGAGACATTCGAGTTCTTCGGGTCCCCTGGACGGTGGTTCCATGTTTATGACATCTGCCATGTGTCATTTTCCTTTAATGTTATTAGTATATTATATACTTCCGTTAACAATTTGGGAAAATAGTATGACTGTTGACTCAGAGAATCCCGTTAAAGAGTTAAAGAAAACTTTAGAGAAGCTTCATAATGAGGGTTATCCGAGCCCCAATGATTATGGAAATCGAAACTCAAACGAACCTTCCATCGTAAAGGAAGCAATAATTAGCTTGGGAATTACCCCCCGATCTTATTACAGACGACTCCGCAAAGCTGAAAGTGAAGGCTATGTGGTTCCATGGGACAGGGGGGATGAATTTTCGGTTCCGGCCCTAGAGTCTCCTGATATGGATGTTGAGGATCTTGTTGATCACGTAACGGAACGATTTGAAAAACGTCAACGGTCATTGGAGCAACGTGAGTGGTTACCTGTGACGTTCCATCGAGAGGGTCCCCTGGCAATAAGCTTCTTGGGGGATCCGCATGTGGACGATAACGGATGTAACTGGCCAAGGTTGCGTGAGGATTTAGATACTATAAATAATACGGAGGGTATGTATGCTGCGTCATTGGGCGATGCGAGTAACAACTGGGTAGGTCGTCTTTCACGTTTGTGGGCTTCTCAGGAAACTTCTGCAAAGCAGGCGTGGCAGTTGGTGCAATGGTTGTTGACGGCGACGGATTGGTGTCTGCTGATCAAGGGCAATCATGATATGTGGCTGGAGAATGACGTTGATCCGATAGAGTGGCTCAAGGTTCCCGGCACATTGACCACGGACTGGCAGGCTCGATTGGAGTTTCGTTTTCCCAAGGGTCGTCCGTTAAGGGTATGGGCGGCACATGATATGCCGGGTCATAGTCAGTGGAACCCTCTCCACGCACAGATTAAGAGGGCGAAGTTTACGCAGGAAGCTTCGTTATATATCTCTGGTCACAGGCATCACTGGGCGTTGGCACAGTCTGAGGATGAGTGGACAAATCGTGTGTATTGGGCAGCGAGGGCAAAAGGATATAAAACAGAAGATGACTATGCGAATCGTTTAGGGCATGGTCAGCAAAAATATGGTGAAACAATAACGGCAGTGGTGGATCCACTTGCCACATCTGAAACCGCGTTTCTTGTGTGCTTTGCAAATGTACAGGAGGCGGCAGAGTATCTGGAGTGGAAACGTGCTAAATGCGTCTGATGAGGTAATGCGTGAAATCTTGGCTTTGGAACAGGCCAAGCAAACATTGTCGGTTCGAGAAAGAGCGCAGAACGATTTTATGACGTTTGTGAAGCATGTGTATGATGGTTTTATTGAAGGGAACCATCACAAGCAGGTAGCGAAGCAGTTTGAAAAGTTGGCGGTGAACCCCGGTTCACGGATCATTGTCAACATGCCCCCTCGACATACCAAGTCTGAGTTTGCGAGTTACATGCTACCCGCATGGTTGATTGGCAAGAATCCTGAACTCAAGATCATCCAGACAACGCATACCGCAGAACTGGCGGTAAGGTTTGGTCGTAAGGTCAGGAACCTTATGGAACTGGATATCTACAGGGAAATTTTTCCCGATGTGGATTTGCGTGCTGATTCAAAAGCTGCGGGTCGTTGGGAAACGGGCCAGGGGGGTGAATATTTCGCTGCGGGTGTGGGCGGTGCCATCACTGGCCGTGGTGCGGATTTGCTGATTATTGATGACCCGCACTCGGAACAGGATGCGTTGTCCGAGACAGCAATGGAAAATGCGTATGAGTGGTATACGTCAGGTCCTCGTCAGAGACTCCAGCCTGGTGGTTCCATTGTGGTGGTTATGACGCGGTGGTCGTTGAAAGATTTGACGGGCAAGCTGATCAAGGCACAGGCTTCGGACGTAATGTCCGACCAGTGGGATGTTGTGGAGTTTCCCGCCATACTCCCGAGTGACAATGTGCTGTGGCCAGAGTTCTGGAAAAAGGATGAGTTGTTAAGGGTCAAGGCTTCACTGTCCTTGGGAAAGTGGAATGCACAGTGGCAACAGAATCCTACAGCGGAAGAAGGAGCCATCATCAAGAAGGAATGGTGGAACACGTGGGAAAAGGATTCCATACCTCCCGTCAGCTACATCATGCAGAGTTACGACACAGCGTTCTCGAAGAAAGAAACAGCGGACTACTCGGCTATCACCACGTGGGGTGTGTTTCAGCCGGAAGAAGGTGGACCAGACAATTTGATTCTCATGGACGCCAAGCGTGGACGCTGGGACTTTCCCGAACTGAAAACAAATGCTCTAGAGGAATACAACTACTGGGAGCCCGACATGGTGTTGATCGAGGCAAAAGCCAGTGGAACACCTCTTACAGATGAATTGCGGACGATAGGTATTCCCGTTGTTAACTACACGCCTTCAAAAGGTAGAGACAAGCATACCCGGATGCACATGGTGGCTCCTATATTCGAGTCTGGAAAGGTGTGGGCTCCCGAAAGAAAGTTCTCGGAAGAGGTTATTGACGAGTGTGCAGCGTTTCCAAATGGAGAACATGACGATTACTGCGATAGTATGTCCATGGCACTTATCAGATACCGTAAAGGAGGCTTTCTTCGCCTTGACAGTGACGAGCAAGAAGACGAACCTACGTTCCGTCCACAAGTTCGACAATATTATTAGGAGTATTCCATGACAAAATGGATTGCAGATCGTATGCGTGAACCATCAACGTATGCGGCGTTAGGTCTTGGCGTTGTAGGCGTTGGGATTCTTATTGATAATTTCTGGGTTGTATTGACTGGCATAATTGCAGGCGCGGGTGCTTTTATTTTGAAGGAAAAAGGCATCCTCTAAGAGGTTTTTTATGGATGATTATCGCCTGATATTGACGATTGGTGGAGTTATTGCCAGCCTTGCCACTGCGTGGGGAGTTGCCAAAAATCAATTGAAGGCGATAATTTCCGATGTTGGCCGTCTGGAAGAGTCCGTTAAGGTAGAATCAGACCGTTCTGACTCTATTTTGACACGTTTAACTGTTGTTGAAAACAAACTGACCGTAGTAACGGGTATTTTACAGCCCGAAAAGCTAAGTCAGGCCACAAAAGAGTCGGCAGAGTTCATGGCTCGGACGGATGAACGCCAAGAAAGGCTGTTTCACATCGTCAGAACCCTGGAAAAAAGGATTGAAAGGCTCGAAAACAAGACTTGACATTGTAATTTTTTGTTTTTGTGGTAATTTTGTTTAATAAAAGGATTTAAAATGATTGCTTCTTTGATTTCGGCTCTCTTACCTACCGTCACAGACGTTGTGGGAAGGTTTTTGCCTGAAGACAAAGAAGCTCGGGCCAAAGCTGAACGCGAAATTGAAAAACAGCTTGCAATACACCTCGCTAAGATAGATTTAGCCCAATTAGACATCAATAAACAGGAAGCGGCCCACCGTTCCATCTTCGTGGCTGGCTGGCGGCCCTTTATCGGTTGGTCCTGCGGGATTGCGCTTGCATGGACCTACGTTGCTACTCCAATTTTACAGTTTATATTAGCTCAGACGGGTCATCTTATTGATTTGCCTGCGCTTGATATGTCTCAAATGATGCCCGTACTTATGGGGATGCTCGGTCTTGGCGGCCTCCGTACTTTTGAAAAGTTTAAGAAAGTGAGTAAATAATGGCTAGGGAACCTATTTCTTTGATTGATACTTCAATGCCTGCTCAAGGTATGCCCATAGGGGGTATGGAAGAGGAGATTGAAGTAGAAGAGATTGAAGAACCCACAGAAATGACGGAAGAAGAAGATGGTTCCGTTATTTTGAATTTTGAGGAAATGATTACGGAAGAACTTCAGGCCGAACCAGATGCAAACCTAGCTGAAATTATGGACGAAAGAGTTCTGATGGAGATTGCCTCAGAACTTATTGGTTATTACGAAGACGACAAAAGCGGACGCCAGGATTGGGAAGACGCTTACACAGAAGGTCTCGAACTTCTGGGCATCAAATATGAAAATCGTGAGGAACCTTTTCGAGGATCCAGTGGTGTAACGCATCCTCTTATTGCGGAAGCGGTTACTCAATTTCAAGCTCAAGCTTATAAAGAACTTCTTCCTAGCTCTGGCCCGGTTCGTACTCAGGTTGTCGGTGCAGCGACACCTGAAGTTGAAATGCAGGCTCGTCGCGTTCAGGAATTTATGAACTACCAGATAACTCATGTCATGGATGAGTATGATCCAGAGATGGATCGTTTGCTGTTCTATCTTCCGCTAGCGGGAAGTGCTTTCAAGAAAGTTTACTTTGATGATATTTTGGATCGGGCCGTCTCTCGATTTGTCCCCGCAGATGATCTTTATGTTCCTTATAATGCCACTGATTTAAGTTCTGCTTCTCGCATTACACACCTGATCCGAATGAACACGAATGATGTTCGTAAATTTCAGGCGGCTGGCTTTTATCGAGACATTGAACTTTCTCCTTATGATTCGGACGATGAATTAAGAGAGAAAGAACGCAGCTTGATGGGCGTAGAGAAGACAGGTGCTGATGATCAGGATTGCACAATTCTCGAAGTTCATACCGACTTAGACCTTCCGGGTTTTGAACACGTTAACCCCATAGATGGTGAACGCACAGGTATCAAGCTTCCTTACATAGTTACAATAGACGAAGGAAGTTCAAAAGTTCTTTCCGTTCGTCGTAACTGGCGTGATGGTGACGAGTATTACCGAAAGACCCAATACTTTTCTCATTACAAGTTTTTACCAGGTCTTGGTTTTTATGGTTTCGGTCTTCTCCACATGATTGGTGGTCTAGGTCGTTCAGCAACTTCTATTTTAAGGCAACTGATAGATGCTGGGACACTTGCTAATCTTCCCGCTGGCTTTAAAGCTCGTGGTATTCGTATTCGTGATGCTGATGAGCCTCTCGCTCCTGGTGAGTTCCGTGATATTGATGTCCCTGGTGGTGCTTTGCGGGAAAGTATTCTGCCTCTTCCCTATAAGGAGCCCAGCCAAACCTTGATGGCTCTTCTTGGTTTTGTAGTGGATGCTGGTCGAAGGTTCGCGGCTATTGCTGATATGCAGGTTGGAGACGGAAATCAACAGGCCGCAGTAGGAACAACAGTCGCGCTTTTGGAACGCGGCTCAAAGGTGATGTCAGCCATACACAAAAGACTGCATTATGCACAGAAACAAGAGTTTAGGATGCTGAGTCGTGTGTTCGCTGAATCACTCCCTCCGATGTACCCCTATAATGTGTATGGAGCGGAAGCAAGCATCAAACAGATGGATTTTGACGAGCGGGTTGACGTAATTCCCGTTTCTGATCCGAATATCTTTTCGATGTCTCAGCGTCTTGCGTTAGCACAGACCCAGCTTCAACTCGCCCAGAGCAACCCACAGATGCATAATCTGTATGAAGCCTATCGCCGTATTTATGAGGCTATAGGGGTGCATAACATTGAAGCTTTACTGCCGACCCCCCAACCGCAACAGCCTACGGATCCGGCAATTGAGAATGCTAAGTCAATTATTCAGGAAACCTTGCAAGCATTCCCGACTCAGGATCATGACGCACATATCACAGCGCACATAATCTTTATGAAGACACCAATCCCTGCGTCTTCTCCGCCTGTGTTTGCGTTGCTTCAGGCTCATCTCTGTGAACACGTTGCTTTCAAAGCGCGAGGTGTAGCTGACGCAGAAATGCGTATGGCTATGGAACAGGCCGCTCAACTTGGCCAGCAGCCTCCGCAAGTGGACATGGAAGCACGTGTCGCAGAACTTATTGCACAATACACGGAAGAGGTAATGACGGCTCTGATGCCTCCGCCAGAGGGTGAGGTTGATCCTCTTGTTCAGCTTCGTTCCAAGGAACTTGATATCAAGGCGGCTGATGTTCAGCGCAAGGCGGAAGAGTTTGCTGTTAAGCAGAACTTTGAGGAACGTAAGGAAGAGGAACGACAGGATCTTGTAAAAGACAAGATCGACTCTCAGGAAGATATTGCCTTATTGCGTGCCGAGGTTAATCGAGAGCGTATGGAGCAACAGGCTCGAAAAGGGAGTAAATTGTGATGGGAAGCACTCTAGAGGCCCAGAAAAAGAAAGCGCCTAAACGAAAGACGCTGGAATATAGGTATTCTATAAACCCAAAAACAGGTCTTCCCTATACGAAGGAAGAAAGGGGACCCTTTGTAAAAAAACCCAAGCCCGGAGGCATCGGGTATACTATAAAAGATAATACAGGGTTCGGCACAGAAACCTTGGAATTTGTACCTAGCAGAGACTTTCCAGAAGATGTGGACGACATTAAAAAACTACTTGAACGCAACGATGGCGGTATGGCCAGTAAAACGAGGGTATTCTGATGGCTAGAAGAAGACTACCCAAAGTTCACTTGACGAGACGCGGAGCGCCTAAAGTAAAAGCTGCTGATCTTTCAACGGCTGACGGAATAGTTGCTGCTAAATTAGCAGGAGAACTGAAAACTGATCCTATATTGGCGGAAAATTTAGTTAAGTATATGTCTTCTATGGATGGCGGAAAGTCTAAGACTAAGGTTTTTTAATGGCAATATCCAGATCACAAATGCCTCGACAACTAACCGGAACAAGGAGAAAAAAGATGGCAAAACGTAAGACAAAAGGCGGTACTCGCAAGAAAATGATGGGCGGCGGTGCCGCTATGAAAAAGAAAAAAGGCTACGCTAAAGGCGGAGCCGGTATGCGGAAGAAGGGCTATGCTCGTGGTGGGGTTCGACGCAGCAAGTAATGCCATATCTTCAAAGCAACATCCCGCATTTTCATTGCTGGGTGCGAAAAGAATTTACATACAACCATGAAAAGTATCATGGGGAGTATCTTCACGCGATGGCTATCTCGGTAAATACTATTCCAGATCGCTGTTTAAGTTTTCAGCTTATTTTTACGGGCTGTGAAAGTGACGATACAGAGGAAGAGAATGTTCACGGAGGTGCTATGTGGGCCAGAATGCCAATTACGGCTCTTATAGCAGACAGTCCATTGGAGGAATGGCCAGAAAGAATGGTTACCCATCACGCTCAACCCTGGGATTGTAGCTCCAGGGATCATTCCGTCATACGGTATGATAGGACTAGTTCGAGTCCTTGGGTTTGTAAGATTGACGGGGAGTTTTATACGGGTAAGTATATGTTTACTGTTGATTATACAGGATCTTCTATTTCGGATGATCCTGCACAGCATAAACAAAGTCATGTAATTGAACTTACAGATGCTGGAAAATGGACAGGTAATATTATAGCTCTACCTAATAACCGAGTTAGAGCAACAAGTCCCGCATTGTGGGAGACAGGAGAAGGAGCCCCTGACTTTAAACCGAGTCAGTGGACACACAGCGCAGAATCAGACGGTAGTTACATGGATCCGTCAGTGACATTTGATAACTTATACAGTGAGAAACAGTGATGTTTCACGTGAAACAAAATGGCTAGAAAACGCGAAAAACCTATTCGTCGCACTACAACAGGTAAGGGTGCGAACTATCGTAAGACCAGCAAAGGTGCTGGGATGACGAAGAAAGGTGTTGCCGCGTATCGTAAAGCCAATCCTGGCTCCAAACTCAAAACTGCTGTTACAGGAAAAGTTAAAAAGGGAAGTAAGGCCGCAAAACGCAGAAAGAGTTACTGCGCGAGGTCTGCTGGTCAGTTGAAAAGAAGCTCTGCCAAAACTAGGAATGATCCTAACTCTCGGATCAGGCAAGCTCGTAGAAGGTGGAAGTGCTAATGGCTTTAACTAGAAAAAACAAAACTAAAATGAAAAAAGTAATTAAAGGTTTGAAAAAAGCTT
>Ga0098041_1000328_pt1 | contig 19636 bp, 19 predicted proteins | sample 8_EtaG_FD_77066 | JGI IMG/M metagenome (GOLD analysis project Ga0098041, IMG submission 77066) | Marine viral communities from the Subarctic Pacific Ocean - 8_ETSP_OMZ_AT15162 metaG | ecosystem: Environmental > Aquatic > Marine > Oceanic | place: Pacific Ocean | collected 2015-01-08
CAGAACCAGAAGAAGACGCAGTTCTTGGTTGGGCAGTTTGCTGTGGCGCTGATACCGGCGCTGATACCGGTGCTATGGCAGGCGCCGGGTCACTAGCTGCTGCAAAAGCAGTCTGGGCTTGCATTTGTTCTAACTGCTCATTGTTCATTCCTTCAAACACAGGAACGAGCGCTTGGGCTGCTGCATCTTCCTGCTCTATTCCACCTAAAATATTTTCAAGCGTTTCAAGCTGGTTTAGTAAGTCCAGATCTCTTTCGGACACGTCTTCCATTCGCATTCGCCCGCCGGAGAGCATAGAGCGTAGGTCTCTTGCGCGATCAAGATCCTTCTCTCCCCCGCCAACAGAAACTGTGGGAATATTAGATTCAACCATTACTCGCCCCTTGCCATCCGCCTAAGCATTTCAGGTGAGATGCGACCCTCTAGTGATTCACCGGCTCCTAACCTTTGGGTAAACAGCCCGTAATCAGTGCCATCAAACTGAAGTAATTCAGCAAGACTTTCTTCCAAAAGCCTTTGGCGGTTCTGACCCAGTATCTGACTTTTTTCTTTGGCTGTTAAACCCGACAAAGAGGAACTGTCGGTTACGCCTTGCAGGTCCAAGCCCCCTGACTCTAAATCATACATGCCTTCAGTTGCTAGGATTTCAGAAAGCGCTGCTCTGAACTCTTGGTCAGCAGGATTTTTACCTGAATTTTTTGACAGATAGTTTCTAACCCATTCTGCTTTGTCGTCTGCTTGCGCTAGTTCATCAAATAATTTGTCTGTTGTTTTTACCGGCTTGTCTGGAGCGTCAAGAATCCCGGCTAGGTTTGGTGAGAAACGAACCCGCTCAGGCAAATTAGACTCTGTAGTCCCAAGAATCATTGGCTGCTCTAGTGTGCCGAGAGCATATAGCGGATCTTTATTAAATCGGTATGTGGGGCTAAAGAAGTCCTCTCGATCAGCAAGTTCTTCGTCGCTATCTACAACAACGGCTCGCCCGCCAGGACCAAACGCAGTCATCCGGCTGGGGTCTTTTGCTAAAACTGCTGCTATTCGCCTTGCGTTAGCTTCTCGGTCGCCAGAATAGTAATGATCTGTGTACACATTGGTTGGAGCACCAGCAAAGCTTTCGGTAATCGCTCCAAACTGATCATTAGGTCGAGTCGTAGCAGAGCCGCCAAGCGCCATTCTTGCTGCTTTGCCACGTCGCTGGCCTTCTGATACGTCGCCACGCATAACTGGCGCAACGGCTCCTGCCTGATAAACTGATCCAGCCGGAAGTGGCCGGTCAGCAATGGCTTCAACACCACTAAGATCAGGCAACTCTGTAGCGACCGTTCTTAAGTAGCCAGGAAGCAGACCGGAACGCATAGCCTGCCTATTAGATTCCAAAGTCTCCATGTCTTGCGCTTGAATCTGCTGCTGAGCAGCCCGATGTGCGGCATTGCCAGTGCGATCAGCAAACTGTCGTTGTAACTCTTCCAGGCTTGAGCCCATGATTGGCTGCGTCACCTGCGCTGGCTGCTGGCCCTCAACGGCTTGGCGTTGTTGATACAGCGCGTTGTCAATTGCGTTCTGACGAACTAGCGCTCGTGTGAGATTGCGGCCGGCGTTGAAAACGTTTTGCTGCCTAGCATAGCTTTGGCGCATGTCTTCCTGGCTAGGCTGGTCAATCGTAGGAGCAACATACCGAATAGCCATTAGGACATCCCTGCTGCTCTGTAAGCCTCGCGTGCGTTGCGACGGCGAACCGCTGATCCGCTAAGGTTATTAAGCGCTGCATTAATCGATTGAGCACGGCTAGTTTCGTAATCAGCACGATCTTGAATACCGCGCCTTTGCATCGCTGCAATACGACCCGCCATCTGCGCTTCACCCTGCCGAGCCTGGCCAGCCAATACCGGGTTAAACGATGAAAGACCCGCTGCGCCACTGGCTGCTAACTGAGTGCCCATTGCCTGACCAGCAGTCGCCTGCATACGACGGATAGCCTCTTGATTCGCTTCGTTTAGTTCGTCCTGCAAACCTGAAAACAACTTTTCTCGCTCAGCAAGCATTTGACCCTGTTGCTTGCCTGCCCCCGTGATCCCGTCAAAAGCGTTAACAGCTAAATTAATACCATAAGGAAGAAGCATCTCTGCGCCCGTGCCAAGCAGTGAAGCCATCATCGGGCTCATGGGTCCACTCATCGGGCTCATGGCACTAGAGCCTTCGCCAACACCGGTTTGAGCACCGGTCATACGTCCCTGGCCAAAAGAAGAGGCCGAGGGGCCGGGTACATAAGGTAACATAATACTACTCCACTAAAGCCATTTTACCGTAAAGACACACCACCACACCAGACCAGCCACCAAACTGCCATACCGACCCAGACGTGCTCCCAAGATCGTCAATATCAACATAGGCTGATGTGCCGCTGTCATATTGATACAAATTACAACGAATCTCAATAAACTGTTCTGTGCCGTCTGTAGCAGGTGCCGCTTCTGAAGCAGCGGGGTTTGCTGCGTTTGCAACATTAGACCTAAGAACACCACCCGTTAGATCAACCTGTCGCCCAAAAAAGAAAGGCCTACCTTGCTCTACATACCCCTTGCCTTTGGCTGGGGCGCCCGCAGCACTTGAATAAGCTAAAGGTGCAAAGAAATGAGTTATGTACTCTGTTGGATCGCCATAAGTTACATCTTTTTCTGCAACCTGACTGACCTGAGTATATGAACCAAGGCGCGAACCCGGTCCACAGCCTATACCAACACCTAAATCCATACGAAGCTGACGGTTCGGTTCTGAACAATGAAAACCATCAAAGAAAACACCAACATGATGGATTGTGCCTGGAGCAACAATTGGAATAACGGCTCGGTCCATTAAAGCCTGTTTGCCACGAAGCGTACTGGGGCGTTTGTACCCCTGTATTGTATTAAAGAAATTATTTAACGGAACATTCGCATTACAAGCATTTACTTCAGGAATATTAAACAAGGGAACGGTGATGCAAAAATAACCCTGATCTTCTAAGAGCGCTTCTGTGTTAGCCCTTACCTCTGACCAGCGCGTTAGGCCGCCCTGAAGTTTGTTACGCATACTTCTGTCAAGCTGCTCAAAGGCATCCTGTACACCATCAGTTAAAGCTGCGGTGCGGGAGCCCGCTTTGATTAATGACCCGGCAGCAGGCTTTAGTAATGAGTTTGACGAAAACGAACGAGCAGTGCCATTGCTAGCAAGATCATTTTGAGGCGCAACACTGTATGATGCAGTGTCCCGTTGAACAATAGGCGCAGAAAACGAGGCTCTTAGCACTGCGTTATCAATGCCCTTGTCCTGAAAGCCTAAACCAAAAGCGGTTTGTTGAGTAATTGGGATGCGAAGTGTTACTTCTAACTCTGAGTAAGCATCAATAATAGCGCCGATATTAGCAGCAAGAGCCGGATTAGGGCGGTTAACAATTTCATCATTTGAAATGTTTAAAGCTGTGCTAGGAATCGTAACTTGCCCTGCGTATCCTCCACATTTAATTTCTGCTACAAAATCCCGGTCAAACAAAAGCCCTGAATCAGGGAGCCCCGTAGTAAGATTTATGGGAAACTGTTGGTTAGCGCAATCAAACGACAAAGACATGCTTTCTAAAATAATGCCAGGAGTCGTAATTGTGCTTACTAAACTTGAATCAAAAAACTCCTGTAATGGAGGGAGAAAAAAACTAAACGACTTTATCCCGGTATCGCTTTGCCAGGGAACATTAAATCCAGCCCGCTCTCCATGAGTTAAATCATCTCGGCCTAGTCTGACTTTTTGCAGAGCAAATGTAAAAATAGAGCGGTTATCTTCACGCTGATCTGCTGAGATGTTTCCTGACAACGCAGTAGCGCATTGGTCTAGGTTATCAAAAACAGCGTTATAGGTTAGGGGGTGGCCCAAGCTTAGTTTATTAAAATTTACTTTAGCCACTGATTAGCGCCTCTTTGTAGACCACTGTAAAAGTCATGTTTTCAGGCTTAACATCTCTTAGAAGGTCTGTTGTTGCGGTTGCCCCGTCAGCATAAGAAATAATTCGAAATCGCACTCTTCCTTTTTGGTGTATGGGAAGATTAATGTTTTCTTTTAGAAGATACATTCCCTCATGCGCTTCGTTGTCCATAAACTTCCCTGTTGGAGACTCCGCAGTTTCAGGAAACATTGTTGCTGTTGCCGCCGCAAAACCCTCTGCGGGCCAAAACCGCTCTTGAAAATCCTGAAGAACAAACTCTTTTGAGCTTAATGTTCTGTCTTCTGTTGAAACTACATCATCTGTTTCGATTAAAACGCGTGTCCTTTGTTTGCTGTTACCGCCGGCGTCTCTTAAGGAGTATTTTTGGTTGCTAACATACCTCGCCCCACTTGCATTCGTAGGCGTCCTTACCACTGAGTCTGGTAACTTATTCATCATAAACAAACACACACTGTCGATGATTACCGGCCGGTCAAACATCGTTGACACTGTAAAAATACGGTATGATTTGCTTCGTTGTCCCGTGGTGTCGTTAATCGAGTCAGCGCCTTGTCTCTCTTCTCGAAAACTTCCTTTTACTCGCTGGGTTGCGCCCATAGGCAGGAACGGGGAGTAATGAAAAAAGCCGGGCCGTGAGGTTTCCGCAACTGTAGGGTCAGCCGCAGAGTAGGAAATGTTAGCGTTCAAAGAAGTGAACACCATATAATTTAAAGAGTAACGATTCTGGATTGCTTCAATAGGAATATTATTAAAATAATCTTCTGTCTCATTTAAGGCTTTTTGAATGCGAGCGCCGTCAATTGCTGAGCCCGATTCAAACTGCTCTTCTGTAATTCGGCGACTAGTCATAGTGCTACCTCCCCAACAACCTGAACAACAGCAGCAGTATGAGTTCGGCCTGTTGCATTAAAGCAACCAACCGCTGTGCTTGACCCCGCTGCTCCGGCTGCTTTTATTACCTCTCCCGCTGTTTGTTCGCCATGAAAATGGCAACCAACGCACGAAACGTGTCCGCCGCTTGCTACTGTAATATAAGAACTTCCAGCGCCCTGAGTGTTTGGCTCTTTAAAGAAATGGCAACCTTCTAATACGACGCTTCCGCCGGCAGGAACGGATACCGCAGGCGTGTCTCCGTCGCATCTATAAGTAACACCATAAACAACAGAACTCGATTCGCCGGTCATCTGCTTTCTAACAACAGCATCGGGCGCCGATGTTACTGTTGTTCCCGGTTTGGACATGCGCAATTTAGCGTGATCACCAGAGGTAAGATTAATGCCGTTGTTTTGCTGTTTTGTTTCTTTCAGGGCGCCGCCAGGGCGGACCATTGGGCCAAACCCGTCGCGCACAACGTTATCAGGTATTAAACGCTCGCTTCCGCTCATCGGCCTTTCCTCCTGTTTGAAACATAAGACTGAATAAGAGCAACCGCTTTATGAAAACGAATGTAAGTACCTATTGACGTAACGCGACCAAATAAAGCAGCAACCACCGATTCACCTCTGGCATGAGTACTAATGTCAATTTCGTTGTTCTCAGGGTTGTCTACCAAATAATCATTTGTACTAGCGCTTGCTGGGTTGTGCCACACAGCGACTGAATCAAACACCCGTTTGCCCGCCGTCATCCTGTTTCTAATTGTTTCTTTTTTTAACGCATCTCGATCAGCAATGTATGGATCAGTATAATCTAGTTTTTGCCCAGACAGCATTTTGTAGTCAGAAGCCACCGTAACATTGTATAGCCCCATAAACTTAGTGCCTGACGTGTCATCTTGGCCACCAGTCTCCATAAATGCTCGCACATCCCTAATGCGGTGCATTGCTCCGTCGCCAGCGCCTAAATCACCTGTAACAACGCCCCACTCAACATCCCGCCTGTGAACCGCTGACCCATCAAAAAAGTTAGGGTCGCCGGATATACCATTTGTTCCGGTAAGACGGCGGCCTTGGCTGTCAAAAGCGTTCCACATATTATTGCTTGCCGGGAAACGATAAGAAGCCAACCACGCATACGCTCGCACTGATCGCAGTGTCCCGTTGCCGTCAGTTGCCTCATTAGCAATAAGCGTAAAAATAGGATCTGTTAATGTTGCTAGTGTTTTGTTTGCACCGTTACTAATCGTAAATCTAATCAAAGGCGTTTTAGTTAGCGGCAGACCTGCAAGCGATGGCGTAGTAACGGCTACTTGATTTGTAGCTGGTGCTGCAATTGTAAACGCTGCTTTGCTTCCGCACTGCGAGTGCGAGCCAATACTTGTGCCTACAAACGCCCAGTTGCCCGCAACCGATAGTTTAAAACTAAGCGCCCCCGCAGGAGGGTCTGCGTTTTCTGTTCGTAAAATAAAAACATCATAGGATTTATATTGAGTGTCCGTTGTTGTTGTAACGCCCCTTGCTATCCATTGATCTACCGGCTCAATAAACAGCAGCCACCCGTTTTGGGTATATGCGTCGCCAGGAGACATAGGGGAAGGTAAGGCGCCGCCTGCAAACGATTCAGTAGCTTCTAGAAGTTTATATCTGCCGCCGCCAAATCGTCTAAAATCTTCGTTTTCAATAGTCCGGTCAGGACCACCGCCGAGACCTAACTCAGAAATAACGTAAGAGCCGTTCTCATTGTACGGATTTGTAGATATTGAGTTATCCAAATCCTGAACGCCAGAAATCAAATAAGTGCCATCAGCATCTGATACCACACCCTGACCAGTAAAAGACGTAAAGTATGAGCCTTCAGATCCCGTCGTATTATCTCGAACACCAAGCGGCCAAACGTGCCACCCTTTGGTTTCAAAATGGTACAATAAAACATGCGACTCGTAGCAAACCATTAAAGAGTCTGACTCAACGTCGTAAGCTACACTAGGTTCCCCAACATGCGAGAAAAGCATCGGCGCATGTTTTTTGCCTGCTTCACCCGGTTTTCCTTGGTTTAAATTGTAGTTTGACAACGGGTCTTTTAAACCGTCACCCCAATGGTCATAAACCTGATCAGAAAGCGTTTGAATGCTTTCTGGGCTACTAATTGCATGAACGCCCCAGTCCGAAACATAACAAATGCCGTAAGGCGTCCAGCAGTGAGAACGAGAAGAAACACAACCTGCTTCATGGTTTGTTTCAACGCTTAAGATGTCAATTACGCCCGGCACCGGAGAACCAGCAACACCTTGAGGCCTTAAACTAAATGCGTGCGCCTCTTTATCTGTAAAAACAAATAGCCGGTTTTGATAACTCGCAATAGCAGTTGCTTGTCCTTCAGCCGACCACGAAGCAAAGTTTTCAGCCATAATTGCGCCCGGCTGATTTACGTCACTAAACCAAACTACATTTTGACTTGTATAAGCAATCCGACCGCCAATTTCTGCCATGCCAACGGAGCGAGGTATTTCTGCTTTGGTTAAGTAAACAACGTCTCGACCATTAATACCCCTTGTTCCTGAAATAGGTTTAATAACCGAGCCTTCAGATTTGCCTGAATGAAGGTTGTTAGAGTGAACAAGATCTAACGCAAAACGTTGCGGAGCAGGGCAGTTCCCATCAATTAAAGCTTCATTAATTTTTGCTGGGACATCAATCCCATGATAAACCCAAGTGCCAAGTTCTGGGCTGCTAAAATAAACAGAATCTGAAATCTGAACAAATGCAACGGTGCTGCTGGCTTTTTTAAACGAGCGATAATCATGAACCTTAGTAGGTGCATTAACCAGAGCGTCTTTGTTAAAGGTTGCAACAGTTTCAAAGTGCCCAAAAGCTTTATCTAAATCATCTGCTAACGCGCCCTCAGAAGTTTTAAACGTAATTAATTCTTCCCATGTTTCTTTGGTCGTAAGATCAAACACTGAAAAAATTACAGCTTCCGAAAACCCGTGAATGCTTTGATACCAAGTGTCTTTAGTCCCCCCTGGCGAAGCAATAAGGTCAGAGGCTTTAGCGCTTGAGTGGCTCGCCACGACGCTAAAAACAGACAAAATTTGCCGACGATCAAAGTTACTATTGTAAAGATAACTGCCTAAATAGTTTGTTATTTCACCCTCTGACTTATTTGCGTTATCGGTCGATATTGACGCAGTTGTGTCGATTTGGGCGCGCTGGCCAAAGCCGGGGCGGACTTCTAATGGAGCGGTTGCAGTCCACCGCTTCATATTCCTAATCCATTTTACGCCGCCTGCTGTTTGCGGGTCCATCCCACTTTTAGGAAGAATATCTACTCTGGCTTTTTGAATCGGCATTAGAAACTCATTGTTACTGAAACTGAATCGTTTGAACCAAGCAATCGAGTGCGTGTAAGGTAATCAATCATGCCCTGTATTTGCGTAGCCATCTCACTTAGCAGCATCTGATTTACGTTTTGATCACGAATCATATAGCGCTTGGCGGCGAGCAGGACGATCAACTCATGGAACTGAGGAAGGAGATTGTTCTCGATCTTATCCGTATTCGTATAGAGCATTCGCTGGCGAGCGATTGGGAAATACTCCAGAATAAACGACTCTGGCGGCCGTGCGTTAAACACCAAGGTTTCAGCCGTTAGATAATACGTCCAACTAAACATCGACAACTCTTGCTCTTGGGCGCCACGAAGCTGGCGAAAACGATCACCTCGTGCGTTGGAAGATGCGTTGTACTGATATAAGTCTAAGATGGTATCTATAGGAGATTGCGTTAGGCTAGGAACGGCAGAGTACCAGTCCTCAATAGCGCCTGCACCCATAACCGGATGGGCAACAGCAGCCAACGAAGAGGTCAACCCAGCAGCGCTTAGGTCAAGTGAGTTCCTGTAAGGCTTTGTAGTTGCTGCTTGAGCCCCATAGTTACTAGGCGGCACCGTTGCGCTGTTAAACTTTACAATCGTCCCGTAGATATGCGGGTTTGTAGACCGAATAATATCACGCCACTGATCCAGTCCAAACTCTAAATAACGAGTAACTTGATCGGTCGTTATAAACGTAGCGTCTGGATCATCGACATAATCCCGAAACAGGTTGTGTGCGTCCTGAGGAGAAAGCCCAATACTCACATCCCACCTCCTGATCGTGGATTAAAACCCTCGTATGCTTGTGCCATTTGCTGGTTTTCCGTGCGCTGCGCTGCGCCTTCGGCTGTGCCTCCGCCGCTTGCATTAGCTTGCGCTGTTGGCGCTGCCATACCCATTGGCCCCATTTGCGCCTGTTGCTGCGGCTGCTGCATAGGGTAAAGCGGCTGCTCAAGCTGAGAGGCGACCTGAGGGTTTCCTTGGGAAATAACCGCAACCAAAACACCTGTAACGTTTTCTTGCACTTCAACAGGCAAGTCTCGGAACTCTTCGCTTGTCGAGTACTCTTGGAAGACTTCTGTAATTTCTTTGAGTGGATCGGTTGGGAGAACAATAATTTGATCCCCGGACAAAGCGTCCTCTAGAAGGTCTAGTGCATAATTGTAATTCCGCACAGACTGATGGATCATAGCGTCTTGACCAAAGAAGGACATCGCCTTGCGTGCTTCCTCCGGGGTCAAAAGACCTAACTGAAACAACTGCACAGCTTTCTGTTCTCGCTCTTTAATGTGGTCCTTAAACAAAGAACTTGCTTCAAAGAAGACATCGGGATCTTGACTTAGGTCAGTTCCCTTTACCATCTTGAAGAACATGCCGCCGTCATACCGAAACACCCGAATCATACGAGACTTGCTGTAGTGCTCTTTGGCAAGCATGAGCATGTGTACCGACAACTCACGAGCGCCCTTTTCAATGCTGTCTAGCACGCCTTGTAACTGCGAGGAGTCCTGAGCCACTAACTGTTGGATGGCTTTGCCTGACTCAACCCCGCTAACTCTTTTGCCTAGAGACGTGCCGTGGATGCCCGCAAGGTCCATCATTTCACTGTGGCTGCGGTTTACGTTGTCTAAGACATACCCTGGCAGCGGGTTTAGCGGCACCTGTTTCGGTGCTATTGATGCTGGATTGTAACGAACGATCGCACCAGGCTCGTTCGTGATTGCATCGACTCCACTATTAGAAGCAACAAGCCACTGCAAATTACCCATACGACGAATGTTAGTAATGATCGCAGAACGCTGCGCATTGTATTCTTTTTGAATCTGGATAAGCGGGTCAATAGCGCCTTTGCCATGTAGCCGTCCGGGTAAGTTGTGAAACCTCATGTGAATAATTGGGTAGCGGTTAGAAGAATCCCACTTCTTAGCCTCCCAAGCTATTTGATCGCCAATAATAATACAGTGCTTACTGTCGGCCTTGCTCCAGTACTCAAGCACCTCGTAGCGGTCTTCTGTTTCAGTTACCGCATTAGCGTAAGTAAAGTTAAAGCGATCCTGGCCTAACTCCCAGTTTACAGGAGTTACCGTTTCTAAATCAACTTTCGGGTAGGTTCGTTCGATAACGGATGCATTTAGATACTGCCGTTTAATGAGCCACTCCGAGTTTTGCAGGTCTTCTACTGAGTGCTGAACCAGAATGTTGTAAGGAGGGACTACCTCTACATCAATCTGTTCTTTTTCCATGCAGTAGTAAGGATGCATAAAAGCGTTACCGCAAGCGATAAGCCAGCGGTTTGCGTCTTGGTATTTTTCTGGAACCTTTACGGCTTCCCATAGGTACTGAACCATAGCCGCATCGGTCTTCGCCTTGATCATGTCGGGCGTAGTCATCGATGCCGGGCGCACACCAATATAAGGCGTTACGATCGAAAGCATTGATTGCAGTCGGTTGAATATTGGCAGCAACAGATTAACCGTAACACGGCTTACACCGGGTTTTGAAGGTTCTGTTACCCAGGTGCCGCCATTAGTGCTTCGGCCATCTCTGTGTCCGTACTGAAGACCATCAAGGAAGCGACGGCACAGATCCCATACCAAGCGCTCTCGCGACATCCATTCATGGGCGTCCTCGCGAGACTGCCAAACCTTGCCTGTTGTAATAACTTTGCGAGACGACCCTCGCTGTGTTCTGTTTTTACCTGTGCCGTAACTGCTCATCCGAGAAGATCCTCACCAGTAACATACGGGGGATGCACTTCCTGTGTTGGCTTGGTCATTTCAACCTTTGCCTTGTGTGCCAAAATGGCAATAAGCGCCATTGAGCCCGTATAAACAGCAATACCCAGCATTGCTAATGACATACAAATTTCCAAGAAAAGAGACATAAAAAAGCCCCCGGCAGATAGAGCCATTGCGACTCTACCCACCGAGGGCCTCTCAATCAAGCACAAGCCGTTATCCGCGCTTGTACGAGATTCCTGCCATGACGCCAATTGCGCGTGGAAGTTCGGAAACAAGGTTGTAGTATTGCTTCCAGAAACCCTCACGAACATCAAGCAACAGACCATTTGCACCACCAGCACGCTTCTGCGTGATGATGTCGCCATTGTCAGTGAACTGTTGGAATCCACCGGGGCGCAAGGTGTAGGTGTTGATGGTATCCTTCACAAGGAAGTAAATCACGCCAAAGGGCACGTCTTTACTGACCGTAATCGGAATATCTTCAAACGCCAAATCACCAGGGTGATGACCCAGGTCGCCAACCGTTTCACCCGGAAGGTAACGGATGTTTTCCTGAGCCAGGTTGCGGAACTGCGCACGGGTAAAGCGGTGCATGATGACGCAATCAACGTCTTCTTCACAGCGCTCTGCAATGCTGTCCACAACCAACTGCATGTCCGACAGCGTAAGCGGCTGACCGGAACTCATGCCACCAGCAGCAGCAACCGCCGGGGCGTTCTTGAAGCCGAAGCCACGAAGAACGGGATTGGTCACACCGTCACGCGCATTGCCGTAGGCATCACCCGCTGCGGCGCCAAACGCTAAGCAGTTAAGACCGTTAATTTCCAAGGTGTCACGACGAACGCCGGCGCCAGCAGCAGCTAGAGCAACCACTTTTTCCATGACGATTAGATCGGTAGCAGGAATGCCCGAAGTCGCTGGGCCATCGGCCGCAGCACCACCACCGCCACCGGAAGTCAACGTGCAGGTTCCAGCCTGCGTATCAACTGCGCTAACAGTAAAGGTGTCTAAGCCACCGCCGTTGCCGTCAACAATTTTTGACCATGTGCCAGGAAGATCGGCTGGAACGTGCCAAAGCTGAACAACATCAGCATTTACAAGATGATTAGCACCAGAAACGCGACGACCCGCAACCGGCGTGCCCGCTTGGGCATCAACCAAGAAACCAGCAAAACCCTGACCGGTGAACATGTCTTTGTTCATCGACGAGCGAACGTCTTTTTCAAGACCTCGCATTTCGGAGTACATAGCACCGACGAACGATGCTTCCGAACCACCAGCGTTACCCGGAGCCTTAGCTTCGGCCTGACCAGTCACCTCAAAGGAGGCGTACAGGTGCTTAGCACCAACGGTAAAGTCGATGTAGGTCTGAGAGGTTGCCTGAGGCATTTCAATGTAAGCGCCAGCAGCCGACTCTGCCTTGTAAGCGATCGTCGTAGCGTCAACACCAGCAGTATGAAGCGGGATAATAACTTTATCACCCGACCAACTATGAGGGCCTTCCGAGAAGAGTCGATAGATCAACGCTTCGAGGTTAAGCTGCTCACGAATTGGACCTTCGTACTGCTCTTTAAGAAGGGCACTTAACTGCCCTGAAGTAGCAATAGCCATTTTTTAAATCCTTAGCGGCGTCTTCCAACGCCCATTTTGTTTCGCAAATCTTTTAAAGTAAGTGGCTTTTTAGGCTTCTGGGTCGTCTGCTCATCGGACTGTACCAACTTCGCTTCCGCCCCTTCGGCTGTAGGCCTTGGAGGAACATCGGGCTCAGGCTCCTTGGCTGCTTTAGCTTCCGGTCGCTTGATGCCCAGGCGGTCCAAGATTACTTGCTCTTGCTCTTGTTCCCATGACTTAAACTGCCCCACCAAATCATTGATGTTCTGTCTGCTGTCACGAGCCAACGATTCAAGCACAAACACTCTTGCACCTTTTTGGTCGTGTATGCTGGAACCTTGTAATCCACTAGCAATATCCGTCTCAATAGTTTGGATCTGCTTTTGAATCCTGAGTTCCTGCACACTGTTTGAAGACTCACTGCTTTTTTCCCGCAGTGTCTTTAACTCAGCGGCCATCTCCTTCATTGCTTCGAGCGCTTCTGCGTTTCCACCATAGTCCTCAATAGACTCTAGTTTCTGAAGAAGCGGATCGGGCTTTTCCGGTTCCGGCTCACGTTGTTTCTCTTGTGCCGACGCTTGAAGAGTAGCGAGTTGCTGTTGCAGCAATTCGTTTGTCTCTTTTAGGGTCTTTGCCTGTTCTACCTTTTCCTTGAAACGACCATAAGGGATCGGACCCGGTTCAGAGCCTTCGGTGGCTGGCGCAGCGTCCTGTGCTCCATCGGCGGGTGCATCCTGCACATCGCTAACGGGCGCCGCTTGCGGCTCTGAGTTGGTGTCGCCTCCTTCTGTCGCCGGGGCTTCAGATGAAACAGGGGTCGGTGCCGATGATTCTGTCGCAGGGGCCGATTCTGCTGGTTGTGTTTTTACGGCTACGTTCGACTTAATCTCAGCAAGAGATGGAAATGCCATGATGTCGCTCCTGGCTAACGGATTTACACACCGATCAAAGGCTGGTGAGCCACCTTAATCTACGCGATTACACAAACATGTTATTAAAAGTCAAGGTTGTCTCCCAGCATGTTGTCGAAGGGAGTCTTAGGAGCGTGCTCCTCATCAAGCGGTTTCATGGTTAGCCACTCAAGCCCTGTCTTGATTTCAAACTGGACAATTTCTTCTGGCGTCTGAGGCTGAAACTCCTTGAAGATCTGCATCCTCATCTCACCGATCTGATCAAGACCTTCTAGTGCAAGGCTCGTCGCAAAGATCATGTCAGAATGGCAGCCGGCGGAGTGGTCAGGCTTGCCTTTGTCGTTGTATACAAAGGACGACATCTCATTGGTAAGCACTGGCGGTAGGTTGATTAGCTTCTTTAGGATGGTCATCTTGCGCAACCGGTTTAGGACCAAGCTTCGCTTGCTTGCATCGGTCCAGAAACCCAGCTTCTCGACGTATCTTTCGGTCATTTTGTCGTACTGAAAGCGCCTGTATAAGCGTGGATACTCGTCTAAATAGAAGTCTTCTTGGACTGAGATACCTGCATTATTGACTTCGATAACAGCCATTGCGTTGTTGTACCGTCGCCCTAGTGCGTTTGCCTCTTTAGCAAACTGGTGGACGGGGCACTTCTTATAGATCCAGGCTACTGGTTTGTATTCGTGCGGTGAGGTTACGTCGATGATCATGGCGGCAGAGTAATCACCGTCGTTTGACCCCGATGCAACGTCTACACCCATAATGTAGGTGCAGCCGAGAACAGGTTTTTCAATCTCCTGCTCCTCTAAGCTTACCTCTTGAGGTTCCCAGATCCCTTCAAAGAAGGCGTCGCCCGTTGATAAGAAGGCATCGCTTGCGGAGCCTGGGTACTCTTGATCGAATGTACGCCAGTCACCATCGCACTTGTTTGCAAGCGCCCACTTCATCCAGCGAACCTGCTCAGGCGTTAGCTTGTACTTATTAACATAATCTACTTCGTCGTAGATTAACTCTCGCTCAATAACATCGACCTCTCGCTCGGAGTATTCGATGTAGTTACCCTTATTATCGGTATACATACCGTGATCTTCGTCTTTGAAGACCTGATAACTGTTGAGTGTGTACCAAGGCAGGAAGAGTTTGTGGTATCCGTTGTCCGCTCGCCACCAATGGTAGAAGTAATTGAAGCTGTTGGCGGTTGTTTCTACGAATGCACAGCCTCGATCGGTCAATGCCTGCATTGCAGCAGTAAAGACCTCCTTTTGTTTGTCCCAGAAGGCAACTTCGGAGCAATGGAGGTACTGCACAGTCGAGCCACGGAGTTTATCGGGGCTATTTGCCGTAGCAATCGTAATAAAACCGGTGTGTTTAGCAAAAACTAACTCTTTTTTGGTCGAGTGGCGCAGCGGGAACTGCTCTTGGACCCAATCGGAGAGGTTTTCGTAGTAGGTTTGGTAAATCTTGAACAGTTTACCGGCGGCTTCGGACTCATGAGCCAGCACAATGCACTTAGTGTTCGCTGCAAAGAGCGTTTTCCAGAAAAAGAAGGCCGCAATAAAGGTGGAGATACCCATTTGGCGTGCCTTTAGGATCGCCAGGCGGTTCAGCCCCTTATCTAGGATGTACTCAAGGACAATACGCTGCGCTTCGTTGGGAACAAGCGGCGCCAGGTAGCCAGACTTAAGCACGATTTTTAGTTCATGCTCGCAAAAGAAGAAGAAGTCTTCTTCGCAGTGATTTAGATAAGCCTTTTGGTAGTCCGAAAGTGCAACTTTGCGCTTTCTTGCCATATTTAGTGCTGACTATGTTTCGGGTCCATGAGGTACCGATTTCGGTTGCTGCCGGTGCGGTAGGTGCCGCCTTGCTTGGGAGTTTTAGCGAGGGTCTTGCGGGCTTTAATTAGCTTTTTACCGATTCTTTGTTGTGTTTCGCCCCTGTCTGCTCCTGTTTTGTAATGCCGTGACGCTTTGCGGGCTCTTGCGACGCTCTTTGCTGTTGTTGTGTCAGCTTTTGTCTGAAAATAAGAACGGTTATCCTCTGCCGTTGCCATAGTGTCGTAGTTTTTAGTTCTGCGAGCCATACTGCCGGCTTTTCGTGCTTTTTGGCGCGACGCTGCCGCTTGCTTTTTAGGTGTTCGAGCAAGTACTGTTTTGCTATTTGGACTTTTGTCCTTTGCTCGCTTTGCCGCTTTCCGTCCCCGTTCAGCCGCTTTTACATCAGATTCTGCATCTCGACGCGCCCGGCTTTTCTTAACCTTGAACTTCGTCTTAGGACGGCTGCCACTGGAGCGGCCTCCTGCTGGTAACGCGTGACCAGGCATGGTGGGTGATCGACGTGCCATTAGATTACCTCTTACTTTCTTATCGGGAGTACCGGGATGACGCCCGGCGTTTCCGCTGGGCTCGTTTTTTTGCAATTTTATTAAATGCGCTTTTTCTTTGGGCCGTAGTCCCTCGCATCTCGCCTGCCTTAAGCCCCCGCTTGGGGTCTTTTGCTTTGGGCTTAGCTTTGCGCTTAACCTTTTTGGGGTCTTCTACGTTAGTAACCACGAATTTAGGCTTCGGGTTTACAGCGTGTTGCATCCCGTCATTGTCGCCTTCGTCTTCCCAGTAACGAGTATTAGATCTCATTCTTTTTTTAGGCTTAGCTTTTTTAGGCTTAACACTGGTCGTGACACTGGTTGAGTAGATTCTTTTAGGCATTAGACTTCCCTTCCGAGAGTTGCGCTAATTTTAGCGTAGTGATTTCTCATGTCAGTTAACCCCTCTTTAATGAGGGATTCAGTATCTTGCATTTCTTTTTCAATAGCGTCGAGACGTGTAACCCATTGTAAACGCTCGTTATCGTATTTATTTACAACGTCCATGAAGCGGTCACGGACCTCAGCTTCACGGCGGTTGCAGTCTTCCATTTGCTCTTTAAGCTGCTTTTGGAAGTTGTCCGTCAAAGCATCCATGCGCTTAGCCATCTTAAGGTAGAGCCAAAAGATTGCCCCGGACGCTAAGCCTAGCGCTCCGAAGTCTGCCAGCATTTGTAGGATCTGAGAGGAGTCCATTACTTAATCAAGGTTGGGCCGAAGGCGCTGAGCATTCCCATGAGCGGGGCGACTACCCAGATTAGCTTATCCAGCTTACCTTCAATTTTTTTTAGGCGGGCATCGACTCCATCTAGCCGGGTCTGCGCTCGAACAACTTCTGCTTCTACTGTTTGCATTAGCGTCTCCCTGCGCCTTTACGGCGATTGGTACGGCGAGATACTACTCGCAGGTTTCTCCTGCCGTTTCCACCGCCTCTGCTCAAGGGCCTTTTATGGTCTACCTCTCTAGGGTCGCCAACTTCTAGGCCTGACCGGCGCCTGGCGGAGTTTCTTTTGGCTCGATTTTTTTTCTGTTTCCGCTTGCTGTGGTAGGTGTCGTACTCGCGGCGGTAGTTTCGTTTTCGAGCGCGAGCCATTACCTTCTCTTTTCCACCACCCGCAGAACTTCCGGGGGTAGCTTACCTTTAAGGTCTTCGTCTCTAGCGTTCAAGGACGTATCCACAATTGACTCACTAAGTTTATTAATTGCCTTGAGTGCAACCTCTAGACCTTTAGCGTTGGACTCGTCATCCATGGCTTTGTCTACGATTTCCAGCAGCATCTTATTGATGTCGTTCTGGTCAAGACTTCTAGAGTCCCTGCTTTGAATTGTTGTTAAAATATTATGAAGGTTTTTCATTAAACCATCCTTTGAGTGAGGCGATTGCCAGCTTTACTTCGTCTTGTGCTTTGAACACATCTCCATCGTAGCATAGCTTCGCTAGGTCCTGTAAATCAATGACATCTAGAATATAGGCTGCCATAGGGGCGCTAAAAGTACTGCACAAATGTGCAACACACTGCCGAGCAAACACGATTCCATCAGGGTACACACTCCGGCTTTCATCGTAACCTGTCCCTGCGGCGCCTCTATTGTTTGCCAAGAACAAAAGCCTCATGGTCTCTGTAGCCACAGCTTGCTCAGCTTTTTCTAATTTTTCTTCCCGAAGATACGAGGGAACAGCCTCTTCCCAGGCAACTCTAGAGTCCCAGTCGTAACCTAGCTTTGTAGCGCCATCTGTTAAACCCCAAACTAAGAAGTCATCCATCCGACTCATAATCGGTCGGAAGGCGTTCTTACTTGAAGGGTTTGTTTTGATCCAAAGCTGCATTCTAGCTTTGCTGCAATCAGGGTGCATACAGGGACCAGCACCTTTGAAGATAAAGTACTTGTACCCGTGCTTAGCGCACCGCTGGGTTTTTCTTCCCGGTCCTAGCACTGGCTAACTCCTGCATCCTAGATTTATTAGGAGGAGAGACAAGACCCTGAATACGCTCCGATGTCACTAACTCTGTAGAGCACCAGTCGCAAATACGCTTACGAAGAACATCAGTGTCCCTGATAAACTCATCGCATAAAGGCAGCAAACCCCGCCGGTCACAAGAGCGCACTCTTAGCTTACCAACCTCACATACAGGACAACGCAAAATCTACCCAGAGTTGAGACTGCCATTATGGCACAGAGGGTTAAGTCCCCCGTCATTAGAGGGATGGATAACAGATTTGCGGGATTCCGGAAAGACATGCTAAGTAAATAGAACTTAAGGTCAAACAGAAGCCTAAGTGTTCCCAAAAGGTTTTAAGTTTCGTGCGATTAAGAGGGTCACTCCCGAAGGGAATGCCACCCCCCCTCACAGGATGTTGTTCTGAATCGTGTTCGGTGCCCAAGGAGGTGCTGATCTGCGCATAACCTACTGCTGGGTAGATAACGGGGGGCTGAAACCTACTCGGGAGTAGATTCGCACCGCCAGCCCACTGAACAGATGAACAGTGTGACAATAGAGTCCATCACTGCACACAATATAGGCAAAGACTAGACAGCAAAGCTAAGCAAGGACCGTGCCAGTTCGGGGTTTCGGGCATCGGTCAACTTACGTAGCAACCCAAGTAAAAAACCGACGATAACTATAACGTAGTTAGAGTTTGGTGTCCCGATAACGGGGACGCTTCACATGCGCAATAAAGCGCACAATGCGCCAGGTAAGACCCTGGCAGGAAGGCCCAGTCTCATGACTAAGCCAAAGACGAAAGCAGCCGGTACCCGCAAGCGTACCACTCCTACCAACCTCAACCGGGTACCCGTGACCAACACAGATCCGCTCCAACAGTGTAGCGAGTGGCTTGTGAAGTGTACGCAAACCAAGGCGTTCCAAGCCTTCATCCCGTGCAATCTGTCCTATGTGCAGGTGGTCGCTAACTTCCACGCTAAAGGTCAGTCGGGTACCTATACGCCCTTGGAAGCCAAAGACGGCGAGGCGCTCCGCTGCCGTGGGACTATCCGGGTACCCAGTCGGGCGACCGATGCGATTAGCGCCGACGGCGTCGACGTTCGACTAGTGCGCAGGTTGCTCGAAGCCTGTGTTGATATGACTGGGCAAGGTCTCGGGCAGTCTGACAAGCGCAAGCATAAAGCCGGGTACCTGAAGCCAGACGCTGAACTTGAGCGCCAAGCCAAGGCTTCGGTCAAGTCTGGCTCTGACCCGCTGGCTTTGGTCAAGCTGAAGAAAGCGCACACTGAGCGCCTCAATGCCTTGGCTCTGAAGGTGCTCGCACAGGTTGGCAGCGCTAACCCTTACGGTCGCCCATACGTCGACCTTCCGGACCCTGCCACCCAAACCATTAGCTGCGCTATTCACTGCCCTAACTGCCAGTCGGAACGCCAGTACAGTGAACGCCGGTTGCCCCTAGACGGCGAGGCCATTCTGAAGATGGCTGAAACGTTGGACTTCTGCGGCGAGTGCTCCGCATCGGGCGATCATATGCACATTCTCAACCGTAAAGAGTACAAGGGCGGGGCGGAGGCGTTGGCTAAGCGCGCTACTGATAAGTTCAATCGGATGGCTGCTGAAATGGCGGGACTCGACCCGGAACTTCCGGAAGCTGGCGACACTCCAAAGGCTGTTGAAGCTAAGATTGAGCGTCTGGCTGAGGCTGAACTCAATAAGCAAATGGCTGAACTGTTCAACCAGTAGCTAGCAGGCGGCAACGCAAGCCATCGGTCAGGCCTTCGGGCCTGGCCTTTGGCATGTGCGGTGCCCAAATCAGCTGCGATTCGAATTTTTTTTGAAGA
>Ga0098041_1000329_pt1 | contig 19511 bp, 27 predicted proteins | sample 8_EtaG_FD_77066 | JGI IMG/M metagenome (GOLD analysis project Ga0098041, IMG submission 77066) | Marine viral communities from the Subarctic Pacific Ocean - 8_ETSP_OMZ_AT15162 metaG | ecosystem: Environmental > Aquatic > Marine > Oceanic | place: Pacific Ocean | collected 2015-01-08
AGATTGCCGAAGCAGTAACTCCCGTTCTTTCTCAAAAAACAGATTTTGGCATTGACGCAGGGGCCGGTGCCGCTGATGTGTTGGCAGCGGTGGATCAGTTTAACTATGGTCGTGTCTCAGGAGGTGGAGGAACCTTTGGCGGAGAAGACAGTATTGGGGATGTTGGTTTTGGACCTGATATGAACCCTTCGTTTATAACTGAAACCGAAAGCACCGAGTTAGTTGCGCCCACTTATACGCCTCAACAAGCACAAGAACGCTTGCAATATTTAAACACGCAAGATGCGGCTATAGGCACGGGTCCTTATACGGAGACGGAAGCCGCGATGCGCGGTCTGGATTTTGCGAGGCGTAACGAAATGAGCTTGGCAGATGCCGGTGCTGCTTTTAATATGAGCGAAGAGGACGTAAGAGCCAGAGCGGATACTTTAGGAATTGATCTGGGAACCTTGGGCTTTGCCGATGGAGGCGAGGTTGAAGACTCGCGGGACGCGGCTGTCGGATCACGGCTCATGGCCCAAGCAGGAATTGGCAGTATGCAATCTCAAAGCATGAGTCCAGCGATGGCCGTAACGATAGATCGCATTATGGCGAGGAGAAAGTAGATGGCTAATGGTGAAGGCATCACGCCAATGGTTGAAAAGACCGTTGACATTGAAATCATGGACGATGTTGAGATTGGCGCCCCTAATACTACGGGTTTAGATATTGAAGGGCTGATGTCGGAAATTGAAGTTAGCGACACGGAAGATGGTGGGGTATTAGTTGATTTTGATCCTCAAGACGAGGTGTTTCGGGACGAGGGAGATTTTTACAGAAATCTGGCGGAAGATATAGATGACGTGGTTTTGGGTACGTTATCAGCGGATTTACAGGGACAGTTTGAGGGAAATAAAGAAACTCGGAAAGAGTGGATGGATACTTATTCGGAGGGACTCAAGCTACTCGGTTTTCATTACGAGGAGCGAACGCAGCCCTTTCGAGGAGCCACGGGGGTAACGCATCCTTTGTTGGCGGAAGCGGCTACCCAGTTTCAGGCCCAAGCATATAATGAGTTATTACCTCCTGATGGTCCGGTAAGGACTACGGTTATGGGTGCGTTGACCAAAGAGAAAGAGCAACAGGCCCAGCGTGTTAAAGAATTTATGAATTATTACATCACTGACGTGATGGAGGAATTTACTCCTGAGTTCGATCAGATGTTGTTTTATTTACCTCTGGCCGGATCAACCTTCAAAAAGGTTTACTATGATGCGGCGCTAGAGCGTCCGGTCAGTACCTTTGTTCCGGCAGAGCATTTAGTAGTTCCTTATGAGACAAGTAACCTAGAGACTTGTCCGATTATTACCCACGTTGTGCCTATGTCGGCTAATGACTTACGCAAGCAGCAGCTTTCGGGTTTTTACCGGGATGTGGAGTTAGAGCCTCAACAGGCTAGTGACAACGAAGTTCAGAAGGAAATCAACAAGATAGAAGGCGTTGATCCTTCCAGTACGGTTAATTACGATGTGAACTTACTGGAGTTTCACGTTGAATTGGATTTAGAAGGGTTTGAAGACCTTGATGATGGAAACGAGCCTACCGGCATTAAACTTCCCTACATTGTGACGATTAGTGAAGAGAAAGGAACTATTCTAGCGATTCGGCGGAACTATGCGGAGGATGATCCCAACAAAGCCAAGATAGCTTATTTTGTACACTACAAGTTTTTGCCCGGTTTTGGTTTTTACGGTCTAGGTTTGATCCACACTATTGGTGGTTTATCTCGTACTGCAACAGCGGCGTTACGCCAGCTTATTGACGCAGGAACCTTGTCTAATTTACCGGCTGGATTCAAGGCCCGTGGTTTGCGGGTAAGGGACGATGCTGATCCCCTACAACCGGGAGAATTTAGAGACGTTGACGCACCGGGAGGTGCGATCCGTGACAGCTTAATGGCCCTACCGTTTAAAGGCCCGGACACCACGTTGTTTCAGTTATTGGGTTTTGTGGTTGATGCGGCCCAACGCTTTGCGACGATTACCGACTTGAAAGTCGGGGATGGTAACCAAGGGGCGGCGGTAGGCACGACGGTGGCTATGTTAGAGCAAGGCGCACGGGTGATGAGTGCTGTACACAAACGCTTGCACTATGCGATGCGTCGGGAGTTCAAGATTTTGGCCCGTGTGATGCACGAGTTTTTGCCACAGGAATATCCTTATTCTGTTCCGGGCGGCGACCAAACCATTATGGCGCAGGACTTTGATGACCGCATAGACGTGGTTCCTGTCTCCAATCCTAATATTTTTTCACAGGCGCAGCGCATTGCATTGGCGCAAAGCCAGTTAGAGCTTGCCATGCAAGCGCCGCAACTGCATAACCAGCAAGAAGCGTTTCGTAGAATGTACGAAGCATTGGGTGTGCGGGACATTGATAGTGTCCTGAAGGCTCCCGATATGGAAGAGCCGCAACCTAAAGACCCAGCACAGGAGAATGTGGACGCTTTGGAGGAAATAGAGCTTAAAGCGTTTGAAGGACAGGACCATGACGCGCATATCATGGCGCATTTGACCTTTATGGCAAGTGGAATGGTACAGCAATTACCCAATGTTATCGTGGCCTTGCAGAAGCACGTCCTTGAACACGTGAAATTGAAGGCCAGAGAGCAAGCGGCTATCCAATTTGTTGAGCAAAACCAAGGTCAACCGGCTACGGAAGACCAGATGTTGCAGGTTGAGGCGATGGTAGCGCAGATAATTGCCCAAGAACTGACTGCGGTGCGTGAATTAAGCCAGCAGATCATGGGTGGAGGCCAAGAAGAAGGTCCTGATCCGTTAATTGCCCTTAAACAGCAAGAAATAGACATTAAAGGACAGAAAACACAGGCGGATATTGCTAACGATCAGTCTAAACTCAGTTTGGAAGAGCAAAAAATGCAAGAAAGAAGTCGTCAGTTTGATGATCGACTGGAATCGCAGGAAAAACAGACTGAACAGCGAATAACTGCGTCTGATAGACGCGAAATGATGAGATTACGTGAAAAACTAGGAGAAACACCATGAGTAGAACCGTAAAAACACGGGGTGCGGCCCCACCTAAGACCCCTACTGCCACTAAATTTGAAGTTATTAAAGATCAGGGCAAAGCCCCTTTTAGTGATTACAAAGAAATCCCTACTCCTAAGAACTTAGGTAAGGGAAAAGTCACTACGGGCACTTGCCGTGGTATGGGCGCAATGTTGCGTGGTGGAAAATTCACGATCAACTAGGTGATTTATGCCCTTAAAAAAAGGTCGCAGTAAAAAGACAGTAAGTGGTAATGTAAGCAAGCTAAAACGAGAAGGTTACCCCCAAAAACAGGCGGTAGCTATCGCACTTAACACCGCCGGTAAAGGCCGACGCAAAAAAAGAGGTTCCACGTGAAACATATTTTTTTAATATGCGTGTTTTTGTTGAGCAGTTGTTCCGTCTCTGAAGACATGATTGAAAACAGAGAACTTTATTGTTCTGAAATATACAAAGGAATAAGAGCAGTTGGTCGCGTAGCTACGGAAGTAACTACGGGCGTTAGCATCCCCGACGTTTGTGACACGATTGACGAGATCGTAGAGGAGGACCAAGCTGACGCGCTAGACAAAAGTAGTTCGTAATATCGAAGCGGGTATTAAACTATGGCTCTTTTTCAAAACATAAAATAAGTTTATGAGGAAAAGCCATGATCGATATTGCACTTGCTGCACAAGGTGCGTTTAAAGCTTATGAGCTTCTAAAGAAAGGAATTGAGCGCGGTAAAGAACTCGATGAGATGTCGGGAACCGTTAAAGCTTTCTTTCGTAGCAAGCATCAAGTCGAGCGAGGGATTGAAGAACAGGAAAAGAAGCGAAACCCTAATGATCTGCTGGTGGGTTCATCTCTTGAAGAAGCGATAGAGTACATCGAAGAACAGGAACGGATCGCAAAATTAGAAGAACGCATCAAATGGATGTATATAAACGCAGGGAAATCAGCAACTTGGGGTAAAATTAAACGAGAAGCAGAGAAGCGGGAGTTAGCTAAATCAAACGCAAAGATTAAAAACAAACGCAAAGCGGATGCACATGATGCGTTAATGAAAGACGTGATGCTCATACTAGGTATTCTTTTGGGGGGCATTGTAGCAATAGGGGCGGTGATCTTTCTTATCGTAGGGTGGGGAAGATGATGACTAAACTTATTTGGCAGATAATGACTTTAGTTTTGATGATACAGCTTATACTCGCACTGTTAGGATAAAGAATGAAGCTTGGTGGTTTACTAAAAACGCTTGCCCCTACGCTGATGAAGACGGTAGCAAGTAGCAATCCCATAGCGGGAATGGCGGTCAAACTGGCTGCGCGTAAGCTGGGACTACCCGACGCTTCTACTATCGACGAGATAGAAAAGGTCGTTGAAGATGATCCAGAAAAAGCACAAATATTGCAGGATGCCGACTTAGAAATAAAAAAATTAACGGCAAATATTGAAGGGTTTAAGCTTGAGACTGAGGATAGGCAAGATGCGCGGAATAAATTCGCCCATGATCCTACGCCAAAAGTTATTGCAGTTATGGCGATGGGGGGCTTCTTGGCGTACATCTTTATGGTTACGCTGCGTGGGCCAGAGCAAACGGATGATGCTATCGTCAATCTGGTGCTGGGGTATCTTGGCGGCCTTGTTACTGGGGTTACCAGTTTCTACTTCGGCAGTAGTCATAATGGAAACAAATAAAATGGAAAAGTTGATAGAGACTTTAAAACGCCATGAAGGCGTTAGGAGCCACGCCTACAGAGATTCTCTCGGTATTCTCCACATAGGATGCGGAAGAAATATTGAAGGCTCTAAGGCGCACAGAGGGCTTGGACTTAGCGATGACGAGATAGATTATATGTTGAGCAACGATATAGTCCGTACTATTAAGGAATTGTCTACGGAGTATCCTTGGTTTAATGATCTTGAGGAGGGCGCTCGGAGAGATGGCATTATAAATATGCACTTTAATCTGGGAAGAGTGCGTTTTGCGAAATTTAAAAAGGCTATTGCTTTTATGGAAGAGGGAAACCATGACCTAGCCGCCTTAGAATTTTTGGACAGTTTGTGGGCGAAGCAGGTAAAAAAGCGTAGCTTAGAGGTGACCGACATGATTAAGACGAATACTTATGTCTGATCCTTATATCTTCCAATGTAAAATTATCAAAATAATTGATGGGGATACGGTAGATGTGGATGTGGACCTTGGCTGGGATATTTCTGTTGTTAATCAGCGTATTAGGCTTTTCGGGGTCGATTGCGAGGAGTCTCGCACTAGAGATTTGGAAGAGAAAAAATACGGCTTGGCGGCAAAGGCATTTCTCCAAGACTTCTTCAGTTTGGGAACCACCGTCCTTCTGAGAACGCACGAGAAAGGAAAGTACGGGCGTTATCTCGGAGACTTTAAAGTTTATGATAAATGGTTGTGCCAAGAACTTATTAGAAACCATCTGGCCGTGGAGTATTTCGGCCAAAGCAAAACCGCAATCAAAGCGGCCCATTTAGCAAACAGAAAGCTGGTAGACCCAATATGGCTGGAGAACAGTTAGAAAACAGTATAAGATAGTGTCCGATTAAATAAGGAAATATGAGAATGGACACTATTCAGTTAGTGCAGTTTTTACAGAAGACAGTAAGAAGCCGTCGCCACAACGTGAGCGAAATTTTAGTTAACAACGGCGTTCAAAGCATGGAGCAGTATCAGAAGTTAATGGGAGAGTTGGACGCTTTATTTTATATAGAAGAGGAACTCTCGGGCCTCTTACAAAAACAGGAGCAATTAGATGACTAGTGCAATTATTACCCCCACAGGTGTTACAGCCGCTGTTACTCCCCCGGAAACCGTTAACGACGCCTATGTTGAAGCGGACGAAAGGGTTCTTGATCCCACTGCTTTAAGTGGTTCTTTACTAGATCGAATGCCTCAACCTACGGGATGGAGACTTTTAATTCTTCCCTATCGCGGGAAAGGGCTAACTTCTGGTGGAATTGCTTTAAGCAAAAAAACTGTTGATGAAGACCAGATTCAAACAGTAGTCGGCTACGTTTTAAAAATGGGTCCTTTGGCCTACCAAGAGAAAGAAAAATTTTCTAGTGGTCCTTGGTGCAAGGAAAAAGATTGGATTATCTTTCCCCGTTACGCTGGCTCCCGCTTTAAGATAGAAGGCGGTGAGGTACGTGTTTTAAATGATGATGAAGTTATAGCCACTATTACAGACCCTGATGATATTTTAAGTTTTTAAGGATTACAGCTAATGGCAAAAGAAAAGAGTAACACACATGAGCAGGAAGACGGTCAGGTTGATCTTAGTTTTGACGAGTACGAAGAAACTACGGTTGAATTGAATTCGGACGATGACAAGAAAGAAGCGGTTGAAGTGGCCGTGGAGGAGGATAAATCAGCGGTAACGAAAGAAGCCGACACCTCCACTGACGATGATGAACACGCCGAAGTTTCGCGTAATGTGCAGAAGCGTATAGATCGCTTAACTAAAAAAATGCGCGAAGCGGAACGTCAAAAAGACGAAGCCCTTAATTATGCTAAAGGGGTTCAAGCAGAAGCCGAAACCATAAAACAAAAGTTGCAGACCGTAGATCAGGGTTACATGACTGAATACGGGAATCGATTAAATATAGAGCAAACGCAAACCGAAGCAGCCATTAAAGAAGCAATGGATCGTGGGGATAGTGAGGGGGTCGTTAAAGGACAACGTAAACTAGCTGAATTGGCGGTACACGCTGATAGGTACAAAGGTGTGCAGCGTAGTAGAGAGCAGCAAGCGCCACAACAGCAAGTCCCACAACAGCAAGTCCCACAACAGCAAGCGCCTGAACAACCACCTGATCCTAAAGCGGAAAAATGGGCCTCTAATAACGATTGGTTTGGCAAAGATGAGGCTATGACCTTTGCCGCTTTTGGGATTCATCAAAAAATGGTGGATCAAGAAGGATTTGACCCGCAAAGCGATGAATACTATGATGAGCTAGATTCTCGTATACAGGGTAGATTCCCACAAGAATTTAACAACGGTTCCAGCAGAAAACCCGTCCAAAATGTAGCTGGAAATTCCCGCAGTAGAAGTAAAGGACGCAAAACGCAAGTTAAACTCACCCAAAGCCAAGTCGCTATTGCGAACAAACTTGGGGTGCCGATAGAAGAATACGCGAAATATGTGAAAACTTAGGAGAAACTGATGTCATCGAGCAAAAAAGGGTTTGAGGGCACCAAAACTCCTCGCGCTACAGAGACTAGAGAAAAGACGGCTCGGCGTAAGCCTTGGGCACCCTCCTCTAGTTTAGATGCACCACCTGCACCCGAAGGGTATAAGCATCGTTGGATACGTTCAGAAGCTCGTGGTTTTGCCGACACTAAAAATGTCTCAGCAAGACTCCGAGAGGGATATGAGTTGGTTCGCGCTGACCAGTATCCTGATTATGAAGCTCCAGTGATCGACTCAGGCAAATATGAAGGTGTTATAGGGGTAGGTGGGTTAATGCTGGCTAAGATTCCATTGGAGACTGTGGAGGAACGTAATGCGTACTATCAAGGACGCGCTAAAGACCTTCAAGATGCAGTAGACCAAGAATTACAGCGAGAAAATGCCCACAATACAATGACGATCAGCAAACCTGACCGTCAATCTCGTGTAAACTTTGGAGGTCCTCGAAAAGAGTGACCATTTTAGGAGAATAGTCTTATGGCAAATCAAGAAACAGCCTATGGTCTACGTCCTATTGGCATGGTGGGTAGTGGTCCCAATTCAACTGGTATCACTGAGTATGAAATTGCGAACAACAATACTAACCCCATTTATAATGGCGAAATTTGTGTTCCATTAGCCTCTGGATATATAGATCAAGCGGGTGATACCGCTGGTGGTACGACTCAAGCACTAGGAGTGTTTACTGGAGTTATGTACCAAGATGCAACGCAGAAGAAGCCTGTGTGGTTAAACTACTGGCCCGGTTCTGGCGCAGTAAGTGTTGATACCAATTACCCGGTACGCGCTTATGTAGCTGACAACCCTAGCCAGTTGTACCAATGCGCTGCTGATGCGTCTTTAACAGATAAAGCGACTGCTCAAGCTGCCGTTTTTTCTAACACTGACTTAGGGACTTCTGCCCGTACTGGTTCTACCGATACAGGCAAGTCAGAGTCTCAAGCTAGTGTGGCAAACGTCGCCACTACCGCTACATTACCTTTGCGTATTGTAGGGATCGTGGATGACGATGCTAATAGCGACTACACTGCGGCGGGTATTCCCCTCATAGTGCGGTTAAATGCTCACTTTAACGCGGCAACTCGTTCGTTTGATTCACAGACGACTGCCGACTCAACCGGTTTATAAGGAGGCCCTGAATGACTATTTCTCGCGCTCAATTAGCGAAGGAACTGGAACCCGGCCTGAATGCCTTATTTGGGTTGGAATATGATCGGTACGAAAACGAAGCGGCTGAGATTTTTGAATCTGAAGGCTCTGATAGAGCTTTTGAAGAAGAAGTCATGCTGTCTGGTTTTGGAACCGCTCCCGTTAAAACAGAAGGTAGTGCAATTAACTTTGATGACGCGCAGGAAACTTATACTGCTCGTTACACAATGGAAACGATTGCTCTTGCTTTCTCTATCACTGAAGAAGCTGTAGAAGACAATCTTTATGATCGTCTAGCTGCCCGATACACTCGTGCGTTGGCGCGGTCTATGGCTCAAACCAAGCAAATTAAAGGAGCAACGGTTTTAAACAATGCGTTTTTAACTAGCTCTCCTATAGGGGACGGCGCTGCACTTTGTTCAGCCGCTCACCCTTCTTTGTCTGGTAATCAAAATAACTTGCTTGCTGTACCTGCGGATTTGAACGAAACTTCTTTGGAAGACGTTCTTATTCAGATTGCAGGATTTACAGATGAGCGAGGCTTAAAAATTGCCGTTCGTGGCACTAAGTTATTGATCCCTAAAGAACTTCAGTTTATTGCTGAAAGGATTATTAACTCTAACCTACGACCGGGTACAGCAGATAACGACGTTAACGCAATGAAATCAATGGGAATGCTCCCTGAAGGCGCGGTTGTAAACCACTTCTTCACTGATGCCGATGCGTGGTTCGTTAAGACTGACTGTCCTAACGGTTTCAAACTCTTTAACCGAACTCCGCTCAAGACGGCGATGGAAGGGGATTTTGATACAGGCAATATGCGTTTTAAAGCTCGTGAGAGATACGCTTTTGGTGTTTCTGACTGGCGTTGTGTTTATGGCACACCGGGCGCATAAGTAACTTTAATGTTACCTCGAAAGGGCGGCATTCTTGTCGCCCTTTTTTTATTGGTTTATACTCATACCGTTACCTGACTATCGCATCCCGTGATAGACACTAGCCACGACAGGAGAACACTACATGGCTACTCATTTTAAAGGCCCGATTCTTTATTCGGCGGCCCAGAAAGGGCTTGAAAACTTAAACATAGGCGTATGGCCCGATCAGTGCGTCAAGTGGGACGATTTCGTAATGGAACTAGACACTGGCTGGACTGTTGTAAAAGACGCTGGCGCAGACGTTTCTATCGCAGCGGACGTAGCTAACGGAGTATTGGTTATTACTTCAGCGGCCACTACTGATGACGATGGTGGTTCAATCCAAGCAAATGAGATTTTTAAGCTACCTGATGTTCAAGGTGAAATGATTTACTTTGAAACCCGAGTATATGTGGATACCACTTCCGGCGCGGGAGTTGGTCAAATGGATGCTTTCTGGGGAATGTGTGAAAATTTTACTACTAATCCCGAAGCAGGATTTTTAGTAAATAATCGCATTGGTTTTCAACTGGACGATGGAAGCGCGAGGCTTCGGTTAATTACCGAAAAAGGCGGCACGGAAACAGAAACTGTTTTAGCCGCTACCCATGACCTTGTTGACGGCACTTATGTGACTTTAGGTTTTACCGCCACTAAGGGCAAAATAACTAACGGCACTGAAGTTGTTCAGTTTTACGTGAATAAGCAATTGGTAGGCTCTCATACCGACAACGTACCGACGGAAAACATGACTCCAGCCGTTATTTCAGTCAGCGGTGACGCTACTGGAACGAAAAGCATGGGCATAGATTATGTACTTGCAGCCGGTGACCGAGGTGTGGCTTACAACTTGAGCATCTAAGATGACTACAGAGCGTAAACGCGCAAGAACAACAGGCGGGAAGTTTAGAGGGGATGACCCCTCTACTCCCGCTGTTAATGAAGCTTGGGAGGATACTACCGTGGCAACTAAAAAAGCTCCGGCTAAAAAGCCAGCGGCTAAAACCGCCGCACCTAAGAAGTCTAATTCAAATTTACCCCATCCAAACAGTGCCGCTTATAAAGCTATGATTATTCGTGGCGAAATTAAGGAGTAACTTATGGCGGGATCAGATACTTTTTCGACCTACGTGTCTTCTTCAGGGGTGGCTGCGGCTGATCCTGATGGGATATGTTTGTCACAAACGCCCGGTGGAGCGTCTAACCTCACCATTAATGGTGCGCTTACTAGTGGCGGAGAAGCTACCTTATCTAGTACAGGGGTCGTGGCTAGAAATGTGAGTGTGACTTCTGGAGGATCGTCGGAAACAGGTAAAAAGTTTACTATTACGGGCACAGATAGTGCCGGTAATGCGGTTTCTGAAGAAATCAGTGGACCGGGATCATCTGCTACCGTTTATACCAGTAAAGCCTTTACTATCGTCACTCAAGTGGCTGTGGATGGAGCAACTTCTGGAGCGGTTACCGTAGGCTCTGGGACTACCGTTGCCTCTACGATTTTTGCAGGAAGAGCGCGGCTTAGAGGGATTTATTTTGTAAACAGTGGCTCTAGTGGACTGTTATCGTTTACCGACGGTAATAACGGCACTACCGTTTTACAGCTTTTGACCACAGGTACTGCAAGCAGTGCCGATTATCCCGACATTCCTGATGAGGGTTTGTTGTGTGTAGAGGGGGCGTTTGTTCATTATATCGCCGCCGACGTAACTGCTGTAACGGTGTTCTATAACTAATGGTTGAAGACACCATAAAAGAAGAGATTAGAAGCTGGTCTAAAGAAGCTTTAGAAAAGATCAACCCTAATTTTGCTAATTTGCCCCCGTGTCCTTATGCGGAAGGCGCTTGGGCCGAGGATAAAGTAGGGATTGGCTTTAAAGCTTCTCCTTCTTTTCAAGACCTAACCACCATCATTTCTACTTGGGATGATAAGCATGATTTAGTGATTTTGGTGGATTTAGACTACATAAAAGATAGGGAAGTGTTTTATCAGCATCTTGACGGGTTAAATGAAGCTATTTCTCAAAGGGTGTTTATAGAGACGGATTTGTGGTTAATGGGGTTTCATCCCGATGACGAGCCACAACAACTTTCGTATGGACATGAGGATTTATTAAGTGTGATAGACACCTCTTATGCCATGATATTTATCCAACGGTTGAGTAAACTGCATGAAGCGTCAGAAAAGCTACAGAAAACAGGGTATTACAAAGAATATGAACAACAATTTGGTTTAATGGATATGCTTAGAGTCCGTGAAACCTACTATCGGAGGCTTAAAAATGGCTCGTAAAACACAAGGCTATAACTCGCGTTTAGATGAATCTTTAGGCGCACGAAATCGCGGCAAGAAAAAGCAAAGTTTGGCTTCTCGTCGCAGAGAAAGTGAGGGCACTGAAGAGTCTATGGGTCGTCGCAAGTATTCGGCGGTCAGCACTATGGACCGTAAGGCGGACGGCGGGGACGTTAAAAAGAAAAGACAGGGATACAATGACCGTTTAGATGAGTCATTAGGTGAAAGAAATGGCAAAAAGAGCCAAAGCTTAAAGTCTAGGAGAGACGAAAGCAAAGGCACGGAAAAAGCAATGGGTCGCCGCGCTTATGCCGCTGTAGGAACTATGGACAAAGGCGGGCGTAAAAGCTCTGCAAAAAGGGTTGTTAATTTAGGAGCAGGGGGTCCTGTGGGAAGAAGCACAGGAAGTGCTGATAATTCTTCTAACACTCCCCAGCACAAACTTTTGGCTATGGGCAAAAGTGTTCCTCAAGGCAAGTCTCCGGTGAGGATGCGTGGAGGCGGTTCCATCTCTAAAAAAATGAAGAGAGGCAGTGCGCCGGGTGGTAGGGGACGTTAATGGCAACCTCTGGTTCCACTAATTTTGAGCTAGATGTAGCCGATTACGTCGAAGAGGCTTTTGAACGATGCGGTAGAACGGTTCGTACTGGTTACGATCTTAAAACCGCCAAGCGTTCCTTAAACCTTTTGTTGGCGGAATGGGCTAATAGAGGCTTAAATCAGTGGACTATTGAAGAAACCACGATGCCTTTAGCGGCTAATATTCGCGTTTATCCGGGCGGTATTCTTACCATGTCCGTAGCGGCAACAGCTAATTTCAGCATAGGGGAGACTTTAACTGGAGGCACCAGTGGTGCAACGTGCCAGATTACCAGTATTCCAAGTGCTACCAGTTTTGCCATTACCATTCCTACGGGAACTTTTTCTAATGGAGAAGTGATTACCGGAGGAACTACGGGAACCGCGACTACTTTGTCTGCCGCGATAGATTTTTTAGACGTGCGCGGAACGATAGACTTCTTGAGCGCAGTTTTACGACGGGATAACACGGATTACTCCATCCCCCGCGTAAGTAGGGACGATTACCTCACTATACCCAATAAAACGACGACAGGGAGAGTAGACCAGTTTTTTTTAAACAGGTTGGTTACGCCTCAACTTGAAGTATGGCCTACTCCTGACAACAATACAGACGTTATTGTATATAACCGACTTACTCGCATCCAAGATGCGGACACTTTTATCAATACGATGGAAGTTCCTTTTAGATTTTACCCTTGTTTAGCTGCCGGTTTGGCCTACTATCTTTCTCTTAAAATAGCCCCAGACCGCACTACTATGCTTAAAGCGTTGTATGAAGAAGAATTTATTGTGGCTGCTACTGAAGACAGGGATCGAGCGTCGTTTACCATTCAACCTTCCGTTGCTTATGCGAGGGTAAACTAATGGCTAAATTTGCTATTGGTAAATATGCTCTCGGGGTGTCAGACCGATCAGGCTTTGTGTATAAGCTTAACGACATGAGGCTGGAATGGACGGGTTCTCTGGTGGGACCGGATGAATGGGAAAAGAAGCAACCTCAATTGGACCCACGTAAGCACCTTTCCGATCCTCAAGCTTTAAAAGACCCGCGCCCCACTACGCCAATGGTTCTTTCTATTTATGTAGGGGTTCCTAATGTAGAAGACCGTGGAAACTGGAAGCCCATGAATAGTTTTGGACAAGTAGGACAAGTAACGGTGACAACAACATAATGGCCTTTACATACGATCAATTAAAGACCGCGATACAGGATTATACCCAAAATTCTGAAACTTCCTTTGTTACTAATTTACCTGTTTTTATACGATCTGCGGAAGAACGAATACTAAAGACGGTTCAATTAACGCTGTTTCGTAAAAACTCCCAAGGCAACATGACTAAGGATGATGAGTATTTAATTATGCCCACGGATTTTCTTGCGCCGTTTTCTTTGTCGTTTACAGATGCGAGTAATGACAAGAAATTTTGTGATTTTAAAAGCGTTAATTTTATTCAAAGTTTTAACCCGGATCGCACGACTACAGGGGAGCCGCGCTATTACGCCAATTTTGATGTTAATTCGTTCATTATTGGTCCTACGCCTAACGATAATTACGCAGTAGAACTACATTATTACTATCGCCCTGATAGTTTGACGGCAGGACTAGGGGGCGCGACAACATGGTTAAGCACCAATGCTGAACTTACGTTGCTATACGGCTGCTTGATAGAAGCCTATGTTTATATGAAAGGTGATCCAACTTTGATGCAAGAATATGAACAACGGTATGCGGAATCATTAGTGGCGCTTAAACAGTATGGAGAAGCGAAGGAAGTAACCGACGAATACCGTACTGGCATGATAATACGGGAGAAAACATGATAACCCCTTCAATCGGTATTGCGGATGACTTCAAAGTAGAGGTACATACGACTAAGAACAGAGGATTTACCCCTGAAGAAATTGCTCTTCGGTGTGCGGATAGAATTATAAGCATTTCAGATCAAGCTAACCCTGTGTTACAGCAACAGGCTCATGCTTTTAAAGACAATATTGCAGCGGTCATTGCTCACTATATAAAAGAAGCAATTCAAAGTGATAGAACGACGGTTTATAATGCGTTAAATGATGCCGGAGAACCCAAACTAGCTGAATTAATTAGGAGACTATAAGATGGCTTTTACTGGAAACTATATGTGTACTAGCTTTAAGTTAGAGCTAATGACAGGCACACATAACTTAACTGCTGGAACAGGTAATGCCTTTAATATGGCACTTTATACTGATGCGGCAACCCTTGACGCCTCTACTGCGGCCTATACTGCGGCTAATGAGGTATCTGGAACAGGCTATTCTGCTCCGGGTAAATTAATGACTAACGTGACCCCTTTATCCAGCGGCACAACCGCTTATGCAGAGTGGGGCGATGTTACTTGGTCTACTTCTACCATCACAGCAAGAGGTGCGTTAATTTATAACGACACCGCAGCTGGCGATCCGTCGGTAGTTGTTTTGGATTTTGGTTCAAATAAATCTTCTAGTGCAGGGGATTTTGCAGTAGTGATGCCTACGTTTAATTCTACTTCGGCGTTGATTAGGATAGCCTAATATGGCCGACGTAACCATCCAGTTAGAAGGATGGGGTGTTTCTAGTTGGGGTTCTTCTCTATATGGCTGGGGACAAACCTCCGCAGGAGTGGAAGGAACTACCGCCTTGGGCGGAGTTACTGTTTCGGGTGCTTCTAGCGTAACTGCCACCGGAGTGGCGGCTACAAGTGCCGTAGGTAGTGTCGCGGTTAACGTGGTTTACCACGTTACGGTAAACCTAACCGGAGTGGCGGCTACAAGTGCCGTAGGGACAGCTACCGGAAGTATTCCGGTCATCGTTCCTTTAGAAGGATGGGGCATAGGTGATTGGGGTGATGCTGGATGGGGTTACTCTAATTCAGGGTCAGTAGCCACGACAGCCGTAGGAACAGTAGTTGCAAAAACGGAAGGAACCGTTAATGTTGGTAGCTTAGAAGCAACGACTGCCGTAGGAAGTGTAACCACCACCGGTATAGCGAATATAACGCTTACTGGGGTCGAAGCAACAGGATATGTAAACGCCGCAACGCCGAGCATACCTGCAATATTTGGTGTAACAGGAGTAACCGCATTTACTTCGGTAGGTTCGGTAACCCAATCCACCAGTATCACAGTTAATTTAACGGGAGTACAAGCGACAGGACAAACAAGCGGTACTTCCATGTGGATAGAAATAATTCCGTCACAGACACCTAAGTGGGTCCCGATGGCAGCTTAATGAGGGCTAAACAATGGCAACATACGTTAACAACCTAAGACTTAAAGAGATTGCCACTGGCGATGAAAGTGGCACATGGGGTACATCTACTAACACCAACCTTGAACTAATTGGTCAGGGTCTTGGTTATGGCACTAAACAGATGTCGGCGGATAATAATGAAACATTTACGATGTCCGATGGTGCGTCTGACCCTACCCGAGCATTTTATTTAAAAATTACTTCTGCGGTAAGTTTGACGACTACCCGCACTGTAACGCTTGCTCCAAGTACCGTTTCTAAAATTTGGATTATAGAAAACGCTACTTCGGGCGCACAGTCTATAAGCATTAAGCAAGGATCAGGAACCGAGGTTACTATTGCTACTGGCAAAGCCTTGATTCTTTATACCGATGGCGCGGGTGCAGGTGGTGCTGTTTCGGATGCGTTAGAGTTTGTAGATGTGGGCGATGGTACAGTAACTTCGGTTGGAGGTACTGGAACAGTCAACGGCATTACTCTTACTGGCACAGTAACCAGTTCAGGTAACCTAACTTTAGGCGGCACGTTAGCCAACGTAGATTTAACAACTCAAATCACAGGTACGCTTCCTGTAGCCAATGGTGGTACAGGGGCAACTACACTCACTGCTAATTCGGTATTGGTAGGGAGCGGTGCTAGTGCGGTTAGCGAGATAGCCGTAGGGAGTGCCGGACAACTACTCACCGTAAATCCTGGCGCAACGGCATGGATAGCGTCTGATCCTACGGGGCAACCTGATCCTACGCTTACGGGTGTGAATGCGGCTGCTACATCTGGGGACTTTATTGTGGCAACGGCAGGTAGTATCACTATCACGTTACCTGCGGGTCCTTCTGCGGGAGACTTTGTTATCGTGAAGGATGGTACTGGAGCCGCTGCGACCACGAGCTTTGCGGTTGCACGTAACGGAAGCAACATAGCAAGTGCCGCTTCCGATCTTACGTTTGACAAAAATTGGGCAGAAATTACCATGACTTACATAGATGGGACTATTGGTTGGAGCGTGTAAATGACGAATTTAGCCGATCTACTACCTGCGGGCAGCGGCCAGAATAATACCGATTTTGTAGCGGATGGGACTATAGCGTCTGGCAAGCCTGTCATTCTCACGGCGGCGGGTAAGGCTTCTGAAGTTACAACAAGTAGCGCAAGTGGAAGTTTACCTTTAGGGACACAGCTAACGGTAGAATCTAGTGCTACTGGAATAGGTCGTATTGTGTGTACTGCTGACCCCCACAATACTGACCGATGGATGGTTTCCTACTACAACAGTTCAGGCACTGCCGGTATACGCATTAAATTTGTAACACGCTCTGGAACTACTTTAACTGACGGAAGTGCAACTAACGCAGGGAGTGAAGCAGACATAAGTAACGCTTATAATCATTCTATGGTGTTTGATCCTGTAACCCCTAATAAAGCTCTTATGGTATTTAGCCCCGGATCAGGCGCTACTGTGGCTTACGGTACTGCGGCTGTTGTTTTAACGCTTTCTACTAGCGATAAAGATGCTGTTGTTTCATTTGGAAGCGTCAACAGATTTGAAACGGTTCCATATGATATGGGTAATGGAATCCCCAATAGAGCTTTTGCACTGGGGACTTCTGGAAACTACATTTGTGGTTGGACAAATGATCCTTCTGGTATAAAACTGCGTGTTCTTACTGTTTCAGGAACCACCGTAACCGCACCGGGATCAACTACTATTCCTTATTCAACAGCCGCTAGGGGGGCTGAATTTGGGTTTAAAGTAAACCCTTACGATGCGACTAAAGCATTAATTTTTCAAATCAATGCAGATAAGTATTTATATATTACAGATGTTGCCATTAGCGGTTCAACGATAACTGCTACTTCTGCCGGTAACGTAGTAGACAATTCAAACACTTATGAGCGTCAAGGCACTATAGACTTGTGCTATTTGACTTCTACTAAGTTTGTAATGATTGCTAGTAGAGAATCTGCAACAGGCGGCCAAGGTCGTACCCAGATCGGTAACTTAAATAGCGGTTCTTTTTCCTATGGTAGTCAAATAGTTTATTCGGGTACGTCCTACCCAGATGATTACGTTCGACAAGCAACTGTAGCTAACTCAACCGTCACTCCTGATGCGTGGATTCTAATATGGTCAGACACCACAAATAAAATAGCCGATGGTCGTATTGGCTCTTATTCAACAGATACGATCACTTTGGGAACCAACACCGCAATGGAAACCCAAGCATACGAATATTTTAATATTGCAAAAGCTGATGATGCTGACGGACATTTTCTAGTGATGGGAGACAATAACTCTAGTACAGCTTGGGTAAAACTTGGTAAAACTGGCGGCACATCAAGTAACCTCACCTCAACCAACCTCTTAGGTCTTGCTGCCGGAGCCATTAGCGATACCGCTACAGGCACTATAAACACTTGGGGTTCTAGGAACGAGGCTCAAACAAGTCTTACTGTAGGGTCGGATTATTACGTGCAAGATGGCGGGACGGTGACCACCGATTCAAGTGGACAACTTATCGGGACAGCGATTACAGCCACACAAATTAACATAAAGGATTACACAGGATGACGAATCTTTCTGATCTTTTTCCTGCGGGTGCAGGTAAGCAAGTTGCGTTCACGGCAAGCGGGACTTTAAGTAGTGGACAAACTGTTTTCTTGAAAGCGGACGGTACGGTAGAAGGGGTACAAGACTCTGCGGGTACAGTAACAAATCACGGTATGAATAATGGGTTTGCTTTATCTGCTACTTCAAAAATGCCTACGGCGTGGGATTCCACTAATAATGTTTTAGTAGTTTTTTCGCAAAACAGTAGTAGTTACCCTACCATAACAGCGGGAACTGTGAGTGGAACCACGATTACTTTTGGAACAAGTGTGGTTGTATACTCAGCGGTTGTTGCCGCCCCTGCTCAGAGTATGGGTCTTGCACATGGAAACGGAGCTTATGGTTTAGCCGTCTTTAGTTATAGTAATGCTTGCCACATATCCGGATATTCAATATCGGGTACTACAGTTACCTCTGAAGGTCTTGGTTACGGATCAACTGCTGTATCCCCTGTGGAGTGTATGTCCATTGGATACCAAGAGAATGATAATGCTTTTATAGTACAGAGCTACGCTCAGTTCAACTCAAGTATAGAAGTACATGGGGGGACTTACAGCGGAGGAAGCCCTAGTCTAAGTAATCTTCTCTCCACAGGGTATGGGTTTGGGTTGAGTGGTGGAGGAAATAGCAACGCTGATTTTGCCTATGACTCTACCCAACAAAAAATGATTTGGATAGTTAGAAGTGACTCAAGCCCTTATGTAAGATATGGGATAATGGATTACGGTGGTGGTAGCTTTTCGATCTATGACGGCACTGTCGCTACAGGCCACGCTTATATGACACAAGCAAAAGTAGCATACGATGTCGCAGCGGATAGAGGCATTATTGCTTTTAACTACGATAGCACAAATAATTTACAAGTTGTCACCATAGATGTAGGCGCTTCTTCTGCAACGGTAGGGACGCCTACTACGGTTATTTCAGGAACAAGTTACGGCAGCACCCAGTATGATGTTACTTATGACCCCGTTAACGAACGAACTGTTCTGGCATACCAAAAAAATGATGTCACTGACCAAAATGCGTTGGTTGTTCAGGTAGATTCGGGTGGCTCTACCATTACGCTCGGCGCTAATACAGTGCTACACGCTTTAGGTGGTTGGCAAGTGACATCCAGTGTATTTGACGCACAAAATAATAGAGTGTTAGTAACTTTTTATGGCAGCGGGGGTGATTGTGACACTGATTTTCTTTCAGTTGGGGACACTAATAATTTAGGAAGTTTTATAGGGATAACAGACGAGGCTATTAGTAGTGCAGCGAGTGGTAATGTCACCATTAAAGGTGGGATTTCTACAAACGTAAGTTCCTTAACTCCGGGCAGTGACTATTATGTGCAAGGGGACGGTAGCATCAGCACTACTTCTACTGCTCCCGCAGTGAAGATCGGTAAAGCCCTGTCAGCCACAGCAATTAACTTGGAGTATCAATCGTGAGTAATTTATCAGATTTA
>Ga0098041_1000332_pt1 | contig 19426 bp, 15 predicted proteins | sample 8_EtaG_FD_77066 | JGI IMG/M metagenome (GOLD analysis project Ga0098041, IMG submission 77066) | Marine viral communities from the Subarctic Pacific Ocean - 8_ETSP_OMZ_AT15162 metaG | ecosystem: Environmental > Aquatic > Marine > Oceanic | place: Pacific Ocean | collected 2015-01-08
TCTTTAATTGTTTTTTCTTTTTCAAGACCTTTTTCCATGTCTAATGAATTATTATAACCCATTTGTCCAGGAATTTTAGTATTTATTTTCGTATTCGTCACAATCATCGCATCCAAACACGCCTTACTGTACTCCACCGATCTACTATTAACAAGTATCGCAGTGTCTCGGACCCAGCATGCAATTGCTAAAGACATCATGAGATCATCATTGTATCCTCGCATTGCTTCGGGTCGTCCATTATTCCATACGAATGTTCTCATTTCACTGATTAGACGCACAGAATACACTTTAAGTAGTTTGTTTCTAATATATTCTTCCAACTTTGCGATGATAAGTGGGCGCGTCTTCATAGAGGTGGTAAAGCCAGGTATCGCATTTGAGCTTGTTTCTGCGACGAGAGGGTCCACATATTCATGAGATCCCTTGGAAGAATAATATAAATTTGGATATTGAACTTCTATCAGCTTTTCCAAAATATTAAACCCGATATTGTTATTTTCGACAACTAACATACAGTTGCCATACTCTCTTCCCGTGGTATTTAGAAGGCCGGCAAACATCTCCAAACTAGGTTTACCCTGGTATTCGGCAACGACTTCCATTGTCTGGAGCTTTATAATGTTGAATACAGAAAAGTCTTTACCGTCGCCGCGAGCGACGTCGGCAACCAGTATATAAGAACTGTCTGGCTGGTTTTCCTCCCAGATCCATAAGTTTCTGTCAAAGCCGGTTTTGTATTTGGGTTCGCAAACCTCACCTTCCAAACTAGATATATCGTCGGGATTGATAACCGATTCGCCTGAAGCTAGGAACGAACACTCTAATTCCTGTGCGATATCTCTTCTAGACATGTTTCTGGTTTCTTTTTCAAACCAAGTCTTGTCTCTGTCTGGGTGTACGTCCCACTGGAGTGTTGTTGAGTGAAAGTCGTTTCTACTCTCATCGGCATCTGAGAAGGTTTTGTGGAACCAGTTTCCAACGCCGTTTGGAGTAGACAAAGCGATACAGCGGCCACCAGTAGACAACGTAGGATAAAGGCCCATCCACAGTTCATCGAGTCCTTCAACGTGGGCGGCCTCATCGATGACCAACAAAGACAACGCTTCAGAACGGCCTGCATCACCAGAGGTGGAAGAGGCTTTAATTTGTGAACCGTTTGACAATTCGAATGAAGATCTGTTATCGATGGTGATGGTGGCGGTAGACATCCAACCTGGCAAGTTCTTGATGATCTGCTTAACTTTTTTGACGAGGTTTGATGCTGTACCGAACTTGGTTGCAACAACGAGAACATTCTTTTCTTTATGGAACATCATCAGCCATGCGATATAGGCGGCTGAAATTGTTGATATACCCAACTGCCTAGCTTTCAAAATTACGTTGAATCTGTGATCGGTGAAATCTCGAAGCAACTGGGTTTGAAAATCATAGGTGTTGAATGGTATCTGGCCTTTGAGTGGGTGAGATATTCGTGCGTATGTATTTGTAAAATATACAGGATCTTTGCCGCATTTGACAATCTCCTGTATGATTTGCTTTTTATTTAAATTGTAGCCAGCCATAGGCGTACACGCTCTACTTCTTGCTCTTGCCCAGCTCTAAAAATGATTTGATTGCTGAGTCTATGTCGTTCTTATCTTCGACGTTGTGACCTTCTACATCCTGAATTTCATAGTCGCAATGAGCTTGTACCCATGAGCGAATCCTAGATGTACTCTGTACGTTTCCGATAACGTCTCCAGGCAACTTTTTTAATTTAAGTGCGTCGCCAGTAAGCTTTTTGTATTCTTTCTTCAAAAAAGATGCAACCTCTTCGATGGCTGTTTCAATCTCAGTTCGAAGGGGATTTCCCATCACCTCGTTTGTTGCAACTTCTCTATGATAATTGAGCCTCATAGTCGTGCCGTTAACGGTGACTCCGAAACCATCCATGACTCTTCTATCGCTGATTGGCGTAGGCTTGTCTCTCTGGAGGCCGATGTCCAAGGGTTCACCCTCTTCGTTCACAGCTCCGTCATATGCGTTGTTGGCTGCTTGATTAATTCCTTTTACAATATCTGCGATGTTTGACATGTCTAATACTCCTAACTAGATTTTCTCTGGTTTCTTATTTCAATGATTTCTGCTCTCATGTCCTTCAGTAATTTGATCGCTTCCATTGCGCTCTTTCTGACACGAGTTCCTGCTGTGGCATTGCCACGATCAAACTTTTGGGTGTCTCTGTCGGTGTCTGACAGAAGTTCAATAATCTCTTCTAACTTACTTTTAATCATCGTTTTTTCTCCAAGTGCTTGGGCGCCAACCTGACTCCCACTTGCCCTCTCTTCCTTCAACGAAGTTAATGTAACACTTCAAACAACATCCAAAACGACCCATATATAAATCATCTTTTTTGTCGAAAGAATAAACGTTGCAACCAGGACAAGTTCTTTCGCTTCGTTTATTAATTAGTTTTTCCGATAACAAAAAACCGTTTAATTCTACTTTAGAGGAGCTTTTGGCGGCAGCATTGTCTTTTTTTGCGATTTTCTTTACCTGCTCTATGTAATCTTTCTCTTTATTCTTGTCCCATGTTGACTTTGGATTTACAATTGCATCATCACCATATTTTTTTGATATGGCCTTCTCTATGGCTGCGACGTCATTAAGCTCTTTACTCATACTTCACCTTGAGAGGTTTTTACGGCTGCATAGAAAACACCTATCGAGGTTAAGATGCCTGCGACGAAGCCGCCGACAAACCACCACTCGCTATAATCGGAGGAGGATTCCTCAAGGGCGGTGGCCAATCTTTTGTTTTCTTCTGTTTTGATCTTAATGATCTCTTCGTTTTTCTTCTTCTCTGCTTCTAGTTTAGCATCAAGTATGCTAGTCTTTAAGTCACATAGAGAATCTTTTTTCTTCTTTTCGTGATCAATTTTAATTTTACACTTTTCGGTTGCGTATTCCCTCTCAGAAACTACCTTTGCTGCAGTTGGAGCATCCATGATTACACCGTTAAAGGGTGCTGGGGAACCTTTATTGATACCCTCTATGACCAACTCGCTTGTAAATGCAGGGAAACTGAAAAGCAACATTGCTGCGATTGCTTTCTTCATATTAACTCTCTTTCTTGAATGCCTTCTTCATCTCTTCGGCAAGCATTTCCATCTCCAACTCTTTCAGAGACTTCTCTCTTTTTTCTCGCTGTTCGTTTGCGGATTCTAATTCTCCGGCCTCTTCAGTTATTATTTCCTGTAACTCTTCGGAGTGAAGGATCGCTGCGTCTTCAATCTTCTTTGATTTTACAGATTCGGCCTGTTCGATTGCTGCGACTTCTTTTTGATGACTCTCTATAGAACCCACGAGAAGGTTCGCAAGCATTTCGACTTTTTTGCGGTGGATCACAAAGGCAACTGCAATAGCGATAAGCACTACGGGGAAATACCAGTAATGCTTAAGCCACAATAATGTTTTCTTTAGGAGTTTCATTTCTCACCGCTTCGATTTACACATGGGCGGCACTCGCCGCAGTTCTTATAAGAGCCACCTTCTTTTATTGGTTTTCTGCAAGAGAATGTCATGCGTCTGAGTTCGTCTGGCAGAAGAGCTGCTACTTCCGGCTTCTTCATTTTTACCAGTGGCTTAAACCATTCAACCTCGTGCTTGCAAAGCAATTTTACCATACTCCATGCAATGTTTCGCCGTATTTGAACAGCCTTCAATCTTTCGGGATCGGTGGCACCTTCGTCGATACTGCCCGTACAAATTCTTTGTGGGGCATGCTCGGGTTTGTACTGATTCACCAATAGGCCTGCTTGGAACATATAACTGTACATGTCGAACGGGCAATAAGGCTCTGGCCAAGAGATTACCGATTCAGTTTCCAAGTGAATGCCTCTATAGTTCTCTTTTATATAACTCATACACTTCTGAAAGGCGTCGTTTTCTGGCTTTTGTCTATTCTCATAGTTAAACAATTTTATATGATGGACATGGATCAAGTCTTCGGTGTTTTCTAGCAACCAAACAAGTGCCGCAACAGAATCAAGACCGCCAGAAACCAAGATCAAGGTTTTTCTCTTTCTAGAGTTGGAGGCTGATACGTTTTCTTTGGTTAGCAGTACAGTCTCTTTTATCATTTTTCATATCCCTTGATTCTCTCGAATATGTCAATGGCGGATTGGCCACCAAGATAGACAATACTAATCCAAACCCAATGTTCAGATTCCAAGGCGGCAACGGACATGAGGGCCGTGGCTGTCATCCAAACCATAAGCTTCCTAGAAGCTACCTTGCTGAATACCCTGTCTAGTACTCCTGACTTTGAAGTCATCTCGTCGATCTTACTTTCAATGGTGTCTAATTTAATTTTTTCATCAGTGCTCATAATAAGTCACCTCCACCACCATAAGTAGTACCTACTGTTCAATATGAGCATACCCATCTTTCTTATCTATGTCGATTGTCATATCGGCGGCGTCTTTTAGACTATCCAAGTGAGATATAAGGATGACTTTGCTAAATTGTAACTTTATCATATCAACAATCCTAGAGAAACCCTCCATATTATTCTCGTCCAAAGCTGTGCCGGGCTCATCTAAGATGAACACATCCCCGCGAGGTAATGTACTAACACTGAGAAGTGCAAGTCTAATAGCTATCGAGGCTAGAGTTTTTTCTGCTCCGGAACCTAGCTCAATTGGTCTTGGATCGAACTTGGGGTGTTTAATAAGAATGTCCAACTTTCTGCCATCAGTTTCAAGATATATTTCAAAGTCTACCACGTTAGATAAAACCTTTGATATTTCAGCGTTGATTACAGGAAGTCTTCTCTTAACAATGTCAGAGGATATTCCGTGAGGGTGCATGCACTGAAGAAAATAATCATAGGCCGCATATTCGTCTCTCTTTTGATTAAGAGTTTCTTTGTCCTTTTGCAGTGTTTCTAACTTTTCTTCAAGAGAACCATTCGTCTTATAAAGAGAGAGGATTTTGTCTTCGCATCCTTGTAGAGATTTTGAGATAGAAGAAACCTCAGACTCTAGAGACGTTCGGGTTTTCAATAAAGATTCAAGGTTCTCGATGGCCTCTTTGTTGTCTTCGTATGTCTTCACGTCTTCCTTGAGATCTAGAATGTGTCTTTCTTTCTCTTTGGCTTCTAAAGCTAGTTTCTCAGACAGCAGGTTTGCCTCGGCGATGGTTCTCTCCTTTTCAGATTTCTTTATTAAAAGTTTTTCATAATTATCGATCCTCGAATCAACAGAGGTGGTGTCGAGAAGCCTTAGAGATTCTGAAGTTTCTGTTTTCTTCGTAGTGATGTTGTAGAGTTTTTCCTCCAAAGAAGGCAAGCTTCCACTAGCGGATGAAGCATCGGAAAGAAATTTACATCCAAGGAATTTGTCTCCACAAGGCACCTCTCTGAGAAGTTGTGATTTCTTTTTTGCAATTTCTAAGTTTCCGTTGATTGTCTTTTCCTCAGTGGATAGTTTTGATAACTCTTCCTCTAGATCTATAATTTCGTTCTTTGTCTTTCGATACAATTCGATATCGAAACCAGATATAAAGTCATTTATCTTTTCTAGAGTTTCTGAGTCGTTCTTTAAGGTCTTCTCTGTCAATGTTGAAGTTTGTCGTATCTCTTCAAGTTCGTTGACTAAAGAAGATATTAGCTCCCTAGTGTTTTCTGCGTCGATGATCTCTGTTGGTACAGATTCGATGCTGGAAGTTATTTCTTCTATTTCTGCCTCTGCAGATGTCAGATTTTCTTTGAAGGAATTACATTTTTCTTTTTGCAGCTTAAGACCCTCTTCGTTCCTATAAAGATCTGCAGCTGCATCGAATATTTCCTTGCCGTAGTCGCGGCCTTCGAGGGCCTTAATTAAACCTTTCAAGTCTGCAGCCTCAGCTTTGGCCAAGGTGAACTTTTCTTCAAACAAGACTAAATCAAGAAACTTTGCAAGAATTTCCTTTCTCTTGGTGGAACCTTCTTTGAGAAAAGTCAGAGAGTCGGTTTGCGACGACATTGAAGTCAATAAGAAATCTTCTATTCCGCCGAAGTACTTTGCGATGTTTTTGTCGGTTGCAGATTTGCTAGTACCATTCAGTTCTGTTTCTTCACCAGTATCGCCAACTACAAAAAAGTCCACGTCAGTCTTCGCTTCGTTGGATATCTCACCTTTTAGCCTCTTGACATACTTCTCACTACGGCGTTCGACGATATAGTCTTTGCCTGCAATGTCTATGACTGCACGGGCTCTGCACTTTTCCTCATTCTGATTGATGATGTTGTATGACTTTCTAACGTTTTTTGTCGTGTTATTGAAGAGTGCGTAACACAGAGAATCAATAGTGCTACTCTTGCCAGAATAATTTTCTCCAAATATGCCAATAACTCCTGAGAGCTTTTCGAAATCAACCTTGTTTCCTGAACCATAGTTAAAGAGGTTATCCCACTCTAAGTTCTTTAGTTTCCAATGTATATTTCTGGATACCTCGTCCCTTTCTGCATAAGATAGCATGTTCATTCTGCGATTTATTTGCAAAATCTCTGACGTCATCTCAGGAGCCAGGACGAAATCTGCCAAGTACTCTTTGATAAGTCTCTCTTGGACCTTCTCGTCTCTCAAGTCTTCTTCAAGAGCCTCTCTTACCGCTTCTTCGATACTTCCTACAACGCCGTTTACGTTGTTTTGAGTGGTTGTAGATTCGGGGCGAAATTTAGTTTGAATTACAGACTGGGCTTTTCGCATAGCTCCGACACTGATCTGATTCATCGATCTAATTCGCACTCTTGATCCTGGTGGCAGTTCTAAGTTTTTTGGAACCTTACCCTTTGGAGTTAAGACTACAGTAACAAATGGGTTTATGTTGAGTATCTCATGGTGAGTAACGCTAAATTTATCGGAATCTTCAATGTCCCAAATTAAAAAACCTTTATCATTAGTCTCGCCATGATTTTGCTGGATTGTCGATCCGCAATAACGGACACGGCCTTCGTGATCGAGACATTGATTAGTTTTGTGGATATCTCCGAGCAGGCCATAATCGAAATTTTGCAAAACAGAAATATCAATGCCGTGCTCCATAAGAAAGCCAGTTTCAGTTTTGCAGCCTGCGACTGAGCCATGGTATAGTGCAATATTTATTTTCTTAGAATCTGTTGGATTAGTTATCCAGTTGTCCTTATCAAAAACAGACAACACATTCAAAACAACATTGTCGCCAATATTATGTTCTCCAGAGTTCTTATAAAGAAAAACATTTGGATTTTTCATCGCAGTAATCACTGGGGATACGGCATCTTGTCTGCTGTCGTTTCGCAAGTTGCCGTCGTGGTTGCCAAGAATAATATGAGTTGGTGCAATGTCAGCCAAGCTTTTGATGAAGTCATTCATCATGTCTACCAGTTCTGGCGAAATGTCAGTCTTTCTGTGCGCTATATCGCCGCAGTGAACAATGTAGTCCGGCTTTAACTTTGCCAACTTTTCATACATGTCCTCAAAGGCAGTTCTGTACTGCTTGTGAAATTTCAAATTCCTTATGTGAGTATCGCTAATATGAGCAATTCTAACCATGTTACATTTCTCCTCTAAACCGCACTAAGATTGTTTAGTGCATATTCCAAACAAGAAAGGGTCTGACTCATTGGCTTGGCCAGAGATTTCCTCTCTTTAAAAATTTCCTTCGGCATCGATCCAACATCTTCGTATCCAGATACGTCAACCTTATACATCTCTCTGTCGTACTTCAAAAAACTACTAATTAATCGAAGGGCCTTTTTCTCTGCGTCAGGATCTAAGGCTATGTATATGGCAGAGTCATGATTTATTATTTTGGAGAATAGGCGACTGTCTTCTCTGAGGGATGATCCCAATAGAGGGATTGCATTGCCGGCGACGATGGCGTCAAAAACACCCTCCACGATAACGATGTCACTTCCCCAATCTACATACAACTCGTTAAATACAATATCCTTCTGTGCAGGTGGGTTTTTATATTTAATCCAATCATCCCCGTAAGTTCTAGCTATAAAATAATTAACACGGCCGTCCATGTTGAACGACGGAACTATAATGCGATCCTCGTATTCCCCTGTTGAGCAATACCCGACTTTCCACTTTAAAATATCTTCTTTTGTTATTCCTCTGGATTTCAAATACCTGGTCGGTTTGGCGGCAGAGATGTGGCTTGGCTTTCCTGTCAAAGTTTTAAACTCTTCCGGAAGGGTTATCACTTCCTCTGGTACTTCTGGGCCTTCTTCGCCGATGGATTCTATCATCATCATTAAGTCCGAAGAAGGAGTTAATTCGAACCTTCCTGAAAGTTCTTCCCACTGTAATTTCTGATTGAAGCTACCGTATCTTTTGACGAGGGCTGAAATGGAGGGTGATTTATAATCACAAACCCAGCACTTAAACTTGTCCTTTTCTATGTTTACAGAAAGTTTCTTCTTGTGGTGTTTGCACTTTGGGCAAATAAATAAATGTTCAGAACCAACCTTGTTTGCCGGTCCCAAGAACTCTCTTAAAATCTTTATTTTCTTTGCTGCTGACAATTATATCCCGCTCTGGCTATCACAATACTATCTGCTTTATCAAAACATTCCGGTTTGACATTTCCAAATTTGGTATATTTTACCACGAAAGAGGGTTCGTTGTCAAGCAAAAAATCAACAACTTTTTGCTTGGCGTTTTCTCCCCTAGCGATCTTGATTCCGCAGGACTTTCTTGCTGAGGCAGCGGATAAATACTCTGGTTTTATTTTCGTGTGAAAAAACATCAACCAAGAAACGATTCCGTTAAATCTACTCAATGAAGATAAAGTCTTTGCGGAGGAAAAGCCACTTCTAAAAGATTGAAGCGACTGTTCTATGTATATGTGTTCTATTGTATATTTCTCTGTTAAGAAAGTTATTTCTCTTCTTATAAATTCTGCCTTTTCAAAAAAATCTTTATATTTTCTTGTGTCCCAAGCATTATTATAAACTATTTTTCCAGATTTGTCAAGTAAAGTTATTCCAGTTATACTGGTGCTTATATCAAGTCCACAGATCATACATGTATTATATCACATATCTAGCTTGAGCTTAAAGGTATAACTGTCTTTTTCTCTCTTGCGAACCGGAGTGGCAAGCTTGGCAACACCAATGAGATTATTGTCGTCATCGTAGATACCGATAGAAGACAAATAGGTTGTCTTTTCAAAAGTTCCAGAAGTGGCGAAAGAGGATGAAACAACATTTTCCACTGTTCTTTTGTCATTCTCGACATACATGTAAGAACCTGTTACTAAGATTTTATCATTTGCGTTGACTGAGGATGAGTGCTGAATGAATGTGGGGTTGTTTGAACTATTCAATTCTCCCCGTGATGCGTGAGCAAACATGGTCATTGTTGGTGTATGAGTCGTTCCGTTAAAGTTTATTTCAAAAGAAGCTTGGGTTTCCGATACGTCTTGAAGGGCAAAGTTCCTCCATTTTGGTGGCTGTCCTGTAGTGGCCAGGCTGACGTCAGGATTTATATCCCACGAACCAGTAAGTAACAGAAAGCCTTCATTATACAGAACAACACCAGCTACGCGGCCTTCTTCGTCTTGCAGATCTCCTCTCATTGTCGAGTCAGTTAGTCGTCCTGCAAGAGAGCCGGTATAATAAAAATTAAGGTTTACTGTTCCGGGTTGTATCTGCGAGCCATAGAGTATAGACGGGACACTTACAAGCATGAGGTCTTGTTCTGGCTTGTAAAAAGAATTGCCCTCGATGCTAGAGCTAAAAGCATAGTTTACACTATTTTTTACATAATTGTTTAAAGTGTTTTTCAGAGCTGTCAATCTGCGATCCGGCGGATCGTGTGGATACGAAACTGCCGATCCGGTAATGTAGTCTGAAGAGATGTTTGCACTGGAGCTTAAATAGTAATCTTTTGTCCAGATCTGATCTGGAAGAACTAGCGGGGAATCATAAGCACTGGCCGAAACAAACAACGGTCTGCAGTTCCACGAGTTCTGAGCTACATTTAGAGTACTTCCCGAAATATGACTTATCGGTCTTACACCTTCCAGTGTAGCATTGTTATAATAGATCGAGCCTGTCTCAACATAAAGACGAGTTTCGGGGTGTGACCTTACGCTATTTAGGATAATCTCATTTTTGTCAAACTTATAAAAGGACATTCGCTCCTCCTCTTGGGAAAAAACGCCTAGTAATCAAGTCTCACTCTGAGTGTCAAGGTTGAGGATGGGTCTTTCTTCAATGGTTCTGATAGTTTTGCTGTGGCCAACAATTCGTTGGCTGCAGAGTACAAACCAACAGAAGTAATGTAAGAAGATGGCGCGTTTTGTGCGTTGCCTGACTTTACAATAACCTGACTTGAACTTAAGTAAGTTGGGTTCGAACTATAGTTGAACTCGTTATGATTTGCATTGCAGAAATAGATCGTTGAATTCAACTCAATAGTGTTGTTGAATGTCAAGTCTTCCATTCTGTGACGAAGAGCATCTGCATTGTCTTGGATATCACTTCCAGTCAATAATGCTTGTGATTCTTCAGCGGCGGCGTTCAACTCGGCTGCGCCGAATACAGAAGCGGTAAGAACAACCACACCTGCTTGGTAATAAACTAGGCCGACTGCAGCTCCGTCTACGGAACCAGTATACAACAATCCATAATCTCCAGCTGGAGAGTTAGTTCGATAATTTTGGTCTGCACCTGTATCGGAGATGGTTTTAATACTTCCGAACGGAGTTCCATATGTGGTATCGTCGCCAACCGACAGTGAGAAGGTTCCTTTTCTAATCTCGTCTTTTGCGAGGAGTCTAGAAATGTTCACGAAGTATGCTTCGGTGATCTTGTCTCCACCGGAAAGGTTTCCATCTTGGTCGAATTCAAGGACAGAACCGTCGGCACCGTAGCCGACAAGGACTTGTGCCATCTGACCGTAGATGTTTACTTTTTTGCTGTTTTGTTCGTTGGCAGCATTGTTGAGTCCGGACCCGGTTGCATATCCACATGTCAAATCGAACAAGTGGTTTGCCGATGATGACAGAACTGGATAGTCATAGACGGACTGGAACATGCCATGAGAATAATTTTTAATGTTTAGGCCGCTGTATGTGCTGCCAGAAATGATCGAAGCAGTCACAGGAACGTTCTCGTGCAAGAGAGTTCTTGTCGATGTTATATCATCGCTGCTTAGTGTTTTAAAGATTGTTGCCATTGTGAATTGTCCCCTGTTCTATGATGATTTCACGAAACGCACTGGGAGATCTAACTGGGCACCTGTGGTGGCACCTTGGATTCTCACAATCGTGTCGATATACTTGTAATTCCCGGTTAAGCCAGTCAACCCAGAGTCGTCTGAGCCGAGTGTGTCAAAAAGATAAGTACTCGTGTTTAGCTCGATAGAAGCTTGAATTGAAAGTTTTAAAGTGGTCCCTCTCGGACCTTGAATGACTTGGCCGGCGGTGGTTGTGCTTCCGTTCTTATTAACATAGGAAGGATCGCTGTTTAGTGAAAGAGTATAACTGGCGATGTTATCATCGTCAATAAAAGATACTGATGCTGCTGCGCCGTCGGTGTCCACGATGGTTCCCAGCCTATTGTCAATTTCTACAATATACTGAGTCTCTTCGAGATCTGTTTCGATGGAAAACTTTGGTGAAATAGCATTACTGTCGATGCCCTGGTCGATTCGCAAACTAGAACCATTAGCGACGTTCTCTCCAAACAAGAAAGGTGCATCCGTCTGGTTCGTGTTGTTCTCAGTAGTTTCGTCTGCAGCTACAACATACATATTCAATGTAGAATTTAGTGCATTTGCTTTTTCATTATTGGCCAACAATACTGGCATATAAAGGATGTTGTTTCTGGAAATCGACACCAATTTACTTTTTAGTGAGGATGCGTTATTTGTGAACGCTTCCAAAATGGGCGTCTGCATGATCTGTAAATCCGCTGATGCGTCTTCTGATGATGTGTTGTAAAGGGCGTAATCAATCTCGTCGTCACCTAGAGCAAACTTGGCAATTTTAAAAGAGCCGTCTCCTTGTGCAAGACGGTAACGTCCGGTATCGGTTAAAACTGCATCAATAATGATGTCTCCACTGTTGTCTAAAAAAGCCATTTTTGCATTCTCCTGTAACGATAAATAGTATTCTACACTAAATAGACGGGTTTTTTAAATATTATTGTTCTCTATAGTCAAATTTATAATCATATTTAAAATTGAAGTCTATTTTCTTACCTGTTTCCTTCGAAATAATTCGAATTTTATATTTCTTTCCCCAAATCTTCCCGTCGGTGGCAACACCAAGGTTGACGTTTGTCACGTCAAGGGAAGATTTCTTGTCTTGAATCCCCGAGGCCGTGTTAAGCATTAGCTGCTGAAGTGCTGGCCTGATTCTCATAAATCTCTTAAACCCTTTAGTTTTTTCCTTCTTAGACTCCGCTACTGCAGGGTAAAAGTATTCTCCAACCAACAAGTAAGGGGAGGCGCCACCAACCAGGGTTACTTCAAAAGGCAAAGATGGGTTTGATATGTTTCCGTGATTGTCGATGGTCCTAAACATATAGTAATATGTTTGATCTGCTTTGATTGCTTCTAAGACGACATTTCCGGTAACGCGGCGGCTGAGCTTGTCAGAAAACTGGTCAACACTGTCGGGAGGCGTTGTGGTTCTGTATATTTCATAAACTTTTGTTTCATCATCATTGAAGAAGGTCAAGGGTGCATTGGGCAAGAGGCCCTGTGATTCTCTCAATCTCATTGCCAAAGTATTCTCTTCCTGGTTTAGGATGATTGGTTGTTCTACAATCTTCTGCACTGGGTCTTGAAAAGAAATTTGTATCTTTCTTTCATCTCCGAGAAAAGATCTAAACTCCACCTCTGGACTCACAGGAGGAAGACTCGTTACAAAACCGGTTGTCTCAAAGATCAAGCTTTCTACAACCTTGGAATTGGCTGCAGTTTTTACTGTAACGATATCGTATGTTTCCCTCTTATCAATCTTCGTATAATCGTAAGAAGTTGTAGCGACAAAAGAATAAGAGTAAATTCTATAATTGTAAAGCTTTCCAGGAACAACTTGGCTGTCCACAAATTTAAATATAGAACTGTCTGGTGAGTTAAAGAAATAAAAATTCTGGATTGGTGTTGTATCGTCTCCTTCTGCGAACTTGGCGATGCGGTAAACGATAGTCTCTGAGTATTCTCTCTGGCCATTTGCGATGTCAACTACATTCATAGCATTCTTGTTAAGGATATTTCTTGTGTCAACCAAGTACTTTAATGCATTGATAGTGTCTGAAAATACGGGTTGCAATTCTGGGAAAGATGATTTTAAATCATTTTCGTCGCCCAAGATAACGGCCGAACTGATAAACGACGAGGCGTCATAGGTAGCCAGGGAATTTGATTCGTAAATTCTTGAAGATACGTTTCTGATACCGGTGGGTGTCTGCTGCACAAAATCCTCTCTCCTGAAAAGATCTCCGGACTCTATTGTTGCTGCGATGTTAGTCGTGAATTTATCAGCATACTTGCTGGACACGAGACTGTCACAAACGTCTCCTGACTGGGCCAAATCGATATCGAAGCCGATATAAAAAGGAAAAGAATCTTTGGCCATGGAAAAAGCACTGTTGGCAGAGACTATGGAATCGTGTGGGTAAATTAAATTTTTATAATTTGACGAGGGGCCTGGGTTGGATATCGTGTAATCTTTAAAATAAGTTATGACGTTTTCATACTGAGCTGGTGTCAACTCTCTTCCCGAGGATATCGAGAATTTATTTGTTGTAAATCTGGAAGCTTGTGTGTTCAACCCCTCTCCTTCTCGGTCGAGGGACAATACCGTACCGTAAACATCCAACATTGATAACTCTGGACTGTTTGACTCCATGGCGAATTCTTCATATGGTTCAATATACATATTATACTTTGTTGTTGCAGACATAATCGCGCCCAGAGGTACTGTGAAAGCCGTGTAGTTGTAAGAGTTGTTAATGGTTGCAGGGATAGATACATTTTCCTGGAGTGGTTGAACAATGATTTTAGTAGTTGTCCCACCCATCGTGTCTGCTGAACCTGTGGCGTCTGTTATCCGGAAAATTGGATTAAAGTCTTGTGTTGCGTTGTTTTGGGTCGTTATTGTGTCACCATCTATAACCAAAGAGCCGCCAAGAGCGGTCATGAAACTATCCTGACCTAGTGTGTTTTTGGAAACAGAATAAATGCTTCCAATAATCTTTCCTACAGAAGTTTTTACTTGGCGAGGTAGTGCCTGTGGGAGTGGTTGTGCGTTAGAGCTGACATCGAGGTCTGCTTCAAGGTCACTAAAATAACTGTTGACATATGTCATTACTGATTGCCTCCTGATTCTAATTCATCCAAAACGTCGCTTATACCTTCAGCGGTATTCGAATCGATCAAAATTCCCGCGAATGGTGCTGTGTCGCCTTCGCGAAGTGGTTGTAAAGAAGCTTCCTGAAAGTCTGATAACGCTTCTGTTTGAGCCATTTCTTCTGCAGATTTTTCGTCGGCGAGCATTGCACAAGTGCCATCACCAAAGTCGATGTCATCGTCTTCGCCCGAGTTAGGATCGTACTCAATGCCGTAGTTTGCAAATATGTCCACTAGATCGCTCAACGATCTTGCGCCGTTGATATCTGCCTGGAGTCCGTTTCCTTGATTTCCGTAAATCGTTGAAACGGTGGGAGACTCTAGAACAAAATAATGATTATATATAGCTGCATCATTGCTTCGTTTGAATCCGATACCATCGTTGTCGTATTTCATAAGTCGGCAAAGCATGTTGGTTCCTGCGTTTGCTCTGTACAATTCGTAAGTTAAAGGTTTCCAAATTGGAATCCTAACTAAATGGCCAGTCTCGGATTCGTCTTTTTTGTACCCCGTTAAAACCTCAATCTTAGCAAGGGAACCGATGATCACATTGTAAGGATCAGTATCACCGTTGTCGGTAGATGATAGAATATCCGTAAAACTACTTCCAAAATATTGAGATCCTGCCAACACTGCTTTAAAGTGATTGGGCAACAAGTCTAAGCTTTCACGGTCAATAATCCTTGTAACACCATCTATACCAGTCAGCTGCACGGAATTGGTTTGAGAATAAACTCTATTTAACTTTAAAAATTCAAAAGGATCTTGATATCCACCTGAAGAGATGGAAGATCCAAAACTGTTAACTGCATCGGCGGCAGATGTGTTGTTTGTGGTTTCGAATTCTGCAATAACTTCGAAATCGGGGTCTGACACAGGTGTTATATCTAGTGTCTCGGTTGCTAGGCCAGCGTCGGTAACGCGAGATGTTCTAAGTCGAGACAATACAAGCTTGTATCTATTCTGCTGGTCCCCAAGGGCAAGTGACGTAACATCAACTCCCTCTGTCCCTTGAAGGTCTAACACACTCCCAACAACATAAACCTGATTGTCTAGCCTAACAGATGTAGGCGTCAGGTAAGTAAAAGAGGTCGTCTGAGCTGATTGTGTTACTGTTTCTTGTCCTCCCTCGATGGAGAAAGAAGCTTGGTTGGAACCAAAAAAGCTAATGTTTTCTGACTGTATTCTTTTTTCAAAATCGTCAGAAGACACTTTGATCAAGCCGTCATTGTCTTGAGATTCCAATATTTCGGTTGAGCTTAAATAACCCAGGCCAGACTTAAAGCTCTTAGCGGCATCCATTTCGTTCATCAGCGTCTCGTTTATAGTATAAGACATGTTTGCTGGATCTATACCTTGTGTTAACAGATCTGAAACATTCTGGCTTATGGCCGTCTTCCTATTCTCAAGGTTGAGGATTATCGAACCCATAAGTTCCAAAGCCTTATTTGCTGACTCGTAAGTTCCCGTAGTTGGGCTTAACCAAGCCCTAATAGATCTTATTAGTTTTTCCTTACTGAAGGCAGTGTTGTAAAAATATATATTTTCAGACAAAGAAATCATTGCCCTGATGTATGGCCTGTTGAGAAACTCGTTTTCTTTTTTCACCTTATCGAAAAAATCTTGAGTTGGATATCCTTGCTCAAGGTTCATCGCCATTTCATTGACATATTTTTGTAACATTATGCGGGTGACGCGGAGGTCGGATAATTGAAAGGATATAAATTGATACATTCCATCTTTCACATGGGCAGAAACTTGATATTTATACTTTCCAGATGTAACATCCTTGAAGGCCCTGTCTGTTCCGGAAAAGGTTCTTAAAAACAATTCTTTATTGAACTTAAACTCTTCTTCTTCAATAGACGCAATGTCGTTACTAAAGTCTACAAATCTGTCGCCCGAAGTCTCTCCTGATGATGCAATCATAACTGGAGACTCTGAGGCGAAGGCAGAACCTTGGCGTACGCGGGTGACTGTGATATTTTTAAGAGGAGAATTCAAAAGAACACGATCTTGTAGCCGTTCTGACAAATTGTCGAACAGTCTTGAATAATAAGAGTTGTCTAAATACATTTTTTTATAGTTTAAAGTAAACAAAAACCTTGCAACACCGTTCATATCGCGAGTCGTAACCAGAGGAGACAAGTAAGGTCCGGTTTGTTGATCCGCGTCTGCTGCTCGGAAGGCGATGCCTGAGCCGAGGATGTTTCCGATCCTAACCGTATCCCTGTTGTCCATCACCCTCATGTTAGGAACTTGTCTTTCCAATAAATACTCAGATGTTTCGTCCTGTACATTACCAGTCACCCAACGGCCATTAGTCAGTTGTGTTTTTGGGCCGGTGTAAAAAGAACCGTTTAGAAAATATCCTATAGTGCGAGTCAAGGCAGAGGAGTTCGCTATAACATTGACACCAGAAGTTTTTCCTGCGAGTTCATTAAACCCTATCGTTCCGAAGTCAATTATGGCATCTAAGCTGGCTTTTGTGATTACAGTCTCGGCAGAAATGTCAAGAGTTTCGCAAATAAAAGAAGGTTCTTCTTGTGGATCAGACAGGTCAAAATCAGTGTCCGTTTCTGGAGTGATGTCAAAGGCGCTGTCAGTCGGGGGTTCAAAAAGATTTTCAATTCGGCTGTCCAACTTTCCTATTTTGTGTGTTATGTACACCTTTTGGACTTGCCCTGTTTTTTCCATATTAACGCCAGAAGCAGCGTTCAGGGGAATCATAAAAGTTGATTCGCCTCTTTCTGTCTTCATTTTGACTCTAATTTGTACTTTATTTAAATAGTCGTTGTCAGTAGACCAAGTGCCGGTGTCGTTATCATAAAGGTATTCTTTAACGTGCATTTTCAAGACAATGTTGTCATGCTCAAGGATTACGGTATCTAAAACCACATTTGGAACTGTTTTTCCTATTTGATCAATCGCAGGCATCGGCATTGTCCTCATTATCATAAGTGTTATCCGTAGTCATTGCTCTTTCTTCGGCTCTCTCAAGGGCCGCGTCGCTCATTGAAGCGATCTCTGACAAGCTAAGGTCATAAATATCGGTTGCAGAGTTGCCCTCTGTCAGGCGTTTTGAATCTCCGTTGTCGAACCTGAAGCTATTTGCAAAAGACTCAAGATCTCTAATGTCTGCAAATCTACCTGATTGCATCGCTCTCGACAGCACTGCAGGGTCTATCTCTGAATCTACTTCGACATCAAAATAATATCCCACTAGAGTAGGATCTTCGGATGGATCTAATTCTACAATTCTTTCGTTATCCAGCATTATGCCATCGACAATTCTGTCTTTTTGGAATCTTTTTGGAAAACTAAGTGGTGTTAAAAGTTCTTTGCCGCTGTCTTCTTCTACCTCGTAGAATTCAATCGTAAAGTTGTCAGTATCAGAAGAGGCATTTTCTTCTTGTAAGAACAGGAGAAACTCGTTATTTTCGTCTTCAACGAGAGTTATGCTGCTGCCATCGGGAAAAATGTAACCGTACAAAGGAGAGTTGAAATCGGTCCCCTTAATTGCCTTAGAAGTAAAGTCTCTCTGCTCCAAGTCTAGTTGAGGTATATTAATCACAGAATCGCCCATAACTATGTTGGTATTAGAGGATGATAGCTCCCCCTGGAGCATATAAGCTTTCCACGATGGGTGATGTACGCTGTTGTTTGCTGAGGTACCGATTGGAGGAAAAATGTTTCTCCTCTTTTGCTCTTGGACAAGAATCTCTTTAATGACATCGCCAGAAGTAGTTGGAACCGTTTCTTCTCTCATAGATTTTACATCTTCTACGCTGGAATAGTTATATTGAACCCTAGTTCTCGGAGTTTCATTTCTAATCCTCTCGTCTGCAGCGGTACCTGTTGATGCGCCGTATTCTGGATCATATATGATGTCTTCATCAAAAAAGGCATAGTGAGCCGGCTTTAACTTTCCCTTTGCCAAAAGACTCTTGCCAAAAGAGGTCAGCTCTATTTCAATAACTTCTTCTTTTTTATTATAAAAGGTCATGATGTCTCGCCCTCTTCTTCGTCTTTCTTGAAAGTAAAATTCACATCCACTTTTGCTCTCTCTACTAGAGAGAAATAATCATAAGGCCAATTATAACTATAATCAGGGACAACTTCTGCCTTGCCGTCGCCTTGGAAATTAAACTTGAATCTGTCGTCGTCGGTAGAGTCGGTTGTTACGTTGTAGTAATTCCACTCTGCCTTGTATTTAACTTTGAAAATCATAAACTGAATATCGTTTGGTATATCCAGATTGTAAAGCAAGTTGTGCTTGTCGATATCGTGAGTGATCTCTACTTCATCGGCCTCTGGGTTAAGTGCAATTGAAGGTGATACTCCTTGCCAAATATCCACTAAATCTTGTTGTGTAAGTGTGTGGTCGAATTTCAAGAAATAGGATGCAAAAGGATTAATGTCATCATACTGCAAGAAATTGTACTGAGGTGGTATGACAAACTGCTTCATTCCTGAAATCATTTCCGAGATTGATGTGACTGGGACATCTTCGCTGATGGCGAAGCCGTTGTCTTCCATGTTCTTTTTCTGCCTCTTAAGTTCCGTCTTGTTGACTTTGAAGAAATATTTTCCATTCTCAATCTTCACTGTCTTGTTCTTTATGGGCCTGCTTGTGTATGGTATTACCATAATGGCTTCACTAATAACTTTTTGATCAGCTACCTGGCCAATGTTTTTGGTTCCAGGAGTAAAACCGCAAAGTTTAGCCAAAGAACCTTCAGCATTAGTCTCTTTTGGCACCACTTCCTGTATAGAAAATTTGTAGCTTTTCTCTCCGAGGGTGGCAGCCTTGTTGGTCCACACACTTCGAGGTGGCTCAAAGGTGGCGGTCCCAGGATCAAGGTCCGAGAAGGAAGAGCTTATTTTTGAATTAAACGACGAATAATTGTTGGAATAAGCACTAGAAGAGCAGTCGATCACTGGACTCTCAAACTTAGTGGATATGGCCCAGCGTGGGGATTCCTTGCCGGTGATAGCTCTGTCTGGTGTTGTAGAAGCCCCTTCTGCGGTCAAAGAAAACTCCA
>Ga0098041_1000336_pt1 | contig 19322 bp, 30 predicted proteins | sample 8_EtaG_FD_77066 | JGI IMG/M metagenome (GOLD analysis project Ga0098041, IMG submission 77066) | Marine viral communities from the Subarctic Pacific Ocean - 8_ETSP_OMZ_AT15162 metaG | ecosystem: Environmental > Aquatic > Marine > Oceanic | place: Pacific Ocean | collected 2015-01-08
TCACACTTATACTTTGTCTGTTGATTCTTCGTTACATTATTAAACTTTTCCAATTGTTCATCTTCATTCATATTATTCACTTCCTTTATCATGGCACCCACAATATTGTGGTTCATATTCTGGTTCCTCAATTCCAACTTGAGTCCAAATATACCCTTTACCATTACAAGGGCATTTTACTAATGGGACTAATCCATGACCAACACAGACTAAACATGGGCTAAAATCATAAAGTCCTTTAGACTCTAAAATCGTTTCCCCCGCTCCATTACAAATTTTACATTGTTCAACTTTGCCTACGCCTTCACAGACAAAACAATTATGAACAGTTTTTCTACCAAATCTTTCTATCTCTATCTTTCCTTTTCCGCTACACAATGTGCAATTCATCTTATTCCTCTCCGCCATATTCTCTATGTATAATAAACATAATAGAATCATTAATTCCTTTTTTATTCATAGTATCGAGTCTTCGATATACCATTTGCCAGAATAAATGTTTCATTCTCATACTTATCACTTGAAATTGGTGCTGAGTGTAGGACTCGAACCTACGAAGGAATTATCCAATTGGGCTTAAACCAATCCCTTTTGACCGCTCAGGAAACCCAGCATTATTTATTTTACTGTCTTTGTTTGACAAATGAATTTGAATATGTCGGAAAGGGGTTCGTTGTGATTACGCAACTATCTCAATGTTTTGGAACATTTTTCCCCTTATTATTTGATAAACCGATATAATGAATATGAGGGTCATGTGGGATTTGAACCCACGACCGTCGGGTGACTTTGGGAAAGCGGTTCCTAGAACCAACGAAAAAAACTAGTATCTCCAGAGGTGAATACGATTTTCCGCTTATTATTGGATAAACCCATAAAAGCCCGATGCGCTACCTAACTGCGCCAATGACCCATATTTAGAGTTTTTAAACAGGACTCTAACTGTTTTAGTTTAACATTTCGTTTTAAACTGATTCTCATTGAGAATACGACCACATTTTTAAGTGGCATCACCATTCGTCTTAGGCTAACGATTTCCGCTCCGCTTTTAAATTTTCAGAAGTAATATCTTAATTCTTTAAAAACTAATACCGACGCTATTCGTATGGTAATAACGTTTATTAAAATATCCCGCGAATCTTTCTAATGTAAGTTTTGCTCCCGCGCCACTATTGAGGTTAGTCCAATTATTATTCTCGGCCTCCACCGGATTTTCACCATATACCTATCAATGCTACTATCAGCAACTTCACAGAAGTATTACTGGAATTTCACACTTCTCCATGCTTTCACACCTAAAGGTTAATGTCGTGGAATATTTTAACGTAGTTGGAGGAGAGTCTGACAGAGATTCATTTCTCTCCCCCGAAGGATGAATCACTCATCCTTGAGCATTCTAATTAAATACCACAATGCTTTTTGCAAATCCTTTTGCTTTTCATCGCTGTTCTTGCGCCCTGCTCGAACAAGATATTTAACTACATTACCTGCGCTAAAGTTTAATCCCCAATCTTCAATTGCATCAATTACCGGAATCTTACCCGGATTATAATGTTCTGGTTGATTAACTCTAGCAATATGATTACCAACCTTCTTATTGAAATCTACACTAATATGCTTATCAGCAGGTTTGGCTTCCATATCCTTAATGGCCTTGTAACTCTTCTGCTTCCAATTGGTGTAAACTTGGTCATAAAGTTCCTTACCATAGTTCTGCCAATCTTCATTAGTTATAGGCTTTTTACCTTTAATCATTTTTGGTTTAGGCTTAGGTGCTGCTTGATTCTTAGAATTTTTCGGCTTACGCCCTAATGTAGTTCCATTCAATCTAGCCATATATTGTCTTCGTTCTGCGCGATTAAGTTTACCATATACCTTAACTTGGTTATGATTATACAATATCTTTGCTCGGCCTTTTCCTTTAACCTTATTTGCTTTCTTTGTTGCTAATACTTTATGCTCCACCAATTTTTGTAATTGGGGGTATCTCACATTATACAATTCTTTACATTCTTCTACTGTTATCCAATGTCTTCGTGTCATTTGTTCACTTCCTTTTTTATTTCTTTTTATTCTGTTGTGAAAACTACTTTTGCTTTAGTAATTACCACGATGATAATGATGTGATAATAACGAAATGCTCCCGAACCTATCCAAGTTCACCTGCAAAATGCGTGGAAACACATCGTTATTATCATTTTCATTATTATCAAGGGGGTGAGTCCTGATAATAACGGGATATGAGGGTTTGACCGCCTCAAATGTATAGGGTAAGTGTGATAATAATGATAATAATAAAAAAATATACAATATGTAATAGAACATGACTGTTTTCCCCCGCATTTTGTTATTATCACCTTTGATAATTATGATAATGATGAGAATAATGCCGAGTTTCGGTCAAGTTACCCACCCCGACCCCCCTCATGGTATAAAGGTTCCGCGTCTGCTGGTTCGCGGTGCTTAACGAGGAATGATTTTAGTTAAACGTAAGTAGAGCATAACCGAGGAACCCACCACAAATGAAATTCCTCGATTACACTCAAAATGAACTAATTAAAGTTCACTCTTCTTCATCATCGTATGAATCAGAATCATCAACTGTGACACTAGCCGTTAATCCGCTAACTTCACCGTTCCATGCTCCTTCAGCATACATCTTCTTTAGAAGAGTTCGGGTTTTCTTACCCATAGCAGCACCATAAGCAGCACCGCTTGAATAAGCGCCACCACCGGATTTACCGTGCTTTAGCAATACTGCCTGTAATAGCGGGTTGCTATCAAACAAGTTTGCATGAATAGTTGCTACATCACCAACGATGTTATCAACTGCTACATTTACACTTGCAGGTAGATTACTTTTCTTTCCGCGTCGGACAGGGCTACCGTCCAATCCGCGAATCATGCTTTTGATTGAGTCCCAGACTCGCTCTTGTTGTCCATTATTTTCATTACCGAAGTTAATCTGGAATTGAATGACCTGACGCAATTGTTCGTCAAATCCTTCTGTTCCAATAAACTCGCTTACTTCTTCTGTTCTTGCTTGCCAACCTTCCATTTTTACACTTCCTTTTTAATCCGCTTAATATCTAATTTAAACACTATATCTATTTTAATTCATCATAAACTACTGATACCTTGCGGGGCAAATCGTCAGGTTTCGTTTAGCATATAAAGGAATGCATGGTTATTATCAGCGTGATAATAATGATAACAATATGATACTGCTAAAAGTTCGTTTACACTATGATTACAAATTCACATATGTTCGGTATCATTTTGCGGGCGAAAACCTACTCTCCTTTGTCGCCATAGTAGTTGTCCTCGTTCTTTTCACAGCGTCAGTTTAGATTAAAAGATTGTTTTAACCCATCGTAAAAAAGGGACGCACTCGCAATAGAGGTGACGAAGACTCAAATCTGTTTAAAATGACCAATTGATTTCTTTTACGAAAGTCACGCGTGACCTTGAAACACGACCACGGCCCATACGCTCTTTTCAACTCATTATCAACGACCTATTGACATTCTATGCGTGTGTATATCCATAGACATATTCAATATTAATATCACTATTCCATATGCTATACTATATGGTATATGTCAATTGGGCGATACCTAATGAAACACCCCTTCATTTTCGGCATAATATTTGTTCGATGTGATACTGCGCCATTATAAGATGACTAGAATCGAGTCGCTTTCAAGACCCCTCTCGGCCAAGAATAATAATTAATTTTAAAATGAGTTAAATCCAACCATATGGTTCGCTTTGAGAATAGCTTGCTTGTCCCCATTTATACCACTACGGTAATTGCCCGTTAATGGCGAGAGGCGGGTTTGACCCGTCAATACTCAAATGTAAAGGAATAAAGGAATGGTGAAAAAAAATGGCAGATTATAGCATGGATGATGAAGCATGGAACAAGCGAACCGTGAAGGTTCGCACTTACCTTGAGAACAACGAATTAGGAGATATGGAACAAGTAATCCTATGGAATTTGAATCAAGGCGAAAATGACGTAGCAAATCGAAAAAGGTATTGGACGAGCATTACCACACTTTTCGGTATGCTGCCGGACAGCCCTATTTCCCGTGGCCGCGAGAGCGACCTACCGGAAACCGTTGCACAGACAATCAACAAGATTGCGGCGAATTACGCAGAAGCGTTTTCTGCGCCTTTTGCGACGGCCCCTCTCTTTGGTGAAATCGTAAGAAAGCACGGAAAGAGCGGATACGCGGCTTACGCTGATGTCGGTGAATACAGCAAATCGTTGAACACCTCGATGAAATCAGCATTGACAACATACTACCGAAATCACATTAAAGCCCGTGACGGGCCACAATGGGACGGAACAATGTCGGAAGACGGAACAGTATCAATTACTGTTCAATCCTCGGAGGTTTCTGAAGAGGAAGAGTGAGGTGGGATTTATTCCCGCCTCTCTCCCCAATTCCCCCATTTGGGGGAAAATGGGGTTAAATAAATGGCCAAAGACCAACCATATGGTATTAGAAATCTTTGGGGTTTAAATACCTCAAAAAAAAATAATGGGGCGCGGAGAGGTTTCACGGTTTCTGCTGGTATGTGGAGGACACGGTTCACCAATGCAAAGTTGTGCTAAACTCTCTTTGCCCCATTATGATTAGGGAATTAAAGTGCTGACGAGATAACCGAGGGTATCGGCTTACACGCAAGTTTTCTCGGAATCACCCTTCTGGTATCTTTCGATGCATCAAAGATTCGACCGTTACTTCCAACCACCCCACCAGCAGTTAAACTGATGTTTGCACTGACCACCGCTAAGTGGTGAATCACATTAAGTGACTCTTGGACTCAGGCATTCGCCCATCATCCGTTCCCGCTAAGGAATCGCGCAGGTGTCCCTTATCGGAGATTAACCGATTGTTCAGGCACAGCGTAGCGACAATTGCAACTGCCGCTATTATAGGGATTAAACTGATTTGATTTATATCAGGTCTGCAAAGCATACCATATGGTTGGTAGTTTTAATAACTTTGTGGCTGTTAAAACGCTAAACCCGAATTGGGAGAAAGTGGGCCAACTTCACGTCAGCACCACTTCCTCCGCTTTTACCAACCACAGGAGATAATCAGCGCCAACTTGTGTCAACGCTAATCTTGTTAATTGAGTATGGACTGTTTGCCATTTCATGAATAGCATCCTGAAATGCCTGAGCATCTCGTCCACGCTTCCATCCGACCATTCGAGCAATCTTGTAAGCAATTGCACTCATTCGACCGAACTCGTATGATTTGATTCGTTCTTGGGCTGCACTCTCATTCTTGTAGTAGCCATGATACCGTGTCTTGGTATTTCCTTCTCTGTCTTGATATTTTTCTGCTATCTGATACACATACATCTTAATACACCTCTTGGTGACCTATGATTTTTAATGATTCATATTAAGGTAGACACAAAGTTTACTACCATATGGTCTGATAACTTTGTGGTTATCAGTTTGACCCGAAGGCCATTAATCGCCATAATGGTGACGTGGATTATTGTTCCAATGGTCATAGGAACTGATACTGACACAAACAATGCCTGTAACATCACAATCATCATTCTTACAGCGTCGGTAGTAACCTCCACCATTATATGATGCGGCTAATAGAGTAGCATGGGCCTTAACACCACAAATGCAAACATTATCCTTATTGATTACTCTTCGAGCAATATCAACGTTAATATTACTATTTTTTATGCTATCTACATCGGACTTTGCTTCATCTGATAGTGCATTGTATTCTTCTTGGGTAATGTATTCAATATTCATCATTCTCACTATACAAAAGGCAATTAATAGCCGTTTAAGGTAGCGACGTAAAGACAACAAAGTTTTCCTACCATATGGTAAGGAATCTTTGGGGACGCACCCTATACCATCAATGACGAATCAATAGATACTGGAGAGATTAGTATGGTATTTGAGCAGAAGACAGTAGAAGAGATGCATGAGATGAGTTTGAGTGAATTAAGGGACTACGTTAGTAGTGGATATTCCCACATTAGCGATGCTATCGCAATTCGTGATTACAGGGCAAAGATTGGTGAACCCAAACTATTGCCTCCACCTACCGAAGTAGAATATACAGAGGAGGAAGAATAAATGTGTCACATTTGTAGAGCAGTAGCAGTATTGGATAAAAAGAAGGAGATGAAGAAATGAGTGAAATGGTAAAGTGGATAAATAAACATTGGAAGCAGATAAACGGGTATGGTTCATACATTGAAGGCGAAAGCGGGATGTATGTGGTTGTTCCTATTAACATGATAGCCGAGGAATTTGGCATCACGGTTGATGAAGTAATCTATGGGGTGAAAGAATGATTGAATGGATAATGGGCATCAATGCCTTCATGGTTTGGTTTGCTCTCTATGGAGCAATTCTTGAGTCGGTGGTAGAATGAGTTATGACCACAATAACCACCATGACCGCATGAGTAATTCATCAATGTGTCAATGTGATGATTGCGGAACATATTATGACGCTGATTTATGGATGAAATGCCCCAGAAGGCATTATCATGACGATTAGTGTTAAAAACGCCCTTCGGGGCCACTACCTATACACAAAGTTTAAAGACGTAACCATATGGTTGTGCTTTGAACAACCCTATCTTATCATAATCAATAGAGCATTAAACGGTGAGAACCATGTTTAGTAGAAAGAAAGAGATAGTAGCAATAAACACAGAAGCGAAAGTAACCCTCAAGACAGGGCATGACCGAAATGGCACTTTAATCATCAAAGAGTTGTCTGTTAAGGGAGATACCATTGAAGAGGTAATAGAGAGAACAAGAGAAATGTTGTCAGAGTTTAACATGATGACAATTGACATGAAGGTGGCTTGAATGTATCAAAGAGAAAGAAGTCTTCCAATTTGGAAGAGATGTGAATGTGGCGGTAGAATCAATAACGTGATTGTCGAGAAATCACGGACTATGGGTGATTGGCCTATGCAGGTCAAAAGCACTGGTATTTGTGAATGTGGTCAAATTCATTGGAAGACAGATTTAACTTCATTCGCAAAAGAGGAATATACAGAATATCTGCGTGAATCGGAATCAAGTCGGAAGCAGTATCTAAAGAATAAGAGGAAGGGGAAGAAGGATGAATAAAGATGAATACCTCAAAAAGCGAGTCGCAGGTGTAAAGGCGACATTGAGGAAAATATACAGGGAGTGGAAGAAGGATGAATAGCAAGATAACCAAAATAGTAGCGGATTACTCTGACCATATTGAATTTGATGTAAGTAATATTGATATGAGTCAAGTTTGTGAAACATGGATTAAATGGGGAACACTTTATCTTAGAATGAAAGATGGGTCAACAATTTCTATTGAAGGAAATGGTTCTCAGGGTGATTATAAATGGCCTACTGAAGAACATTTCTATGATGATGACTATAATCATTTAGAAGAAGAGGAATAACGGGCTTCGGCCCCTTGAGGTAATCCAAAGTATTACCATATGGTTGTGTTAATAACCTAATTTATCCAACCATATGCTTTGCGTCCAATTTTTTAAACAAAGAAAATTAATGCAGATTAGGGTCTAAATGACTAGTTTCGACATAATATTGTTCCTCATAATAGGTGGACTTATATGTAGATGATATACTGCTCAATCAGGAGGCATTAGAGTAATTAATGTGTGTTTAAAGTGGTCTGTATTATACTCAATATAAGCACATTTCAAACACATCTAAGGCCATAGCCGCAATCAATACAAACTGATTAAACATATCTATGGCCAAAGAAAATGTTATAAAAGCTTTTAAAAAGATAACATTTTTTGCTCTCTTTTCACAATCTATAATCAACATAAAGAGTGTATTGTGTTAAAATGAGTGATATAAAAAGATATAAAAAGATAACATTTTTTTGTTTATCTATTAAGTCAAGTAAAGCATAAGTATAGTCTAGTCTAACTAAGTATAAACTAATATCTATTCTAACGTAGATTAAACAAGACATTTGAATGATTATAATAGGAAACATGTATTCTTATTCTGGAAATAGATTGATTTTATTTAAAACTTTTTTGCTAGTCCCTCACAAATCGCAGCCCAAATTTTTGAAAAAGGTGTTTAAAATGAATAATTGGAAAGATTTAATTAGAAAAGATGAAGAAGCCGAAAGGTTAGAACATGAATCTTATGGTAATCAAGGTCAGATAATGGGTGATAGTGAATTATCTCTACACTCGTTGGCTGATTTTCTTTTAAGGATGAATACTAAACCTGAAGAATTATATAGTCTTATAGAAGATGATAATTCTCGTTTTGCTCTTGAGAATATATTTGGCCTTAAATACAATGAAAAATTCAAACATTTAAAGGAAAATAATTGAAGGTGATTTAAATGAGCAAAATGGATTATAAGAAAGCAAACAAAGAATTGCGTGAGCATATTAGTTTGTTATTAGAGCATTTTGATAATGATGATGAAGAGGGTTGGAATAAATTAATGAAGATTGCTAGGTTTATTGTGAAGGTGGATTTAAAATGAGTTGGAAAGATACCCTTAGAAAAGGATGGGATGATGAGGAATTTGGTCCTTGTGAAAAAGAATTCATTTATGCTTATAATGAAATTTTCCATAGTTCACCTTATGAACAAATGTCACATGAAAAACCAGAAAGGCTAGAAATGACTTGGGAAAATTTTGAAAGAATGTGGGGTAAGGTTGAAGATTTCTTAATTGAATGGGATGATTCTTCCTTCGGTCCTCCAACTTACAAAGACCATATGCCTGATGAAGATATGACTCATCCTGCTTTAGAGGAATATAGGAAATTGGCTAAAGATTATATGGATTGCAATTAGGTGAATATTATGAGTTGGAAAGATTTACTTAAAGAGGATAAAGGATTAGGTGATACTATTGAGCGTATTACTACTGCAACAGGAATTAAGAAAACTGTTGATACAATTTCTAAAGCAACCGGAAAACCGTGTGGCTGTAAAAAGCGTAAGGCTAAGTTAAATGAAATGTTTAAATATCGGTGATTAAATGTGGTGGTCAATTCTTAGGAAGAAGCAAACGACTTTGCCCGGATTTGATAAAAAACAAGTTAAGGATATGGTAAAACCTGAGAATCATAATTTTTGGATAGCACCTAAACCCGGAGATGATGAATTACCTGCTGAAGAATTAAGTAGATTATCTGATGCTATGTTAAAGGATTTAGGGAAATTGAATAAGGATAAGGAATTCACAATAACAAGTGCTGAAGGTAGAAGTCCCTATGGAGATGAACCGTCATTTATGCTAACTAATGTTCCAAGTAAATATAGAAAGGCAATTTATAAGTTGGCTGAGAAATATCAACAAAAGGTTATAGCAGTATCAAGAAAGAAGCAAAGGGGTGCAACTTTCATTACACCAAAGGGAGAAAGAAAAGATAAGTTTTCAGGAATGGGATTTGAGAGTAAACCTGATTTTTATACAGAATATCCAAGTGGACAGAAATTAACATTTAGGGAGTGATTTGAATGGATAATTTTGAAAAGGGTGCATTGAGCACAAGTAAAGTTAAACGAATGGTTAAGGATTCACTTGATAATGGTGAATTGCCGGGTATTAGTTTTATTAGATACGCTGGAACAGATTCAAAAAACCATCCATTGTATGAACTTTCCTTTAATGATGGTGAGGAACAATGGGTGAAAACAACTAGTAGTCCGGGGACGCCAAATAAAGCGGAAATTGGTTTAAGAAATTTAAAAATAAACTTAATCGTATGTTAACTCATGGTCCAGAATTTCGCGCTTCAGGTGCAACAATAACTTATAAATCCTATGATGGAGAAAATTTAACGTGGTGGAATTTACTTAAAGCCGTTGATGTTGATTTTACATTTGAGAAGGATGCCGGTTGGTATGGTATTTATAATAGAAGAGATGATGAAATCTTAATTAATCTTTCTGCTTTTGGTGGGGATATGGATAAACATGGATTATCTGACCAAGATGATTTTGATAGAGAACAGGACATTATGGAAACTATTATGCATGAAGGTGGTCATGCTGCTGCATTAGGAAAAGAATATGCAGATTTAGAAGACGAACTATTTAATTGGGCTGCGAATAGAGTCCAAGAACTTATGGAAGGTAGTGATAAAAAGGTTCAACAAATAAGACCGCTATTAACTAGGCTATTAGATTATCTTATTAATGAGTATATTGCTGCTATTGCAGAAGGCACTTATAGTAAGAATAAATCATCTGCTATGCAAAATGCTATTGACCAAATGATAGGTGCTAATGCTAATGATTTAAATGAGTTAATATTTTTCTTTGATATGGAATTAGATGAACGCCCTGATGAAGAAACTATGGGCCATGCTATTATGGCTAAATTATTTGGTATGCCTAATGGGTGGGAAACTACTGAATATCTAATACCACTATTTGACAAATACATTAATAACATGGGTCAAATCATTTTCCAAGCATATCAAGAAGGTGTATCATATAGAGATAAAGAAGCCTTTGAAGAATTAACTGGGGAAACTGCCAGTCCCAGAACAAGAGGAACAATGTTGAATCCTCAATATGTTAGGGAATCAGAAGGTAGAGCATCACAAGAAAGTTGGATGGACAGATTAAGAGGTAATTAAAATGACAGAAATTAGAAAAGTCAAAGGTGGAAGTGCAGTTCATTATGAACAATTAAGCGATGAGGATAAGATTAAAGTTTTAAATCATATTAAAGAACTTAACGATGCATTTGTTGAAGATAAGTTTAAAGGTAAAGGTTCAATGGGTGCTTCTCAACATAGAATGAGAAAGGCTCAACAGGATTTACTTAGGCCAGCAATTCAATCAATTAAGGATAGGTATTTCCCATTAAGAGAAGATGAGTTAATTGGGGATACAACAAAATGGATTGGTTATGTAACTAAAGAAGAAGCGATGGGTTTGGCTGACCAAGCGAGTGGAGATAAGGCAAAAAGAACAAGATGGGCCACGGGTGCATATCAACCTAAAGAAAAAGAAGTTTTCAATAATTATGAAGAAATGCTTGAGGATAGTGGTTTAATTAGAGATGAGTCTGTAATGGCATTCTTAAGCACTTATCTTGAAGAAGGTGAAGTCTATGGAACAGGTGGTGCTGGAGATAAGCCTTATAGGGAAAGAAGAGAAGACCTAGATTATTACATTAAAGTTGCCTTTGATATGGTTAAAACATCTATTAATAACGGTGAATGTTTTGGTAGAAATGTATTAGATAAACATGGTGAAGTATTTGAATTAGCAAGTGGACAAGGTGGCGCTAATAAAAGACAAAGAAAACAGTTAACGGATTTAGGAAATGTTATTCAAGGAAACCTTTGTCCTGATGAACGCAAATCTAATACTGACCAACAATTACTGAATGCCCTTGATGATATTATGGGTGAATTAAAACAGGCTGACCCTGATGAAGTATTTGACCGCGCTCCACGACCACCCGAAGATATGTATGATAGAAGGCCAAAAAATCCTGAATTTGCTAAATCATGGTGGGACACATTAAAAACTGCTGGAGCAGTAACTACTGGTAATCCCGGGACAAAGGATATGTTTAATAATAAAGTTACAGGCGGGAAACCTAAAAACAAACATGGTAAATATGAAGAGGAATATCCTAAAGATTACCCGATAGTTCCAGAAGATAAGGATTTTTGGAGGGATTAAAATAAATTGGGAAAAGACACTAAAAGAACATTCAAATAGAGAACGCGCCCAAACGCCGACAAGGTTTGATTTCAATGAGTATATTTCTGCAATAGAAAAATACTTGAATAAAATTAATGAATTAATACCCGATAAACATGATGGAATGTCCATTCATGAAGAAGATTTACCTATGATAAAAAAGGCTTTGGAACTTATTATGGCAGAAGCGAAGGATGCGATAGAAGAAATAAATTTGGTGTGATTAAAATGAGTTGGGAAGATACAATTAAGAGATATGACCCGGATGAAGATTTCAACCCTTCAAGATTAACTTGGGTTAGAGAGATACAAAATCTATTACAGAAAATAGTAGATGTAAACGAATTCGCTCGCCAATCACAAGGCGACCATTATTCAAAAAAAGATTTACTTCAAATGTTAGAATCAAGAATTGACGATGCTGAAAACAGAAGGTGATTAAAATGAGTTGGGAAAAAGCAATTAAAAAGGAATGGGACATACGCGATATTCGACAGCGTAGAGAAGATAAGCGCGGTCATTATGATAGACCACAAAGGGACATTAGAGATAAATGTGTAGTTAGGGTTTGTGAGGCAACATCTTGTAAATATAATTCTGAAAGAAATTGCACATTAGCAAATGTTGATATAACTCAAGATGGGCGTTGTAAACAATATAGAGATATGCCCCAAGAAATGACATATTCGTAGGTGATTAAAATGGGTTGGCAAGAAATTCTTAAGAGTTATGACTTAGACGAGTTTATCATTAGAAAGAATAAGAAAGGCAGTAAGAAAAAGAAGGGTGAAAAAGATTTCACCGTTGATGTTCCGGGTGGAAAATTAACCGTTACTCAAACTGCTAGAATTAGCCAATTGCAAGAAACTATGAAAACTTGGTATCAAACTTGTAATAACTTAAAACTAGATGATATTGGTATTGTTGCCGAAAAGGGTAAAACTAGTCTACTTGACTTGATTCTAAACCATGTTGATAGTGGTGTTCAAAGACCTAAACAGGAAGAGAAAGTAGGTGCTATGGATGCCATTAAAGATGTAATGGATATTATTAATGACCAAGATATTTATACTAAAGATGATTGGCAAAATGTTAAAAATTTCATTGAAGTATTAGAAGACATTCAGAATGATAGTCGTGCTAATCCTAAGAACATATTATTTACCGAGCAGCATAGTAGAACAAAAAAGGTTACTGTTAGAGGTCATTATAGAACTCAATGGTATGAAGATAAAACAGGTAAAAAGAAGGTTGATTCGGATTGGTATGATAAAACTACTAGTTCCGACCCAAATGATAATTCTTCTAATGCTAAACCTCCAATGTGGCAAGCATTATTTAATGGTTTAACTTTGGAAAAGGCTACTATCACCGGATTAGAAAAAGGGCTATTATCTATTTTAATTGATTTCCACGAAGAAATGCCTAATCAACCTATTAGTGACATTCCTGTTGTTGGTAAACAAGGTCGAGAAGCAGTTATTAAGATTAAAAATGTCATTCAAGGACTTAGTAATATACTTGCTAACCAAGCAAGTTATCATAGTGTTGATGAACCATTCAAGAGATTATGGGTAAATGTAGCAGGTGTTCGTAAACAATTAAATGCCTTTGAATTTGCGGTGGCTATTAACGATAAAGCCGGTGTTGCTTCACTTAAAAGGTTAGTTCCTGTTTTAGAAGATGCTGTTTCTGAAAAACTTGAAGGGTTTAAAATCGTTCAAATTACCCCCGGTCTATTACGAAGTCTTATCCGGACAATGGGTATTAATTTAGATACCTTTAAACACGGTTCCTACCAAGGTATGTTTTTACATAGGCCTTGGACAACAAAGGTTGTGAACAGTAGAAAGAAGTTATTCGAGAAGGAATATAAAAAGGCTAAGAAAGACGGCAATTTACCTCGTTGGGCTGAAAGAAATGATGAAGAAGACGGTGTTAAAAAGTCATGGGAAGAACTTCTTAAATTGATGCCTCAAAGAATTAAACCCATGCAAAATCCTGCTGCTGGATTACATATGCCTTCAGTTTATAGTAAAGAAAGACAGGCTGAAATTAGTAGAAATAAGGGGGAAACCTGTGATTACTGTGATAAAGATGTTATTCTAGATTGCAGAGATTGTAACCAGAAATTGTGTAGACAACATTTGGATAAGCCCTGTGTAGTAAAAAAGCAATTATCTAAAACTGAGATTAGTTTCCTCAAGGCGGAAAGAAAAACCAAACAACCTGTTAAAATGTCAGGTGGTGATATTTCACTTGTTGAACTTAGAAGACTCGTTCAAGAAATTGAGGATGATTCTGACCCTGAAGAGGATGTGTCAAAGGACTTAATTCTGGTTATACTTCCCACTCATTATGAAGATGGGTTAGTTCAAATTAAAGCCGGTATTTATGATTATAATGTGGCTAAACAAATGTTTGGGGCTTCCCAATTAAAGGCCTTAATTGCAAATGCAGAAGGCATTATGGGTGCTAGGATAATTGATATTGAGGATTTAATAGATACAGATTTACCTATTACAAAGAATAAACCTATGGTAGTTGTTGAGGAGGTTTGGCGATGAAAACTAGAAAACATTGTAGAGTCTGTCAGGCTGAGAATAGAGAGGAGATAGAGGAATCTATACACTCAATGAGTAAAACTGCTGATGATTGGGATAAAGAAATGGATTGGCCTTCAGGTTCAGTTAGTAGACATATGCGTAATCATGCTGGAGAATACGAAGAACAGTCAAATCCTCGTTGTAAATTATGCACAGATGTTGGGCGTGAAATGTATGAACAGGGATTGGCTGAAGGCACATTAGCATCTAAAGATTTGGCTAAGGCTTTAGGCACAACAACTGACCAAATCGCATTACATATGAGAAGTCATCTTCAACCTATTGTTCAGAAATCAGCGGCTCAAATGATTGCTAAGAAAGAGTTAGATGAGATTGAATTATTGTCTAGAAATATTCAGAAGTTAGATATTAAATTGGATGAGATTTTCGACCAAGATGATATTGATGCTAGAACTATTGATTCACTTACTAAGTTAGCGAGAGAGGTTCGTGAGAGTTTGAAATATCTTATGGAGTTTAAGGGTAAACTTGTTCATAAAAGACAGGATACAATTGTTATCGCACAGATGCAAATTGTTAAAGAAGTTCTCGCACAACAACATCCTAATGTTTGGATTGATGTAAAGAATAAAATGCAGGAGAGATTACAATGAGTTGGAAAGTTATATTAAAAAATGATGATGACTTTAAATTTGACGAAGACGTTTTTGAGGAAATAAAGATAGTTCTGAAGGAATTAACAGGTGAAGATTGGAATGACATTTTCGGTCGTTCTAAGTTGACCGTAGAAGAACAAGAAAATTCTGAATCGAGTAAATTATTGAGTGAATATATTGACGAAAACTCCGAGTCATGGCACCATGAAAGCCCTTATACTCCACATTTACTTAGATGGTTGAAGGAGAGATTACAATAGTTGGGGTGAAAATGACTAATAATTGGGATTATTGGTTGGCCCAGTTAGAAGGGTATAAAGCGTTAGAAAAGAAAAAGAAAATTTGGCGCGACCATAAGAACGAGAATAAAGAAATAGTAGATAAAATTTATGAGTGGTATTGGGGTGATGAACAATGAGTTGGTTTGATATACTAAAAGAAGATGGTGACATAGTTGGTCCTAATGGGTTTTATGAAATAGAAAGATTATCTCCTCCAACAGGAAAGGGACCAGGATTAATCAGATTTACTGCTTATTCAGGAACACCTGAAAAACCAATAGATGTTTTAGGACATATGGATGTTAGGTCAGGTTCAGGAATGAAAAGGGCTCATGCGAAAATGAGAAAATTGGTGGGATTAGAATGAGTTGGGAAGATATCTTGAAAATTAAAGCATTAAATGCTACTAAAATGAAGAGCATTAAATTGCCTAATCACTTAAATCCCAAAATGCAAACTGTTTCACCCAACCCTTCCAATGTTAAAGTGCATGGTGTAACAGATTCACAATGGAGAAATGAAGCACAATATTTATTTTATGGTGATGATTTTAGAGATAAATTAAGAAATTTTACGAATCAACATACTAGTGAAATAATTGAAGGGTTACTTGGAAGTGATTTTAGTAAATATGGCACAAGTGCTATGATGCATATTGAAGATGGTAGCGATTGGAAGGCTATTCAGGCTTGGTTTGCTATTAAACAGGCTTTGATTGATAATGGTAAAAATTATGGATGGATGAATGAACCTGAAGGCTGGTTGTCTTTAACTGAAGAAGGGATAAGATGATTGATAAATTAGCCACATGGTTATCTAAATATGCACAGTATTTACCACGTTACACAATATGGGGGAAAAACCTATGACTTGGATGGGAATTCTTAAAGGTGTTATGTGGGATGAATTTGCCCGTAAAGTTCAAAATGATGAGTTCCCAACTGATATGAAAGAATATGTAGTTTATAGTAAACTAATGAGAGATAATAAGAAAGCCGTTGATTGGTATTTAGAAAAGGGTAAAAGTTCTTCTACACCAGAAAAGAAAAAACTATTTAAATTAATTCTAGGTGAGATGAGAAGAGGAAATAATTTTAACTATTGGATGACAGACCAAGAAGGTAAAATGCTTAAAGCATATGGAGAAGGCGGTTCCCGAAAAGAATGGGTTATACCTCATGATTCTTCTATGTGGTTTTTCATATTTACTAGTGATGAACAAACTGAAAAATTTATTAATACTTGGGAAGAAAAGAAAAATTTTATGCCAAAACAAGGTTCTTTGGGAAAGGCTGCTAAATTCTTAAATAGGTCAAAACTTAGTTTGTTTGGTTTAATGCGAAGAGTTGGTCAATTAGATGGTCGGGCATATAGGGAAAAGCAACAAGAATGGGAACCTCGTTATGAAAAATTAAAACCTATTATGGATGAAATAATTGGAAAAGATTCTAAAGGTAATATTGTTGACCAAAAGTTAGAGAGATTAAATGTATTTGAAAAAGAAGTATTAAAGGTATTAAATCAGGATAGCCTAGATAGAAGTGATTGGGAAAATCTTGAAAGTATTTTGTCTAACCATTATGAGAAAGCCCCCGTTCAAAAAGAAGGTCAAAGTGATAAAGATTATAATCGTAAACTAAATCGTTGGGAAAATAATATTAAAGAAAGTTTACAAAAATTAGCAGATAAATTTGGTGATAAGTTTATGTTGAAGCATACTAATTTACCTGAAGAAAATTTGAACCTCGGAACTTCTTTTCCATTTATATACGCTTTTATAGAAAACAAAGACTTTAGAAGTGAAGATAGTAGAAAATCTCATGGTGCTTTCTATGATGATGAATATGACGTAGTAAAGCCTGTTACTTTAGAACAGGCTAAGAAGTATTTAGATAAATATAGTTCTATTAAAAAGCACAATGTCGGTGATAAACAGGCTGGTGATTATGAGAGTTATTCGTTTAAAACTATGGCACTTAAACATAACGGTGACGGATTTTTACTTCTATCTAAATTAGGAAAAACAACCGGCGGTAAAAAACTTTGGGTATCAAAAGTATTTAGAGAGATATTAGATATTAATACTAGTTTAGATGAACACGACCAATGGAAGAGTTTACAGAATAAAGTTAATCGTGAATTCAAATTTAATACTGAGAGTATAATGAATACGTATTTGGAAGAGTCTTTCAAATTAGCCGAATCCGGTAATTCTAGTAATGAAATTGAAACAATGCCTATTGGAGATAGGCAGACTAAAGAAAAATATAAAGATTCTTTGAGAACTAGGATTGGAAATGATGATAAAAGCAAGGCTAAGTTTAATAGTTATCAGAAAGGTAGAACTAGCGATATTGAAAGAATTATAGATTCTTTACCTCAAGAATTTGTTGACTTTATATCAACAATGAATGAGGGCATTCAAAAGGGTGAGGGAGATGGTGGTTTCAAAGATGATTTAGTAGAGGCTTTAGGCCTCGAAAGTGCTGAAGATTATATTGGGGTCATTATGGGGAATCAATACCCTAAAAGTCACGGTTTTAGACAGAGGGGTAGCGCATCAAGAGGGGCAAGTGGCGAACAGATAATCACATATTCGCTCCCGCAGGTTAGTAATAATGTGTTATTACCATTAACCCAATTTATTAACGATGCTTACGGTTTATTTTATGAAGGTAAAGAACCCGAAGGAGATTGGTCTGGTTTAGAATATGAATGGGAAACGTTTAAGGAGAATTATGAAGTAAAAGACGTTTCTATTCAATTAGAACAATTCGGTTCATTTGGTTCAGGTCTTGAAGAAATAACTGATAAGATAAGTAAAGGCACCACTAAACTTCTTGCTGAGTATATCTATTTAATTTATCTAGAAGGGGCAAAATTAATGAATTTAGTCCAAGGTAGTATGAAGAAAGAAATGACTTCTACTGATTATAACATGGGTGAATTTATTAGGGTCTTTTATGCGGCTGAGGAATCATTTGTTGATGGTCATAGTATTCACAATGTTGTTGAGAGATTAGATAACAAATTAAATAAAGCGCCTCAAGATGAGAAAGTAAAATATTTATTAGATTATTTTGAAGAGAATGGTAAAATTCCATTTTTTAGTGAGATACAAGAATTAGAAAATACAATTACCAAATCTATTGATAAAATTAAAACTGGGTTGTCTACTCAAATTGAAAAGAACTTGGAAAGAATTATTAAAAATAAGAGAAGACTAAAAGGAGAAGTATATTGGATGCTAGAAGATTTAGTTCGCGAAGGTTTCATAACAGTAAAAGGAAAGGGTGAAGAAGAATGATTGACGATAAAATGAGAGAAGAGATAATTAATGCTATCCTGCAAAGCATTCATAAAGGTTCTAAATTAAATGATGCTATTAATGAATTGAGTCCTGATTATGCTGACCAATTTACTGACCCTGCACAAGTTAAACCATTTTGGAAAGGTGTGGCTAAAGATGTTAAAAGGCAAATGAAAGGTTCTGATGTTGATGTTCAAGGCAAAGCAATAAAGGAAGCCACATCAATGATTAATAGATTCTTTGAAGGTGTTGATTTTAAGGGCAAACAGTTTAAAACAAGAGGCTTGGATAAGTTAAATGAAATAACTGATACTAAAAAACATAGATTAGGTATGAATAAAAAGTTCAATAAAGACATGGATTCATGGGAAAAGGAACTGGAAGCCATTAAACCTATATTAGAAAAGGCAGGTAAGCGTAATTTATATCCTATTTTAGAAAGAGTTTTTGAAACAATTTCCATTCAGATTTTTAATAAACCGCGTGATGGTAGTGATTCGCAGAAAATTAATATGATTGTTGAGAATTTCTATTCTGAAATCGGTGAAGTAGATTTTATGAAAGCAAATGACCGGGAAAGTATGTATATGTTTTGGGAAGGAATCCAAGATAAATACCCTGAGTTAGTTAAAGCGATTGAAAATTTAAAAGATAAACTCCAAGAATTAAGACCTGATGATGCAGATTATCAGCGATTAGTTGCAGAATTAGAAGCGCCTCCACCTTATATTAAACACATTGGAATTGTTAAAAAGAATTTTAATAATCATGTGGA
>Ga0098041_1000338_pt1 | contig 19295 bp, 17 predicted proteins | sample 8_EtaG_FD_77066 | JGI IMG/M metagenome (GOLD analysis project Ga0098041, IMG submission 77066) | Marine viral communities from the Subarctic Pacific Ocean - 8_ETSP_OMZ_AT15162 metaG | ecosystem: Environmental > Aquatic > Marine > Oceanic | place: Pacific Ocean | collected 2015-01-08
CGACCCTAGAATGACTATTACGACCAAAATGGCACAAGCAATGCTCGAAAACGAGAACTTTAAGCTTGACAAATGTGTTGTATCTGATATAATAGATAATCATAAAGCTAGTTCTAAGCACGAAGGGATCTGGAAGTTCTCTCTTGTTAAAGAGCTACCCGCTATTTCTGAAGAACCGACTGAAACAATAAAAGTTAAAACAACAGTCAAAAGAGCTTCTAACAAGAAGAAAAAAAAGAAATAGTATAAAGAAAGAGAGAACAATTTGCCACATGTATCCTTTTCCGCAATAAAAGATTGGAAATTTTGTGCCTACTATCACAAACTAACCCGTGTTGACAAAATTAAGGTTTTCGAAGGAAACATCTTTACTGCATTTGGTAAAGCAATTCACGACACCTGCGAAAGCATGCTGCTAAGTCGGGAGTTGAAAAAAGACTTTGATGCAGAAACGTTCTTTAATAAATGCTTAGACAACGAAGCTAAACAATTAAAAGAAGAAGTAAGACCAGACGATAAAGATTTAGAAAAGTTTAGAACACAAGGTCATGAAATAATCCCACACATCATTCCAGCAATGGATGAGTACTTTGGAGACTTCAGATTAATCTCCTCAGAGGAAGAAATTCATGAGAAGTTGTTTTACGACACTGATGACAACTTCACCTTTAAGGGATATGTTGATTGTCTTGTTAAGACTCCCGATGGCAAATATCACGTCATCGATTGGAAGTCTTGCAGTTGGGGTTGGGACATGCGAAAACGTGCTGACCCAATGGTAACATATCAGCTTACATACTACAAACATTTTATGTCAGAAAAGAGAAATATTCCAAAAGAGGATATCGAAACTCACTTTGCATTGTTAAAGAGAACAGGCAAGAAAGATCGCGTCGAACTTTTCCGTGTTACGTCTGGAGAAAAAAAGACAAATAATGCCCTTAAACTTTTGGAACAGTCGGTTTATAATATAGATAGACAAAATTATGTTAAGAACAGGCTCTCTTGTTCACGTTGCGATTTCAAGGGGACTGTTCACTGCCCGTAGGTGAACTTATGAAGAAAAAGATTTTAACTTTATCCGACCACCCGCTTTCCCCAAGCGGCGTCGGAACTCAAACAAAATATGTTATTGAAGCCTTGCTGAAGACTGGAAACTATCAAGTTGTGTCTTTGGCAGGCGCTATTAAACATGCAAACTACCAACCAGTAAAAACAGAACAATTCGGTGACGATTGGGTTATCCATCCGGTAGATGGTTATGGAACTCAAGATTTGGTTCGCTCCATTATTCGTACTGAAAAAATTGACATGGTTTGGATTATGACCGACCCACGCTTCTGGGGTTGGATTTGGTCCATGGACGACGAGATTCGCGCAGTTTGCCCTCTCGTTTACTATCATGTCTGGGACAATTACCCATACCCATCTTTTAATCGAAAGCATTATTTATCCAACGATGCGATTGCAACAATTTCTAAAGTCACAGACGATATCGTCAAGACTGTTGCTCCCGAAGTTGAAAGTGTTTATATCCCACATGCTGTAAACTCAGAGATATTCAAACCTCTTGACGAAAAAGTAATTCAGGATTATAAAAATGATACTTTAAAGGCATCCGGAAACAATGAGAAGTTCGTATTCTTTTGGAACAATAGGAATGCTCGAAGAAAACAAAGCGGCTCGCTAATCTTTTGGTTTAAAGAATTATTAGAACGAGTCGGAACCGACAAGGCGTGTCTGATTATGCATACTGACCCAAAAGATCCACACGGCCAAGACTTGGCTAAGATCCTCGAAGAGGTTGGATTAAATAATGGCGAAGTCATGTTTTCAACAAATAAATTCCCATCTGAAGAACTTGCAAAGATGTATAACATGGCAGACTGCACCATTAATGTGTCTGACGCTGAGGGTTTCGGTTTAGCAACTTTAGAATCTCTCTCCTGTGGTACACCAATCATCGCGACACTAACTGGTGGTTTGCAAGAACAGGTAAAAGACGGAGAGCAATCTTTTGGAATAGGAATCGAACCAGGTTCAAAGGCCATTATCGGCTCTCAGGATATCCCGTGGATTTACGAAGATCGCCTAAATGGTGAGGACGTTGTTAATGCCATGCAGTTGATGGTCGAGATGGACTCTACCGAACGCAAGGCTCTCGGCACCGCAGGTCGAAACCATGTTCAAGAAAATTACAACTTTAAAGATTTTAATGAAAGTTGGGTTGCCCTTGTCGATAAACTTATGAAAGAACACGGCAGTTGGGAAGATAGAAAGAAATACCAGAACTGGACTTTGGAGGAAATCTCATGAAAAAGAAAGTAATTGTAAAAGCACCCGCACTGTCTGCCTCTGGCTACGGAGAACACGCTCGTTTTGTTCTTCGCGCTTTGAGAGCCAGGGAAGACTTATTTGACATCTATCTCCACAATATTAACTGGGGAAAGACAAGTTGGATCTTTGAAGATGATGAAGAAAGACGATGGATGGACCAGTTGATTAAAAAAACTGCAACATTTTTGGAAGCAACAAAGGGGACTGTTCCATTTGATCTTTCACTTCAAGTGACTATCCCTAATGAATTTGAAAAAATAGCAACAACCAATATCGGCGTCACTGCGGGTATCGAGACGAACAAGGTCGCACCACAGTGGCTCCAAAAGGTCAATGAGATGGATAAGCTCGTTGTTGTATCGAATCATGCAAAACATGGTTTCGAAAACACAACTTACCCGTTAGTGGATAATCAGCAAAACCACGTTGCAGATTTGAAGTGCGAAGTTCCAATTGAAGTTATCGGATATCCTGTGCGAGAGTTCGAGAAAGCCGATGTAGATTTTAAATTTGACACATCTTTTAATTTCTTAACTGTTGCCTTGTGGGGCCAAAGAAAAAATATGGTTAAAAACATTGAGAACTTTGTCGAAGAGTTTATGGACGAAGAAGATGTTGGCCTAATTTTGAAAACATCAATTACATCTGGTTCCACATACGACAAACTGGATATGAGAAGAGTTTTGGAGAGTATTTTAAAGAAATACCCAGATAGAAAATGTAAAGTATATCTCCTACATGGTCGATTGGACGACTCTGAAATGTCTGCACTGTATCAGCACGAGAGTGTAAAATGCATGTTATCTCTCGCTCATGGCGAAGGTTTCGGGCTACCACTGTTTGAAGCAGCTTGCGTAGGTCTTCCTATCATAGCAACTGATTGGAGCGGCCAAACCGATTTCCTTTATGCCCCGCAACAAGATAAGAAGGGTAAAGAGAAGAACAAAGGCCTCTTCGGAAAAGTCACTTATGATTTACAAAAAGTGCAACAGGAATCGGTCTGGGAAGGAGTCATCACTCCAGACTCAATGTGGGCCTATCCAAAGGACAGTTCTGCAAAGAAACAAATGCGCGACGTATACAAAAACTACTCACTTGCCACAAGTAAAGCGAAAAAGTTAAAAGAACACGTTCAAGTTGCCTTCGCCTCAGAAACCATGCACGAGAAGATGGCAGAAACAGCGTTTCCAGAACAAGACAGAAAACTTCACGATGAGATCGACGATCTATTTAGTGAGTTAGATTTGTAGATGAAGAAGATAATATTTGTGTCAGATATGTTTGCCGATAGGTACGCAGGTGGCGCAGAGCTTACGACCGAAGCTTTAATAAAAACATCTCCTTATGATGTCGAGAAAATCCAAAGCGCAGACTTGAGAGAATCCCATGTGGAATCTAACCAAGATGCGTTTTGGATATTTGGCAACTTTACAGATGTTTCTCCTGCTTTGTTGATGAAGTTTGCAAAAGAAAAAGATTATGCAGTATTAGAGTATGATTATAAGTTTTGCAAACATAGAAACCCTTCTCTCCATCAATTCTCAATTTCCGAACCTACATGTCAGTGCGAGAAAGAATATCAAGGAAAATTAAATTCCATGTTTATTCACAAGGCAAAAGCAGTCTTCTGGATGTCAAAGATCCAACAAAAATTACAAACAGAACATTTTCCGTTCCTTGACAGATCGAACAACATCACATTAAGCTCTATCTTTGGAGATGATGTTCTTGATAAGATCGCAGGACTGGATACTTCAAATAAAAACGACAAATGGGTTATCTTAAACTCCCCAAGCATAATAAAGGGTGTGAAGGAATCAATAAACTACGCCGAAGAGAACGATCTTGAATACGAGCTTGTCTGGCGTTTAAAGCATGATGAGTTATTGCGAAAATTGGCAGTCTCAAAGGGTTTACTTTTTCTCCCCCTCGGAGAAGACACTTGTCCTAGAATCGTTATAGAGGCCAAGTTGTTGGATTGTGAAATAATCACAAACGACAAGGTTCAGCATCAAAAGGAAGAGTGGTTTCAAGAAAAAGAAACAATGATGAAATACCTCAGAGGACGTCCTTTGGTTTTTTGGAAAGAGATAGAGAAACATGTCTAACACTCATTTTAAAATTATAATTCCCTTTTACAACACTGAGAAGTGGATTGCAAATGTTGTAAAGTCAGTACTCCTGCAGGACTATAAAGATTTTCAATGCATACTCATAGACGATATGTCGACAGACTCCACCTGTGACATTATCGAAGAGTTGATTCTGAATGACGACAGGTTCACTTTGGTAAGGAATACAGAAAAGAAATTTGCCTTAAGAAACATTTACGAGGCCATCGAGTTATCAAACCCATCCGATGCTGATGTTATTGTTACCCTCGATGGTGACGACTGGTTTGCAACAAAAACCGTCTTGACTAAACTAAACGAGAGATACAAAGACTCAGATTGTTTTTTGACTTATGGTAGTTTTATGGAGTATCCATCACGACGTACTGGCGCCGAATCAAGCCAATATTCAGATTACGTCATCGAGAACAACTTATTCAGGAAAGATCAGTGGAGAGCATCCCACTTGAGAACCTTCAAGCATGTCGTGTGGAAGAATGTAAAAGTAGAAGACCTCAAAGGCCAAGACGGTGAGTTCTACGAGATGACATACGACCAAGCAATGATGTTACCAATGCTCGAAATTTGCGGGAATAAAGCAAAGTTCATTCCAGACATATTGTATGTCTACAATAAAGATAACCCAAACGCAGTTAACAAGACGAGGGCACAAAAACAGCACAGTCTTATGTTAGAGATTAGAAGTAAAGAACCATACGAAAAGATTGATTTATGAAAATATTCCTTGAAAATGTAAACATGCAAAGCAGCTCTGGCCCTAATTCTTTTGCAAAAAAACTAATGCCTCACTTGAATAAAAACGGAAATCAATACGTCGATTATAAATCTGCAGATGTTTCTTTGTGTTTTATCGAATCCCCAGGAGAAATATCATGCCCCCGACTCCTCCGTCTTGATGGTATATATTTCAACACATCGCAGGATTATGTAAATTTAAATAAAAATATTAGAAAGACGTATGAGAAATCATCTGGAATTGTTTTTCAATCGGAGTTCAATCGAGAATTGATAACTCGTTACTTTGGAGAACACAACAACGCAACAGTGATTCACAATGGTGCAGACGAGGAAACGATAAATAACACTCCAGCACTCCCAAACAAGAAGCACAATAACATCTGGTCCTGTGCTGCATCTTGGCGTCCCCACAAAAGACTTAATGAAAACATTAGATACTTCTTAGAACACAAGTCAGAAGGAGACATTCTCATTGTCGCCGGAAGCGTATCTCCAGCAGATATGGTGAAAGACTCCAGTATCGCATACATGGGACAGCTTTCTCAAAAGCAACTCTACTCGTTATACAAGGCTTCCACCAATTTCTTGCACTTGGCATGGTTAGATCATTGCCCTAATGTCGTCGTTGACGCGAGAGCTGCTGGTTGTCATATTATTTGTTCTACGGCGGGAGGAACAAGAGAAATAGCGGGTTTAAATTCTACACTAATAGAAGAGCCTGAGTGGGACTTTAAACCAATTGAGCTTTATAACCCGCCTCCTATGGACTTTTCTAAAAAGCTTAACAATGAATTGGAATCATGCTATAATATGGCAAGTGTTGCAGAAAAATATGAAGCTGCGCTGAGGAGGATTCTGTGAGAAAAATGCGTCACCACGATGAATATAGCGATTATATAACTCATCAAAAAGAAAAAACAACAGACCCTGTTAGAAGAAAAAAATGGGTAACAGAGGAATGGGAACTTAAGATTGATGGATTCGATTCCGTTTTCAATGAATACAAAGACACCATCTTGACGGAGGGAAAAAAAGCTCTCTGCATCGGCGCAAGAACAGGCCAAGAAGTTGTATCTTTGAATAAACTTGGCGTCGATGCCATCGGTATTGATATAGTTCCGCACCCACCACACGTTATTGAGTGCGACATGCATAATTTACAGTTTCAAGACGAGACATTTGATTTCGTTTATTCAAACGTTTTCGACCACTCCTTATTCCCCCAGCGGATGATTTCGGAGATAGAGAGAGTTTTAAAAGACGGCGGCCATTCTCTCATTCAATTTGCAATCGGAGATGATTTGGATGAGTACACAGAACACGAAGTTGACGACGTAGACGGCGATGTGTTGCCGTTCTATAAACAGAGTGAATGCGTAAAAAGCCACGCCATACCTAAAAACTTCGCTGCAATGAACTGGGAAGTATTATCAAGGAAAGACAAGAGTCTTTTAAATAAAAAGGTTTCAACAATAAATTTCACTGACCGTGATGGCGGCAATATTGAAGTCTCGTTGTCTCCTGGGGATATTGTTGTCGATTGCGGAGCAAATGTTGGCGACGTATCTGCAGCTTTTGCAAACCATGGTGCCATAGTAATTGCTTTCGAACCAAACGGCATAGCTTTTAAAACACTAAAAGAAAGATTTACCACCTGTAGCAACGTGAAATGTTATAACTCAGCAGTCTCCAATGAGAGTGGAGTTGGAAAGTTATATTTGCACGAGAATGCATCAAGTGACCCGCTTACATATTCTACGGGCAGTTCTTTAGAATCTGCCAAGGAGAACGTAAACGATAACGACTTTGAAGAGGTTAAACTTGTGGACCTTTCCGAAGCAATCGAAAATATAACAAAGACTTTTAAGAGAAGCATACATGTATTAAAAATAGATATTGAAGGCGCCGAATGTAAAGTTATGGAAAAGCTTATGGATAAAGGATTACTGAGCGACATCAAGCATGTTTTTGTCGAAACTCACGAGATAAAGAATCCTGCATTTGCCAGAGACACAAAGAAAATGATAGAACGCGCCACCAAAGAAGGTTTGACAAATGTCAACTTTAATTGGATTTAGGAGGAACTCATGAATAAAAAAAACAAAAACATCTTTCTCACCTCTGTTCTTGGGTTAGACTTCGACTTGGAGTTGTTGCCTCACTTCGTAGAACATTACCTTGCACTTGGGATTGAGCCCAAGAATTTTCTTTTGGTTTTAAACTGCTTTAAGAATCCTGAGAATTTGCAGGAGGGTATTAAAATACTGAAGAGCTTCAACATAGAGCCAAGAGATCTGTGGACGACTGAATACGAAAGCATAGAAAAGTGGCACCGCGTCGACCGCATGTTATCTGCAGAGGTGACTTCTGAAGATTGGGTCGTACACCCAGACTTTGATGAATTTCATAAATACCCGTATGACTTACATACTGTCATTGACAAGTTCGAGGAAAAGGGAATCAATGCCGTTCAGGGCGTCCTAATTGATCGCGTCGGCCCAGAGGGTGAGATAGTAAACGTTACAGACGGTGTTTCTATATGGGAGCAGTTCCCTCTGGAAACTAACTTCGCAAGACTCCTGCATATCGCTGGTGTAAAGCTTATGATGTATCGCGGAGATATGAGGGCAAACAATGGTTCTGGAGAGATTCACGACAAGTGCAAGAACATAGTAAAATATCCATATGGAACAAGAGGACTGCATCACTTTGACTTTACAAAGAAGGTCTTAGGGGATTTTAATGATAAATCTCGCACATTCAAGCCGGGGCAATACGCAGAACAGGAAGAGGAGTGGAATAAATTAAAATCTGATTTTGGTTTTTTAGTTTACCACTTTAAATGGACCGGCCTTGTCATAGAAAAGTTAAAGCAGAGGGTGCAAACATATCGCCGTTTGCAAAGAGCGCAGTGGTTTCAGTCGCAAAACTTCCTAGACTACTATGACGAGAATAAGAAAATCTTGACATGAGTAATTGCTACTTGATATTTATAATAATCTTCTTACTCATTAAGATAGAAAAGATTTATTACAACAAGAAGAAAAACAACACTCCACTCACTTTTGCAGGGAATGAGATGTTTTTCTTTTCTTTGTTTGTTGGTCTGTCAAACATTGCGTATAGGTTGTACGAACAGAAACTGTTTTTAGAACTCCCCATCCACATCGTCACCATTTTGCTTCTAATACCAAGTTTTATGTTGGTTGTTTCCGCATCTCCATTTTTTAAGGAAGGCCTTGTATCAAACAAGGAAGTGAATATGCGTGAAGTCTTGTTAGGCTTTCCCGTCGTTTGTCTTTTTCCAGAATTGTTTCTACCTTTCTATTTGAGACTACATCAATACAAAAACCACTTATACAACATTCCAGTTTCCGGTTTTGGGGATACAGACCAAAAGCTTAATACGCATATATGTATCTCTTTCGGAGTCTGTTCTTTACTCATGTTTTTGAGTAATTTTCAAGAAATCTTTTATAGTGTGTCTATAGGTATCATTTCTTTTTATTACTTTGCAGCATCGATGGAGAAGTTAAAGCACAACTGGCATAATGTAAATAAATTAAAGAATTTGGTTTTCTGCTCCAAGGTTCAACTTAACTGGTCTTTTATAAAGAATGATAGACTGATTGATCTTGTATCCAGCACATCACTTTTTGCATTTGTTTTGCAGTTTTTCACACCAATGCTTTTGGCTCCCATGTTTATATCGGAAATGTATCAGATGTATGCTGTACTTCTAATGTTGATGGGTTTTCACTTTTTGGTGTTTGTTTCCTCTGGTATTAATTTCTGGAAGTGGAAGATAACAATATTAGCTATGATGGCTATCACAAGCACACTGAATGTGGCGGAGTACACAGAAAGTTTGCTTTATTTGTTTCTATATGTATCTGGGTTTTTATATAGTTTGGCTATTTCCAAGATCCCAATCGGCCTTGGTTGGTTGGACTCTCCACTTGGAAAGGTTTATAAAATCTATTTTAAATACGAGGGCGACGAAAACTTATACAGGGTGCGTCCTCAAGATATACATCCTTGGGATATTATAATTTCACAAAACAGATTATCTTTCTTGTTTCCGGAGAAAAAGACAATTTCAGGATGCCTTGGCGCAGTCCGAGACGAACACATGAATAACGTACTAAATTCCATAAGTGAATCCGATTCTAATGAAACTGCTTTGGTAACAAAAATGATGGCAATCATCTCGACACGAGGAACTCCACCACCTGCCAATCACGCACAGCAAACCCAATCATTGTTTTCCTTTATTCATTCCGTGACAAGCATTAAAGATAAAAACAGAACCCGCTTCCGCGAAGTTTTAGACAACGCCCTTTTGCATATTAGAGATAAAAAGGAAGACGAGCTAAGTCTGTCTGATAGGCCTTCTGATGCTGCAAATGTAGAAAAAATTGTTTTAGAGTTTAAAAGATCGTTTTATTCTGATATAATGAATAAGGTTGTTGAATTTGACAAAGATGTTAAAGTTGTCAACATAGGAGTCTCATAACGTGTGCGGTTTTATTTATAGCTCAAAGAAAATAAAGAATGTTGAGGAGTCAAACAGATTCTGCGTAAAGCGAGGACCAGACGCCACCGAAGAAATGATCGTACCAGGCACAGAACATCACTTTGTTCACAACCTGTTAAGTATAACAGGGGATAAAATAACCCAACCATTCTCTCGCAACAATATCCATTGCGCTTTCAATGGAGAGATTTACAACTACCTAGAACACGGAGCAAGCTACGATTCAGATGGTGAGTGTTTAATTGACTTGTATGAGAAATTTGGTTTTAACTTCGCTAAAGAATTAGACGGAGAGTTTTCAATAGTGCTGTTGGACTTAAATAAAAATGTGTTATTCTTGACAACGGATACATTCTCTACGAAGCCTTTGTGGATTGGACGCCGAAAAGATGGCGCCATCGGAGCAGCATCTTATCAGAGTAGTCTTGTTTCAGAGGGTTACGAACAAGTTTACCAAGTTCCTCCAAATACGTCGTTGGTCTTGGACTTAAACAAGGGTGTGTTAGTGGAAAAGATAGAGGTGGTTACTTTTGATCTTACCCAGCATAAGGATAATTATGATGATTGGATTGCCGCCTTCGAATCCTCCATCGCTAAACGTTCAAGATCTAGGGAGAAAATATTTATAGGACTTAGCGGCGGCTACGACAGTGGTGCCATATCTTGCGAACTCTTAAAACAAAGTGTTGATTTTAAATCATTCTCTATCGCTGCCGCAGAAGACATCAATATTATTCGGGAAAGAATGAGTAGGATTGACAACACCAAGTTCACAGACTTGTCTCAAGAAGAGTATGCGAAACAGAAAGTGTTCTTAGAGAAAAACAGCGAAAGGTTTTCGACAAAGCCAAGAGCCCACCGAGCAAACGGTTATGTTGTCACTAATGACAAAGGTGCCATCGGTACTGGAATAATTTGCAAACAAGCAAGAGAGGAAGACTATAAAATATATCTCTCAGGTCAAGGTTCTGACGAAATACTGAGTGACTATGGTCATGGCGGCAGGATGGCCCAGGGATTCCTACATGGCGACTTGGCAGGACATTTCCCAGAAGATCTTAAAGGAACATTTCCTTGGACTAACTTTTTTCTTGGAACGCAAAGGGAATTTCTATACAAAGATGAGGCCGTCGGCGGAGCTTATGGTATTGAGTGTCGATATCCGTTTTTGGATAAATTTTTGGTTCAAGAGTTCTTGTGGCTTAATAATGAGTTGAAGAACTCCCATTACAAAGCGCCACTAAGAGAATACTTGAAGAGAAATGAGTTCCCCTTCAAAGAAGGTTTGGCACACAAAATAGGTTTTAGAGCAAACAATTTTAAATGAGTTTAAAACTCAAGGAGAATAAATATGAAATTATCAGATCAAGCAATGGGTTCATTAATGATGGTCCTACAAAAGTGTTTAATGGAACAGAGCGATATTGTCCCTATGTTGAAGGAATTGGATTTTGTTGCAGCAGGCGATGAACTTGAAGTTCAGAACCCACCGACTCTACACATCGACACCGACAAGTTAGACTCAGGTGCAATTGACAGTAATGCCTAAATATGTTTACAAGTGCAGAGAGTGCGACCATGTAAAAGAAGTCGTTCATTCTATGCAAGAAAAGCTTAAAGATTGCGAGGAATGTGGTACAATAGATGTACTTAGGCGCATTCCTTCGTTTTCTTTATCCCTTGGGACAACTTCAAATCCAGAATTACCTGGAGGAAGAGTGAAAGATTTTATCGACGAAGCGCGGCAAGAGCTAAAAGAAGAGAGGGCCACCCTCAAAAGGAAAGAATACAAGAATGATTGAAATGTTTTTATGTTTATCTGTTATTATCAATATATCGCTGATGTGGTATGGCTATCTTCTTTTGCAGAAAGTGATATATGTCTCTGGTAACACTAACGAGATAATTGACGCTGTAGAAGGTTTTAGAACACACTTGGACGGCGTTTATGAATTGGAGTTGTTTTATGGTGATGAAACTTTAAAATCGCTATTAGATCATACTGGTGAACTATCATCTTTCTTGGCCGAATGCGAAGACGCATATCAAATAACAGAAAGAGAGTACGAACAGTATGTCCAAAACAACGAAGAAGAAGACGAAGAGACGTCGGATGAGCAGGGGCGGCGGTAAAGCTTATTTTACCAAAGTCCATGAAGATGCGATAGTCCAGTACGCAAGTTCGGACTCTCGAGAAGAAAAAACAAAACTATATGTAGATTTAATAAATCCCGCTTTTAACGAGATGGTTGATAAAATTGTCTACACGTATAAGTTTACAAACCTACCCAACATAGACGATTTAAAAGCAGAGTGTAAGGTCTGGCTCACAACTATTCTTGACAAGTTCGATCCAGCTAAGGGTTCAAAAGCATTCTCATACTTCTCAGTAATCACTAAAAATTGGTTCATCCACAAAGTCAAACGCACAGCTTTACAAAACAAGCGAGAAGTTTACTACGATGAAATTCCAAAGGACATGGAACAGAACCATCTTTCTACCACAAATATGTATTTTGAAATCCGCGAAACCAAAGAGTTCTGGACAAACCTTTGGGGAGAAATTGAAGAGTGGGACAAATATGCAACAAAGGTGAATGAAAAAAAGGTTATAGATGCAATAAGAATCCTCCTTGCAGACCCAGATGCTATAGAAATTTTTAACAAAAAGGCTATTTACTTCTACATAAGAGAAATCACAGGATTAAACACGAAACAGGTAGTGAGTAGTTTAAATAAGGTTAGAACCAGATATAGAACTTTCAAGACCAAGTGGAATGAAGGAAAAATATAAACATGACAAACGAGTTGGACGAACAATTAGAAAAAGCATTAGATAATGTCAATGAAGATAGGGATGTAACAAAGCGTCTCTTAAACGATTTAATAAATTACATTTCAGTATCTAACGAACGTCACGTCGAGGCTGGTGCAATAGCAGCAAAATATGTAGAGACTCTACAACGCTCCAACGAACAGGTTGTCAAAATAGCCGGAATTATACAGAGAGCCACTGCAAACAAGGGTCCAGAAGGACTCAGCAAAGAAGAAAAGGATGATCTTTTTGAATTAATCAGCGGTGACGGCTAATGTCTGTAAAAAAGAATTCAGTATCAGGTCTTGACGCCTTAATCGACATCGCCGCAGGAACAGAAACTGGCGGCGCAACCGATGATCTTGGAAGAGGTCAGGTATATGTCGCAACAATCATAGAAGAAGTTTACGGCGGCCAAGAGTTTTCTGCATCCCTTGGCGAAAACTCACCTTTGCGTACTGCTAAATTATATAAAATAAAACTACAAGAAGAGCTTGGAAATTCCCAAACAGGCGGAGAGTTGTTGTCTTCAACTAAAGACGATTTGCTTGAATTGCTACCATACGGCAACGAGCAAGAGAGGTCAGATACAGCAAATTTCCTTTTAAACTTGCTTCCAGAGGGAATGTTTATGGCAACCAACCAGCCGCACGAGTTCCCTGGAAAAGGTGATGAGGTTTATGCAACCTCTGACGGCGGCATCGAGGGGAGATATATTTTATCCATCAAAGGTGGTGAGGCGAAAGGCACTGCATCTGGACTATTAAACAGCTTTGATAAACCGGGCAACACAGCCCAAAAAGCCAACGAAGCGTTGACTATGAAACATCAGTTTAAGGACGAAAACGGCGAACTCGTCGAGCCCAAAATCCGAAAGTCAGAAATGTTGGCGTACATAAAACAGCACTTAGTTCCAGGAGCCGTTGGCTTAAGATCTGATTACGGCTCAAGATTCCACCCTGTCTTGAAGAAAGCAAAAATGCACTTCGGTGTAGATGTTAGTACCGGTAGAAAACTTGGTGTTGAAATAATCGCACCATCAGATGGAACTGTTACCGTTGCCAAATTTCAGGACGAGATTTCACGATGGCGAAATGGAAATTACATTAAGTTTAAACACGACACCGGAGAAACATCCGTGTATTTGCACTTACATACAATATCAGAAGCCTTGCGACCAGTTAACCCAGTTGAGACAAAGAAGGTCATCACAAACCCAAAGGACAGAACCCAGATACCAGAAAGTCAAGATACAGGTGCCCCAGCCGACCAGAGAATCGGAGAGGAGCGATCCGGTGGTAGAATGGCAATGACAGGACCTTTGCCCGTTAAAAAGGGAACAGTCTTGGGAACCATAGGCACTTCCGGATCAAGCACTGGAATCCACCTGCATTGGTCTATGGGAAACAACGAAGATCCATATGGAGCAATCAAAAGATGGCTTGCCAAGGAGGTAGGATAACATGGGCGAGACAAACTCAAAAACACCACAAGAAGAAGAGAGAAGAGCGGGAATTACCACAGGAGATCCTGCGAAGGACGATAAAAATAAACATCAAAACCCCAACCGCCACGAAGTCCAGCCAAAAGTAAACCGCTCAGGACTCCGCTCGAATGACTATGTTATCGAAAACAGGCACAACGCCTCGCTTGTTCTAGGTCGCGATTATGAATACGACAAACTAAACGACACCTCTATTGGAATGGTTGACATCACAGCCGGAAGAATTGCAGACTCACTAAAGACGGGATTTAAAAGATCTCTGACAGATCAAATCTCTTCAGGTGATATGATTACTGACGCCGCAAAAGTTTATATTAGCCAGAAGACAGACATTGATTCTCTATATGGATTCACGACCAGAGGCGACGAGGGTAATGATAAATCTGCAGTAGGAATCAAGGCCGACGCCGTTCGTCTTGTCTCAAGAGATCCATCAGCAGGTATTAGATTGATCGTGCAGCCAGACTCTACTGGTCCAAGAGCAGGAAGAAATTCGCAAGGCGGCGAAGTAGCAGGTGTCAACGGTGGCGTCGAACTGATTGGACCTGGTGAAGAACCACTACAGTATCTTGTGAAAGCAGATGACCTCGCAGTATCACTCGGAAAACTCGTCGGATACGTCGAGCAACTCGAAATTATGGTTTGGGATTTTGTAAGCTATCAGAAAAAATTCAACAGCGCAGTCTCACAGGCTACAGACATAGAGGCTTTCTACGCACAGAAAGGCATTCCAGATCCATTACTCATCAAGCAAAACGCAAAATGCTCTTTAGATTTGTTCTCTTATGTAGAAAATTCAGGCCGATCAATCATGAACGACCTTAAGAAATATAAAGTAGAAGACCTCGGCCTAACCAAAGCCGGCGAAAATACAGAGAAGACAGGCGAGCCCGTATTCTCAAGTACCTATCACAAATTAAACTAGAGCATACTTATAAGCATGACAGCTGTTTCAACCACATCTCCAAAACCAATAATTCAGAGAATGCAAAATTATCTGATCGATGCATATTTCCTTGACGAACTCAACGATAATGGCAATTCGAATGCAGACGGCATCTGGGGTCCCCTCACCAACGAGTCACTACTCCAGATGTTTAGCGAGGAGGAATATACAGGCACAACAGTTTTGGAAGAAGGTCAGACGACTGTTGAATCTCTTAGTAGTGAAGATTGGGAATACCTGGTTCAAGAGGCCCGAAAACGAAATCCGGATGACGAACAAGATGTAAACATACTCGCAGACGAAGAAGAAGTCAACGCCTCAGCAAGTGCAACAGACCAATTCAATTCAGATACCCGCTACGGAGGCAGGATGGATCAACAAAAGGTTCTCAAGGATGTTGATTCTCTCATAACTTTAAACCCCATATTCGCACACGCGCAATTAGACAAGTCATATCTACTGGATTCAGAAAAATTCCAGATTAAAGAACTGTTAGAACCTTCTCAGACCACATCATTTAGTGAATATTATTCAAAAAAGACTCAATCTATCAGAGAGTTATTTATGTTCTTTCAAGAAAGATTAGAGGCAGATCTTAAATCAAAGAAAAAGAATCTTAAGGTAAACGGGGTAGATTTTGACAAGCACTTAGCTATGATCGAAGATGTTCCCCATTTGATTAAAAGAGCAGGATTCAAGCACGACGTCATAGACTCTGAAAACGAAGATAAGTATCAAATCTCCTTTGCACTAAACAAGGCAAAGAAATTTCTAGGAATATATATTTTTATGCTTGAAGAAGGGGCTTATGAGATACTTACAGAAATTTCTTCCAACGAATCCGTGGACGCATACATGATAAGATCATTTATCCCAGCCTCAGATTTTGATGCAGACTCCCCCTTTAACTCAAAGTTTTTTAATTTTACGGGTTATTTGGAAGATTTTGAAATGATCTCTAAGCTCGGAAAGACAGATTTAACGAGAGCAGAAAATAAAATGAACTGTGGTTTCGGCTCTTCCAACGTGGTAGGGGGTTTTAATCCTCTGTTAGATTATGTAAATTTCTCTAGAAGATATCACTATCCCAACAATATTGGAAATCTTAGCAGCACCGCAGCAAACATTATTGAGAACAGTAAGAAGAGAGCGAAATCTCCGGTAAACAAATCAGCAAAAGCCGCTGCAATTAAGTCGGGAACAAAGAAGTTCTCATTGGCAGCAGCGATCTCTGATCGATACACTGTCGTCGAAGGGGATACATTAGTACCCACAGGAGACAATTCGGCAAGATTGAGGATCAGTCTAAACACGAAAGACATCAGAATAAAAGGGAAGGATGTGATGAAGCTAAACAAAGAATTGCTTCCCACCTTCCGCAAGAACTATGGTGAAACAAAAAATGCATTTAAAGTAGGCATGGTTATAAACATTCCTAAAAACACCAGCCAGTTGACTTCACTCACTGCAGGAGGTAGAGGACTTTCTGCAAGCGTCGAGGACATGGACCCAGCTCATCTCCAGAAAATATGGAATGAAGCTTTCATGGACCCGTTCATCAACAAACTCTGTCCGGCCACCCTGCCTCTTAGAGTATTAGAATGTCTTCTTCCAAACAACTGTAGAGAAATGATAGACTATATTGGTCTATGGAGAGTGCGAAGTGTAGCGGAAAAGATGTTATTCCTCGACTTCTATGACGATACAAAGGAGCTGGGAAACGCCCTCGAAAAATGGGACGCACTCATTGAAAGTAAATACAATTTTAAAGCAGTAGAATTTAACGGCAACGGCCTCTTAAAATCAGGAACCTTCGACAGTAAAGAGGTTTTCCCCAACGGCGCAGCTGATATTTCCGTATCTTTCCAAGCTCGATATACACCAAAAAGTAAAGACGTAAATGAAAACAAAACAAAAATGATCTTCATGCAAAGAGATTCTTTCGAAATTAAAAAGACGCCAACAGGAAGAATACAGGTGGTTTTATATTCGCCAGAGGGTAAAGTATCCAGATACACTTCGAAATCAGCAAGTCTAATCACTGATGAGTGGCGCAGCATTGGGTTCTCATGGGCCGGCAACGCGGGACAATTCACGTTATATAGCCACGGAGAAGAAGTAGAGACAACTCTCACTTCAGGAAACATATTTTCAGGCCCATTGGCTGCCCCAACAAGCACAGAATTTATTGTAGCTTCGGAAGACGCAAACAAGAGTCAAAAAGGTTTTGCAGGTCAGCTTGATGAAATTGCTATTTTTGACAAACTATTAGCCAGCGAGCAATGGAAAAATATTGCTAAGATAGATACCGACATAAACCTCAAAACTTTAGGTCTTTCCCCTTCCGCCAAGACATGGTGGCGCATGGGCGACGCAGCCAAAGATTTAATCTCAACTGCCTCCGATACAGGGAAAATTATTGATTTAGCTAACGGCATGGACTTGACTGCTGTCGGTCCTGAAGATTCTGCAAAAATTACCGTTGCGAGACTCTTCAAAGATAGTGAAGCACCAATATTTATAGATATCATTAATCGAGAAACAGATATAGAAAAATTCTGTGAATTTGTAAACAGCTTCATCACTGGAGATGTTGAAGTAGCTTTTGATCCAAAGAAGATTGAAAGAGAAATACTACAAAAGATTAGAATTCCTACCTTTTCAAAAGATCCCCATGAAAAGATTGAGTTGGTAATTAAGAAAACAATTGTCGAAAACCTCCTCAGAATGTTTGCTATGTTTCTTACTCAGATGTTGGAAAAGGCCCTCGACTGTGAAGGTTGGAAAGATTTAACTAAATCTCTAATAAAGGGTTCCTTCAATTCTAACGACTTCGAAAAGCTTGGTTCTAACTATCTTAAGTCTATCACCGAAGAGGGTCCAATAGGAGATTTCATCAGCGCAGTTAGAGATCCGGAAAAGTTCAACGCTATGATGGCGGGAACAGAAGATTATTTCTTAAAGGGAATTACAAACTCTCTCGCAGATGGAATCCAAATGCATACAGAGGGTTCTAATGGAGAACATAAATACACAACTCTTGGACTTGGACAAGTCCAGTTCAAAGAAGAACACGAAATAGATGCAGAACCTTTTGAAAGTATCAACGGAACTACGATCTCTATACGCAATGACGAGCCAAATAACCCACAGGCGGTTATCATCAATCTTGTAAAGAAAACATCTCAAGAACTCCCACCAGACTCTATGCTCTCTTTGTTTGCTTCAAGGGCAGAACCAAGGACAGTTTCCACTGCAGCACAGATTTTAAACTCCGCCTCCGACGAGATAGGAATGACTTTTAGCAACAACGACACAGAAATGTTTTTCGGCACTGTAGGTTCATCTCTTGGTTTGCAAGATTCGATAGACCAATTAATGCATGCTGTTGATGTAATAAACCAGGAATCTCAAGACCCAGAATTCTGTGTCTCCGCGCAAGATTTACAAGATAGACTTAACGATTCAAAATCAGCTTTCCAAAAGGCGTTAGATAAGCAAGCCGTACAAAACATTCTCGATCAGGCAGATGAAATCAACAACCAGTCCAAAGACGATTCATGTGCCATCCCCGTACCCCTTTCAGCTGCCGAAGCACAATCATTAAGTTCAACAATTGCAGATGTGTTCGCTCCGGTCACAACAGCATATGACAGCGACCTCATGCTTTATAGACTAGCTCAATCTTCTGTAGGAAACCGAGACAATAACATTAAAAAGGTTTTCTGGAAAGGTGACACTGAGACGGTAAAAACCGCTTCTGAAGATGGAACAATAAAAGAGGAATCTATAGAAATAGAAAAGACAGTAATCAACCCAGAGTTTGAATCAATGTTAAAGCAAGGTTTTGTTCCCCTGAGAGAAGACGGAACACCAGATGGCTCACGAGTCGGCGGCGTCGTAAAGATTAACTGGAACCCTCTTTCTTTCCCTTGGTTCGAAGATGATGGCTTTCTTACCGAAATTCGCCCACCAAAGAGTCTGTCGCCAACTGTTGACGGAGATAAAGTTACAGATCCAGATGTGGAGATTAAAGATCTTGGCTCCAGTCTTGGCCCATACACAGATTACGATCCTGACCGAGGAGGAAGCGAGTATGCAGAAGTACCAACTCTAAAAGTTGAACTCGGCGGAAATGTTACAGGACCACTTTCTGCGAACATGACAAACTTCTTATTATCAGACACAAGAACCAAAGGCAGAGCTTCTTATTTCTCCCAAAGAGGTGGAGATTCCAAGCGAGGGATTAAAGATATTCTCACAAAGAGTCGAACTTCTCTTATCCC
>Ga0098041_1000339_pt1 | contig 19253 bp, 12 predicted proteins | sample 8_EtaG_FD_77066 | JGI IMG/M metagenome (GOLD analysis project Ga0098041, IMG submission 77066) | Marine viral communities from the Subarctic Pacific Ocean - 8_ETSP_OMZ_AT15162 metaG | ecosystem: Environmental > Aquatic > Marine > Oceanic | place: Pacific Ocean | collected 2015-01-08
GATAATAGTTATGATGGTGAAAAATTAAAACTATTAGTACATGATGAATCAGGTAAATGGGAAAGACCTAACAATATTTTAAATAACTGGAGGGTTACTAAAACAACATTAAGACTTGGGAGTAGAATTATAGGAAAATGTATGATGGGTTCAACATCTAATGCTTTAGATAAAGGAGGAGGTAACTTTAAAAAATTATACAATGACTCAGATGTTACTCAAAGAAACGCCAATGGACAGACTCGCTCAGGACTCTATAGTTTGTTTATTCCTATGGAATGGAATTACGAAGGATACATTGATTCTAATGGATTACCTGTATTCACAAAACCGAAAGAAAAAACAACTGATGCTCATGGGACACCTATAAGAATAGGTGTTGTTGAATATTGGCAAAACGAAGTAGATGGATTAAAAGATGATCACGATGCTTTAAATGAATTTTATAGACAATTTCCAAGAACTGAAGAACATGCTTTCAGAGATGAATCTAAAAACTCTTTATTTAATTTAACTAAAATATATGAGCAAGTAGATTGGAATGCTGATACAAAAAATAGTGGTTTAATAACTAGAGGTAGTTTTCATTGGTTAGATGGAATAAAAGACTCACTAGTAATGTTTGCCCCTAACAGTAAAGGAAGATTTCTTGTTTCATGGGTTCCAGAGACTCATTTACAAAACAAATCTAGAGTTAAAAATGGTATAAAATATCCAGGCAATGAACATTGTGGAGCTTTTGGATGTGACCCTTACGATATATCGGGAACAGTAGATGCAAGAGGATCTAACGGGTCTTTACATGGGTTAACTAAGTTTTCTATGGAAAATGTTCCGCCTAATCATTTCTTTTTAGAATATATAGCTAGACCTCAAACAGCTGAAATATTTTTTGAAGATGTATTAATGGCTTGTATATTTTATGGAATGCCAATACTAGCGGAAAATAACAAACCTAGACTTTTATATTATTTTAAAAGAAGAGGATATAGAGGATACTCTATAAACCGACCTGATAAACTTTATAATAAATTATCAGTTACAGAAAGAGAAATAGGTGGAATACCTAATTCAAGCGAAGATATTAAACAAGCACATGCGGCTGCAATAGAATCTTATATTGAAGATTATATTGGTTTAAGGCAAGATGGAACTTATGGAGATTTATATTTCCAAAGAACACTAGACGATTGGGCTAAATTTAATATAAATAATAGAACAACACATGATGCTTCTATTAGCTCAGGACTTGCTATAATGGCTTGTAACAAAAATAAATATAGACCAAATCCAGTTATTGATAGAAAAATATATGATTTAGGGATTAAAAAATACACAAACACAGGAGTAGTTTCAAAAATAATTGAATAAATGAAAATATATACTAATTCTAATAGCGCTTTTCCAAGTCAGGTAGTACCAGATGCAGAAAAAGCTTCACTTGAATATGGTTCCCAAGTAGCTATGGCTATTGAGACTGAGTGGTTTAACCATGGGAGAACCAATGGTAATAGATATTTAACTAACTGGAATAATTATCACTATTTAAGGTTATATGCTAGAGGTGAACAACCAGTTCAAAAATATAAAGATGAATTAGCTATAAATGGTGATTTATCTTATCTTAACCTTGATTGGAAACCAGTACCTATTTTATCTAAATTTGTAGATATAGTTGTAAATGGTATATCTAATAAAGAATATGATATAAAAGCTTACGCGCAAGATCCAGAATCAGTAAAACAAAGAACAATGTATGCAACAGGTATTGCAGAAGATATGTTCGCAGCACAACAAATAGCTCAAGCACAACAAAACTTAGGAATTGATCTACAAAGATCTAATATCTCCCCTTTAGATATGCCTAGAACTGAAGATGAATTAGAGTTACATATGCAGCTTTCTTATAAACAATCAATAGAGATTGCAGAAGAAGAAGCAATAAGCCAAATATTAGATCAAAATAAATGGGATTTAACAAAGAGAAGATTAAACCAAGATTTGGTAACATGTGGAATCGCTTGTGCTAAAACTAGTTTTAATAAGACTAACGGAATAACTGTAGACTATGTTGATCCTGCTTATGTTGTTTATTCTTATACAGAAGATCCAAATTTTGAAGATATATACTATGTAGGAGAAGTTAAATCTATAACTATTCCAGAGTTAAAAAAACAATTTCCTCATATATCTAATGAAGAATTACAGAAAATCCAAGAAATGCCTGGAAATAGGCAATATATAACTGGTTGGGGAAATTATGATAACAATACGGTTCAAGTATTATATTTTGAATATAAAACATATATGAATCAAGTATTTAAATTAAAGCAAACAGAAAATGGATTAGAAAAAATAATCCAAAAAACTGATGAATTTAATCCTCCTCCTAGTGATAATTATAATAGAGTTTCTAGAAGTATAGAAGTATTATATGAAGGTGTTAAAATACTAGGTACTAATACTATGTTAAGATGGAGACTTGCTGAAAACATGACAAGACCTGTGGCTGATACCACTAAAGTTGAAATGAATTATGCTGTGTGTGCTCCTAGAATGTATAAAGGAAAAATTGAATCATTAGTAAGTAAAATAACTGGTTTTGCTGATATGATTCAACTTACGCATTTAAAAATGCAACAAGTACTAGCTAGAATGGTTCCAGATGGAGTATTCTTAGACATGGATGGTCTTGCTGAGGTTGATTTAGGTAATGGTACAAATTATAACCCAGCAGAAGCATTAAATATGTATTTCCAAACTGGTAGTATAGTTGGTAGATCACTTACTCAAGATGGAGATTTAAATAGAGGTAAAGTTCCTATTCAAGAACTTACATCTTCAGCGGGTGGTGCTAAATTACAAAGCTTAATTCAAACGTATCAATATTATCTTCAAATGATTAGAGACGTGACCGGATTAAATGAAGCAAGAGATGGATCTTTACCTGATAAAGATGCTTTAGTAGGATTAGCTAAAATGGCAGCGAATCAATCTAATATTGCTACTAAACATGTAAACCAAGCTAGCCAATTTATAGCATTGAGAATTTGTGAAAATATTTCTAAAAAAATAATAGACGTATTAAGTTTTCCTCTTACGCATAATGCTTTGATAGAAAGTGTTTCTTTATTTAATGCACAGACATTGTCAGAAATATCTCATCTAAATTTACATGATTTTGGTATTTTCTTAGAACTAGAACCAGACGAAGAAGAAAAGCAAATGCTAGAACAAAATATTCAAATAGCATTACAAGCAGGAGGAATTGATTTAGAAGATGCTATAGATATACGTCAGATAAAAAATCTTAAATTAGCGAATCAATTATTAAAGCAAAGGAGAAAAAGAAAAGCAGAAAGAGATCAAGCTCAACAACAGGCTATGATAGAGGCTCAAGCTCAAGCTAACGCAGTGGCGGCAGAAAAAGCTGCTATGGCAGAAGTACAAAAACAATCTGCGGTTACAGAACAGAAAGTTCAAATTGAACAAGCTAAATCACAGTTTGAAATACAAAGAATGCAGATAGAACTTGAAGTAAAACAACAATTAATGGCTCAAGAGTTTGAATATGATAAACAACTTGCGCAAATAGAATTAGGTAATGCTTCAGTAAAAGAAAAAGAAATAGAAGATCGTAAAGATAAAAGAGTACGCATACAAGGCACTCAGCAGAGTGAACTTATTCAACAAAGGCAAAACGATGGAAGTCCTAGAGATTTTGAAAACCAAAACCAAAACATGAGTTTAGGGGATTTAGGAGTTGATGCGTTTATGCCTATGTAATTATTAATTTTATAATATTATATTATGTCAACAGAAGTAAAACAAGAAGGCGACTTTAAACTAAAGTCAAAGCCTAGAAAACCTAAAAATTTAGGTAAAGAAGAAAAACCTTATAAAGTGGATTTAAATGATCCAAATGCACAGGGAGAAGTTGTACCGGATAAGGTTAAAATAAAAGTAAAAACAGAAGATTTAAACAAATTAGGAGATGCCGTTCCAAAGCGACCAACAGGAGACATTCCTGAAACACAACCATCCGGAGATATACAAAAAGTGGATGACGAAGTACGGGCCAGCGAGGAAGTTGTGCAAGTACAAGAACCCAAAGAGGATGTTAAATCTGAAGAAAACCCAATAGAAGAGGTAACTGAAGAGGTTAAGGAAGAAAAACCTAAAGAAAAAACAGTAGAACAACCACAGCCGGAAGCTGTTCCGCAAGTTGTTTTACCTGAGAATATAGAAAAATTAGTTTCTTTTATGAAAGAAACTGGAGGTACTGTAGAAGATTATGTAGCATTAAACAAAGATTATTCTAAAGTAAATGATACAGGAATTTTATATGAGTATTACTCTAAAACGAAACCCCATCTTAATAGAGAAGAAATTACTTTCTTAATGGAAGATAATTTTACTTTCGACGAAGATGAGGACGAAGCAAGAACGATCAAAAAGAAAAAGCTTGCTTTTAAAGAAGAGATTGCAAAAGCTAAAGATTATTTAGAAGGTTCTAAACAAAAATATTACGACGATATCAAGTTGAGACCGGGCGTAAATCAAGAACAACAAAAAGCTTTAGATTTTTTCAATCGATACAATGAGCAGCAAGAAGTAGCTACAAAACAACATGAAGATTTTAGGACTCGTACTAACAATCTTTTCTCTAATGATTTCAAAGGTTTTGATTTCGAGGTAGGAGAAAAGAAATATAGGTACAAAGTCAATGAACCTTCTAAAGTTGCTGAAAATCAAGTTGATGTTAATAATTTTTTAAACAAATATTTGGATAAAGAAGGTAATATGTCAGACGAAAAAGGTTATCACAAAGCTATGTACGCTGCAATGAATGCTGATAAAATTGCTCATCATTTTTATGAACAAGGGAAGGCCGATGGCATTAAGAATGTTATTGAAACTTCCAAAAACCCATCAACTGACGAACCGAGGCAAGTTGCCGATGGAAACGTTTTTATAGGCGGATTAAAAGTAAAATCGATTAGTGGATTAGACTCATCTAAACTAAAAATAAAAACACGAAAATTTAACTAATTAAAAATTATAAATTATGGCTTTAAGTCCTCAATTTGGCTCGATTACACCGAGTCAATCACAACTGGCACTTCAATCCAATTACATTAACTTTGCTGGTGCAGCGGGGGTAAATTTTTCTCAACAATATTTACCTGAGTTATATGAGCAAGAAGTTGAAAGATATGGTAATAGAACTTTATCTGGATTCTTGAGAATGGTTGGAGCAGAAATGCCTATGACAAGTGACCAAATAGTCTGGTCAGAACAAAATAGACTACACATATCTTACGATAACTGTACAAGTGTATCAGCTGCTGGAACAATTACAATTCCTGTTACAGCTGCGGGTGCTGCTACTCCTATCGTAAATGTGATTTCTCCATCTTCAACAATTGTTGTTATGGATAACCTTGGGAATGAATGTAAATGTTTAGTTACTGCTTCCGACACTAGATTAGCTGGTGGTGGTGGTAATCCTGGACAACTTACTGTGCAACCTTATACTGCTGCAAATTTAATTGCTGCTGGTATTGCTAACAGTGCTAATAACAAAATATTTGTTTACGGTTCTGAATTCCAAAAAGGAACATCAACAGGTAACGCTACTGCAGGAGCTAATGCTTTAGCTCAGGCTAATAACCCAATGGTTAGCGTTGACCCTGCTTTCTCTACATTTACTAATTCACCAATCATTATCAGAAGTCAATATACTGTTAACGGTTCTGACACAGCTCAGATCGGTTGGGTAGAAGTTGCTACTGAAGATGGTACAGGTGGATATCTATGGTTCTTAAAAGCTGAGTCTGAAACAAGACTTAGATTTGAAGATTACCTAGAAATGTCTGTAGTAGAAGGAGAGTTAAACTCTGGTGGTGCTATCGCTGCTGCTTATAATGGTACTGAAGGTTTATTCGCTGCTATTAATAACGGTGGTAACGTAGAAGTTGGATTCACAGCGGCTGCTGGAATCGACGCTTTTGATGCTATACTTAAAAACCTTGATACTCAAGGAGCTATTGAAGAAAACATGTTATTCTTGAACAGATCTACTGCTCTTGATTTTGACGATATGTTAGCTTCTATATCTTCAGGAGTTGCAGGTGGTGTTGCTTTTGGATTGTTTGAAAATTCAGAAGAAATGGCACTTAATCTTGGATTTAGTGGTTTCAGAAGAGGTTCTTATGACTTCTATAAAACAGATTGGAAATATCTAAATGACGCTTCTACAAGAGGCGCTATGACAGGTCCTGCTTCTATTGAAGGAGTATTAGTTCCTGCAGGTACTTCTACTGTTTATGACCAAATTCTTGGTACAAACATTAGACGTCCTTTCTTACATGTAAGATATAGAGCTTCTCAAGCTGACGATAGAAGAATGAAATCATGGTTAACAGGTTCTGTTGGCGGTGCGTTTACTTCTTCTCTTGATGCAATGGAAGTTAACTTCTTATCTGAAAGATGTTTAGTAACTCAAGCTAGAAATAACTTTGTATTATTCAAAGGTATCTAGTAATATTTGTAAAGGATAGGCGCTTCGGCGCCTAGGCCTTTATATTAACTATTTAATTATATTATATTATGGTAAAAACAAAAGAAAAAAATATTCCTTCTGTAGAAAAACAGTGGGAAATAAAAGATAGACATTACTTTTTAAAAGGTAATCACAAACCTTTAACACTAACTATTCCTTCTAGACATACTAGAAAACATCCTTTATTATGGTTTGATGAAGAGTTAGGATCACAAAGAGAATTAAGATACGCTACAAACCAAAGTTCAGTGTTTGTAGATGAACAAAAAGGTGAAGCAACAATGGGTCATATTACTTTTCATGATGGCGTAATGCATGTACCTAAACAATCACAGAATTTACAGAAAATGTTGTCATTATATCACCCTTTAAAAGGACATAAATATCAAGAACATGACGCTGTAGAGGTTGCTAAAGATGAACTAGTAGATTTAGAATTAGAAATCATGTCATTAAATGCTGCTAAAGCAATGGAAGTAGAACATGCTGAAGCTATTCTAAGAGTAGAAAGAGGAACTCAGGTTAATGAAATGACTTCTAAAGAAATAAGAAGAGATATTTTATTATTCGCTAAAAAGAATCCTAAACTATTTATTGAATTAGCACAAGATGAAAATGTTCAATTAAGAAACTTTGGTATTAAAGCAACAGAGGCAGATATTATATATCTTTCAAATGATCAAAGAAGTTTTCATTGGAGAACTAATGATAAGAAACTTATGACAATTCCTTTTGATGAAAATCCATATTCAGCTTTTGCTGCATATTTAAAAACTGATGAGGGAGTAGAGGTTTACAAGTCTATTCAAAAGAAAATGAAATAACAAATACTAATAACAGGTAGTCATTATATGGCTACCTAGTTATTACATAATATAAATAGCATGGCGATAAACGTAGATAAGGTTTATAAAACAGTCTTATTAATATTAAATAAAGAACAAAGAGGTTACTTAACACCTTATGAGTTTAATCAAATATCAACTCAAGTTCAATTAGAAATATTTGAAACTTATTTTGAAACTATAAATCAACAGCTGCGTATACCTCAAAACGAAAGTGAATATGGTGATCGTTATAAGACTGTAGAAGAAAAATTAGACATCTTTAAAACAATTGGTGACGGAGCATATGTTAACGTTGCTGGTGGTGAAAGCTATTTTACAACTCCAACAACTTCAGGAGTTGCTAGCGGAACTCAAACATTTGCAACCGCAAATGGTCAAACCGCGTATCCCCTTACAACTATAACACAAGCCCAAGTAGAAACTAGTTCACTTGTTGTTACCTTAAATGGAACAGCATATGCTAACTATAATATAACTGGTGGTAATTTTAATTTAACCGCTGGTGCTATCGCCGCTGGTTCTACTTTATTAATAACCTTGTATCCTAAAGATTTTTATAAACTAGGGACAGTTTTATATAAAGATGATAAAGAGGTTCAATGTGTTCAAAGGAATGAATTAGCTCAATTAAATATGTCCACTATCACTAAACCATCTGAATATTTTCCAGTTTATTTATATGATAAAAATCATAGAATAGCTGTTTATCCTCAAACAATAAGCTCAGATATAACGGTATCTTATGTAAGGAAACCTAATGATGTAACTTGGAATTTTACAACTGGAGGGTCTAGTCAATATGTTTATAATCCTACAACTTCTGTGGATTTTGAACTAGATGTATCAGAAACTACAACTGTTATATTAGAAGTATTAAAGTATGCAGGGGTAACAATTAAAGATGCTTCTATTGTTCAAGCAGCGGGACAAGAATTAGCTGCAAATGAAATAAATGAAAAACAATAATAAATTATGGCTAGTGTAATACAACCACCAAACAATGGATTAATAACTGAGACAGGACAACAATACTATGCTGGTGCTCAAGGTTTTAGAGGTGATGCCGGTAATACAACTTCTCAAGCTTTCACTACTACGTTTAATACTGATTTATATTTAGGTAGTTGGGATCCTACTAATGAAGATTATGCTTTAAATAATTTTAAAATCTATACTAGTACTAGTGGCGCTCAAGGTTCTTATACAGAATGGGTCACAGCTTTTACTGTAACTAATGGTAAGATTGTAACTCTTACTGCAGCTCCAGGTGCTAATGCTTATATAGTTGTTCAACTAAATAGTTTAACTGGAGGAAAATATGGTACTACAGAAGGTGCTAAAGCTTATGGCGAAGCGGTACAAGATAATTACGGAGGTTATCAATATGTAAAACTTAATGATGTAGTTAATAATTTTTTAGTAGGATATGTAGGACAAAATAAATTACTACCTAGTGCTAAAAGAACTGATGTTATATTCTTTGCAAAAAGAGCTATGCAAGAATTTAGTTATGATACTTTAAAAAGCATCAAATCAGCTGAATTAACTATACCTCCTAGTTTAACTTTAACCCTTCCTCAAGACTATGTTAACCATGTAAGAACTTCATGGATAGATCAATTAGGTGTTCAACATATAATATATCCAACTAACAACTTAACTACAAGTCCTTACTACACACAGACTCAAGATTCTACTGGAATGCCTACACAAGATAATTTTGGTAATGATACTGAAGGAACTTCAATAACCCAAGAGAGATGGCATGCGGCAAATGATAAGGTAATTAATGGTGCTTTTGTAGTAAATGATTTTACTAATGACCTATGGGCTTATAATTGGGATTATACTGGCAATTGGTTGGGAGCAAGTTGGGGACAACTTTATGGACAAGATGCTCAATATTCTCAAGCAAATGGGTGGTATAATATAAATGAAAGAGATGGGGTAATGTCCTTCTCTAGTAATCTTAATGATAAATTAATAGTGTTAGAATATCTTTCTGATGGATTAGCTTATGATTTAGATAGTAGAGTACCTAAATTAGCTGAAGATGCGATGTATGCTTATATCTTACATGCATTAATATCTACTAGAATAAACCAGCCTGAGTATGTAGTACAAAGATTAAGACAAGAAAAAAGTTCTAAATTAAGAAATGCTAAAATCAGATTATCTAATATTAAATTAGATGAAATAGTACAAGTAATGCGTGGAAAATCTAAATGGATAAAACATTAAATTATGGGACACCCGAGCGAAGACAGTTATAAACATAAAAATCTTGGAATTTTCTGGAAAAGAACCCCAGAGTCTTTTGCTCATAGAATAAAGTTAGCAGAAGCTAACGCAGGAAAACCACCTGAGCCAGGAAGTAAAGATTATGTAAAGATAGCAAAATTAAAAGAAAGATTTGCTAATTTTAAAAATATTAGAACAAGAAAAGGGAAACCTATACATGATAATAGTCCTAATAAGTTACCAGGAGAAATATAATAAAAATGGCAGAAAGTAAAAATAGTTTCATCAAATCTAAAATGAATAAAGATCTTGATGAAAGATTAATTCCTAATAATATATATAGAGATGGGCAAAACATTGCTGTATCAAGGTCTGAAAACAGTGATGTAGGATCATTAGAGGCAATTTTAGGTAATGATAAGATTTTTGCAACTACAGGTTTGAAATGTATAGGATCATTGGTTGATGAAACTAATAGCTATATATATTTTATGTTAACGAATAATGATGCTGCTTTAGGTACAGATATAGCTTCAAGTAAAATATGTCAAATATGTAGGTATAGTCCCTCTAATAATCAAAATGTTATATTAGTAGGTGGTGCTGCTGCTGGTGATGGAAACTTTTTAAATTTCTCTACTTTATCTCCTATTTATGGAATAAATTTAGTAGAAGACTTATTGTTCTGGACAGATAATAGAAATCAACCTAGAAAAATAAACGTTACAACTGCAGCTGGAAATCCAGGGGCAAGTGGATATTATCAAACCGAACAAAGCGTTTCTGTTTGTAGATTTGCTCCCTTTATACCCCCAGCTGTAATAGATTTAAGAAGTGTAGCCGTAGGAAATAAACCTTCTACTATGACAGACGCCGCGGATTTACCTTATGTTTCAATAGGTGTTCAAAAATGGTCTTCAGAAAATCTAGATGTAAGTAAATATAGAAATGGAGAGGATATACTATTTTGCGATGACGCTACAGCTTGGACTAATGCTAATGCAGCAGACACAGGAGCGTGGTGTTGGTATGATTTTGATCAAGCCAATGGAATTACTTATGGAAAATTATATAATAAATATGCTGTAAATGATTCTAGGCAATTAGCTCCGTATGGTTATACTTTACCTAATGATACTAATTTTAACACATTATTAAGTGCATCTGGCGCAAGTACTAACGCACAAACAATAAAAGCTATAAATTTATGGGCTGGTGATGTTGGAACTGATGTTTACGGGTTTGATGCATTACCTGCAGGTGAAATTAGTCAAACTGGAACTTCTAGTACACTTACTACTAAAACTACATATTGGGCAGACTCAGATAGTACTAAGTATTTAACTGTACCAAACACTAATGCAACCGGAGCTTCTTTAACTGCTGGAGGTGGAGCTGATGCGGATTTAGGAGTAGGTAGATCAGTAAGAGTATTAAGAGATAGTACTTATAAAGGTTGGGGTGGAGATCCTGAATATTTAAAAGATAAATATGTAAGGTTTAGTTATAGATTCAAATATGATGATAATGAATATTCTTTAATAGCTCCTTTTACTCAAGAATGTTTTATACCTCAACAAGAAGGTAGATTTTTAGGAGATGATGAAGCTGCTGCTTTTAGATCTACATTGATAGAGTTCATGCAAAATGATATTAATAATATTGTTTTAAATATTGAACTTCCTTCTTTAAACATTATTGCAGATTATCAAGTAAGTGATATAGATATAATATATAAAGAATCAGATTCGTTAGATTATAAAATTTTACAAACTGTTCCAGTTAACCCTACTTTTATAACAAATCTTAACAACACTACTATATATCAGTATACTTATCAATCTACTCTTCCTTATAAAACTCTACCTCAAGACGAAACTACTAGAGTATATGATAAAGTTCCTGTTAAAGCTTTAGCTCAAGAAGTAGCTGGCAATAGAGTAATGTATTCTAATTTTGTACAAAGTTATAATCAACCAAGTGGTTTAGATTATTATGTAGGAAGTGATGTAAAAACCTCTCAAAATGCGGTAGAGTATCCACAACACTCTCTTAAACAAAATAGAAACTATCAAGTAGGAATAATCTTAGCTGATAAATGGGGGAGACAAAGTGATGTAATATTATCTTCTAAAGATAATATTTTAATAGACACTGGAGTTCCTTCTGAGGGTTCAAATTTTTATTCGACTTATAAACCACAATCTTTTTATACTTCGGTGGCTTCATGGACAGGTGATGAACTAAAAGTTACTTTTGATAGTGTAGTAACTGGTGCAGCTACTGGGGATTTATATGCAAATCCTACATTTTATACAGTAGTTTATCCTATGTCTGGGGTTAATTGGCCTGCGTTTGAAAACTGGAGTACAGAAGAATTAACTACAGTAGCGAATCAAAGACAATATACATTTGCTAATTTATCTTATCAAGATACTACGGTGTTTAGTTTGTATTTAAACCAAGGTTCAGGTTGGGTATTAGTAGATCCAAGTAACTACAGCACAAGTGATAGTGGAGACGATGAAGTTGTTGTTACATATAGTAATATAATAGATACAGATTTAACAAGTTCGATAACTACAAACTCTTCTAACGCTACCAATGATGATTATCCTAGTGTAGCATGGACTACAAATGGAAGTGGAACAGGATTAACCATAAACGTAACAGTCGCAGGAAATGCGGTTACTGTTGTTACTGTAACTAACGGTGGAAAAGGTTTTGTCGTAGGAAATACTATAACTATATCAAAAAGTGTAATTGGAGGAACTACAGACGTAGTAATTACTTTAGTTGCTTCTGATATTGGAGGTCCTGGAACAGCAGGTTGGAAATTATTAGGTAAAAATTTATACAACACTACACAATATAGATACCAAATAAATTATTTAGGATTAGATGCAAACCCCGCTGCAAGTATAGCTAATACTACAGCTAGTTTTGGAGCTGGTAGATACTTAAGAGGTAAATATATTGACTACGTGAAGATTCAAACTCTTACTCAAATAAGTACTTCAGATAGATTTTATATATATACTAATAAAGAAATAGCGGATAATTATATGTTCCAAGGTGATAGTGCTGTGTCTTCTAATCCTACTACAAGAACAGAACCTTTAGCAACCGCTAATATTAACAATGCTACCTATAGTTTGAACCAAATGGGTTGGTATTCTTATAGAGTAGTAGTTAAACAACAAGAACAAGAGTATTATAATGTTTATTTACCAGGTATAGTAAATGGTTATCCTTTGAATGATGATACAAGTGAAAGAGATGAAACAGCTTTTGTTACCTTAATTGGTGATAATCTCAATAAAGTACCTAGAGATTTATCAGAAGCTGCTCCTAATGATACACAGTTTAATAGTAGGGTAACATGGTTTGGTAGAGTTATGAATAATAATAGTGCGTATAAAAACCAACAAACGGTACCTACCACTAATCCTGATATTGTTACTACCCTAGCTACTATTACTAATCTTTTTAGAGATGCTGATGGAGAAGCGTTACCTTATAGTACGGATGCAGGAGAAATAAATAAAGAATGTGTATTAGACTCTGAACAAAGACCTGTTATAGGTAAAATTTCAACTCAAAAAACCATTGGTGTCACAGAAGATCTTTGGACTACCGCTACTCCTTATCCTAGTGCTATGGGATTAGCAGTGTATGAAACAAGTCCTACGTTTAGTTTTTTAGAATTGTTTTATGAAACTTCTAATTGTGATTTAATATCAGATCTAAACGTAAATATAATAGCTTCAGGAACAGCTATAAATGGAATCACAGATCCTAGTTTTACTATGTATGAGTCTGCTTGTTCAGGCACAGCAGTAACTAGTACATTTTATCCTACTACTCCTGATGGTAATGATTTACAAACCACCGCTACAGACGAAAATTTAGAGGTGTTTCAATATCAATCTGATCAAACATCTATTGATTGGGATGGGCCAGATAGATCAGCTGATTTTAACTTAGTACCTGATGGATCTGGAGGTTATACTATAACAGTACAAAACCCACAAGCAGCTTTAACTACTTATGAATATGTACAAAAATATTATTTTCAAATAACATTTACTCAAGAAGATGGAACTCAAAGTGTTCAAGGATTTACTGGTCATTTACAAAACGTAATACCTAATGCTACTACAGGGTTACTACCTAATGTAAAATTAACTGAAAGTCTTATTTTAAATTATACCAGTACTTTGAATTTCTTAGGAACTAATCCTGGTTATATTAAAGGAGACAACGGTAGTTGTAATGATTGTGATCAAACCAGTGATTTAAATTGGGTTATTGGTTCTGTAACTATACCTAGTATTAACGGTGGTAATCCTATAACAGGTACAAATACAGGTGGAGATGCTACTACTAGTGATATTGATTATTATTTTAGAATTACAGGTCAGCAAGTTCAAGGGAGTTGTACTAATGATCCACCAGATAATTACTGGGCATGCAGATTAGAAAGAGTAACAAGTACTTATAGTGGTTGGGATCCAGAATTACACACATTAAATATGGTTTTATATGATACTAATGGAACAGGTCATTCAGATTCTTTAACAGTAGCATTTACTCCTCAAGATGTAAGATATGATGGACAAGTAGTTTATGGAACTTATAATACAGGATATTCAGTAGGTGCTGGTTATTATCAAACAACTAACCTAACACCTCTGTCAATGAGCTGTGGTGGTGGTTCAAGTTTAAAACCTAGATTTTTAGGAGAAATACAAAATTGGAAGAATACAGATGTTTATATTTATGTACGTGCTCAAACCACTACATTGTCTGGAGCTAGCACAATATCATCTAGTATAAGTGGTAATAATTCTAATCCAACAGCAACAACTGGTCCTGCAGATGGAGCAGGAACGGTAAATAACTATAGTGGAAATTCTTGGCCTCAAACTGATAGTTGGAGTTTAAGTAATCCTATAGACCAAAGAGTTATAGTGTGTACATTAAAAGCCTTTACTCCTACTGCTTCACAAATTAATGCTGGTGTAAAACCAGGTGATGATGGTTTTGAAGATTGTGTACTTGTAAATGTAGATGCTAAAGCAACAACAATGCCTTGTGGTGAAGGTGCTTCGTTAGCTTTACAATGGTCATTATCAGCATCAGCTGGACCGTGGACTAATATAAATGCTATATCTTCTACGCAACCACCTTTTATAGGTCAAACATTCCCACACACTACCCCTTGGCCGGGATAGTAATTAATTAAAAAAACAAGTAATTATAAATTATGGCTACATCTTTAGGTATAAAATACTACAATACATACATTCTTAGAAAGGATAGTAATGCTGGAGCAGCCAATGTTAATAATTGGTTTGTAGAAGAGTCTCGTATTAAAGGAGATTATAATAAACCGTTTGCGGGTATGAGTCCAAGAGCGTATTTATTAACAGACACTCCAAATCAACAAATTTTAGGAAATTCTATTATTTATTCAGGTATATTTAATTCTAGAACAGGAATTAATGAGACTAATCAGTTTTCAGTTGCTAATGATATAACAAGAACAGTAGATCCAGCTAAAGGAACTATACAAAAACTGTATGCAGAAGATACTAACTTAATTATATTCCAAGAAAGAAAGGTGAATAGAGCTTTGATAGATAAAGATGCTATTTATACAGCTGAAGGTCAACCAGTAACTACAAGCACTAATTTAGTTATAGGACAAATACAACCTTATGCAGGCGAATTTGGAATTTCTAAAAATCCAGAGTCTTTTGCAGTGTATGGATATAGAAAATACTTTAGTGATGTAACTAAAGGTTCGATAATGAGATTATCTCAAGATGGTTTAACAGAAATATCTAATTATGGAATGTATGATTATTTTAGAGATAGTTTAGGTAGTTTATTTGACGGTAAAGTAGTTGGGGGATGGGATATTCATAATAAGGTTTATACTGTTTCTTTACAACCTGGAATTAATACAGCCGCAGATAGTAGAACACTTGTGTTTGACGAAACTGTTTTAGGTTGGACTAGCTTTTTTAGTTATAGACCAGATCAAATGTTTAGTTTAGGTAATACTTTTTATAGTATATACAATGATTATATACAAGGTACAGCACAAGGTGGAGTAGAAGGTATTTATAAACACTATTCTACTGCTGTTAATAGAGCAAAATTTTACAATGTTGATAACTCGTCTAGTGTAACTACTATATTTAATACTAATCCTTCTTTGATAAAAACATTTAAAACTATAAATTATGAAGGAGGAAGTAACTGGGCTATGGATTCTTTTACGGCTAACACTAATTATAGAAATAACCAAGATCAAAATATTCAAGACACAGCTAATTCTATTGCAGTATATACGCTGCCTACTACCTTAGCAAACTTTGAAGATAATTATTTAAAAAATACCTTTAAACCAAAAGAAAATAAATTCTTTGCTAACCTTGTAAACACATCTCCAGTAACAGCAGGTGAAGTTGTATGGGGAGATGATATGGCTGGTGTAAAAGGATTTTTTGGTACAGCTAGATTTTCAGCTACTAATACTAGTACGTCTGGATCTAATGAATTATTCGCAGTATCTACAGAATTTGTAGAATCTTCGTATTAAAATAAAATAAAATGAAATTTAATATCAGACAGCTCAAAGAATCTGATTGGGATACTTTGATTAGCTGGTGGGATACATGGCCTGAATGGGTTAATCCACCAAAATCTTTTCTACCTAACAATGGTACGGGTGGAATTATGATAGAAAAATCCAATCAACCTATTGTAGCAGGTTTTTTATATTTTACTAACTCTGATGCAGTATTATTGGAATGGATAGTATCTAATCCAGAGTATAGAGAAAGTGATAGAAAAGAAGCTATAGAGCTCTTAATTAACGCGTGTGAACGTTTCTGTAAAGATAAAGGAAAACACCACATGTTTACAATAGGTAGAAATAGACATTTAATTGAAACACATAAGAAATTAGGATGGCATGTAGATGAAAAACCATCTTATGAAATAGTAAAAAATATTTAATATGGCAGCAGTAACAGCAGCGGTCGCCACAGTAGTGGGAGGAGCCGTAGCAGCAAATCAAGCTTCTAAAGCTAGAGACAGCGCGAGAAGCGCAAAGGCTAACGCAGAAGCAGAAATGGCTCGAATAAAAGCGGCTCGTAAACCTATAGTAAATCCTTTTGGGGGAAACTATAGTTTAGCTGGTCAAATACAAAACATGAGGGGTGATATAACTAATCCTTTCGCTAACCTAGGAGTAGCTACAATGGCTGCTGAATTTCAAGCGGAACAAGCTGATATTGCTTTAGCTAATACTTTAGATAATTTAGCTGCTAGTGGCGCAAGTGCTGGTGGTGCAACTGCTTTAGCACAAGCTGCTTTAGCTAGTAAGAAAGGTGTGGCTGCTACAATAGAAAAACAAGAGGCAGAAAATTCTAGACTAAAAGCACAAGGTGAACAAAGAGCACAACAATTAAGATTAAGCGAAGATCAAAGATATCAAGCTGCTTTAGTACAAGAAGGTCAAAGATTACAAACTCAAGATGCTGCTGGTAAACAATTTGTTATCCAAGCAAGTGAAGCTAGAAGTAACTTAGACTTAAACCACGCGGCTGGACAATATCAACAAGCAATGGCTAGTGAAGCATCTGCTAATCAAGCTATGGCAAGTGCTTGGGGTAGTGCTATAAGCGGTGTAGCTGGAATCGGTTCTGCATCAGTAGCTGGTCAAGCATCAATAGCCGCAGCTGGATATCAAAAAGATCCAACAAAATCAACCTTTTTTAATACTGCCTACAAGGAGATAAGTTAATAATAATACAATAATAAAATGGGAGCATACGATAATCCAACAATAATACAAGATCTTTACGGGGCAAAAGCTTGGGCAAAAGCTGCAGAAAATCTTAGCGGTACTTTAGTCAAAGGTCTTACACAAATAAACGCGGCTAGAAGTGCAGGATATGAAGCTGCTAGAAAGAAACAAGAAAAGTTCTCACAACTAGAAGCATCTGTAACTTTAGCAAAAGCAGCAAAATTAAGAGCCGCTAAAGGTAAAGTAGATGCTGTAGGTGATGACGATTTAACTACTCAGTTTTTAAATACTGCTAAGTCTTATATGAATGGAGATGATAATCGTATGGGTTCTATAGAAGCAGAAACTTTATATAGTACTTGTAATGGGTGTAGTAAAAAATACAAAGCAGAACTCCTAGAAATTATAGGTGCTTCCGCTGACTATCAAGATACTATGATAAAGTTCGCGGCAAATGTAACGCCTAATTTAGAACTTATTAATGATCAAAATCAAATTACAATAGATGGTTATTTTTGGGCAGGAGATACTACTCTTGAACAAGTTCAAAATTTATTAACTGGTAATTATTTAGATAATACTAGTTTAAAGGGTGTAAAATCTACAAAAAATCTAGAAACTAATTATGAGAATGGATCTAATACATTAAAAGTTGACCACAAAATAAAATTAGGAACTCATATAGCCCAAACAATCCAAGAAATGGGTATTGATTTAACTGATGAAAAACAATTTCCTGTAGATGAAGAAGGTTATGTTACTATACCTACATTTGAAAAAGATGTTAATACATGGGATGGTATGATGTTGAAAAAGAAAATACCTGGGGTTCAAATGACAGGAAAAGATGGGGTTCTTGATTTAACAGATGTAGAGGTAAAAGGTGAATTTAATGATACCTTAAAGTCTGGTCCAATAATTTCAACAGTACCTCATTTAGTAGATAATAAAAAGACTGGTAAAGATATTACTTATACTGATGAATACATTGATATAGGAAAAATAGAAAAAAGTTTAAATGAATCCCCAATCTTAGGTGTTCAAATAGAAACTAAAGTTATGACTGCAGGTATAGAGGAACAGAAAAATTACATAACAAATGCTTTGAATGTTACCGATACAATTGATGATGATTGGTTTTTAAAACCTAAAAAAGACAGAGTTGCAATATATAAGCAATGGATAATAGATCAGTATTTAAGAAGCGAAGGATTATTATTAGGAGATCCAGGAAGTGATGAAGTATTAAGAAATTTAAATGAAAGTGGAATTAAAAGAGAAATAACAGCTGTTGATGCTGCTATAATAAATAAAGATAAAGACGAAAATGATCCAACTAGAGTTGAAGCAGGTCAAGAGGGTTACTTTATAAGACAAACTAAAATACCTACTCTGGGAACCCCAGGTGGTACTGATACAGCTACTCATATAGAAAACCAGAGAAATGCTTTAAAAACTGGTGGAGGAAATCAATTTACAATAATATCACAGAATAAAAAACGTAGTATTGTAAACGAAGGAACAAAAGATAATCCTAACTGGGTACAATATAAATATGTTCATGTTGGCACGACAGCAAAAGAGGATCCTAAATACCCTGAAGTAGGTTCTATGAGAATAGAAGGATGGAAGTGGGTAAAATTAGGCCCAACAGAGCAAGGTTATATAAACCCTGGTAGTGATCAGTATGCTTATCAAAACTTTTTACAATTATAAATTAATCTAATATGAAGTATTATCATCAAGATGATCCAGATACACATTATACTTGGGA
>Ga0098041_1000340_pt1 | contig 19251 bp, 21 predicted proteins | sample 8_EtaG_FD_77066 | JGI IMG/M metagenome (GOLD analysis project Ga0098041, IMG submission 77066) | Marine viral communities from the Subarctic Pacific Ocean - 8_ETSP_OMZ_AT15162 metaG | ecosystem: Environmental > Aquatic > Marine > Oceanic | place: Pacific Ocean | collected 2015-01-08
CCATCTCCATCTATAGTACCTATTGAGCCAGTAGATTTATATATAGTAGAAGACAATGTAGGGTCTTTAGTAAATGCAGAACCTAATCCATGTCCTAATTCTACTTCTTTTAATAGTCTTATAGGAGCTGTGCATATATTTCCATGAAATGACAAATACCACTTATCTCCTGATTGAGGCTCTCTACCAAAAGCCCAATGCATTTTTAAATACACATCATCATCATCAGCGGTTCCAGCGCTTTCACTTCCTACAACAAATCTAGTTTGAGATGTTCCATCATTTTGGTCAATTACTGTCAAACATAGTCCATGGAATCCATTTGTGTAAATAGAACCAGAAGGGCCTGTCTTTCCATATGGAGTCATGTTTCTATATTTAAAATTCCAGTCACCAAAAGTAACATTAGTAGTTCCATCAACAAGTTTAATAGTTGGGAAATGACCTGAATTTCTAGTTGGTCCAGTATCTACTCCACCATTTGCATGTGAATAAGGAGAAGAACCTAATGTTCCAGCCGCAACTATATCCCAGCCATCCATTGTATTGTAATCATCACCTTTTATGCCCCATATACCTTGCCCAGCAAAATCGCCTATATGGCTACCTTGGTCTGGGTAATTAAGATTTAAATCGCATATATAAATTTTAGATTTATCAGACTCTCCAGATATATTAGAACTAGATGCAATAAACATTCTTGTAGCATAGTTATTAGCAGTACTAGAAGTATTTAAATGATAGTGTAAATTAGTGCCATTTTTTACATGATATAAAGCTTCTGGAGCTGCTGGTATATCAACTGCTGTTAAATTACCTAAAACTAAATCTTCAAAAGTGTTTTCAGATGTATCAAATGGTCTAATTAAATAACCTGCTCTATAATCAAGACGCTCTACTGGAGATTGTATTCCAGGTAAATATGCAAAAGTTCCTCCTGTTCTTGTTGGTTTAGTATACCATTTTCTACTAAAAGCTCCACAAGCATCTCCTTTAGTAAATATTTCTCCATCCATAGGTTCTTCATCGTTATATGCAAAATGAAACATAAGATGGTTAGGATGAGCTATTCCATGATTGTAATATTCGCCAGTATAATAGGTTTTGGCATATTCTCCATTTCTAGAAGTTTGAATAAAAACTGTACCAGTGTCAGTACTTGGGCTTCCATCTACTATATCTACAGTTATTTTATTATTAGCTGTATCTACATTAGTTATAACTCCAGATGTATCAAAATTGTCACCTGCTGTATCTTTTATAAAAACTATATCTCCAGCTTGTAATAAAGAAGCAGTTATATAATTTCTTCCAGTTGTTCCTGTTCCAGAGCTTAATGTTAATGTTAATAAATCACTATCTGTATCAGAACCTCCAAAATTATCTATCTTAGCTCCATCTGCAATAGCTGTATAAGTAGCGTAATAATCATCATCTGGATAAACTGGAGTATAATCTCCGTAATGTACATCAGAACAAACAAATAAACACTTTTCTGTTTTCATATCAAATGGAGCTTCAACATAAGGCTCTCCATTAGTATCAACTAAATGATGACTTCCGTGAAAATAATTGCCAACTCTAAGTATTTTTCCTCCATGTTTAGTCCAAGGTATCTCACTTCCTCCTATAAGACCTACAGCGTGTCCACAAACTCTTTGATTTAAATTTCCATATGGATTACCTGCTTGTATAGATGTTGTACTAGGAACTAATAAACCAGTACCATCTATTACTCCATCTTTGTCATTATCGGACATTGGGCATAAACCATATTTGGCAACTTTAATAGCTGTAAATTTAGAACCTAATCCTTGCCAACCTGTATTCCAGCCAAAATTTATATAAGGCCATCTAGCACCAGCAGTATAATCATGCTCGCTTCCCCATTCAGCTCCATGATGTGCTCCAGTACTTTTTTTCTTCTTTCTTAAAAATCCAAATCTTTCCAGCATATGTGCATGCCTAGCATGAGTATATGTCCAATGTTTATTTAAAGAATAAGCTTCTATTGTTTTTGACGCAGGAAAATCAGTATTAGGATTACCTCCTTGCCATCCATAAGCACTTAATCCTGGCTTAAACCCACCATATCCATGCCCCCCTCCATTATAGTTTAAATAGTCTGGAAATAACACGTTAGTAGGAGGAGTTCTATCTCCAAATCCTATAGTATTTTCACCTGATGTATTTGAACTAGTAGTTCTTCCAGCAAACAAAAATCTAGAACCTTCTCCAAATGTATCATCTCCACCAGGTCTAAATTGTATCCATAGCCTTGTATCAAAATGGTCAGTGTCATTTGCAGTTACAGAACTAGTTGAATGAATAAAATCTGAAGTAGGACCTTTAGTTTCTAATATATCTGACATTATACCAGCAGGTTCTATAATAGGAGTGCTTTCTGAAGCTATACTGCCAAATACAACATTTGTTGCTCCCGTTCCGCCGCCTTTATTACCATTTGATGAAGCAGTAGCAGAAGAGCCTTCATTACTCCATTTAAAAGACCTAAATTCAGTTCTAATTATAGAATCTGCTAATTCAGTAGTAGTCCACGCATTATATATAACTTGAACATCTACTACATATATATCTCCAGATACATTTGACATTGCGTATACTTTACCACCGCCTGTGCTTTCATTTTGCTTACTATGACAAGTACATATAGATGTTAAAGGAGCTCTTAAAGGAGAACTTCTTTCTATTTTACCTGCTGGATAATTAGCAGTATCTAAACTTAAATCTGATTTAATTCTATCAGAAGGAGTTATTCTGTATATATGTGCATCTCCGTCTCTTACTCCATAATAGTAATAAGGTCTATAACAAATCTTTCCAGTATTTTGGTCTCTATTATTATCAGAACCGTCAGTTTGAAGAAAACTTCCAGTTGCAGGGTTTGCATCTAAATCAGTATCTCTTTTACATGTAAATGAATGGCCGTCTCCATCAGGGTCTTTTACAGTTACTACCCATACTCCTGCTCCTGACCAAGTATTAGAAGCATCTGCCCATTCTCTAACCACTATGTTATCACCGACATTCATGCTATGGTTATTATGGTCTATTTCCATAATAGTATTAGCATCCCCTATACTGCCAGACGAACTAATTGTAGCAGCCAAATACTCATGTTCTCCTGCTACACATATCTTTGACAAAGCACCTGAAGATTCTGCTCCATATTTATGAACTGTATCATCATCTCTATATAATTCACTAGAATAATCTACGCCAAATACTTTTCTATTTACATATCCTAACCATTGAGGGAAAGAGTCTTCTCCTCTTGAACCTAATCCTATATGTAACTCTCTATTGTTTGCAACAAAAGCAGTCTTAGAAGATGTTAAATCTGAAGGAGCAAAGTCAGAAAAAGATATATCAGTAGTTGTTTCAGGAATCTTATAAGGGTCTCCAAATATATTCTTTACTGCTCCTAATTTATTTGAAACTGAATCCCAGAATACTAAATCTTTTGCTCCAGAATTATCTATCATTCCAGAAGAATCTAAAAATGAAGTATTATCTTCTACTACGATTAAAGTATTTTCAGACAAATCAACTTGGTCTATGTATATATAAGAAGTATCTTTACCTCTAGAGCTAAACTCTAATTCTAAATTAGTATTTAAAACTTCTGGTAAAGTAAACTCTATGTCAAATCTTCTCCATATATTATCTAATCCATTGTCAGTAGCTTCAGAATTAGTATCTACAGCAGAATCTCCATTAGGTTTATTTAAATCTTGAAAAGGAATCCATCTATCTTCTTGCATAACATCTTTAACGGTAGAACCATATCCATTTGTCAAATCTTTATTAGGTTCAGTCCATATGCCATCTACATTAATATATCCACCATTAATTCTTAATGACAAACCTCCATAAGCAGAGTTGTTGCTATCGCAATCATTATCTTGCGCATAAAATGATAATCTGTATTGTTGATTGCCTTTTAATTTATCCTTAGATATAGATTGATATATAGCAGTATTAACTCCTTTTCTAATCTTTTGTTCATTAGAATTTGAAGCATCCCAAGCTTTTGCTACGCTATTATAAGCCCCTCTTTCTACAGTAAGTTTAGTGCCATCTATAGATAATACTTTCATATATTCTATATTACCACTTAAACTATCAGAGCTATCAGAAAACTTAAGTATATCATTTCTAGCAACAGTTTGACCCATTTCAGCAGAACAGTTTAAAATAGTATCAGTAGTAGATAAATTTTCGGTAATAGCAGATGCAGCTGCAAATAAATAATCTTGTATTAATTTTACAAATTTATCGCTAGTTTCTCCAGGGTAGTAAGTATTAGAATTATCAGCAGATGCATCTTCCATAAGCATATCTGGAGATGTTTGCCAATAACCACCACTAGATTGCAAAGTAACTAAAGTGTCATCTGAAAAAGAAGCACTCCATCCCCAATAATTTAAAGCAATTCCAGAAGCTCCATGCCAACACCTATGCTTCCATTCGTTTAATTTATACTCTGCATCAGAAGCTACTGTCTGATAAGATGTTGTTACGGCATGATGAAATGTATTATTTTTAATAAGATTTGTCTCAAAGAATAAACTACCACTAGTAATTGTTTCAGATGATGGAGCAGTATCCATAGTTAAAATAATTCCATTATTAGAATCAATTTCCCATGCATCAACTTTTTTTACTATCTTACCAGTATATCCATAATTAGTTTTATCTGCACTTGCATATAAGGTAATTGTATCGCCTTCTGTGCCTGGAAAGAAATCAAAATCAGTTCCAAAAGTTATTGTCTTTGCAGAAGCGTTAAAAGTTACAGTAGCATTACTTCCATCAGTAGCATATATACCTGCTTTATCATCACTACCATTTATAAAGTTTTGACCATTTCCTCCTATATGATTCCCAGCTTTTCCACTCCATATAGAAGCGTCTTTACTAGAGCTAGTACTAGCTCCATAAATATTAAATAAAGCTCTAGAAGATACTGTTTGAACACTATCTATAGTTATTCTATTGGCAAATACATCATAATCTCCAGCAGCTAATGTTTTAACAGGAGTACCAAAACATCCTCTTTGAATGTCAAAAGACGTTGCATTAACGGCAGTTATTTTTATAATTTCATTTGTACCTGAAGTATAAGCACTGCCAGCAGACATTAAACATATATAATCATCTTCATTAAGATGGCTACTCATAATATCGCCAGCATCTGTTAGGGTTAAAACACTGCTAGCCCTACTAACTGCTATTCTTCCATTATGCCCATTAGCATGTTCTATTGCTTTCTCAATCTCATCTGCTATTCCAGATACAGTAGTTTCCCCATTTAATTGTATTAAAGTTCTTCCTCCAGACGTTAAAGCTCCACTTGTATGAGTACCGCTAGCTCCTTCATTATTGTCTTTTCCAAATTCATATACAATTTCTTTTCCATCTGCAGTTTTAATAGTCATTATTTTCCCATCAAAATCTGCTAATGTTGTTCCTGCAGCGGTCACAGTTGCAGAACCATCAGTAAATCCAGAAACCGTAAGCTCACTATCTGCTAAATTTTCAGTTATAGCATTAGTATTAGTTAAAAAATCTATTGTAGTTGCAGAAGTAGCTAAACCTGATAGCGTATAAGAAAGACCTAAAGAAGAAGTAACCTTTTCTCTTTCCATATAAGGTCTTATAAGATTAAATATTAAATTTTCTTTTTTACCTTTAGCTCCTATAAAAGATACTTTAGCAGAAGCTTGTTCATTAAAAGCATAAACATTGCTTGCTAAAAAAGTTTGAAGACCACTTCCAGGGTGATGAGAATTTATTGGATTACCACCAGTTGTACTAGAGTAAGCATTCCATGTAATAGGAGTAAGCAGGGTAGTTATATTATTATTAGAAGCAAAGAAAAGTTTGTCATTCTTAATACCGCTTAATATACCAGCTTCTGCCAATGGATTCACATTTAATGAATACGCTGCCGAATTATCTGGTATATCTCTTTCAGATGCGTTTAAAAGCGTACCTTCATTAAAGTTTCTAATCTCTCTTAATTCTTTTGGCATTTATCTCCTTATATATCCAATTAACTCTATGTGACGATTCCCAATAATTTTTAGAAATCTTTAAACATTTCCGTCTAAAAGCTCTCCCCATACAGTTGTCCTTCCATCTATTATTTGAACTATATCTACGGTAAATCTACCGCCTTTATAGTAATCTACTATTGCGAACGCATGAGCCCATTTATGTTGTCTACCTCCAAGCCATTCATTCTTTTCTGCAGACATGTCTTTTAAGCATCCTAAAGACCAAGCAGACTTAGGTCCATCCATAAAAGTTACACTATCCTGTTGCAGGGAATGATGGTGGCCATACATAATGTTGGCACCTAACTTTCTAAGATGATTCGCTGCGTGGTACTGCCCACCAAAATGGTGCCCGTGATAAAAATAGAGCTTTCCTATTTTTAGATACTCTCCAGGTTTATGGTATTTGTATCCTCTATCTTTGAATCTACACACCTTTTCAAAACGATAGTCTAGATAAGGATGCTCCATAACGAATCTATCTAACCACTCATCATGATTCCCCGCGCAAATATGTCTTTCTTTGCAGTTCACTTTATCAAGTGATTTGTCAATTATGTCAAGTAACTCATTAACACCTTTTATATCTTTAATAATATGCGGTGTTATATACTCCAAAGGGGGTTTCTTTTTACGCTTCCATTGCCAATGAGACACTGAGCCCCATTCCCCCAAATCGCCTAAATCTATATATATATCAGGCTTTACAAGCTCTATCGCTTTACACACCACATTGATAGCCGCTTTATCATGTATGGGAGCGTGTTTATCTGGAGTAACTATAGCACGTCTTAGTACTCCGTTTTTCTTCTTTTTCATATCAAAAAACCTTTAGTTATATTGAGATTTCGGACAATATCCCCAATCATTAATATTTGTCCAATAGCCTTTCGCATATTGTAGTTCTTTCTCAGTATAAACTTTGTCAAACTTTAGGAAGTAGTCTTCACAACTTTCACACTCCCATAACAAAATACCTTCAAAACTGCCCATTACTTCAATCCCAACTATTTCGCTAGAATGACAATGTGGACAAGAATGTGGCCTACGTTTGTAGACAGTCTCTAAATCATCTTTAATTACTAATTGACTTATTAACTTACCAGAAATCTTATCCACCAAGTCTTCTAACATTATCATCTTATTTGCAATCCTACTTGCCAACTAAGCTCTTTACTGCGTTCCATACTGGTTTTAAGACCATGTCAAATACAACATCATCCTTTTTAGTAGGGGACAGTTTGACTACTTTTTCTATTACATACATAGCAAGCATAATCCATTCCCAATTACTCATTAAGAAACTCATCATAAGATATTCTCCTGGTTTGTTATTTTACTCTTTTAGCTTTACATCCACAATCAGTGCAAACAAAGTTTGCTTGGGGATGTGCTAATTTTTCTAACTTCTTTAAACTTTTCTCAAGTTTTGAAACCTTTTTATCAAGCACATTTGGCTCTTCAACATACTTTTGAATCTTATCTAATTTAAACTTTTTCAAGATTTGCTTCATAACTATGTCTAAAACCTTTTTAACTATTATAGCTTGTAACATCTAAAACTCCCACTTGTCATCATCATCTTTTTCTGTCAAATCTAAATCAATATCGAAGTTAAGCACCAAATAAAGTCCTCCAAAGAATACTACAATAAATCCTAACATGAAGTATCCCCATTCAATCATCTATCTATACCTAACCATGCAAGTACTACTCCTATAATAAAAGTAAAAGTAGTCCCTATTGTTTTAATAGCTGTAATACTATTCTCAGCATCTCTTAATCTTCCATTTATCTTTTCAAGATGCGTATGATTAGCATTAACTTTTTCTTTTATATGCTCTATATCACCATTCATTTTAGTAATATGAATAGTAAGGTCTGTTAATATTTGTTTAGTACTTTCTGTTTTCATTTCTTTCTTGCATCCTTAAAAACTTATCTTTTAAACCATTTCCGCTTAAAGCTGCTATAACCTCTACTAAAGTTTTAAAGCTATTTTCAATACCTTTTTGCTCTAGTTGCATCTTCTTTTGCTGGTCTATTAGTTTGACTATAATATGTTCTACTCTAGTAAAACTTTCTCTTAGTTCTTTTTGAAGCTCGTCTTGTATAAACCTATTTTGTTTCCATATAAAAAATCCAAAAAAGATAGCTACAGATAGAGGTATCCCGAACTTTTCTAGTACATTTAAATAATCCATCTTAAAAATCCTGTGGTATTATTCTTCCAGAGCCTTGATAATAATGACTCCTAGCCATTACTTTGGCTTTACGTACTCCTTTTTCATATTCTGCATCAAAATATTGCGCAACATTTACATCCATATTCCTAGGGTCTGTATATCCCCTAGATATAACTTTATCAACTATAGACCTGTGATACCTATTATTAATATCATTCCAAGTACTACTAGTTGATGTTAAATCAGCATCAGTACCTATAAATTCAATATTAAGAAATAAACCAGTTTCTGTAACAGCTTGCCATTCATCTGTAATGCCATCTATTGTTCTAGAGGTTTTTTCTACTATGCATAATATAGTATCTCCACCTTTTATCTCTGTAAACCAGCCTCTCTGTACCTTTTTAGCCATTATCCAGTATCCTTTATTTTAAGTGGTCCTTGTAATCTAGTAGCAAGTAAAGGATTTGTACTATCTCCCACCCAAACTTTATTAATTTTTAAAATACCGCCTGTTGTGGGAACATCTGCAGCTAACGACAAATCATATTGAATTTGTCCAGCTGTAGTATTGAATGTAGTTGACGAACTCTTTACTATTTCTGTTCTTTCGCAAAACTCATCTTTTGCATCGTTAAGCAACATTAATATTTCAGTTTCTCCCATATGAGGATGGTGTTGTTGTACTAGTTCTATCATTTTTTTAGCTGTCATTATCCCGCACCTCCTTGTTCATCTGGTTCAACAAACCTTTGAATTTCAGCTTGAAATCTAGCCTCTAAACCTTGTTTTTGTTGAGTCACCATTCCAAGCAACTCCATATCTTCTTCATCTTGTATTTGATTGCTAATGTAAGCATCTAAGATATTAATACAGCTTTTTAATACTATAGCATGCATAGTTTCGGAAGGTAAATATAGTGCTGTGTTTAAAGTAGCTTCTGTCAAATCTTCTATATTACTATCTGGGCTAGTTGCACTTGCATATGAAAAATACCATATCTTTCCCTTTTGAGGGGTTGTAGGTTCTGGAAGTATCTTTAAAGTAGCAGCACCAGCATTAGCAGAATCCATGTGAAATACTGGACTATATGCAGTAGCATAACTTATACTTCCTGAATCTGAAGCTTTTTGAAAATCTTGCCTATCAACATATAAACATTCTCTTTCTATGCCATTACTATCGGCATCAATTCTAGTAACTTTTAAAATCTTTCTACCTTCTACAAGCCACTCAGAATTAGACTCTAACACACCTGGTGTTCTAGAATGTTTTAATAATGTCTCTAAAGATAACAAATCTGCTACTTCATTTATAGCAGAATTAATTAAATCTCCTGAATACGCAGCATCTGAAGAATATTGAGAACCTATTAAGTCTGTTATTCTATTTGCTATGTTTCCATTTTGAGCCATTATTTCTTACCTTTCTTCGCTTTACTTTTACCAGTATTTAGCTTTCTTCTAGTGTCAGGCTCTTGACCATGCCAAGGATTCCCAACACTAGATGAAAATCTGTTCGCTAACCTTTTAACCATTAAGGTTTTTTCTTTGGTTTTTGTTCAAGTCCGCCACCTTTAGCTTTCTCTTTAGCTACTTTATCGTCAGCAGCTTTTTTAGCTTTAGCTACATTTTTTGATTTAGCTACTTGCTTACTTACTTTAGATTTGCCTTTATCTGAAGACATTTTTTTACCCATAGGTTTAGCCATGGTAGTTCCCATGCTAGTAGCTCCTACTAAGTCAATATGGATTCTTTGTTTTCCTACTTCTTCTCTTGCCATCTTTTACTTTCTCCTTTATTAAGATTAATTTGGTATTATTTGAAATTTAACAGTTTCTCCGCTGTCATCACTACCGCCATTATCATCTAGTCCAAATCTTGTAAACTTACTTGAACCATGAACTTCAAAATCATATACAAAAAAATATCCAGTAGTATTTTCAGCTTGCCTACTATCATCTATATAAGCTATAGTTGATATATCTGTACCACCTGTAAAATCAGTTGTAGCTAATATACTTGTCCCAGATTGAGCTGCGGTAGTCCAATTAGTTCCGTCAATACTATGCTCTACTATAATTCTTGTGTCATTTGTTAAATCATGTGAAAATGTTAGTAAAACAGTTAAGTCTTTTTCAGCAGATATAGGTATAGGACTAGTGTAGGCAGCTTTGCCATTATTAGCAGCATCGCTCCAATCTAAAAGATTAATAGTCTCCTCCCAGTAGCCAGTTTCAACTGTTATTTGTCCGTTACTTCCAACTGTTCTATGTATATTACTCCATGCCATTACAAACTCCTATAAATATTCGATATGAAAAATAAATGTCAAATCATCTGTTGCTGCATAATCCATCTCTTCCTTTGCTATAGCTGAAAAATATATACTTGTTGAGTTTACATCAGCTTTTATAAGCATAGGAAGTTGTTGAGCTGCGCCATTTCTATTTTGATTTGCAAAATAATTAAGCCCTTGCACACTAGCAACATTAACTTGTGTTGCGGTCCAATCACAATCAATAGCTCCTAAAGGTTTTGCTGCCATTAAATCGTCATCGCTTACATTTGCTCCAGAACCAGCAGTTCCTAAATTTTGTTGTTTTTGCATAAATACTAAATCATAATCGTGCTTTTCTGCATCTTGGTCAATACAACCTATTCCAATTAACTTTGCAACTCCACCTCTATGAGAAACAGCATTAGGTATTTCTGTAGCATTAAACATAACATCATCAACATGAGTAGTTCCTGCAATTACTGTAGGAGTTACATATATTATGTCGGCTTTCTTTTTATCAAACCCTGGTTTAGCGGTCTGAGACGAACCAGCCGTTGTTATTGTTAATTCACTCATTCTTTCTCCTAGTTAATAGAAGGGGCCGAAGCCCCCTCTATATTATTAATTAAACTAACCACTATGATGGGTCAGCACCTATACCACCAATATCAGATTGTTCCAATCCTGATTGTTCAGTCCCAACAACACCTGCTATTGACACCTCAATAGAACAAGCATCTTGAATATCTGCACCATCTGTAAATAACCAGACTCGCATATATGGACCATAAATATCTGTACAATCAGCTTCTAATGAAGCAACGCTTGCAGCAGATGTATCTATAGTATAGTTTAGGGTTACTGAGTTTATCCAATTAGGATGAGCTCCACTACCTGGTGTCACAACATCTCCTGTTGTCAATCCATTAGGAGAGGTTTGTACATACGCATCAACATCACCGTCAGTCGCAGAAGTTTCTGTAACCTTTAAAGTAACAGCAAACTTCTTATCTTCCCAATCAATTAAATCATTAGGAATTATTGAAGTAGGGATATAAGTTGCATTTGCACCACCAGAATCCGCAATAGTAACAGTCTCTTTAAGTAGTACCGATTTACCCTCAGTCGTTTTAGTCCAAGCCATAATATCCTCCTACCTTAAGAAAACTTAAGAATTGCGTGGGTTTCAGGGACACTAATTTCCAATCCAGCTTCAGTGATGATTTGGTCTTGTCTACCATCAACGCCGTTGTCTTGTACATTAGTTTCAATGAAAGTGTCTCGACTAACACCATTTCCACTTAGTGGTCTATAAGCTACATTCTTCATATCAACTGCAACGCAGTAATCTTCCCAAGGACCTCTTAATAAAGGCTCTTGAACAAAGTGTAAATTACCAAAAATAGTATTTACCATTGTTACTGTATGCCCGAAAGCACCAGGGATAGTTTCTACATCAAGTCTATATTGAGAAGAACCTACAGAATTATTTAAAAAGCTACCACTACCTAATTTATTTAAGTAAGTAATAACTTTTCTTGAAGCTAGTACTAGTTTGTTACCACTATTACCAGATTCAGGAGCGAAGAAATCTTCCATCGCATCTAAAAACGCATCATAGCCAGATGAGCTATAGGACATATTATAGATTTTACCAAATGATTCAGTATAAGGTAGAATACCCCAAGTAGCTCTACAAGGAGCACCTGTAAGTCCTGTACCATCAGCTGAACTTCTAGCGTCATTAGTACCTCTACCAAACAAGAATGCTTGTTCAATATCCATTTTATGTTCCATCAGTTTATCTTGCCAGATTCTTTGAAACTCATTAGCAATACCTCTATATTCTGTTGCTAATGCTGTTCCTGAGAAAATGTTCATTCCAGTTTTGAAGATTTGACAATATCCTTCTCTGTCATACAAGTTATCTTCCCAACCAAGTGGAGAGTCAGTACCCTCACCCCAAGCTGAGCCAAGAACTTGACCTTTATTACCAGAACTAAAAACTGTAGCATTAGGTATAGCTGTGCCTACAACGCTTAACATCTCACCTGAAATTTCAGTATGAAGACTTGATGTTAAGTGAGCAATGTCAGTACCATCGTGAACAGTTGATGCACTACTATTTACAACTGCGCTTTCAGATATTTTAACATTATAAACTACACCATCATCAGCTTTAAGTGCAAGTACTTGACCAGGTAATAAATAAGAGCATTCATTTGCAGCTACTACTTTACCATATTCATCATACTTACATGTAAGAATTAAATCAACGCCTGCACCAAGGATTTCACTAGCTACCATTTCCTCTGATAAAGTAAGCGTTGTTTTAACTTCAAAATTACGTCTTTGCCACTGATGTCTCTGTTCTAAAAATTTAAAAACAGGGTCATTAGTCGCTTTTTTTGCCACCTTCGATAAATATACGAAGAATGGACTTTGTATAGGAGCAAGTTCTGCTACACGTTCGCCGAAATTAAACTTACGTCTAGTATTATCTAGACTTACACTTCCAGCTCCAGCGCCGCCAGATGAATTACTCCATACTGTTGCATCTGCCATTTTTCCATCCTTTAATTTTGCCCATCTTCAACTGCCTAAAATAGACCTTCAGGTAGGGCGATTAATTATAAGTTACTTCCAGGGATTTTTGTTATCAAAATTCCCCACCATTGTATCCATCATCTTATCCTCTATACTTCTACCGTCAACATTAGAATTTCCAGAAGGCATTACACCCATAGGCGAAGGCACTTGCTGAGCATTTTGTGTTTGAGTAAAAGCTTGACTAGGCTCTTGTGCTGCAGGAGCAGGTTGTTGCGTCCCTACACCATTTTGAAACCTATACAATTGGACAAGATTATCGATAGTAATTGAATTAGGGTCAGACATTTTAGACATAAAATCAGCAGTCTCAGTTTCAGTCATACCATAATGGCCCATTACATGAGATTTAATTTCAGATTCTTGAGCAGCTTGTTGTTGAGCAGCTTGTTGTTTTTTAGCCGCTTCAACTCTTTGTTGCTCCATCTTATTAAATTTATCCTCAATAATAGCTGTTTGATATTGATTTTTAAGTGAGTTGTACTCATTTATGTCATCACGCCATCCCTCTAACTCATCTAAATACCTAGCACTTTCACTATTAGGGTCGCCATAAGCTTCCTCTCTACTAAATGTTCTAGGTTGTGTTGGTTTTGCAGGAGCTGCTGGAAACTCTTCAACTTGAGGTTCAGCTTCTTTAACAGGGGCTTGTTGTTGAACAGGGGCCTGCTGTTGAGTTTGCTTCATAGTCTCTAACTCATTTTTGTACTTGTCCGCTTGAGATTGCCAATATTGGTATCTATTTTGGTCGTTCGAATCTTGAGATGTTTCAGTTGTTTCTTGCGTACTTACTTCAGGTTGTCCAGTTGCTTCTGGAGCTGTTTCAGTATTTCCTTCATTACCACTAGTAAAAGCACTTGATACTGCATCAGAGCCCTCTGAACCAAATACAGCTTCTTCTAAAGAAGCATATTGCTGCTGTTCGGTACTTTCCTGAGGGGTGTCTGTTTGTTGTATATTATCTTGTGTCATTTATTTCTTTCTCCTTTTAGCTGCCTCTTCGCCACTAGAGGGTGAGCCTGATTGTTTTGAAGCCTCTCTTATTTGAGACTTTATTGTGGCTAAGTTGTCATCAAGACGTTTTTCATAAACAGTTCCCGCTGCTTTAGCTTTATTGCTAACTCCATCAAGACCTCCTTTGAATTTCTCAACTTCAACTTTCTTTCTAAGGTTAATAGCTTCCCTATCTCTAGTTTGCAAATCACCTTTAAGTTCTTTTATTTGTTCGCCTGCTTGCTGCAATTGATTTTGCAATTTAGCAATTATATCTGTTCTCTCCATAACACCTTCCATATCGAAAACTTCAGTCTTCTTAAGAACTTCTTGTCTATCAATAATACCTTTTTGGTATGCGTCCATGTAAAATTCAAGTTCAGCATACCTATTACTTGGCATTGTAGAACCAGTTACTACTATTATGTCATACTTCCCTACAGTAATATCATTAATCAATTTTATTTCACCAGTTTTGTCATCAACTAACTTTTTATTAAGAACGTACTCACTCAAAGAATTATTTGGATTAACTATTCTAAACACCTTTTCAGTTTTATACAATTGCTGAATAAGAGGTATTGCTACTTGAGCAACTCTAGTTAATGCAGCTTCAATATCAGCCAATTTAGATTTCATCTTTCTCTGGCCAAATTCATCTATACTTATAGTTGCTTTATAAGTTTGTGGAGCTGCTTGAGAATTACCCATCATCATTTCATATAACCCTAATGCATGGTCAATGTCATTTTTAGCAGTTTGCTCATTAGAATACAATTCATTAGGAAGGGGAGTGGGCTGAACTGGCATAGGAGCGCCATCAGTAGGGTCGTATGGAATAGCAACTCCAGGTTGAGCCCACTTTTCTTCGAAATCTTTCATATCAACACTACCTTCTGGTACAAGTATTTTAGTGTTTGTACTAGTAGTAGCGTGAGCAATTATTAAAGAACGTGTTTTATTTATATATTCTTGCAATCCTTTAATCATCCTAACATCAGAAACAGGATAAGGAGTCCTTGTATGTATATTCATAATTGGAATAATAGGATACTTTTCTAATGGAAGTATTCTTGAATACAATTCTGTCTCTCCTATAATTACGCATTGTTTAACTTTTTTAGTTGAAATCCTAACAACTTCAATCATTTTTTTCATCATTAAATCAGCAAAAGTAATTTCTTCTAGCTGTATTTGCGAAACTTCTTGTTCTGCAATTTCCATAGAGTCTTTTTCGCTATAGCCTGCATATACTAATTCTTGAACTTTTTCAGCAATAGCTTGCATTCTTTGTTGCTTTAATTGATTAAAAAGACTTTTAGCTTTTTCAGAATCAGTAATTATATTCCCTTGAAGGACCCATGCTGGTCTTTGAGAATACAACTCATACTGCTCTTCGCTTAATAGCTCTTCTTTACCAGAGAAAGTTTCATAAGTTCTAAACTCTGTAACATCAACTTTGTAGTACCTTTCATAACCTCTAACATATTCTTGGTTATTAACTCTTCCTACGTCTTCTGGAAACGTAACCTCTCCATCATCTTCGCGTTCGGTCCATGGAGCATTAAAATCTACTTTGTTCCCAGAGTCAGACTGAGCATTATCAATAGCTTTGCTATACAAAGGGTATAATTGCTTTGCTTGGTCTTTAGTAAATAATTTTGATATAATGATATTTTCAGCATCATCAAACAATCTGTGTCGACTATTAGGGTCTACATAAACATCTAAAGGGTCTATATCATGAAAGCACACCTCTCCTTTTCCCATATCTTTAGAAGGGTCTTGGTATACCTGTATAAAACCCATACCCATGGTATAATAATCATCTACAGCCTGTCTAATAACAGTCCTTCCATCTGATATATCGTACATATAAGTAAGAAGAGCGCTCATAACTTGAGCTACTTTATTATCAGAGTCTTCTCTTGGGGCGCACCTGAAAGAAGGCCTGTTAGCAGTAAGCATTGCTTTAGCAGATTCTACCGCAGGATGCACTCTATTTATAACAATAGGAGCCTGACCTCTTCCTTCTAAAACTTTTCTTTGGTCAGCAGTCCACTGCTTGCCCAATCTAAACTCTTTATCTTCTTTTGCTTGACTAGCCCAATTATCTCTTTTACTAGAATAATCGTCAAATAACTGTAAGGTTTCGTCAACTATGTCTTTTTTAGATTTATCCATCATCTTAATTTACGCATTACATTGTCATCCAATCAAGGTTTTTATTTGGATTTCTCCAATCTTCATCAGATAATTTCTCAAATTCCTTCATTCTACAGGGCTTTGCTCCATCTAAAGCAGTCCAAATAGCATCCATTATATCATCATGCTTTCCTTTTGGATATGACAAAAACTCTTGTTGAGCTTTTATATCTTCTGCCCTAAAGTAAAAAGTCCCTTTGGCAAACAATGGTACTAGCGATAATAACCTTTCTGATTTACTATTTCTTGGTTTAACACCAGATTCTAATCCTGGTATATATAAATTTTCTTCTCTCATTATTTCTCTTACTGCAGTTCTTAAAGCTTCTTGATAACCAACAGTTTCAACTTTAATCCTTCTTGGTTTATATTTTTTATATGTATCAATTATTTTTTGAGGCTGTTCTGCTGGTGAAATTCTATCTCTATAAACATCTACAATATATTTATTATTATCGGAATCAATGGCGATAGTAGCAATAACAAAATAGTCAGCCCTAGCAGACAAAGAACTTGCAGGGTCCACTCCAGTATACAGTTCAACAGGCTTTGTTTCTTCATTTTCCAATCCTTTGTTTTTAATTAAAAGATTCTGTCCTTGTGAGCGCTCGTAATCGTAATGATGAATTTTAATCCAATCTGGTTGAAATGGAGCATCATCAGGAGATTGGGCTATATTCATGTATTCCTGATAGAATCCATTGATATTCCCTACAGACGAAAATTCGTCTTTTATGGCCAATATCCTGTCTCTTGGAAACCTTTCAGGCCAAATACTCTTCTCATCATCGTCCCATATAGAAAACCATAACACGTTCCATGCGCTAGATTCTTTTGCCCAGCATAAGAAGCAATCTTCGGATATAACCGTACCTATCATAGCAATTCTACCTTCATCCGACAAACTTGGAATAACTGCTTCTGTCATCCACTTTCTGTTTTTAGCTCTAGCTTCAGGAGTGTAAGCATTTAACTCTGATTCAAAGTCATCTACTATAATTAAGTTAGGACGAGTATCTCCTTCAATAAAACCCCTAACTCTTTGTCCTGTGCCAACTGCTATCATTCTAGTTCCATTAGCAAGTACAATATCAGTATGAGTCCATCTTTTAGCTGTATTAGGTCCCATGTCTCCAAATATTTGTCTAAATTTATCAGAATGAGTCAAATGATATTTAATCCTAGATAAGAAGTTAATAGACTGAGCTTGTGATTCAGATACTATAACTATAAATAGTTCATCTGTACTTGATTTAAAAGCCGCTTTCCATAAAGGAAATATAAGCGTAGTAACAGTTGATTTAGCCGTTCCACGAGGAGCAGCTATTAAAACCCTGCGTTTTTCATCATTTGATAAATTTGCATAAACCTCATTATGAAAGGGGGGTGTAGCTTTTTTAAGAGCCGTGGGAAAGCAGTGCTTCCCGAATAAAGCCATGTTGTTACGTAGTTTTTTAAGAGCTTGTAATTGCTCATATTTTTCCTCGTAATCCAATTAATACTTCTTTTTTTTCTTCTTTTTTACTGGTTTTTTCTTAGCTGTCTTTTTAGGTCTTCCAACTTTAGACCCATATGTACCTTTTCCGTATGGCATTACTTCTTCCCCCTACGCATTCTAGCCAATGGATGAATATTACTAGCTCCACTTTTATAATCTTCTGCAAAAGCTCTCATTTTATTATGATAATCACTCTCAATCCCTAAATCTTCTTTAATACTTTCAACTTCACTAAAACGACCATGCTGTATTCCTTGGATATAAGGCTCTCTCATTCCTGGCATATTATTATCTATAATTTTAATTATATCAGTCACATCTTTTGTAGGTATACTAGTACCAGCTCTGTAATCGGAACCTTTTTTTCCATATTTAGCATTCATTGGCTCAGAAGGCATTGGCTCAGAAGGCATTGGCCTAGAACTCGTTTCTCCGCGACGCATAGCCATACCTTTTCCACTTAAATTACTTCTTATTTTCCTGCCTGATTTCTTTTCCCATATACTCATTACTTCTCCTCCTTAGTTGTAGTTCTTGTTGCAATAAGCTTATCTTCTTCTTCTCTAAGCTCATCTATTAGTTTGACATTACTAGTAGCCTCTATTTGTTCTACAGTCTTAACAAGATGCTTTTCTTTCATACCATGCATATCCTGCAGATTATCAACAGCTCTCATTAAATTAGTAACATCTCCTTTATCTTTGGCTTTTTTAATAGTCTCTTCAAGTAATTCTAAGGTATAAGCCTCTGTTAAGCCATGCTCTTGAAGTAACTTTTGTAATTCTTCTCTTACCATATCTTTGAATTTCTCCTTCTTCATTCTTCTCTTCCACATGATTTTAGTACTATCACTTGGATTATCTAGAACGTGATTGATTGTTTTATCGTAGTCCATAGTCTGTGCATAGACCATTGCTAGGTTTTTCATCTTTTGACCACCTGACAACACTTCCCAATGAGTTTTGCCAGAAATTGTATTATTTGCTTTCCTACCCGATGCATTAAGCTTAACGGAAGTATAACGAGGATTATAAAAAGTATAACCATAGGGAAGCCTAATATAAACACTAGTAGGCTTATAGGTAGACTTGCTGATGACTTTAGCCACGTATTTATCATCGGATATGGCGTAATCTCCTTCTTCAGCTTCTCTCCATGCTTTATATTTGATTTCTTTGTCATCTGCTTCTTCTTTCCTATATATCTTGTAAGCAGTAGGTTTTTTATCACCTTTATGGTGAATGTCTATAGTGTACATTATTTAAAAAGCTGCAGAGCCTTGCTCTGAAACTACGTCGTCCATCATTACTTGTTCTTTGATAAAATCATAATATTCGGGGTCTTCTTCGTATGACTTATCTCTCCATGAAGAAATAAACTTATCTATGTTCTTTTCTCC
>Ga0098041_1000344_pt1 | contig 19083 bp, 31 predicted proteins | sample 8_EtaG_FD_77066 | JGI IMG/M metagenome (GOLD analysis project Ga0098041, IMG submission 77066) | Marine viral communities from the Subarctic Pacific Ocean - 8_ETSP_OMZ_AT15162 metaG | ecosystem: Environmental > Aquatic > Marine > Oceanic | place: Pacific Ocean | collected 2015-01-08
CGACTTTTCTGCCGTAACCGGATGTGGCAACCCGGTCTTTTGATTGTACTTCCAAACCTTACGAGAAATCGTTGCGGCGTTCTTTGCGTTTTTTACACCCCTAATAGAAAAGATATCACTTGGGGTGCGCTTTCTTCCGATGTCGTAAAAAGCAAAATTGTCTTCGGGCTGACCAAAGAAGCACCACGCAGGAATAGACACACCGCTTTCGACAACTGCATGCAATCGGTGTTGTCCGTTTTGTGTACGCCCTTTCACATCGAATGAGATTGGATCGGGGACGAGTGGCCACGCCTCCTCTCTCATCCTGCGAGCGTACTCTTTTATTGTGCCGGTCGTAAGGGGGCGCTGAAAGTTTTCATCGTTGTGTATAAGCGCCTCGTAAGCCAACTCAGGCGTTATGAGCAAAAGCTTTGGACCCTTGGGGGCCGTCAAGAGCCACCTCTTCAATTGTCCGGTTGTCACACTCTGTGCTGTAGTGTCCATTTTTTTTACCAAGCGTTAAAGAAATTATTTCCACCAAATATTTTTGGCTTTTTTGCGGTCCTTTTCTACTTCAGCTACACGGCGATCATAGAAATCACCTTCATCCAGATATAGCTCAACCGCGTCAGCTATAAACTGGTTCCTGCTAATCCCTAAGCGCTCAGACTGCTCATCCACCCCCCGCTTTACAGCAGGGGGCAGACGAACAAGAATGCTCTTAGTCTTTACCACGGCATGTCGTCGCCGCTGTCATCCTCTTCGGTGTCGTCGGGGATAACAGGGCTGTCCTCTTGTGGCATAGCGACCTCAAGCCGCACGAACTGATATGCAACACCCTTCTTCGATGTACGATTCCACGAAGCGGCCTTGAGTGTCGGCATGACGCCGGTCTTAGCCTGTTCGACCATGGCCTTTAGAAACTCGCGTTCGATTTCAATCGTACCAACTTCGGACGGATGCCGATCAGTCTTTGCGTACTTGTTCTTAAACAATGCAAAGTCCTGCCGTGGCCCGGTCTTGTACTCTGATGCCATTACTGGATTTCTCCTTGTAGTTGTAGTGCGGGATTGCCTACTGCTTCCATGTCGTGCAATACTGCCTTCAATTCATCTACGTCAGCGGCTTGTACTGCGGCCTTGACGCGCTTCTTGAAGTCGGCGTCGGGTTCCCACCCCGCCTTGTTCAAGCGGTTTGCAAGAGACTTCACAGTGCGAAGCATCTCTTGAGCGTAAACCTCGTCGCCGTTTTCCTGCGTCGGCTCCGTCGCCTTTGGCTCAGCCTTGGCCTTGGCTTTTGCCTTTGGTTTTGCCTTCGGCTTCGGGGCAGCCTTAGAATTATTTTTCTCTGCCTTTTTGTTTTCACCGGGTGGCAGATCTTCACCGGCATAGATGTAGTGGCCAAGACCAAACAGCGCGAAGCACTTAACCATGCAACGCATCTTGGCGTCACTAATCGACCTAGCATCGGGATTAGCGATTGCCTTGTGCCGGTAGTCCATTACCGGAAGCCACATGTGCTGACTCACCGAACCAATAGACACGGTGCAGGACACAGCGGCTGTGCCGCCGGGGTACACAATGTGGTCGAGGTGATCGCCGTCACCGTGCCAAGTCACCTTCATGGTGGGGTAGTTGTCCATCATAATCCCCCACGCCCAAGCCCACGACAGATACGACAGACCATTACGGTCCTCCGTATGCTCGTCTACGTTAAGCTTGGATAGTGTTTGCCAGATCTCTCCGGCTGTTGCTTCCTTGCTCACAAAACCTCCTTCTGGTATTGAGGACAAAAATCTGATACTGAGCAATAGTTTTCACACCTGATATACCTACCGCCAGACCGTGCCCAACGCTCATCATCTGTGCAAGGCGCCGGGGTCTCCGCTGTATGAAGATCAATTCGCTGACGCACAAAGTCTTCGGCAACCCTAGGAAGCCACAACGGAATGTCCATCGGCACAATCGGTGAATCAGGGTACTTCCTGTACGACTTCTTAGGGTGGGGGTTTTTCTTCATTGCCGACCAATCCCGACAGATTGCACAAATCGTCAGAGACTCAATCGGCATATCGTTCTCACGAAGCAACCAAGCGTAAATGTTTAGCTGCTGTTCCCACTCCGGCTTGCCCACCATCGTGCTGTAGGTTCCCGTCACCTTGTAGTCGGTGACATGGCCGTCGTGATAGAGATCAATGGCACCTGAGACTACATATCCATCCATCTCAGCAAACCAACGCTCCTCCACCAGAGCGCCTTCGGGTGCGTGCCCCTCTAAAACAGCGTGGACACCTGTGCCCAATAGCGCAAACAACCTATCCGCAACGTCATTAGACAGCCTGTCTTCGTGTATGGATTCAAGGTGGCTCATTTGAGGTGGTCGCAACAGGCCGGTGGCGCTGAAGTCCGCTTCCCCCTTTGAGTAGCCGTCGTTTTGAATCGCACGAACAAACTGCTCCGGCGCTCCGTGTTGGTTGGTAATGTTCACTCTACCCTCCAGACCCCAACGGTGTCGCTATCTCTCCTGAGAACACGAAACCTTCTGGTGTCGCCCTCGTCACGCATACGCTTGTGCATCCGTGAAACAAGGGATCGCAAAGTGTTGAGTTCGGTCGCTCCTCTGATCGTGCCCTTGCAGGCATCCACAAAGAAGCAATCGTCCACTTCCATTTGATCAAACGGGTACTTAGCGCCTATGCGCCTAGCCCTCTTGGGTATGTCAACACCCTTGTGAATCTCGTAACTGTCGGTCATCTCACTCTCCAGATGCCAATGCCAATATTATTTCTTTTCACAGAGAACTTTTTTCCCGTCTTTTGCGAAAACCTCCAGACGTAACTGCTGAGCGCCGACACACTTCGATCAGCGTCCTCCTTGCTCATCGGCAGTTCAATCATGTCGTCCACATCAATCTCATCCAGTGGTAGGTGCCCCCACCTCCGCTTCCTCCCTGAGGTCTGTGGTGGTGCCCCGACATTTTGAAGCACACGAAATCGTGGCTCGTTCTGCACGGCATTCTCCTGTTGTTGATGATTAAACAAATTGGCCTTATACTGCTAAGCCAATGGGGGTGCAAATGATAAACAAACTGAAAAAGAAACGCAACACTCTTGACGAAACTCCGTGTATCATTACCGTTAGCGGCGAGCCAGCGTCAAAAGCTAATTCACGAAGACTCGTAATGATGGGTGGTAAACCTAGGTTTATAAAAAGTAAAAAAGCATTAGGATATTCCTCTGGTTTTAACACACAAGTTGGTTGTAGAAAAGAACTTATAGAATATGATGTATGTATTGCTATAAAGATTTTTTATAAAAGTAGAAGACCAGATCTAGATGCAAGCTTGATACTTGATCTATTGGAAGACAAAGTTTACAAGAACGACAGACAAGTGAAGATTAAATATATTGAGTGGGGTTTAGACAAAGAAAACCCCAGAGCGGTAATTGTCTGTGGTGCAGTAGAGGATAAAGATTCAATCATTGACACCCTGCACAGGACCCTAAGGGAGGAGTCGTGAGCACTGTTGTTCCACAAGAAATTCTGGACGCCTGTTCGAGCCTTGGCGTTGGGCAGAAAAAGATTAGGTGCCCGGTGTGCCAAGGCACCCGGAGGAAGAACAATTCCGACCGGCCACTATCTGTTAAGGTTGATAGCGTCGGGGTCCAGTACACCTGCCACCATTGTGGGGAGGCTGGTGGTTGGGCGCACCAAAAGAGACAGTACACGAAACAACCAGTAAAAAGGAAGAAGATTACGATGGCAGACAAGGACAAGAAACAGACGAACGAAAAAGCTAAGAAGTACATGTTGGCGCGTGGCATTTCAGAGGATGTACTTAACTCACATGCGATACTTGATGAGTATTCTTTTTCTGGCTCGCGCCTTCCTGCTGTAGGCTTTCCGTACCGAAACGGTTCTGGCGATGTAACGTCAATAAAGTGGCGTAGCGCTGATAAGACGAAGCGGTTCAGCCAGCAAAATGTTTGTGAAGATTTTTTTAATATTGAGCAGTACGCCAAGGGCAACGACTTGCTGATCTGCGAGGGCGAGGTTGACGCCTTGTCTTGGATGAGCGCTGACCTGCCGTCGAACATTACGGTCGTGTCGATACCCAACGGTGCGCCGCCCAAGGTGAAGGATGGTCGCATTGATCCTGCGGACGACAACAAGTTCCGGTACATCTGGAGGGCAAAGCAACATCTGGATTCGTCAGGGCGCATCATCATCAACACCGACAAGGATGGTCCGGGCGATGCCTTAAAAGAGGAGATCATCAGGCGCATAGGTCGCTCCAAGGTGTGGACAATCTCATTAGGCGATCACAAGGACGCATCGGAGGCCCTGATGAAAGAGGGCACCGACTATCTGCTGAACGCTTACGAGTTGGCAGACCCCCTTCCGGCTGTTGGTCTGCACACGGCAGATGTCTACGATCAATCCTACACAGATCTGTACGAGAAGGGACAAGCCCGTGGCGCCTCTACGGGAATCGCAAGCCTTGATAAGCTGATCCAGATTCCTACAGGAATGTTGACGGTCGTGACGGGCTTCCCTAGCTCCGGCAAGTCTGATCTTGTTGATCAGATTTGCTTGAACCTTGCTAAGACCAAGAAGTGGAAGACCGTTTACTGTTCGTTTGAGAAACCGCCAGAGTTGCACATGGCCCAGCTTGCACAAAAAATAATTGGGAAACCGTTTTTTGACGGGCCAACGCCGAAGATGGACACCGAAGAAAGGGACTTTGCGTTTCAGTGGATCAAGGAAAACTTCCTCTTTATGGACTACCGCAGGGAGGGGCCGACCGACATCGGTGGCATCCTCGACGTAGCGAGCGCCGCAGTGATGAGGATGGGGTGCCGTGTCTTGGTCATTGATCCTTACAACTACATTGATGTTGGCCGAAGCCTGCGCGAGACTGATGCGATCAGTCAGATGCTGACACAGGTTCAACTGTGGGCGAAAGAGCATGACGCACACGTTTTCTTCGTGGCGCACCCGACGAAGATCAGCCCTGACCGCAGATCTGAACGGAAGACAATCGTGACCGGGCACGACATAGCAGGAAGCGCGGCGTGGTTTGCGAAGGCAGACATCGGAATGTCCGCTTGGCGCCACCAAAGAGACGAAGAGCCGCCGGAGGCCCATGTCTGGAAGGTGCGATGGTCGTGGTTGGGTAAGAATGGTTCGACTCCTTTGTCGTTTGATAAGGCTACGGGGCGGTGGACGGACTACAACTACGAAGAAGACTACGATTGGGACTTCTAGCTATTGCGCCGGACCCCCCAAGGCGTGTAGCTTAATGAATCCTTAGACGACGAAACGCAATTCCTGTCTTGAGGTATATGCGCCGAAGGTTTTCTCCTCCTTTTCCCTTCGTCGCATTTGAGGGGTGTCGCTGACCGGGCGGGTCATGTGGCACCCCTCTTTTCTTTGCGAGTTATTCGGGCGAATCAAAAATAAGCTCGGAAATAATATTAAAAGCTTCTTGTTGTTCCGCCTCGGGTATACTACTCCATGCAACAGAGTCTTCAGGAAGAGGCTTGAATGAAATGGTCGAAGGATCAAACTCTGAAACAGATAATATTGTTGTCAGTGATTCGATCTCAGCAACTCCAAGTTGCACACGGTAGCCTTTGCCAACTAAGAATACCAAGAGGCCATCCTTAGCCATTCGGCTCATCGTCTTTCCGACATACCGCGAGCTTTTCCAAGCGTCTCGATCTTCTGTGTCGGTGTACACAACAAGAGCAGAGGGATTCCCATTAAGGAAGTTTTCAATCGTAAGAACAGCACCCACTCTGTCGGGCCTGTCGTTTACGTCTCCCTTGCCGCTCATCCACAGACAAGAGAAGATCTGGCAACCAACGGGGCGCTTGTCTACGGGGTCCTCAGGCGTCGGATAGATGCCACACCCACCCTCTACTAGGTGTTTGCACTTGACACCGGCAGGCTTGTCTAGCTCCGCAATGTGCATTGCTGTGCAACACGCGGTGCAAGTCCCACACTTCCTCCAACGGACGCGAGATAACTCGGACGGCACAACTTGCCATTTTTTTAACACGACTGTCTCCGTTTATTTAATTTAATTTAAATTCAAAAATTATTTTCGTGGCTGCGGGCGGGCTGCGAACTTACTTAGAATCCATGACGCCGACGTTTTTCCTTGGCGATTCGCAAGGCCGTAACGTGACCATGAGCTTTGCGCTCGGTCGTGTGCGTGTGCAACTTCTTCCACTTGCCACCCTTCTTGACGTATACGGTTTTGCCTTCGCGCTTATACGGCATTCTCTTGCTCCTTGCTTTGCTTGTATGAAAATGATAGTCGAGCTTTATAAGGGTGTACTACTCCTAACAGTGCAGAGGGGAGCGAAAGCCGATGCCTTGAAACAGCATGGCTTCGCTTAAATAACCACACTCCACCTACTTCTACGGTGTCCCCTCCTGACTGGTTAGCAAGATGCGCCACCTAACAACGGCGCTACGAACAAACAACCAACAACCTGTAAGGATGCCCTGCAATCGTGTTCGTGCAGAGCCTCTGCATCGAACGCGAGGCATTGGTCCATTAACAACGGTAGGGTTGTCCCAACAGTCCATTACTACATTGCACCGCTTGCACACCCACAACTCCATCGCTCCTGAGCAAGTAAGTCTGTGTGGTTCGTGCCCCGCGAAGGTTGCGGAGACAACGGCCCTGTCTCTTGCTTTTCTGGCGCTATGCGTTCTCACGCTCTCTCCTTAGTCGAATTGATCTGGAACCGGAAGCATCAAACGTTCAATCTGATTGATGCAAAAGTCTACCATATGAACACGGCCCTCAAGCGAAGAGTTTTTCTTTGCGTCCGCTTCACTCCAAGCTTTTACGACGACAAGAATGTCGTGAACTGAAGTTAAAATTATTTCTTCAGTTTCAATTTCTTCTGAGTCAATGCGGGAAGTGCTCATGCTGTTTGCGATCACCCTTTGGTCCACGGCGCTAAGTCGGACAGATCTATTATTGCTGACCGCACCAAGTCTCGTTCTGCGGGGTGCATTTTATACCATGCCTCCGTGTCTTGAAACTGTGTAAGAAAGTCCTGCAACGACGACATAGACCTCTCTGCCTTGGGCACCCACTCATCTAGCAAGTTGACGACATCGACCGCTTCGGATATGTGGTCTTCAAACTTAAGCCAGCTTACTGCCGCCATGCCATCATGAAAAATAGTCGTAGCGTCTGTCTGCAACCAATCAAGTGCTTCTTGGGCACGGCTAAGAATGCTTTGCCCCCGGTGCGATGAATTATTTTTAGTCATGTTTTAATTTACCACTCTTTTCCGTTGATGGTTTCTGGGATCATAATGCAACCGCGCCCGTCTACAATAAACTTTTCACGAAATTCAGGCGCTTCTGAGTCTATCTTTTCAACATCGTCTACATAGACCACTTGGGTACCGTGCCCGTCTGCCGCCTCCTCTAGGTGCTTAACCATCTTACGAAAATCTTCATCTTGATTCATGATGCTCATGTATTGTCCTCCCCATACGGCTCAGGGTGTTGATAGTCAACGTCAGCGTTTTCGTAGAATTCTTCTAATTGCATTTGCAGTTCGTGGTCGCCCCTACTGCGAAGGCCCTCATCAAGCACTGCGGCATCCACCGCTCGCCTCACTGTGTGGATAGCCTTTATCGCTATCTCTGCCTCTCTGTGAGTTAAGGCAATGAACGGACCTTGGACAACGCGCTTAGCGATTTCGTAAACTGGTACAGCCATGATTGATTTCCTTTGTTTAAGTCAACTAATAATTAGATGTAAGCTATCTCGCCCCACTGCCCTTGGTTCACGAACGTCGGTGCCCAACGGGTCGTTACCCACAGGACGGGGAAGTCCGGCGCCGGGGCGGTCACGTTTGCGAGACCATCCGTCAGGTAGATCAAACCCTTGATGCGTTCGTTGTTCTCTTCGATGTAGTTGAAGATCGGGTCAAACGTTGTCCCACCCCCACCCTGAGGCTTGAAGGAAGCGTCCTTCGCTCTGCTTCCACGATTGGTCCGAATCACAAACCACGGGTCATTTGTCTCAGGGTTCATGTGAATCTTAGTGTCTACATAGCAGACCCGAATCTTGTCGATCCGAAGCTTGGCACAGTTGGTTACAATCGTGTCCCTAAAAGCCTTCTGCTCATCCAAGCCAACCGAACCCGACGAATCCCAACACAAGATGATCTCACCCGGCACAGCGGTGACACCCGGCAAATAAATATTTTGCGGAACAAATCTTTTGTTCGGTCTCGCAAAGGACTCATCACCAAAGGCGCTGTTGGTCAGAAACTTTTTCAGTTGCACCTCTGGTATAGGTTTGGCCAGAAGGTCAGAGTTATCGACAACATTGCGGCTGTTACCCGCGCCAGTGCCGATCTGCTTCTCTGCCATCCTAGCCCGAACCTCACGGTCGTGAATCTCGTTGATAAGCTCTTGGACTTGCTGTGTGTCGTCGATGTCAACATTTGGGATCGGAATGATGTCGCCACACCCACCTCCAGTGTCTATATCTCCGGGTCCGGGTTGGTCACCACTCTGGCCACCATCCTGACCGCTACCCTGACCATCCTCATCCCCGTCTTCATCTCCGTCTTCCTCAGAGATATCCTCTTCAGGGTGACCTTCATCTGACACACTGCTTGTGTTGTCTCCACCATCCCCCTCGCCGGGATCGCCGTCGTCGCATGGCTGTCCGATAGGCCCCTTGGGCGGGGGCGGCATCCTTGGCTCCTCTTGTTCCTTACTGAGTTGCTCGACAACGTGCTCTAACGTGTACTTGTCATCGGAAGACCAGACATCGTGAAAGAGCGCGTCTTCGGGCAACGTGATAAAGTCCCCGTAAGCGGCAAGCCTTCTCATGCGACCGTTCACGATATAGTCAGCGGCCACGTTGATAATCTTTGCATCAAAGCCACGGCGCATCAACTCTATCATGCGCAAGCAGTGAAGCAAATCAATGTGAAACTTTTCGTGGACAATAATTCCACGAATATCACTAACAATTCTCAAACCCTCTGTGAAGACAGAGTTTAAGTAAATCTTGTAGTGATCCGTACACCACGTTGGTTGCTTGTTGTTCAGCACAAGTGGGATGTTTGCAAGTTGCAAGCCGCCACCCGGCGTACCGTACAGTTCTGTTTTATGAAACCGCGCCCTCTTGAGTTGGGTTGCCATCTCATCTTCGCTTTGTGTCACGATTGGCTCAGAGTGAGCCGGACTCAGGTGTAACATTTTTTTCCTCGCTTTTTATTTACTAGGGTCGTCAGTCGTCGAGCAAGTCGCCTAAGGCAAACGATGCTGACTTGTTGATAGACTTCAGGCGGTCGCTCACTTCATCTCTCGCGGCGCTGTCTTCGCCACCAAGGATGCTTCGGACCTCATCCATGTTGTTGCCGGATAGCTTAACCAAGCGGTCATGCAGTTCGGTCAATTGCTTAGAGACTTCGTGCATGGGACCACCGGATCCGTACAAGCTTTTCTCCCACTCAACAAGATCGCTTGCCATCTCAGGCAGTTTCTCCCAAGTGTTCTTGTACGGGAGCGGGTTGCCGTTGCGCTTGTTCTCAGACTCAGGATCGTACTGAGCGATGTTGGCAACCTGATCAGACGCCATTTCGACAACGCTACCCACAAGCCCGTTGATGAGGTTCTTCACGCCATTCCTGTTCTGGTCATGCGCGGCCTTGTGCATACGATCTAGCAAGTCACCCCAACGGCCACGCAAAACACTATCCACGTTATTAATTTGTTCAGACGGGTCGTTAAGCAACAGCGCTTCAACCTTCCACAGGAATGATTCCTTTACTTCGGAAACATCAGGGTAGTGCCTAGCCGTCTGCTCCTCAGTCATGTCGTGTCCGGTAAGCCCCTTGTACACGCGCAACCCGTCCTTAACGTGCATATCGTACAAGCTGATGATGTTGCGCTCGACGGCCTTGTGAAAAGCTTCTTCGTGCATCTGGAGCCTTTTGTCTAGCTTGTGAAACTCCTCTAGCTTCACTAGCCACCCACCATTACTCAGAGATGTGCGGCCTTCGCCCGGCTCCGTGGTTGTCCACGGTAACCCGACCTCCTCAATCTCTGCCTTGGCGCTTCGCACAGCCTTGTTGATCTCTGTGTAGTAACCAGTGGGGATTCTCTGGAATCCTGTATTCATGCGCTTGACCACGCTACCTGCGGTGGCCAATTGCTCACGCATGATCTTGTCACTTTTTATTGGCTGATGAATTTTTGTTGAGAACACGAACGTGCCGAACCGTTTAAACACGGTTCCTGCGGCATCGTCAATACTAAAGTTGTCCATTGTCTTTTCCTTTTTTAGGACTGATGGTTACCCGTGGCGGGACTTGAGGCGATGGGCGCCACCCACATCTGTGTTTTGTAGCTCGGGCTGACTGATGTAGGCCAGAGCGTGGAGGTTGTTGGTCATCTCACCGTCACCGATGATCGAAACAAACAAGGCGGCGGTCTCGAATGCAGACTCAATCGCTTGCTTAGTTTCCTCTAACGACAAGCTGTCATCCTCTCTGGCTATACGAGCCGCAGAGTTGACCCTGCTCACCAGTTTTGCGAGCACCGTAAACTTGAAGTCATTGATGTTGTCGAACCCAAGAGAGTTTTCCACGAAGACAGATGTGATCCGCTCGCGGTGCGCCTCAGGGTCATCCATGTACTCCAACACATTATTCAACTCCCCATTGAGGTCCGTAGATGCGGCGAGAGTAGAGAACGCCGCTACCCCGATGACTCCGGCACCCGCACACCTGAGGTGGGGCTCCTGCCAATCCCAACCCTTAATAAACTCACCGTTGGCGCCCTCCCATCCCTTCAACCGAATGATGTCGTTGAAGGTCTTCATGCTACGGAAGGTGCACTCTGCATCTACGGGCGTGGGATCGTCACCGTAGTCGAACAAAGTGTTGGTCGCCGGATGCTTCTCAGTGCCCCCACCAAAAAATAAACTTGCAGTTGAAATTATATCTTCGAGGTTGTCACCTTCGTGCTCCACAAAACTCTGCGCTGTACCCACAACGTTGAGGCCCATGGATCGGTTGTTCACATCCGTGGTGAGCGCGTAGGCGTCGGCGCCATCTCCCTCGCGGTTACCCGTCAAGAAGAAGCAGGTCTCATCTGACACCTTGTGTGTCCACCCTAGCGTGCGCTCCCTGCCAAGCTGTGCAAAGATTGCATTAAGCTCTGGGGACTTCATTGCCTCATCCCACACAACAAAAGCGTGGACGCCTTCGGTTAGGCGCTTAAGCTGACTGAGGACGTACATATCAAAGGTCGCATCCTCATGGTTCATGAAGGGCATCTGGAAGTCCCACCGTTGCATACCCGTGGTGTTCACCTCTAGGTATGCGAAGTGCTCACCCGCAACAAGCTGACGGTCGTCCTGTCTCATATCCACAAACTCTAGACCAAGCAGGGACGAAAGCTCTTGTCCTGCCAACCTGAGGAATGTGGTTTTGCCCTGTCCCACATAACCCTGACAGTAGGTCATCATGTGCTTACGCATCGGCCAACTGATACGAAGTGCTATGTCGATGCCCTGATCAGGGGTAATGCTGAGCGGAATACTGGTCCGGTTATTCATAAGGCTTGTTCCTTTTCTTTTTGTTTGGCGATTGTTCGCCGTGGCGGTTAGTTAAGAGATAATTCTTAACGTGAGTAAAACTAATTACAGCAATGAATGTCGTCAACCCTCCCTTCCACAAATGGAATCTCTGTCAGCAATCTCTATGCTTATGTTTGCATAGTCGTCCTCCATGCGGCCCAACAAGTTACCAACCTTGTCCATCATGGCAGAGACTGAACGCTTCATCGAACCCTCTGCGGGATCGTTCCACACATCTATCCCGCAACACTTGCACGGGTCTCTGCTCCCATCCAGATCCTTGAGGATAGTAAAAAGATCTTTGCGGAATCTTTTTATTTTTCCGATGTGGCGCTTGCGTTCAGCACGCTTCTGCTCAAGATCGTCGGTCGTCACTGTTCCCCCTCTGAGAATTGTTCTGATTGTGCAATGACCCTGCCGTGATAGCTTTGGCATCCGGCGCTCTGGCATCCATTGTACCCAAGCAAGGCATCACGCTCGTTTCCATACCTCTGCATCATGTCCGATAGTACAGCGGCACCCCTGCATACAGAGCCGGACACACTCTGCATCGTGCCTTCGCAATTCCACTCATCCCTGTGAAGTGGCATCACTTGGTACAGACCGATGGCTCCGGCGGGGCTAACCGCCGTTGTATCAAGCCAAGGATTCTCCACCATTAAAACCCCGACAAGCAATGGGACAGACAGCCCATACCTCTCGCTTGCAGACCATACGCCGTCCGCTATGCGCTCAATGACCCCGCTGTCTGCACACCCGCCACCTGAGCACGGCCAACGGGCTTGGCTCAGAAACAGCGCAATCGGATCAGGCTCTACATAGACGGGTGCCATCTCCACAACAGGAGTGTCGAGATCAGTGCAACCCGCCAGAAAAAACAGAGCGTAGAAAATTATTTTTTTCATCGAGTTACAAAGTTTGGATCGGTCAAAGGTGCAACACACACCCGATACGCACGTTGGCGCATCTTTTCACGATATGCGGGATGGTACTCACCTCTGGCTTTTAATTCCTCAAACGCATACACCGCCCATCGCCCAACAGCGGAATAGTTTTGATGCCGTTCTAGGTCATCAATGCTCCCGTCATTTACCGTGGCCTGATCGGCCATGTTTTCCAAGCTCTCCCGACCCAGTGACGCAAAGCCATCTATAATCGGTTCTGGCCTAATGGTACGATTAGCCATTGTTAGTGCCCCTCGTTTGGGCAAGTTTTGAGTTTACGTCTGCATCTATAACAAGATTGCGGTAAAGGTTCTTCAACTTCATTGTGTCAAAGTTCACACAACGCTCAAGAAGCCACGGGCAAAAGCCAGTATCCCAAGACTTGTCATCATGCCAGTGCCTCCAGAGAGGGTAGACCTTCCTCGCGTCCACAGCCAAATGGACCACCAATTCCTGCAACTCCCTTGAGTCCTCCTCAAGCCTTTTCCTTAAACGGTGGTCATAGCGTGATGGCCGGCCACAAAAATCAATGATGGCTTCCCACAAGGCCATGCAATCCATGGCAAAGTGAACAGTCAGGGGGCCCGCCCCATTGATATCGCCGTCGCTTCCTCTATCTATTGTTGGCATAATGATTCCTTTTCCAATGATCAAATGAATTGTTCCTGAGATACATCCCGTCCTCGAACCGCGCATCCGCTCCTTCTGGCGCACTTATCGCCCAAATGGGTGAACCCCACTTGTCTGTGCCTTCGCTCCACACACGAACGCCGGGGATAATGTTCGAGAGGCGCTGTTTCGTGGTAGTGGTATACCACCCATTTGTGTCAAACTCTATGTCCCCGTCTCTGTCGAAAATGACAATATCAGTGTCTATGTATCTGACTGCGATACCGTCTCTCAGTTCAAGGTGATGGACTACCGTTCGGTAACCTAGCTCACGCTCAGGCTCTCCGCCCAGAAAAGCACTAGCCTCCTGATAATTACTTATCTGCGTTTTCATTTTAGCCATTGTTAGATTTCATCCTCTAGTGGGAGTGAGTCTACGGAAGCGCCAACGCGCACCACGTTCACGCTAGTCTTGTCCAGATCCACAGTGCACATGAAGTGGGCACGATCCTGAGGCCGTCCCTTCATCCAATCAAAGAAGGCTGACATAGCCTCTTCCTTCGATTCCCATACCTCCAGTGCGGGGCTGTCGTCCTGTACCAAGATGTAAGGCGAGCTTATGTGCTTCCCCAAATCCGCAGGGAACCTGTCTATGCGGATTAACTGGAAGCGCCTAGCCTCGCCGTGACTTTCTTCAATCAATTCTACCGTGTAATGAGCCTTGAAATTCAGTGACATTGTTATGTCCTCCTAACCGTGAAGGCTGTTGAGGTCTACAGGATAGATCATGTTCATCGCTACCTCTAACGCTTGCATCCGATCATTGGCATACACGGCGCTAGATGATGGGCTTCTGCGTGGACTCACACGGTACACGCCATGCGAACGCTCACCCTTGCTTGCTCTGCGAATGGTGATGCCAGAAGCGCTTGCGATCTCTCGTACTTGTTGCATTGATAACGACATTTTGTTTCTCCGTTTTAGGAGTGTGAATAGTTGGCCTGAATCATCAGTGGGCTAGTGGCCAATCAAACCCATAGCCCCCCGTGAGGGGGCCTTTCATCTATTGGTTATTGGTCTTGGCTAGGTAGTTTGGTGCGGTGTTGGTTCACCTTGACCATTACGCGAGGAAACTCAACGGTTGGCCTGTCAGTGAAGCGCACCGTGCTAGGCTTTTGAGTAGTGCCTGCGCCATTAGCCCGAAATATCGTAGTCATGCTAGTATCCTTGAGAGCATTGCTCTCCATAGAAGAAATAAATTGTACAGCTTTTTATTTTTGTTTTGCCTAGCCCTCCAGTTCTTGAGTTGGAGTAGCGTTGAGCGGTAGCCCGACATAATCCTTGGTCGGTAGCCCAATTGTGTGCTCAAGGCGTGGTCTGCGTCGAGTCTTGGGCCGTTGTGCATCTGGCGAGAACTTGCGTACAGCGCCTGTAGGCACCTGCGCCCGTCGCCCGTAGAAGGCGGGGTTGGTGCTGTTCAACGTGTAAGCGCCAGATGTTGCTAGGAACTTGTGCTTGCTGTTGTCGCTGACAGAAGGCTCCACAACCACGCTCGCCATGTCTGGGAACGCCGTACGGATAACCCTCCTCATTTTCTTGGTGCTGTTGGCCGACCGCGCCCTCAGCCAAACATCAAAGTTGCGCTCCTTGACCCAAGGATAGAAGCGTAACTCACGTTCTACATCTTTTCTCCAAGCCATTTTCTAAGGCCCCCTGCAAAAAAAATTATTTTTTTTGAACCCCCTTTGGGGTTCTGGCGATTGGTTTGGGCGGTTTTCCCGCCACAATTTAAAGCTACAACAAATGTCAACATTCGTCAACCCTCCCCCCCACCTCTACAAATCAACAAGCCCCCCACCCACCGTAAGGTGAGCAGGGGGAAGTGTTTAGGGGTGAGTCAGATGGGATCCGAGCCGTAGGCTTCCCGACTTGTTGCTGTGCACCACCTCATCTGAGGGAACCGCGTAACCTGCGGCATCCCACATTGCCTTGGCCGCTTTGTAAGCCTCGATGCGGCGGTAGCTAATCTCAGCCGAAGACAGTGCGTCAGCGTGGACCCTGATGGCTAGTTCAGTGGCCGCGACCACTGCGAAGCACCAGTGGTTGGTGTCCCAGTTAGAGCCAGTCTTGATCGTGAGCGCCACCATTCTATCGGTGTCTTCTGCCACATAGTGGGCAAGCTCGTTCGCCTCATCGACCAACTCAGAAGCACCAAGCTTGGTGTATGCGGCCTTCCACCAGTTGCCACAGGAATTGATGATGTCTACCAACTCCTCGTCCGTGTACTTCCTATTGTCGCTGAGGTCGATGTCAAAGCGGGACTTAACGACGGCGGTGGTTTTGATCGGGTTGAACATTTTGTTTTCCTTTTTTGGGGCGCTTTGGCCCGTACGTTTGGTCCCTTTTGGACACAACTCAATATAAGCAATATCAACAGATGCGTCAACAAAAAAGCTCAAGTAATTGACGGTTAAGCCTTAGCGTTTAAGTTGGTGTATGACTATACCCAAGGGGCTAAGCCCAAAGCAGAGCGCATTCGCGGGATTCGTGGCGTCTGGCCTGACCCAAACGGAAGCGTACCGAAAAGCGTACGATACGAAGGGCAAGGACTCGACCGTCCACGTTCTCGCGTCTCGCCTAATGAAGAAGGACCATGTGCGCCAAGCTGTCGAAGATCTCAAGGCCGACAAGAAGCAAGCCAAGCGCACCCACGAAAAGCTCAACGCCAAATGGGTTCTTGAGCGCCTCAAGTCTGAAGCCATGGACGACAGCAACCCACCATCCACACGGGTACGGGCACTGGAGCTACTAGGAAAGAGTGAGGGCGTCTTCGAAGAATCTTCTACTGTGGTAGTAGAACACAGGAACCCAGAGGACATTCAGAAGGAGCTACAGGACAAGCTGTCAGGGTTTTTCTCAGAGGCGTGATATAGGCTTAGAAAGAGTAGCCCAGAGGCCCACCCGATCCTGCACAGACCAAAACCTGTACCCCCCTGCAAAAAAAATAATTTTTTTTGTACCCCCTCTGTCGATTCCGCCTTGTGACTACCTACCCTCTATCGATTCCACCGTGTGACTACCTGCTTTTCGTCGATTCCACCGTGCGACTACTTGGGTTCTGTCGATTCCTCCATGCGATTACTTGGGGAGGGTGGTGCGCGAATCGATCCCGCCATGCGACTACTTATATATATAAATCGAATCCCCTTGCAAAAAAAATAATTTTTTTTGTACCCCCCTTGGGTGCATAAATATGCGTAGGCGCTCGCGTATAGGCACGAAAAAACCCCCGCCTCAGTTTCGAGACGGGGGCCAAGTTGAGTGTTTCGGTTCGGTTAGTTACTTCGTGCTTTTTGCTCTGGTCCTCGCGTCCTTTTGCTTCCAGTTCGCGTTGACCTCTACTAGGGCCTCGCGGTTCGCCATTCGAACATCTGGATCCTTCCACCCAAACGATACGTCTGCGGGTGTTGGGAGTCCTGCGTCGTTCGCCTGTCTCATCGCGGCATCTAGCGCCGTTACTAGCGCACTGAATGCGTTGGCTTCCACCTGAACCTCTTTTCTCTCATCCAGTACTAGGGAGAGTTTGAGGCCCTTCCCTTCTTCTATGTCAGCAAAAAGGTCGGCACGGCCCCCGCAGTTCTCAAAAGCTGCTTTGAGGTCTGCTGTTGGCTTCACCGAAAAGTTGCCGTTTCGCCTCGCGGCTTCGATCTGAGCGATCTTAGCTTTGAAGTCTGACAGTTTCGGCCAAGGGCCTTTTTTGTTCACTTTGCTCATTTTGCCAGTGGCTTCGTCAAACTCCACCAAGTCAACCTGAGACCGGAGGAAGTCATCGTAAGTTTCCTGACCTGAAAAGCGCTCGTGAGCTTTAAAGACCTCTCGAACCTCACTTCGACAGTACTTGAGCGCCGCGTCCTTCATGTTACCCGTTGAGGCCGCTACGGCCTCTTCGGTTATCCACGTTAGCGTCGGCAAAAAGTCCTGTCCCTCTTCGGTTCTTTCTACCTCTTTAGTTGCGAGGTAGAAAGCCACCAAGGCCCAAGAGAAGCGAGTGCCGATACCTGCTTCGGCCCTCCTAGCATCCCTTACACCTTTTGCTACGCCTCGGCCTACGGACTTCCGTAGTCCCAAGGGTCCTTCCGTTTGTGGCTCTTTCGCCACTGTGGCCGGTTTGGCCATTGGTCCTTCCTTTGTTGGGCACGGCTCGCGCCGCACCAGTGAAGAACCGAAACACTCAACCCGTATTGTCAAAAAGCACCCTAGAACAATGTAGACCCCTACACGATTGCACAAGGGAAAAGATCAATTTTCTTCAATCTTTTAAGTCTATGTAGCGCAATGACTTAGGGGGGTTGCAAAAAAAATTATTTCTTTTGCACCCCCTCGAAAGGTCAATTGGGGCCTGTACTGCGGCCCTTTTGGGCACCCCTCAACCTCCCTTGTTCCGGTCCCAAGGTTATCCGGTCCAATCTACCCCTAAACTTTTATGCACCTTTCCTGCATAATTATGCTAACCGCCCTACCCCAGTATAGGGGGGTCACCCAGTTTCGGGGCCTGTCGCCGCATCGGCTAAGGTAAACTTCTGCACGTTTTATCGTATTCCTTTACCAGCCTTAACTACCCTTTTCGTTTTCGACAAACACTAATCTGATCGTGAAAAAAATTACAACAAAAAAAATAAAAGTCTTAGCCTTGTTTGGCGCTATTGGAATTTTTGCAGCTAGTTATTATCTAACTAGTAATTATCTAGATAGGAAATAACTAGCTAGGTAATATCTAGGGTATTATCTATTTTCTTTTTTAGATAATATCTAGTTAATACTAGACATTATCTATTAACTATATATTATCTATAGGGGGGGGTTGCCAAAGTGAAGGCGAAGATTCATATCAACCAGCACAAGATTCGCCAAAACGCGAAGAAACAGAAGTGTGAGCCGGTGATTACAGTGAAGACATATAAGAGTAATGAGTATGCTTCATCTGTTTCAATCAATGGTCCGTCTGTTGTGGTTTACTCACCGGACAACCCGCTGTCTTGTGGCGCTAAGGTTTGGATAGAGGCTGAGTATGAAAGCTTGGTTTTGGGGTAATTACCGTCATGTAGTCCTGTTTGCAGTGCTTTTTGTGATGTCTAGCTGTGCTGTTGTAAACTCGGGGTGTTGGTCTGGGCTGAACAACGTATATTGCCAAGACTCAGAAAACTTGAATCAGGACCGGCGGTGGAATACCCCGAAAGCACCCCACTCTGGATTGAATGCGACATGTGCGAGGAGTGGTGGTGTGCCTTCCATGACAGCCATGTCTATGACTGCGTTTGCCCTGAGATTGACGACTTTGTAGAGTTTGGTGTAAACCCCTACTCTACTCCTAAGTCTGACCCTAAGGTCTTATTAGCAATAGCAAGAAAATCGGGGACGAGATAGGTTTCGACACCTCACAGGCGTTGAGCTTGGGGTGGACGCCAGTTCGAGTCTGGCCGTCTCCATAACTACACACCCTCAGGCACCAATGACGTTATCAAAAAAAGAGGAGCGGAGAGAACGGCAGTTCGGGCCTAAGGCTGATTGGATACGAACTTTGCCGTGTGCGGCCTGTGGGCGTGACGGGCCTAGCGACCCTGCACATATGAGATCGCGTGGCGCCGGGGGTACCAGTGACCACCTAGTGCCGCTTTGCAGGATGTGTCATACCGAACAACACACGAAAGGAATTAAGACATTCTTTTCAAAACACGGTATAATTGACACATTAGATCTTGCAGAGCGGTATCATCAAAGGTGGCTCCATGCAGACTATTGGAAAAACAGAGGCAACGACCTCCTCTACTAAGCCACTGCCAATAAAACTAGACGAAGTTACGTTAGTAATTGAAAAAGCAGTCGAAGCGTATCGCTCTGCCACTGCTACC